>Ga0315284_10001059_pt1 | contig 38533 bp, 29 predicted proteins | sample YL17G09_16_MG_FD_203696 | JGI IMG/M metagenome (GOLD analysis project Ga0315284, IMG submission 203696) | Sediment microbial communities from Yellowstone Lake, YNP, Wyoming, USA - YL17G09_16 | ecosystem: Environmental > Aquatic > Freshwater > Lake > Sediment | place: USA: Wyoming | collected...
TCACGGTCTTGCCCTTGCCGGGATCCACGTCCAGCAGCCCGCCGCCGCCTGCGCCCACGTGGTTCAAATACTTTCGCACGATGTCTTTTTGGTAGTCGCGCATGTCGCCCTGGAACGCGAGAACGATGGGCTCGCCGGGCCCGATGCGGATGGCGTCGGGCGGGCCGTACGCGTCAATGCCGAAGTACCGCGGGACGTACATTTTCAGCGGAGATTCGCGATAAACGGGATAGGCGGCGGGTTGCACGGGGGCTTTAGGAATGTACGGGCGAATTGTGAGTTCCGTGCGTATGTACTTGCGTTCTTCTTCATCCAGGTTTTCCTTGTGGATGGTGTATCCGCGGGGTCCCAAATACGTGTCTGACATGATTGGGTTGGATTGGGTTGGATTGATTGTCGGTTGTGTTCGGTGGTGCATGTTTCAATTTTAGACAAAAAAAAATAATATGATATAGTTATAAAAATAAATAACTATTTCAATTCAATCACGCCCATTCCAATGAATCAAATGAATCAAATCATGCGCGACGCATACAAGACCTGCCGCAAGCACGAAATGCTGCTGACCGTGCTCCTCATTTTGTACATTGTTTTGAACGTGCCGACTCCCGACGTCCTTTCGTCCTACGTGGACACGCCTTTAGGCAACATCGTGGTCGTTCTGATTGCGCTGTCGTTTTTCACGCATTCGCATCCCGTTGTGGGCGTGCTGGGGCTGTTTGCGGCGTACGTGCTCATTCGTCGGTCTTCAAGCAGCTCGGCCATTGAAGCGTACGTTCCGAGCGAGAAGCGGAAGAGCGAGGAGCTGTCGGCATTCAACCAGTTCCCCGTCACGCTGGAGGAACAAATGGTGGCGCTGAGGGCACCCTTGGCCGACACTCAACTTGGCAGCGCCACGGTGTCCTTTCTTCCAAACCAGCTGGACCAAACCTCGTTGGGTTACACGCGGGTTTAAGACGCAAGCCCACCACCAACAACAACAACACCACCACCACCAACAGTCGGAGTCGCATCCGACATGCTTCCTCTCCTAAACATGTACCAAATTCCCAATAAGGCCACTGCAAGTATGATCCCCCACACGATGTTCATTCCAATTTTGTGCGAACCATCAGTTCCGGCGTTGGGCTTGGACGCGCCGGCGTCATCGTCGCAGTCATCTCCAACCAGTTCATACAGCACGTATTTGTCAGCGGTTGAATATTGCGATCCGATTCCCGTGATCGGTCCAGCATTGCTTTTTTGCAAATTGGTTTTCATGGACGGTTGAACCGTGGCAATGCCGCTGTCCGCGAGGATGGTGCTCAATGATCCGGCTGCCGAAATGGGGTCGGTGAATGCGGCGTAATAATAATTGCCGCCGCATGAGTCGTACGGCAGCGTGCCATAATACACGCAGTACGGTTTTGCCGGAACGAGATTGTTCACATTCACTGCATAATTGATGGGTGCGGACGCGTTGAGGGCAAGCGTGTTGACATTGATGGTGTTGGCGGCCTGAATTATGGCGGCCAAATCCGGGTTGTCAGAGCCGGTCAATGACACGGGCACGCTGACAATTAAGCCTGCTGCATTAGCATCGGAGCCTGATCCGGGCGTGTGCGCAATAAGGATTTCGGCGTCCGCGCGGGCGCCATTGTAGGTGTGCAATGACGGGGCATAAATGCGAATTTCGGATGGCACATAGACTTTGCCGTAAAACGAGATGTTTGATTTGGCCCCGCCGCCGCAATTGACGGACAAGTGGCTGCGGTCGTCCGAAACCGTCACGGATGCGCCGGAACACATGCCAACATCATACACACAGTTGAACGTGCCCGAAATGGGATTCACACTCCCTTTAGTTGGAAGGTCAATCGGTGCCGTGGCAGTACATGAAGTCATATTTACCCCCTCTGATTGTTTAATATATTGTTATAAAATAATATATTACACACACACGCGCGTCTAACGTTTCAGCGTGCCGCATCCCGTCGCATTCCTTATTCCTTATTCCTTATTGGGCGGCGCAACTGTTGTGAATGTTCATCATGGTGCCGGGAGCAGTCCCGATCAAATTGAAGGGAAGCGGGGTGCTGGACCCAATGCCGAAGTTGTTTGACGAGGGTATGTTGCTCATGTATTGATGATACGGGGGGTTTGCGCCGGAAAAGGAGGCGGGTGAAAATGCGCCCAATCCTCCGCGCTGACGCTTATTGCTTTTTCTGCAGTGGCATTTACCGCGGCACCGGCAGCTGCGCTTCTTGTTTTGGCGCCTGCAGTGGCACCTTCCGCGACAAGTGCAACCGCGCTTCTTGCTCTTATTGCTTTTGCCGCGCTTATACCCTCCGCGACGGTGCGTTTTACCGCCCGATTGATTTGCCACAATGTTGTATCCGGGTTTTCCGGCAAGGGCGGCCGCGCTTCCGCCGGCGCCACCGCAACCGGTTACGCCGCCGACAATGCTGGAAAATTGCGGACCCGGATTCACAAAATGCGCGCCCGACGGGTTTGCGCCGCCTGCAAAGTTGGGCTGCAGAATTTGGTTTGCATGGGAAATGGACGAAGATCCCAATGATGTCATGTGACTATTTGTATTGCGTGCGTTTAGTGTGCGTGTTATAAATAAATGCAATATTTTTATTTATCAGCGGCGGGGCAGTTGCCGCTGCATTTATTTTCAAAATAGTAGTAGTCCAGCGTTTTCGGGGCGTCGCTTGTCCCATGTTTGAAAATGGGACCGTGCCGGTTCCCAGACATGCACGATTCGGCGGAGTTCATTTTCATTTTAGCCCACACGCAGCACGACGTGGCCGTGCAGGAGTGCTTGCTCAGCTTGCCGCACGCCGTTTCCAGTTCGGCGGGGTTTCCTAAATGCGACTTGCAAAACCCGGCCTTCAGCTTTGCATCCAGCGAATCCAGCGAATCCAGTGGCTTGATTGTCTCGGTCTGGTCCTGGGTCATCGTGTCGAACGTTTCCACGACAACCGTCCTCGTGTTTGGACCCACCGACCCAATGGCATCGTTCTCGGTGATGTCCATGCCTTGTTTCACGCCCATGATTTGCTCATACACCAGCGCGCCAATTATTATTATCACCACCGTGGATATGGCGGCAATGTTTTCAATAAAGTATTGGCCGAACCGTTCTGCCAGTTCAACTAAATTGATGCCATTGCTTGGCTGATTCACATTTGCGTTCATCTTTTACTGCAAAAAAAATAGTATATACTGTGCATATTTTATTTATCCGGGTTGGTTTGATTTGGGTTGGTTTGATTTATATACCATTCCGGCGCGGTCCGGGTCTTCTTCCAGGCGGCAATGCGCCGTTTTTCGGGCGACATGTAGTATGCGCGATACGACTCCACCGCATTGCCGCTGCGGGCCTTGTATTCATCCGGCATCGCCAGCGCAAAGGGCGTGAGTCCCGCACGCGGGCACGGAAAGAGCTCGTCACGCGGCACGTGGCGTCGCAACAGTTGCGCCACCTCATACGACCTGTGAACTTTGGTTTCGGGGTGGCTGTATCGGAAACGCCACTCCTCGTGCAGCGCCTCCACGAGGTCCAGCGTCCAGATGAAGTTGTCGCGAGAGGTGCGCACCCAGATGCTGACGGGGTGGTTCAAATGCGCTTGTTTATACAGTTCGCTCTTTATCGGTGTATTGGGCACCAGTACGTGGATTGCCGTGCACAGCATTTGCACCGCCTCCAACAGGATTTTGTTAACGTGTTTGTCCATGTAGGCTTCGGCGGCTTCGGTCGGGATCAACGAGAGAATGAACAGGTTCATTGTTTTTAAGAAACACATGATGCATTGGTTTCAAATGCTAAATTGAAATCAATTTTTTTGCAATTATAAGCGATTTAATTGCGTCATTTGATGCACATCATAATATAACTAATGTGTATGGACACAGCATACACACAAATCAAACCAATGGCATCCCACTATGATTTTAAAAATAGCATTTTGATCGTAGTGTTTAATTATTCCTATTTGATTCATACTAATAAAAATGCAATTAAAAAATTATATGAAAAGCATTTCAAGCAATTGATTTTTTATGCAGATTACCCGATTGAGAATGATGATGAGGTGAATTTCATACCCATTAATTATGGGTACAATGCCCATAAAATTTTTAATCATTTTTATGAAAAGTACAAATCAACGATGGATGAAAGTGATGGTGTTTTTTACACGATGGATGATAACATTATAAATGTTAGCATTCTAAATTTGTTTGATTCTTCCAAAATCATATACTATCACAGTGAAGTTAAACCGGTGGATGCTCATTCGGGATGGTGGTGGGACAGTAATTGCGATGGCAAATACGGCAAACATGCAATACACCGGTTAATGCAGGATGATAAATTTAAAAAATGCGACATCAATGCATTTTCGGGGCATAGCGCTGCAGGTGATTGGTTTTATTTGCCGAAAAAATATTTAACACCCGCGTTATTTCATTTGTTTGACTTATTTTCCAAGCATGAAGTGTTTTTGGAAATTGCAATCCCGTCCGTAATCAATAACATTGAATCGGACAAATCGCAATACCAATTATTCACAGATGAAATATTGTGGGGAGATAGAGACAACTATTCAAAAAAAGAATATGTTTACAAATCTTTGAATCATCGTCACCATTTCATTTTGCATCCAATCAAATTTAGAGAGAACCCGCACGCGGTTGAATGGTTGAACGACATTTTCCATAAAGAGAAATGCGTGATCATAACAACCATCAATGCCCCCACGGAAACCATTTTGAAACACATAAAAAATGAGGAATACGATGTGATCATTGTGGGGGATCACAAAACCCCCAGCGAACATTATGCCAATTTGAAATGCATATATTTGGACATTCCGTCTCAAAAAAAACTGTTCCCCGAGCTGAGCGAGTTATTGCCTTACAATCATTACTGTAGGAAAAATTTGGGGTATCTCTATGCCATTAAAAAGGGGTATAGAATAATTTATGAAACGGATGACGACAATGTGCCTCATGACAATTTTGACAGGGTTTTGCATCACAATGATCACAATGACGGCCTTCAAATGATCACGGAACAAAACAATGCATGGATCAACATATTCAAATATTTTACAAACAATAACTACATATGGCCCCGTGGATTCCCGTTGAGTTTATTGAAACGCAATCCGAATTATTTAATTCAACCCACGGACAAAACCCCCTCCATAATAAATGGTTTAGTTGAAAATGACCCGGACGTGGACGCCTTGTTCAGAATCATATGCAATCATCAACATTGCATTCAATGGGACAAAGATAAACGCATCCTGATAAACAACAGCAATGTTTGCGTTTTCAATTCTCAAAACACGTTTTGGCTGAATCCAGAGGTGTTCATGTGTCTATTAATACCATGTTCCGTGTCGTTTCGGTACTGTGACATTTTGCGCGGAATAATAAGCAACGTGATTTTGAAAAAAACGAACAATTACATGATGTACTCATCGCCGAATGTCACGCAATACAGGAACGAACATGATTTGATGAGCGATTTCAAGAGTGAGTATGAAATGTACATTCACAATGAAAACATATTGAATTTTATTGAAGATAAAAAATATTTATACCTCATTCAATCTGCATCCAAATTGCCTGACATATACAAGTGTTTAAAAAATTGTGTGCATCGTGATGTTGTGCTTTTAAGTTATAAAGAATCCACTTCAGACACTTCCATATTTTATCCAGGTTCCACATGGACCACTGGCAGAAATAAGTTAAGAGAATATGGTTTGAATTTGAAAAAAAATTATGATTATTATATTTTTTTAGACGATGATGTTTCATTTGCATATTGTTCGCAAGAAGATGGTTTTACCACATTTGAAGGATTACTTACAAAATATAACCCATCTATTGCAAATCCGAATTATGATGGGTATTACTTGACATATGGAATAATTCCATCGGTTGAAGCGCATACAACTACGTGGTTTGACGGAATGTTCAATGCGTTTTCAAAAGAAGCATTTTTTTCAAATAATATATTTCCATACATACATCAATTTGATGACAAATCGTGGTGGATGTCGCAATACGTCATGATTATTTTATGTTCAGTTTATGATAAAGAAGTGCTATTATTTCCTGGTTTAAAGATAAACAATGTCAATCATTCTGAATATCCAAAAAATGATGGTTGGAAAGAAACTGAAGATTTTATTTTTAATAATGTAATAAGTATCTCGCAACTAGATGCAATCCACGATATAACATCGCAATCAATATTTAAAATTACTGAATTTCTGAATGTGGTATTGAGAAAGTTCCAAAAAATAAATTGCATTGATGTTGGGTGCGCAATTGGAGATTTTAGAAATTTAATAACCCATGCAAATGTGTTTTCAATTGGAATTGATCCGCTGATTGAACAATATAAACACTGGCACAATCATTTAAATAAATTTACTATTTTGCATAATGTTGCCATAGACAATGAATCTGGCAAAAAAATGTTTAATATAACAAATTCTCGCGACACATCATCATTGTTTGAATTTAATACGGAATTGACAACATCTGAATGCAATCTAACCCATTTTTACATACCGCCCAGCACGATTCATGACATAACAACTATAACTGAACGAAAAGAAGTAGAAACCCAAACATTGAAAACGATAATTGAAAAGGATTTAAAAAATGAAATTATACACATTTTAAAAATTGATGCACAAGGCAATGACCTAAATGTAATTAAATCTGCCGGAAATTTACTAACCAATGTCATGTTCATTGTCATGGAAAGCAATAGCGACACCACTACCACTCTGTATAAAAATTCAACACATTTTGCAGAAGACTGTAGTTATTTAAAATCACGCGATTTTGAATTAATAACCAAAGAAACATTACTACGAGATGACATGGATTGCTTGTATTACAATACAAAATTAATAATAAATGATTTGGGTTGGGATTCAAAACCATTAAGAGAAATATTGGCAAATACATCAGATGATGATAAATTAAACGTAAAATCTGCACTAATGTCAATTTATGATAATTTATTGGCAAACGATGTCATTGCGCAAAAAGACATAGATCTATTACATAACTGGACCACTTATTTTTAATATCAACCATTAAAGGTGGTTCAATGCCCGTGCACCTCGTCGTGGCACCGGGTGCAGAGCGCCATCAAGTTTGCCACGTGGTTTTTCGGCACGTGGCCAATGTAATTCCGGCTGTCGGCGTCCTTTTGCGGCAGCAAGTGGTGCACCTCTTGCGCTAATTCCACGGCGCAGCGCTCGCACACCCCCTTCAGCTTGTGCGCGTTGAAATGCGACGGCTCAAACGACAGGATGCCGATGTCGGACGGCGGGGCCCTGTGCCGCAGCCGCACCGCATTCGCGAATTCCAAAAACGCGTCGGGCAAATGCAGTGCCTTGCAGACCTCCAGGCCGTACATGCTGGCGCCGGGCCCGTCCGCCAGCTTGCGATTATAAATCAAGGTGTCTTTGCTCTTGTCGTACGCCACCGTCAAGTGCTTCATGCAGATCTTAGTTAAGAGGCGCACTTCGTCGTAGCCGTTGATTTCGTGCATGTGCGTTGCAAACAGGAAAGTGCAGCCCACTGTGTGCAGGTGCGACAGCCCCGCGACAAATATGGCAATGGCGGAGTCCATTTCGGTGCCGCTGCACAGCTCGTCGCCCAGAATGAGACTGCGGTCGGTGGCCGTGCGCAGGATGACGCGCAGCTCGCTCATTTCCACCTGGAACGTGGACAGCCCTTTGAACAGGTTGTCGTTGCCCAGGATGCGCGTGAAAATGGTGGTGTAAGGGCAATACGTGAGCGAAGAACACGGCACGTAGAGCCCCGCCTGCGCCATGATGATGGCAATGCCGACGGCGCGAATGAGGCTGGTTTTGCCGACGGCGTTGGTGCCGTAGATGAGCATGCCCCGGGGACCATCAGATGCATTCGCTGACGCTAAGCCTGAACCAAGCGCCACGTCATTCGCCACGTAGGTTTCATCCTCGTTCAGCCGTTCAATCAAGCAGTGGCGCAAGTCGCGTGCGTCAAAAAACGACGTTGACCCCTCATTTGTTGGAGGAGCAATTGTCGGCCGGCAGAACTTGTACTTGACGGCAATGTGGCACTGGTTCTGCAGCAAGTCCATCGTGGTCGCAAAATGAATGAGCTGCTGGAACGCGGGGTCCCAGTCCCGCAGCTTGTCCACGAACCCGGCGTAAATTTGCGCCACGCATTCTTTTATTTTTTGTTTGGACGCAATGATGCCGCGGCACAGCTCCTCCAGCTGCGGGCTTGTGATTTCGTGGTTGGCGCTGGTGGCATTGGGAAACGTCAACGCCAACAAAGAGAACCAACGTTTGTCTGGTCCAATGCACACCTGGTCCAGCTTCTGCTGCTTGATTTGGTCGGCCAGCAGCTTGGTGCGTCGGTTCGTGGCTTGCAGGGATATCCCTTGCACGGGTGTTTCATGGATTCTCACGACATCCGAAGACAGTCCGTCGTATTTCAGATTTGCCAAACCGGCAGATGTGGTGCTTCTGGGTTTCTCTCCACACAAAACGAGAGAATTCAAATAGGTCCTTAATTCAGACAGCGTTTTAATTCCGGTTTCGTTTTTCAATCGCAACGCGTCCAGCTCGGCGCTGATGCCGGGGCGCACAAAGTCGCATTCGCCCAGATCGGCACCCGCGGTGGCGCACTTGTCCATGTGGAACGTGGTGTCCAAATGCAGGCGCAGCCGTGCGCACACGGCGGAAACGGATTCCACCAATGCAGTCGCAGTCGCAGTCGCAGTCGCAGTCGGGTTCGTTGCGTCCAAATATGCCGCCGTGGTCGGGTCATCGGAAACCGAGGAATGCAGCTCGCCGATGATGAATAAGCTGCCGTAGAGCGAGTGCAGCATTTGGGGTGCGCACTTGCGCATCATGATCAGGCGGTTGAATTTTTCCAGGTCTTTCAGCTGCGCCAGCTGGGGGCGCCACGCGTCTATTACATCATTCATTGAAAGCAAGTGCGCGGTGATGTCGTATTCGCGCTGAATTTTAGGAACGGAGCAGGACGGGTTCAGCAGCCGGGTGCGGAAGTGGCGCGCGCCCATGGGCGTCATGCAGTTGTTCAGCAGTCGGTACACGGAGGAGCACTTGCCCTTGGAGCCGCTGCTGTCGTCGTCAATGATGTTGAGCTGCTTGAGCGAGTGGTTGGCGAGCACCATGCGGTCCGAGCAGTTTTCAAACGCGGGTTCCGCAATGCGGTGCACCAGGTGCGGGTTGTGCTCGTGCACGAAGTTCAGCAGGTACGTGAGCGCCTGGGTTGCGAATTCATGCGTGGCGAACTGCATGAGCCCGGATCCCACGGATCCCATCGCGGGGCCGAAGAACCGCGCCATGATTTCGCGCTGATACACCTGCTTCTTGGCCCTTTGGACCGCGTCATTGCCCGACTCCAGGCGATGGACCAGCCGGGCGCACGTGGCAATCCCCGTGAAGTTTAGCAAATCCTCCACCTCCCTTTGAGAGAAATTGTCAGTAATAATTATAACCTCACTCGGCGCGTGGGCCGAAATAAAGCGTTCCAGTTCATCATACGTGGTCGGCGCGTGCATGAGCTCCGTTTCGTTTTCAAACACGCTGGAGCGGCCGGTGAAGACGTCAATGTTGGCCATGCCGATGACGGTTTTGGCGCGCATGCGCTCCAGCCAGATGCAGGCCACGCAGTTGGACAGGGCGGCCGACTCTGCCGTGAAGAACGTGCCGGGTGAGTAGACGCCGCTGAGGGCGCGCTCCTCCTTGATTTGCGCATCCTGCGAATGCACCACGGCGGTGTATCCCAACTCCTGCAGTCGGTTCAAATACTTTTCCAGGCTGTAATCCCGGAAGCCGGCCATGAGGATGCCGGGCGCCTTGTTGGCACAGGCCAGCTCGCACGTGCGGCAGAAGTCGTCAATGGTGGCGCGATTCGCGATCTCACCGTAACATTCGTAGAACGCGCCAACTTGCATGAGTAGGAACGTTTTGGGGCCGTATTTTGCACTTGCTTCTTTGCTGAGGCGCAAATACTCTTTGATGAGAGACATCGCGTGGTTGTTCATATTGGGTGCATCTATTTAAATGAGTTAAAAAATCATATTAGACGAGCCACGTGGTATGCCATCGTCATTGTTTCATTGTTTCATTGGTTTCATTGGTTTCATTGTTTCATTGGTTTCATTGTTTCATTGTTTCATTGGTTTCATTCGGTCATGATGCGCGGGGCAATGTTCATGGTTTGCAGCTCTTGAAAGAGCAGCTTGCACGCGTACGGAATTTCCACATACGCGAACTCGGTGCGGTTCTCGCACATGTGGCAGCAGTGTATGCCCATCTTGTCATTCACGGCCGCAATCATGCCGCAGCACTTGCACACGTACACTTGATACTTGTCCGACGAATCGTACATGCGCCCGCGCGTGAAGCGGCACGCCCCGTGCGCCACCATGCTGTCGCGCTCCATTTCGCCAAACCGGTGCCCGCCGTCGCGGCTGCGCCCCTCCGCCGGCTGCCGCGTCAAATTCACCATCGGTCCAATGGAGCGGCTGTGCTGCTTGTCGTTCACCATGTGCTTCAGCCGCTGGTAAAACGCGGGACCAATGAACACGCTGGTCTCAATTTGCTCCCCCGTGAGTCCGTTGTACATGAGCTGGTTGCCGTTGCACTCGTACCCCAACTTCAGCAGCTCCTGCCGAATGGTTTCAATGTCCAGCTCGCCGAACGAGGTGCCGTCGCCGAACAAGCCCAGCTCCACCAAAACCATGCCGAGCAGCGTCTCTTTCAGCTGCCCGATCGTCATGCGCGACGGAATGGCGTGCGGGTTGATGATGATGTCGGGCCGGAGCCCTTGCGCCGTGAACGGCATGTCGCGTTCGGGAATGATGTTGCCCAGCGTGCCCTTTTGTCCGTGTCGCGAGCTGAACTTGTCCCCGATGACCGGCTTGCGCAGCGTGCGCACTTTCACCTTGCAAATACAGTAGCCCTCGCCGTTCCGTTCCAGGAAGTTGCGGTCAATGTAGGACTCCTCCTGCGTGCGATACGCGCGGCTCTGGTCCTCAAATTTCAGCACTTTAGTGGGGTCGTTCCGATTGATGGGGACCACCTTTGCAATGATGATGTCGCGGTTCTCCACCAGCGTGTTTTCCGGCATGACGCCCTTGGCATTCACTTTTTCGTAATTCCCGAATTTCATGCCCTTTGTTTTGGCGGGGTCGGGCTTGCAGCGCACCTCTTCGTCGCCGTTGATTTTCTTGTCCTCGTCTTTTTCGGTGTGGTAAATCACCGTCTGAAACAGGCCGCGGTCAATGGAGCCCTGGTTCATTAGCACGCTGTCCTCCTGGTTGTAGCCCGTGTGCGTCATGATGGCCACAATGACGGGGCCGCCCGACGGAATCTTGTCCAGCTTGATCATGCCCATGACGCGCGTGTCCACTAAGGGACGCGCCGGGTACGTCATCACGTACGCCGTCTTGTCCATGCGCTTGTCAAAGTTCGTGACGTACATGCCCATCGCCTGCTTGGCCATGGCCGACTGGTACGTGTTCCTCGGCGACTGGTTGTGCTCCGGGAACGGAATGCAGGACGCAATCACGCCGAATATGGTGCTGGGATGGATTTCGCAGTGCGTGTACCTGTATTTGAACGCGTCGTCACGGGGCAAATGCAGGTCCGACGGCTTCATGGCAATCATGCTGAAATTCTGCTCCTCTGGGTCAATGTATTCAATGACCGCATCATCAATTCTTAAATCCGTGAGCAAGTCGTCCCAACCCAGCTCATTGTTTCTCAGTCGCTGAATGATGTCCCGAGTGATGTATAGGCCGCCGGTTTTTTGATTCACGCGCAGCACGGGACGCGTGATCCGCCCCGCATCCGTGCAAATGCGGATTTCTTGGTTCTTGTAATTGAACACCACCGACGTGTAAATGTTGATGATTCCGCGCGTCTTTTTGTCCTTGAACGCGGCGTACAACCGTTCGGCATCCGTGGTGATGCCGATCCAGGCGCCGTTCACAAACACCTTGACGTTGGAGTGCATTTCAGTGTGCGTGGCGACATCCAGTGCCACGATGAACTGCCGGATTTGTTCGCGAATGTTGTCCGAATTGCTGATGGTGGTGACGTGCGTCATGTAGCTGATGTTTTTCACCACGCCCACGCTGCCACCCTCGGGCGTCTCTGCCGGGCAGAGGAACCCCCACGTGGTGTTGTGCAGCTTGCGCGGCGGAATGAGCTTGCCGCTCTTGTCAATCGGCGTGTTCACGCGCCGCAAATGGCTCAAACTGGAGATGTACGTCAACCGGTTTAGCACCTGCGCCACCCCCACCTTTGCTGTGCTGACGTTTTTTATGCCGAAATCGCCGGTGGACAGCGCGCGCTTCAGCCCGTTTTCAATCGTGGACGACTTGATGATTTTATACACGTTGGTGTTGTTCACAATGCTCAAATAGTCGTCGGTGGAACGCCACGACCCCGTGTTGATCTCGCGAATGACTTGCTTGCTCATGTCCTTCACCAGCTTGTTGAAATAGTTGCGAAACAGGTTGTTCAGCAGCGCACCGGTCGTGTCCACGCGCTTATTCACGTATGAATCGCGGTCGTCCTGACGCGACGCGTCCCCGCCCGTGCTGGCCCGAATCAGCCGGTTCGCCATGTATCCCAGAAAACACAGTCGCTCCTTTTCCGTGCTGCAGTGCGGGAACAAGTCGTTCTTCAAAATGTCCACCGTGAAATCGCGTTTTTTTTTGGCACCCGACTCCTTGTCCATGTTGATCGGGGTGTACATGACGTGGCTCGTCACGATTTTCAGCGCGTCCTCCTGCGTGAGCACCGAGTTGGCATCAATGATGGAACCCTGCACCGCGTGCAATGCCGCTGGGTCGGCGGCCAAATCCAGGAAAATGGTTTCGCAAATTTCGCGGTCGGTGAGTACGCCCAGCGCCCTGAACACCACAAAGAGCGGTACCGGCTGCTTGATGCGCGGAATTTGCACGTAAATCGGGAATCCGAACCCGTTGTTTTTGTTTGCAACCATCATGTTGATTTGCTTCGGCGAGATGCACTTGAAATCGGGCACGGACTTGATTTCCGCCACCCAGTTCCATTTGGTGTTCCCCTTGGACACGTTGAAGCAATACACGCGGTTCTCGGCCGCGCGCTCCTGTCCCAGCACGGTCTTCTCGCTGCCGTGCATGATGAAGTAGCCGCCCGCGTCGTGCTTGCACTCCCCCGTCACTTGGTGGCTCATGTGCTGGCACTGCTTCAAAACGCAAATGCTGGATTTCAGCATGATGGGGAGCTTGCCGATCGGGATTTTCGGCAGCATTTTGTGGTGGTGCTGCACGTTTTCCAGATTAGTGCCCGTGCGCACGATGATCTGCATTTTCACATCCACCGTCATGGACGACGCGTACGTGAAATTCCGCAGTCGGGCCTCCTGCGGAAACATGAGTTTGGTGGCGCCGTTGTTCTCGTGGATCTGCGGACGATAGAGGTTGAAGTTCTTGAATTCCACCACGATTTCCAGGCGGTGTTTCTTGAGCATGCGGTCGTAGTCCTGCTCGGACGCAATGTGCACCGGATTGAACATCTCAATCGTGCGCTCAATTTGATTGCCGACGAATTCATTGTAGGATTCCAGCTGGTGCCGCACCAGCCGCTCCAAATGCCCCTTTTGAAAATATGAACTGATCATGTCCCATGGCTCCTCCACGTATTGGCCGATGGCTGCTTCTAATTCTTTGCGAATGTGTTCCAATGTTGGTTCCGACATTGAATGATGAGGTTGATTGTATGTGATGGTCGTTTGACTGGCTAATTGTCAAATCAATTTTTGCGTTTAAATTGATTTGACTGATACGAAATATAATATAGACACACACGCAATGAACGAGAGAATGTCATTGCGTTCATGGTCGGATGATTTTCACGGTTATCCGTTTCAATCTATTTATTTAGGAAACAAGCGCGCAAAAATATGCGTGTTGTCCGCGCCGTTGTATGCACATGAAATCTGCACATTCCATGCATTGAAACAAAAAGGATACTTGATGATTGGAATATCATCGTTTGGACATTATCCCTTCATGAACGAATTGGACATGATCAACAACAACCGGTCGGCAATGCTTCAAACCGAGGAGCATCGGTCAATCATGACCCAATTTGATGGCTGGCTCACATGTTCAAGGGAACCGGTTCCATACGATGTTCCGCAACTGATGTTCAGCGAATCCGATTGCATTTATGTCAATGATACCACCGCGCCAAAAGGATTGGTTAAAAAATATGACGTCATCTACAATGCCGCCAGCGATTGCGCCTTTCATCAATATCACAAAAATTGGAGTTTGGCAAAGGAATGCTTTAAAAAAATGTCGGACGCCGGCTTGACCGTTTTGGTGGTTGGTCGGAATGCGCCGATTGATTTTGATTTGCCAGGCGTTTCATACACCTCCTATTTGAATTGGTATGAGTTTTTAGACACGATTGAAGAATCTCGTGTTTTGTTTGTTCCAAATGTGTCGGATGCATCCCCCCGCATCATCACGGAAGCGTTGTGCAAAGGAACGCCCATTCTTGTGAACAAGCACATATTTGGGGGGTGGAAATACGTGAATGATTCCACCGGTGCATTTTTTGAATCGCATGACGATGTCATGATTCAACTGCAGCATGTGTTAAACGCATCATACACCCCTCGCAACTGGTTTTTGGACACGTACTTTCCCAACGGGGAATCCATGCAGTTGAACGAGTTAAAAAAGTTCATTGAATCCATGTGTGGAGGCACCGTTCCAATGGAAGAAGACGACCTCCCCGTGACCGAGTTCAATTACACATTGGACATTCCAATCATAGAAATTCACGACATTCAATTCATTTACGTGTCGGTTGACACGGCAGGGCACGTCTCGTTGTGCAGGCATGATTTAACCACGAATGTTATCAAATTGAACATGACATTCAACACGCATTTGACGCCGCATCATTGGGTGTTTTGGCCTTATTACAAAACCACGGGTTGGGGTACTAAACAAGATTTTCCATTGTAGAAAATCAACCGCAAACGTCATTCTATAAATTGAAGAAACAATATAGAAAATAAATGTTAAATTATACTACTTGTATGCATGACCGTTCACATGAAATGTCCGCTGAATGATTGCATCCGGTTGAATGACGCCGCATTTTCCTTATTATTTGACCAGCCGCACATTGTGGGGCCTCGTATTAAGCCCCCGCCCGAAAAAGAGCTGATAATTGAGCGCATCAACATTACCTGCGACGTCACTGGCATCGCCGACTTGCTGCGCATTGTTGAAGACAATCCCGTGGCCGAAAACGTGGAATACAACATTAATATGAAAGCCCTGTACCGCATTTCGGAGCCGCTGCGCAAGCTGGACGCCATGGTCGGCATGGACTCCCTGAAAGAACGCGTGGTGGACCAAATCATTTACTTCATTCAGGACCTGCATAAAAATGAAATCAAGGGCGAGAAGGGCGCCAAGGATAAAAGCAGTGGCGCTTTCAACGACTACATGCACACGGTGATTTACGGCCCGCCCGGTACCGGCAAAACCGAGGTGGCCCAGCTGATCGGCGCCATTTTTTCCCGCATGGGCGTTTTAAGAAAAAGCAAATTCCGAAAGGTCACCCGTTCCGACCTGATTGCCGGGTATTTAGGACAAACCGCCATTAAAACGGCGGACGTGATCAAGGAGTGTTTGGGCGGCGTGCTGTTCATTGACGAAGCGTACGCGCTGGGCAACCCCGACAAGCGCGACTCCTTTTCCAAGGAGTGCATTGACACGCTGTGCGAAGCGCTGAGTGACCACAAGTCCGACCTCATGGTCATTGTCGCGGGGTACGAAAAGGACTTGGACGAGTGCTTTTTCAGCGCCAACCCGGGGTTGAATTCGCGGTTCTCGTGGCGGTACAAAATTGACGACTACACGCCGGCGCACCTTGCGAAAATATACGAAAAAAAGGCGCACGACTGCGGGTGGTCATTATACGAACCGGTTGCCATAAATTGGTTTGAGGACAACATGGGGTATTTCACGTGCTACGGGCGCGACATGGAAACGCTGCTGTCCCGCGCAAAAATCTCGCACGGCCGGCGCATATTCGGTTCATCCGACGACCAAAAACGACGATTGACTCATTCAGATTTAGAGAAGGGCATGACCATGTTCCTTTCCAACGAGGAAGTCAAACGGCGCAGGGACCCCCCCAGTGGTGCATTGTCGTCCATGTACTTGTAACCCCACCCCAATCAATGTGCAATAACTGTCAAAATATTTTATACTCTGACATATATTTGTTGAATTGGTTTGTGGCATGAGCTCTTCATTAAAGAAACAAATCACAATTGATGCGACCGGCATTAATCAACCCCATAATGCCACAATGAAACGACAACGGAAGGTGAAGCCGCCGGCCGCTCTCATTCGTCCCAGCACCGCGAGACACAATTTGCTGCAAAAAATAAAGGATTATCAGCGTCGCAATGAAGAAACGCCCGGGTCGCAACCATCGCAACCATCGCAACCATCGCAACTCTCTGACAATGATCTGGCAAACCAGTACAAGGCATCAGCAAACTATTTGGAACAGCTCATTCATAAAAAAAAAGAGGCGCGAAAACATAAATCTCCCAAGGCACCGCAACCACAAATGCAACCACAACCACAAATACAACCACAAATACAACCACAAATACAAATGCAAATGCAACCACAAATGCAAATGCAACCACAAATGTTTCAACAAGTGTCGCTTGAATTGCCTCCCGAATTGCAACTAAATCCAATAACAATTCCACAATCAATGGTTCCCATGCCCCAAATTGTGATACCACAATCAATGACTATACCGCAAATTGTGATGCCACAATCAATGCCTATGGCCATGGCCATGCCTGTGCCTCAGATTGAAATCCAATCAGAGCAAACAGACCATCAACCGGATCCAAATCCAAATCCAAATCCAATCGTGTTGAAAGATGTGCCGTATGGTTGTTTGCGCGGTGGAAACAAACCAACGTATCGCACATATCATCGCGGTCAATCGCAATCAAAACCGGATTCCCACAACACCACCTTGAAAAAACCGTTGTTCAGCAATCTGAATGACAATATCTCTCCCGATGAAAATGAAAATGGGGACCCCATGATACAGGAAAGACAGCGCAAATTGCGAGAGATTCAAGAGAATTTCCAGAATCAAGTACAACCGCCAGGACAACCGCCAGGACAACCGCCAGGACAACCCGAACCCACCAAATTAAAAAATAAAATCAAACAAACTATAACCAAAAAATACAAACTCGGCAAAACACCAGGTAGCAACGTGGTAGGGGTTCTAATAAAAAACAGCGACACGCGCCGACGAATTCAGGAAGAACACGGCGTTTTGCGACGCGAGTCCATCGTGGAGATACGCAAATATCTTCACGATCATGGATTGATCAAAGTGGGATCGGACGCACCGTCCGATGTGCTGCGCAATATATACGAATCCGCAAAAATGACGGGTGAAATCAGCAACACGAATAAACACGTGCTGCTTCACAATTTCATGCAGTCTGAACACGAAAATGCAGACAGTCACTAAGGCCTATTTGCCTTTGGATACGCTTTTGCTGATGCTGATGCTGATGCTTTTGGTGCTGATGCTTTTGGTGCTGCTGCTTTTGATGCTGCTATTGCTTCCGCAGCATTACATTCTCTAATTGCATAAATTGAAACCATTTGGGTCTCTGGTAGTCCCCCATATATTTCCACCCTAACCATGCGTGCGTTGTTGGGATTTGGAATATCTACAATTTTCGCATAATTCCTTCCAGGTAAATAAGCATCATTGTCCTGGTTAATTCGCAAAGACATACACAGTGCGCCAACTGCAACCCACTTTGGAACCGTAAATAAATCACGTATATCTGTTTGACTGGGTATTTTGACAAGGACCGCATTATGCACATTAGCAGAAGTTTCTGCGATAACAATTGGATAGAGGTTATCATTTGCTTGAGTTGGTTCACGAGTGATGAGAGGATTGGTGCTTGACACCCATGCTGCATACTCGGTGAGACTTGGACTTGAATTATCGCTGACCAGGCACAAATCGTTCAGACCAATGGTTGCCGTAGTAAAAAAATTATTCCATCTTCCTGCGCCTGCTACGCCTGCTACGCCTGCTACGCCTGCACCTGCAATAAGACAATCTTTGGTGCGGTTGTATAAATTTAATGGTCGCATTGACTCTACCAAAAGGCTTTGTCGCAGGACATGGTCCAACGTAGCATTATTAATTGTATCATTGCTAAAACTTTTTGAAACTTGAATGAAATTGTCCGTGAAGATCTTCATAAATCTCTCAAAAAATATAACGATTGGGTCTGGCTGTAGTGGTGATGCAGATACCTCATAAACCATCTGAGATGGACTGATTAGGTCATATTTTATATTTGCTGGAAGCCAATTAGGTCCATCTGCGCAATCATATGTTGTACAAAGTTGCCATTTTGAACCAACTGCATATTTGTATGTAGTATCCGGTCGCTGTACATGAAGAGCTCCGGGTATTTGAACATTCGGAACACTAGGAACACCACTTGATAAAACTTTAGGTGCACCCAGCACACGGTTCGTGTATTTGGGTTCGTGAATAGTTGCATGGAATAAATCACTTTGTAAAGTTTGTCCGAAAATCCTCCAATTACCATTACTCAGCGAAACGATGGATGCCCCCACGGCCGGGTTAGGGTTACTAGGGATTTCATTAAAAAAAATCATGACATCGTTTTTATTGCAAATTAAACTTATTATTTTATTACTAGTATATCGTTCAATATGATTGACAATGTTATTCGTGAATGTAGTCCAAATAGTTGAAGTAACATTTAGAGCATTAGCTCTTCTTATAAAATTGGCTTCTTGTATAACGGTAAATCTTGGCTTGTTTGGGAATCTTAAACTACCGGAAATTGATTCCCCTAATTGGATATTGGCTTTATCCATCCTAATAGTTGCCGCTGCAATGGCATTATAAGCAGCAACCAAATCAACTAGTCTCATTTGAAGAAACTCAAAAATATAAGCATTAACATATCCCTCGTCATTAAGATACCTTATAACAGCAGCAGCAGCAGCATTATTGGCTGCTGCAACAACACCAATAGCAGCATCAAGAGCAAGAGCAAGAGCAGCATCAAAAGCAGCAGCACCAACAGTACCAGCAGCAACAGGATTGCGCGCAGCATTAGGAATACCTGCAATTGCATTAACAGCATCATCACAAAACCGATTAGCATCATTAGTAACAGCAGCATCAAAAGCAGCACCAAAAGCAGCAGCAGTAGCAGCAACCTTAGCAGCAGCAGCAGCAGCATCAGCAGCAGCAGCAGCAGCAATAAAATTGTTTCGGACCGTGTGTGTGTATTCTATGGTGGAAGACAAATACAAAACATCAAAAATTGAACTGAATGTTTCGAGTGGCACAAGGTTAAGATCTCTAGTATCTTCATTTGAACAGCTAACCGTCACAAAGGGACTACCTCCCTTCTGTGCCATCTTTTGTTTTTTGTCCAAGTTGAAATCAATGACTAATGTTCCATTAATGCTATTCGGGTTATCACTACTCGGGTAATAATACGATTTCATCATCAATGGTTCAGACATGACTCTTCCTTCCTCCTCAATGGTCGCTGTGCGGGGCATAAGCTTAACAATGTTGGGGCTGGGTCCGCTGGTGCTGGTGTCGCTGCTCTTCCATCTGGTGTCGCTGCTCTTCCTTCTGGTGTCGCTTCTCTTCCTTCTGGTGTCGCTGCTCTTCCTGCCGAAGAGGTTAATCATTCCGCTGGTGCTTCTTTTGCTGGGGGTGCTGCTGCTTCTTTTGCTGGGGTTGCTGCTTCTTTTGCTGGGGGTGCTGCTTCTTCTCCTGAAGTTTTTGCTAAACTGGCTGAACGAAGAAGACATGTTGTTTTAATACAATATATATAGTGTAATATTTTTTTCGGCTCATTAGTGTTTATTTAGAACATGTTCTGAATTAGGTGCGTTATAAATTGAGATTTATAGTTGATGCGTATGCTATAACAAATCATCATAGAGATGGGTCAAATGCTTTCTCGCGAGGATGAGGACGAACTGCAGCATGAACAAAATGAGCAGGTTGAAGAAGTTGAACGGCCCAAACGAAGGCAACGCAATGCAACGGCGTTTCGTTCGCGAAAGCCGAGAGCGTCGGCTCAAGGCCGCACCCGACGCAGGACCCCTGTTTCGTTTGAGTGATTAATTATTTTTTTTTATTTGTATTATACATAGTCATAATCATAATACAAACGCGCCCAATATGCAACTGCGACCGCATAAAAACCATTTCATTTATGGATTGCTCCTGGTGATTTCAATTGCAATTTTAATTCGCGTGGTGTTCAATCGTTCCAAATCAGGCGCGATGACCATATTGTCATCCAAAGGAGCCAACGCGCTGGTATTGTCCTGCATGGATTACCGGTTCGTGGATGACAGCGTGTATTTTTTCAATAGTATTGGATTCAGAGATGATTATAACAAATTTTCGTTGGCCGGTGCAAGTTTAGGCTACAATCAAACCCAGTTTCCGGAATGGAGAGAAACGTGCAATAAACACATTGAATTGGCAATGCAATTGCACGACATCAATGAAGTCATTGTCATGGATCACATGGATTGCGGAGCATACCGGATTTTGTATGACAGCCCGTCAATGTCCCGGCAAGAAGAATATGAACTGCACAAGAAAAATTTGAATAAATTTAAAACCATGATCAACCAAAAATTTCCTGCATTGACGGTGACCACGCATTTGATGGATGTGGATGGTTCGGTCATGATCTAATTTGCAATCAATTTAACTGTTCGGTGGGTGGAAGCAGTGAGTTTGTTTTGCGTCCGAAATGAAGACAGTTGGCAACATCGGGGCTGGGAACGTCCGGGCACGTCATGGGTTCCGACCCGTAAAAATTGACGCGACGCGCCTCCGAATTCAGCGAAATCGGCTTTGGGGTGGGCACCATGTTCAAGGCTTTCATGGGTTTGTCGGCGTACAACCCGCCGCAGAACCCGGGCGGGCTGCATTTGCCGTTGTTCGGCGTCACCCAGTATCGCACGTTGTTGGTGTATTGGGCGTAGCCGTGGTCAAACACGGGATAGTATGTCCACAAATCGCTGGACGACATGTCGGAAAAGCCGCCGGGCGTTTTAATGGGGTAGTCCTTGTGCAACAGCGGGTACGTGGATGCGTCGGGGAACGAACCGGGCGACAACGAAGCAAACCCTTCTTTTCGGTTGGGTTGATAACACATGTGCAGGCCGAAACACATGAATGCAATTGCTAAAACAATGTAGAACACATGCATTGATGATTGCATTTGATTTGTGTGGCGCGAATGATGTATTTATATATTGCTAGATGATGTATTGATATATAATAATTATAATAATACATAAGATATAAATGTTGTGATAATTTTCCATCCATCACTTGAGGATCATTTGCGAGTGTGCTTGCGAGTTTTTTTGCGACGGGTTGTGCGACGTTTTTTTCTTTTTGATTTGGAACCTCCTGGCTGACCATGTCCTTTGAAATTGGCAGACCGTGACCGTGCGGAAGACCGTGCGGAAGACCGTGCGGCAGACCGGTCATTTGATGCACTGATATTGGCTCTCGCCGTGGCTCTCGCTGCGTCATTCAGGACGCGTGCGATGTTATCCAAATGCTGCGTGTGTGCAATCTCCTGCCGCTGAAGGTGATCAATCATGGGCGCGTATTGATAATCCGATTCCGATTGTGGGGAACCATCATGCAATTGCACATCATGATATATGTCGTCACCATATGGATATGGTAGCACTTCGTGTGTCCTCTCCAAGGGCATTGGATCCGCGTCTTCTAGACTTTGCATGGGGGCTACTGGGCCTGGGCCTGGGCCTGGATCTGGGTCTGGGCCTGGGGGCGCGTTTCTTAACGCTTCAATTCCTAGAAACCCGTCTAAATTTAGTGCTGGAGAATAATTCCCATTCATTTAAATGATGCTCCTATTGAATTAATATTTATTAAAATTTAAAAAATGTGGATAGAAACATTTGCGCCCAATAATGATTTAAATACACTGATGCAATCCATGCATTACATACCAACCGCAATCATGGGTACAAATTGCACAACGCAAAATGATTTGTTAATGGTGAACCTAATGAAATTTTATGACGAGGACAACAACTTGGAAAAGATGCTAAAGATCATCAACGGGGAGTCGTCCATTTCTCTCCGCATCATTGACTGGTTTGCCACGAATTACGCCAAGAAGTTCTTCACCGTGTACGAAGTGGGTGCCAACCGGCGGTTCAAGGTGTACGTGGATTACAAGCTGAAGCTGAAGGCGTACAGCAAGCGCCGATTTGACCCGTTTTGCCGGTGGGATCGCATCACCATCCCTTACAGCAACGGCACCTTCATTCAGACCACGATTGGGCAGCTGAATTTCTTCAAGTGGGCGCTGGAAAACGGCGTGGTTGCGTACATTGAGGCCCACTATGGGACCATAGAGGACGACATGAACGCGCGCAACAGCACGTCCCGTCGGAACCATGTGGCAAAAGACGCGGACGCAAATGACGAGGAACACGCTGGCGCAAACAACAGCAGCAACAGCGGCTGCAACAACAGCAGCAACAATAAAACCAGAAAGAAGCGCGAGGAGTTGAGCATTTCTGCCACGAAGAGCATCAAGAAGGAGACGGTGGAGATTGTGGTGTCGTTCAACTGATGATTCAATCAAGCTTAAATAACAATTGGTTCCATAACGCAATTAAATAATTGCCACCATCTCTCATTAACCAAACATATCATTAACATGAATGCAAGCGAGCCCAATCCGGCTCTGAAGGTGATTCCGTACACGGCCACGTCCCTGTCGGTCCTCGGGCGTTTCATCTTCATGTTTTTGTTGTACAAGAACAAGAGCACGAACAGTTTGTCCCTCCTGTTCTGTTTTTTGAGCATTGTTTCGTCCAGCATGTGGATTTATTACAGCGTGCAAATGAACGACACGCCGTTGGTGATGCGCAGCAGCACGGAAATCACGCTGCTGTTTCTCTCGGCGATTTATATAATTAAGAACAAGGTTTCGCAGCGTCAAGCGCAAGCGCAAATGCAGCACATTGAGTTGAATTGAAACCACGCCACATCTCCATTTATATTATGTGAAATATATATGCAATCATATGAAAACGAGTAAAATTCGCGTTCCGATGCGCTACGTTCCGCACACACTGTCGCGCAAGGACCGCCGCACGCAGATTGCCATGTTGAAGCGGTCGCGCCGCATGTACAAGCGCGGCAAATTCTACGGGCGCATTAAGAAGTTGCGGTCGTACCCGCACGTGGCATCCAAGCACACTGATGTTGCGCGTCGCATGTATAAAATAGAAAAAATTGTGCCCAATGCGGCACTTGCAGCGGCCACCCAGTGTTCCATTAATTCGTTGAACCAAATTGTGAAGAAGGGCGAGGGCGCGTTTTATTCGTCGGGGTCGCGCCCGAACCAAAGCCCGCAGTCGTGGGGGTACGCGCGGCTGGCCAGCGCGATCACGGGGGGGAAGGCGGCTGCGGTGGATTACGCCATTCTGGAGAACGGGTGTAAACCGCACAGTAGAGCGCTGCGACTGGCCCGAACTGTGAGAAAAGGGGCGGCGCGCAAAATCAGCATTTAGCGATTCCAATCAAATGAATTGTGGCAAATATGATATTAAACGCATCACATTTTGTCTTAATAAAAACATAAAAACAATCATTGCAAAATAAGAACAATGAAGGCAATTGCGGTGTTTCAAGGCAAACTAAAAGGCAGTCACGTGTTGTTCCGGCAGGACGATCCGTTTTCACCGGTCAAGGTGTCGGGGCACATTGAAAACTTGGCGCCGGGCAAGCACGGGTTCCACGTGCACCAGTTCGGCAACTTGTTGAGCAGCGACTGCGCCAACTGCGGCGGGCATTTCAACCCCACGAATGCGGAGCACGGGTCGCGATCCGGGGCAAATTCGCACGCGGGGGATTTCGGGAACATCACGGCCACAAAAGAACATTATAGCACGTTCCATTTCAGCACGCCAAAAGTGTCGCTGTTTGAGGGAGATCTCTCCATTATCGGGCGGTCGCTCGTCATTCACGAGGACGAAGACGACTTGGGGAAGGGCGGTCACGCGGATTCGTTGACCACTGGGCACGCGGGGAAGCGGCTGGACTGCGCCGTGATCGGGTATGACAAGGACTGAAATAAATATGAAAAATAAATAGACACGTGTCCATTATTCATTTAATTAATAAATGCATCATGGGGACCCAGCGCATGCGGTTTCACCTAAATTTGCGATGACGTTTTGTTTTCGCGTGTTTGATGGGTGCCGACCGTCGTTTTCTATGCCGACGAGTCATTGCACCACCTTTTGATGCTTTTGATGCCTTTGATGCCGCCAATGCTTTTGATGCCTTTGCGGTTGTTGCTGCTATTCTTGCGGATGCTTCTTGTGGAAAAAAACCAGGACCTCTTTTACGGTTGACCCTATCAACAATTTCTTGTGCCATCCAAGGCATATTCATGGTCATGGTCATTTTTTCTGCCAAGGTTGGTTGCATTTTACGCATTAGCGCATTTTCGTATTGTTTTTTGCTAGACAATATACTACAATCCCACAAATATACCGATGGACCACGAGTGGCTGCAAGAATGGTTCCGGTTGGATCAAATGCGATCTTGTGGTGTTCAGATGAACTAACGTGCCAGAGCGGCCCCCCCAATGTCACCATACATGTACCTGATTTCGTGTCCCACAATTTTACGCTCGAGAGGTACCTGATTGCTACAACGGGCGCAGTCGGATGAAACGCGACAGAGCAAACATCATCTCTATCGCTGTCCACCTCGTGCCTCGCCAAAGTCGCCACACATGCATGTGATCTCGTGTCCAATAATTTACACACCGATGGCACGTCCCAGTTATGCTGGATACCGACTGCAATAAGGGTTCCCGTTGAATTAAATGCGAGACAGCTTATATCCGCCGAATAATCCAAATCCAAAGTTGCCACAGGTTCATATGATGTCGCGTCCCACAACCCTACAGCAGTCCTAACACCTAATGCCTTCCATGCCATACCAGTTTGCGTTTCTGAACTAGATACACAGCCGCCGATTGCTAAAAAAGTTCCGGTTGGATCATATGCGAGATGTGTATATACACCGTCGTCCTCCTCCACAAGAGTCCTAACGCATTCATACGATGATGTGTCCCACAATTTCACGCCCCCCAAAGTGGTGCAGGTTGCTAAAATGGTTCCCGTTGAATTAAATGCGATCGAAGACATTTCTTTGCTGTGCCCCAGATTCGCCATCTGCATCGGTACAATAAAATCCTCCTCCCCCCCCCCCTCCTCCTCCTCCTCCTCCTCCTCGTCCTTACGCCATCCTTTTATTAACGTCAGTTCCCACAACCTCGCGGTCCTGTCGTCGCTGCCGGTTGCCATGATTAGGGGGGTGGTTGGATGAAACACGATAGATGTGATAAACCCTCTTTCGATCTCCATCCGTTGACTCGAATCCCACTCGTTGTATTCCCAGTCATCAACATTGTCCGGATCATGAACATAGTCATCGTGACACGGCGCAGACCCCAGCATTTGATCTGTTCGAATGTCCCACGTTTTCACGTTCCCCGACCTGCTGGCGGTTACTAAAATGGTTCCGTCTGAATTAATTGCGAAAGATAGAATATCATTGTATCCGTCTTCGTCTTCATCGGTTAGAACTGCGACTACTTTTATACCTGCCATATTTATATAATGTGTATATAATTATTTATCTGTAATGAATCAATAATGCGTATGAAAAATAAATTAAATAAATCGGTTCATAACATTGTACGCCCAAATTATCGCAATATCTCTCGCTGTGGCTAAATGAAGTGATGGGTTCCAGCGTTTCCATTCATAAAGTGAATTACGAGGACATGCAATGCGTATGTCGCACGGAGAACCATCATCAGTATTCCAATTCTTCTGCGGCCGCGCATACGGTGCTGCTGATCAACACGCTGCCGCCGGGCATGCAGGGCTGCCTGATACCGGGCACGCTGCCGATTGACGAAGAAGAGGCGGCCATGAACGCCATGCTGTCCGAACCGAAGTGGAATGACCGAGAGATCATCGCGTACGGGAAAAACGCGAATGACGACACGGTGCTTAAAAAATACCAGCAGCTCACAGGCCTCGGGTTCAAAAACGTGAGCGTGTATCCGGGCGGCATGTTTGAGTGGCTGCTGTTGCAGGACATTTACGGCGCGACCAGTTTCCCTACCACGTCCAAGGAGCTGGACATTTTGAAGTACAAGCCGCCATCCGGTCGGCAAAAGCTGTTGTTGAATTGAACCGCAAAAATAAAAAATATAGAAACATAGAATGACACGTGTATATTATTGCATATTATTGCATGTCTAATCCCGAACCCGAATGGCACATTGAAAAAAAGTCAACCTGAATGCGACGAAGGAACCAATGCACGAAAAATGCGCGCAAATTAAGATGAAATTGAAATACAAATTGCGTGGTATTATATTATAGACATGTGTTTATAGTATAGAAATTGTATCCATTTTCACAGATGCAACCCTCGGCCATCATGTTTCATTGGACCGCATGCATTGGCTTCGTTCAAAGCTTGTTTTTAGCGGTCGTGCATCCGCCAACCTTGATGCGCGCGGTGTACACCGGGTCCACCCTAACGAGCATGTATTATTACGGTTTGAGCGCGCAACTGCACGAGCCCAGCCGCCAAACCATGCGGCTCTACGTTCCGGACGACGAGCAATACACCGTCCGACTGGCCCGCGTGGCCAAGTGGTCCAGTCGCGGGCTGCACTCAATCGTGATTCTGATGGACGTTGCGTACATTGTCATTGTCACCGAATACAATGTGTGGCTGTGCATGCTGATGTTCATTGCGTGCGGGTTTTATCCGGCCATGAAACTGCTGCGACGGTTCGCGCCCGACATCAACACCACGGTGGCGCAGCGCTTATACGAGACGCGACCCCCCGTGCATGCCGATTATTCGCTGCTGGACGACACCGACCATCGGGATGCGGTGCAGCAGCGATTCATGCTGAAACAGGTGCCGCGCATGCTGGCCATGATTGCGCTGGCCGCGTGCCACATGGCGCTGATGCTGGACGTGCGAGATGCGTGTTTTAACATTCCACACAATTCAACCACTATTTTGAAGTGGATGTGTTGAACCCGATTTAGTGACGTTTTTTACGAGTATTGGCTTTATTGGCTTTTTTTGATCCGCCATCTGATTCACGGCTCTTGGGGAGTTGGATTTTATACACGCGACGATGCATATCCGCAAAGTGTTTTATTGTATTGGTGCGAGGGTGAGATAAACGTTGCACCAACATAGCGGACAATGCACCATTGGTCAATAGCTTTCTGCGTTCAGAACGAGGAACTGTCACCATTGATCGCATTCGGTCTTGGATTTCTCTATCTCTAACGTTATCTCTACATATATCAAAGAAACTACGACGTGGTTCGTTCCTTTGAAAAGTTGGCTGATACAACTGATGCGTGCCTAACAATGGTACTCTGGCGCGTTCCAATTCATGGGGTGGCACTAAACCCATCCTATTTGCATATTCAAGTGACATGCGTTTACTAAAAGCAGAACGATTTGGAACATATGAAATTAGTTTTGAAATATCCGAAGTACCAAAATGTTGGATGGAGACTTCTTCTGGAGTTTGTTTGTGGATATTGATATTGTCCAGAATGCCAATGCGGAACACGCGTGCATAATGGAATAAGTCAATGTCACAGATGATTTGATGTGACCTATTAAACTGGAGGTCACCTGGTTTCTTTTCATACATCACAATTATCGTAACTGGAGTTAACGCGAAACCTATTGAGACATTGACGACTTGCAATGTTCCAGATTGGATTATACCACCACCTAAACCGTACCGGAATTGAGGTCCGGTGTGAAAATCTCTGAAATATTGCAACAGGTACTCAGTCGATTGCGAGCCAGGACCATCACGATGACCCCTTTGTAATTGCGACGGGTGTGTTAATTCTATTATTTCATTCATGGTTATATAAATAACAAATAATAAAAAATGGAGGATAATAGTGAATTTATGTGGATTGACATGTGTTAGAGTTCATCAATGAACCGTTTAATTTCCGCAATGCGATCATTTGCAGTGACTTCAATTTCAGGATTGGCGTCAATGACTAGTTTTTTGCAGGTCATCGTGTTTCCGCCGATCCATGCGTCGTGATAGTCGTGACACTTCTGTACGTATTCCAGCGGGATGGACTCGCCCTCGCGCCCTCTTTTATGAATGCGCTGCATGCACGTTTCGGGGTCCGCGCGAATGTAGACGAGGCCGGCCACCGGAAGATCCCGCACAAATTCGTCAAACCACATGTTGTAAATGACGTACTCATCGTGCGCAATGTCGCCGCTGTCGTAGAGCATTTTGGCGAAGATGTTGCGGTCGGTGTCCACGCTGCGCTCGGTGATAATGACGCGACAGCGTCCGGCATTTTCACGAACCATTTGGCGCAATAAAGCCAGGCGTGAAATGTAAGCCATCATTTGAAAACGGAACGCATACTTCGCGTGATCCTTGTAGAAATTGGTCAAGATGGGCACCCCGTTCGCATCCTTGATATTGTTCCATGAATCCACGGGCTCCTCCACGAAATACACGTCGTAGTGCTCTTTATATGCCTCCTTAAGCATGTCCCACGTGGTGGATTTGCCGGAGCCGATGTTGCCGTCAATACTCACAAGCAACGGGTGTTGCGATTGCGATGATTCTAAATGTGTCATGAACAGGGTTATATTCTATTGCTGCATTAGTTCTAACTGGATTAAACCAAAATCAATTTTTTGAGTAATTCAGTTTTTTAGTTATGATGAAAAAAACAAATTGCGAATGCATTTAAAGAAACACCTCTAAACAATTGTAACTTGATCCAGGCAACCAATAACCAATAAACAATAAACAATGGATTTCACGCAGGGGAAATTGACCAAGAGCGAATGGGACGGCGTGGAGGTCCCGGATTCCCACGACGAACAGCAGATTTACCAGCTGATAAAGGACGGATATAACAACGTGGGCATTGTGCGCAACTCCAGTCACACGCTGTTGCAGTACATGAAAATTGCCCCCTCCGACGAAATGCACGCACACATGTACGAGCTCTATTTTAAAACGCACGTGGACGAGATGCGCGAGGCGTTCGGGCTGTCCGAATTTGAAACCAACACCGACAAGAAGAAGCTGGTGAAAAAGGCGGACTTGATTCGCATTCAAAACACGACCAGCAATTTGGACGACCAAAAAATGAAGATATACGAATTCGTGATGTTGGGGCTCTTATTGAACCTGCTCAACAACAAGCTGCCGCACATGTATCCGTACTGGAGGGATCACGTGCAAGGCACGAAGAAGAAGAAAGCGCCGGCACTTCCGCCAGCGCCTCCCGCCCGTCCCAAGTGGATGTATTATTATTACAGCATCTGCTTGTTGAGGCGCAACAGCATTGAGCACATGAACCCGCACGTGCAAGCATTTCTGGATCACGCCATTGCACGCGTGGAGTCCGATTTTGACTGCAGCGCCTTCATCGGCAAGGCCCACGAATACGTGGAAAAGAACGAGTTCGTGTTCAAATGCGGCGACACAAAGCTGTACGAGCATCAAAAGCAAATTTTCACGGCGTTCAAGGACGACGCGACGCCCAAGCTGGTGCTGTACATTGCGCCCACCGGCACGGGCAAGACGTTGACCCCTATTGGCTTGAGCGAGCATTACCGCGTTATTTTCGTGTGCGCCGCGCGCCACGTGGGTTTAGCGCTGGCCAAGGCCTGCATTTCTGCGAAGAAGCGCATCGCGTTTGCGTTCGGGTGCAGCGGCGTGGACAACATCCGCCTGCATTACTATGCCGCCAAGGACGTGGTGCGCGACCGCCGCACGGGCGGCATCCGCAAAGTGGACAACAGCGTGGGCGACAACGTGGAGATCATTATCAGCGACATCAAGTCGTACCGGCACGCCATGTACTACATGAACGCGTTCAACCCCCTCAACAAGCTCCTGCTGTATTGGGACGAGCCGACCATCACGATGGACTACGCCGACCACGAGTTTCACGCGCTCATCAAGGCCAACTGGACGGAGAACATCGTGCCGAACGTGGTGCTGTCGTCGGCCACGCTGCCGCAGGCGGCGGAAATGGCGCCCACCATCATGGATTTTCAGGCGCGATTTGCGGGCGCCGAAGTGCACAGCATCGTGAGCCACGACTGCCAAAAAACCATTTCTTTAGTGAACAAGGACGGCTACGTGCAGCTGCCGCACCTGATGTTTAAGAGCTACGCCGACATGCGGGCGTCGGCGGCGCACTGTCGCGCCTACAAAACGCTGCTGCGCTACTTTGATTTGCGCGAGGTGGTGAAATTCATTGCGCACGTGAACGAGGGGCGGTTATGGACTTCGGCGCGCTACGCCGTGGAGCGGCATTTTTCGGACATTGCCGACATCAACATGACGAACATTAAGGTGTATTACCTGGAGCTGCTGGAAAACGTGCAGGCCGACAAGTGGCCTGCCATTTGGGCGCACTTCCAGGCGCAGCGGGCGCGCATGCACGCGTCCAACGTAAACTTGACGGCGCAGGACGCGCACACGCTGACGTGCGGGCCGACGCTGTTTTTGGCCAACGACGTGGAGAAGATCGCCAAGTTTGCGCTGCAGATTGCGCAGATTCCGGAGTGCGTGATGGACGACTTGATGGATGTCATTGAGCACAACAACGTGATTAAGGACGAGATGGAGGAGCTGGAGCGGGAGATTGAGGACGCCATGGAGGAGGGCGATAAAACAAAGGATGACGACAAGGGCGGTGCCAAGGACAAAAAAAACAACAAGAAAGCGGACGCGATGCGGTTCAGCCCGGAAGTGCGGCGCATGCAGGAAAAAATGGACCAGCTGCGGCAGCAGGTGAAGTGGGGCGCGCTGAACGACATGTTTGTGCCGAACCGGGCGGAGCACTTGAAGCGGTGGGCGCCGCATCTCACGGAGGAAGCCGTTGCATCCACGAGCCCCTTCACGTCGCAGGTGGAGCCCGAGGACGTGGAGCGCATCATGGTTTTACCGATTGAAAACATTTGGAAGGTGCTGCTCATGATGGGCATCGGCGTGATGACGGACCAGGCCAATTCCAATAAGACCTACACAGAGATCATGAAGGACTTGGCGCAGAACCAGCGGCTCTACCTCATCATCGCGTCCACAGACTACATCTACGGCACAAATTACCAGTTCTGTCACGGGTACTTAGGGCGCGATTTGAGCAACATCAGCCAGGAAAAAATCATTCAGGCGCTGGGGCGCATCGGGCGAAACAAGTTGCAGCAGGAGTACAGCATCCGGTTCCGCGATGATGCGCACTTGTTGCAGATTTTTCAGGCGTCGGCAGTGGCCAAGCCGGAGGTGGTGAACATGGCGCGCTTACTGAGTTCGTGATCCCTATCCCTACCCTAAACGAATGCGAATGCGGCTCCAGATGCAATCAATCCTCGCATGTGATGCTCAAATTGTTCATCCGTCATAGTGTTCGTGTTTGTGGGAAAGATTTCATAGCGGGCCTCGTCATTGTTCCATTGGCCCACGATTTGTTTCGTCTCGGGGTCGTGCAGGGTGGAGAAGGGTTGGTCGGGGAGCTTGCAAATCAGGTACTTGGTGCCGTTGATTTCAAGAGAAGTCATGGGTTGGTTGCGGTTGTTGCTATTTATTTGATATTTATTTTAAAACGCAATCAATTTTTTATATTACTTTCCCAAAAAAGAAATATAAACGGATCGTCACAGTGATTTAATATTTGCATGCTTTCAATGTTGAATGAGAATGAACTTCGCAGCTTCCCGTGCAGTCAGTGCCGAAAATCCAAGCTCGTGCTGAAGAAAGTGACGGACCAGCAGCACCACGGGTTTGCATGCGACGAGTGCTGGACCGCGATTTCAAAACGCGCCCGATACAACCGGTGTTCAATTCAGTGAGTGCGTGCATTCCCGTTGAAATTTTTAACCGAATATGTATATTGCATTCATTGCATTGCATACACATTCTACAACCGCGATGAACGCGAATGCATCACTGTCGGTGTGGCGGCCTCCGTATCCCTCTGAAAATTTGAAAACACCACGATTTGTGCTTGTGCAAACATGTAGCACGACAAACCCGTATGCGACACAAGAAGAGCAGTCGCAGCAAGCAACGCAGCAAGCAACTCATCAGGCATCGCAGCAATCATCGCAGCAAGCAATCGCGTACCTTCAAGATTTGCAACATTCAAAACGAGAGAATAGCAGCGATAAAATATACGAGCGTGGGCTAACCCCGCAAGTGGGGATGAACCCGTTTCTACAAGGCAACTATTTACAGGATTTAGAAACCCAGAATCAGTTTTTGAAACCGTTGAACTCCAATCTCAATTAGAACCCAAAAAAAAACATTTGATACCATCAACTGAAACCGCGTCACCGCACCGATTTTCTGTGTTTACGTTTGCATGTATCCTCCTTTTTTTTTTGGTGGTTTTGGATCAGATTTTGTCATGGCAAATCCCCCTGGAGCATCAGCAGTGGATGCAGCAGCTCTTGCACCCTCAATGCCAATGCTGGTTCCAGAACTAGAAATATGCAACGGTATTTGCCCGAATAAATTTTGGACGCCGTCAAAATTAGTTTTCAAACATCCTAAATCGGTGTGCTTGGTTTTTACAACATTGTATGACATGTGTATTACATATTACAATGTATTATTTTATTTTTTTTATGGATAACTATGATTGTAACTATGATTGCAAAAAATAATATAAACCCATGCGTGTATAACATGCAGATTTACACACCAATTTCTCTCAAATGACCGATTCCGAAACAGACATGCGCGTGATCAAGCGCAACGGCGAGCACGAGGTCATCGCCTTTGACAAGATACTGGCCCGCATTCGGAACGTGGGCGGGCAGGCCGGCATCACCGCGGTGAACTACACCGCCCTCGCCATGAAGGTCATTGACCAGCTGTACGACGGCATCCCCACGACGAAAATAGACGAGCTCACGGCCGAGCAGTGCGCCACCATGGCCACGCAGCACCCCGACTACGGCACGCTGGCTGCCTACGTCATCGTGTCCAACCACCACAAAACCACGCCGACCACATTTTATGACGCCATGCGCCAGTTGCATGAGTTCAAGGACGTGCGCGGCCAGCCGTCGCCCCTCATCAGCGACGAGTTCTGGGCCGTCGTTTGCAATAAACACGACGAGCTGGAGGCCATGATTGACGTGTCGCGTGACTTTCTCATAGACTACTTCGGGTTCAAGACGCTGGAGCGATCGTATTTGATGCGCACAAACGGCGCAACGGTGGAGCGTCCGCAGTACATGTGGCTGCGCGTGTCTATCGGGATACACGGGTCTGATTTGGACAAGGTGCGCACCACGTACGACTTGATGTCGCAAAAGTACTTCACGCACGCCACGCCCACGCTGTTCAACGCGGGCACGCTGAAGCCGCAGCTGAGCAGCTGCTACTTGATTGCCATGGAGAGCGACAGCATTGACGGCATTTTCAACACGCTGAAGGAGTGCGCGAATATTTCCAAGCACGCGGGGGGCATCGGCGTGCACGTGCACAACATTCGGGCGACGGGGAGCCACATTCGCGGGACAAACGGCGTGTCCAACGGGATGGTGCCCATGCTGCGCGTGTTCAACAACACGGCGCGCTACATTGATCAGGGCGGCAAGCGGAACGGCACGATTGCGGTGTATTTGGAGCCGTGGCACGCGGACATTGCGCACTTCTTGGAGATGAAGATGAACCACGGGGACGAGGACGCCAAGGGGCGCGACCTGTTTTACGCGCTGTGGGTGCCGGACCTCTTCATGGCCCGCGTGAAGGCCGATGCGGAGTGGAGCCTGTTTTGCCCGGACGAGTGCCCCGGGTTGTCGGACGTGTACGGGGACGAGTTTGATAATTTGTACGCGCGATACGAGGCGGAGGGGCGCCAGCGCAGCAGGGTGAAAGCGCGCGACCTGTGGTTCCGCATCCTGGACAGCCAAATGGAGACGGGCACGCCGTACCTGTGCTACAAGGACGCCGTGAATCGGAAGACGAACCAGAAGAACGTGGGCATCATTCGGTCGTCCAACCTGTGTTCGGAGATCATGGAGTACTCGGACGATAAAGAGACGGCGGTGTGCAACTTGGCCAGCATTGCGCTGAACCGGTTCATAACGGGGAACCAAGGTGCCAAGCATTGCGCCCCGCACCCCTCCTTCACGAGGAACCAACCGCACACAACGTCTCGGTACGAGACGTGCCTTGGCACCTCCGCTAAGCTGCCCCATCCTTCCTCCAATGAAGAAGATGGGTGCGAGGGGGTGCGGGGGGTGCTTGCCGCCCCCCGGGGGTTTGACTTTGCGAAGCTGCACGAGGTGACGCGCGTTGCAACGGAAAATTTGAACCGCGTGATTGACGTGAATTATTACCCCACGCCGAAGACGCGCGTGAGCAACGTGGCGCACCGGCCGATCGGCATCGGGGTGCAAGGGCTGGCCGACACGTTCATGCTGCTGGACCTGGCGTTCAGCAGCGACGAGGCGCGCGTTTTAAACAAGCGCATTTTTGAGACCATGTATCACGCCGCGCTGACGGCGTCTTGCGACCTGGCGGAGCAGCACGGGGCTTACAGCACCTTTGCCGGGTCGCCCGCATCGCAGGGCATCCTGCAGTACGACATGTGGGGCGTGGAGCCCGAAGCGGGACGGTATGACTGGGCTGCCCTAAAGGAGCGCATCATGAAGCACGGACTACGGAACTCGCTGCTTTTGGCGCCCATGCCCACCGCCAGCACGTCACAAATTCTGGGCAACACGGAGTGCTTTGAGCCGATTTCCAGCAACATTTACACGCGGCGCACCATGGCGGGCGAGTTCATTCTGGTGAACCGGCACTTGATTGCGGATTTGCAGGCGGCGGGCATGTGGAACGAGGGCGTGAAAAACAACATTGTGGCGAACAAGGGCAGCGTGCAGCACATTGGCGGACTGAGCGAGCACTTGAAGCGCAAGTACTGCACGGTGTGGGAGATTCCGATGAAGCACGTCATTGACATGGCGGCGGACCGGGGCGCGTTTATTTGCCAGAGCCAGAGCATGAACCTGTGGATGGAGGACCCGAACTACGCGGCTTTAACGTCCATGCACTTTTACGCGTGGTCCAAGGGGCTCAAGACCGGCATTTATTATTTGAGGCGCAAGGCTAGGCACCAGCCGCAACAGTTCACCATTGAGCCCGAATCAAAAAAGGGAGAAAAGGGAGAAAATAGAGAAGGAGAACAAATGGACGAGGGATGCACGATGTGCTCCGCCTAAATCCATTTATTTGCGAATAATACGGCGACTGGACATGCATCTTTGACGAGTGCATCGTTTTGTGGATGATTTAACATTTCGGTTTCTTCTTCCATTCCCACCACGCCCATTTATTTTTCTTCCAAATGGATTAGATGACACGAATACTGGTGGCGGTTTGTCAGAGTATTCATCGTCGTAGTCGGGATAATCGACCAAGGTGGATCGGGATTGAACGTAATCCCAGTCTGGGATATTTTTGGTTATGTATAATCTCTCCAAAGGCGTCAATTTATCAAAGTCGGTTTCTGACAAGGTTTCATCCTTTGTATTAGTAGTTGGGTTAGCGCGATGTAGTCTTATGTAGTCACCATGTGTTAATCGCAATGGCAATGACATGGTCAAGTCGGCGCCATGTCGTCTAAAGTAGTCCCCATATGTTGATCGCACTGGAAATGACATGGTTGATTATTATATTACCAACCTATTTTATACATGAAAATCAGCAAAAAAAAATCAATTCAAATCATCCATCCATAAGAAGGCATGCCATGTGCTCTGCTTAACCATGTGCTCTGCTTAACCATGTGCTCTGCTTAACCATGTGCTCTGCTTAACCATGTGCTCTGCTTAGAATCTGGATTTGGATTTGGATTTGCGCCGAGTTCCTCCACGTTTGCGTTGTTGTGGTTGTTTGTTCATGCGTGAGTTTATTTCGTCTTTGAATTTGTCGGTTAATAATCTCGAGTAGGGTCTTACTCCTACTGCTCCTGCTGGAGGGAGCAGAAATGCGGAACTCAAATAATCGTGCGCGCCGCGAAGGGAGACCATGCGTTGTTTTGGGGTCAAAGGATGATGCAATCTGGTGGATAAATGCACCTCTTTTTTTAGCCTATCGGTTAGATTTCCGATGCGGGTTAGATTTCCGGCGCGGGTTAATGCTTCCAATGTCTGCGCATGCCATTGTGAAAGCATGTCCGGTTGTGGGTCCCAGACGAGTTTGGGTGATTGGGGGTCTATATTACAATCGGGACATAATCCCTTCTTTCCAAATCCCATCGGGGATTCTTTCCAAAAAAGTTCGCCTTTAGATTTCGGACGATTGCATATTTCGCATGTCATGGCAGGCGGCAGCGGCGGCGGCGGCGGCGGCAGCAGCTGCGGCCTATAGAGGCAATTCGGGCAAACTAACATCCTTTGTGATTTTTTTGCTTCTGCCGCTGCTGCTGCCGCTGCTGCTGCCGCTGCTACCTCTGCTGCCGATGCCTCTCTTTGTCGCTCTTTTTTAGATTTGGGTTTTGAACTTAGAACAAAATCAAATGTACTTGGACCTGCGGATGCTGCTGTTTGGGACCCGAAAGATTCTAAATCATCATCATCATCTCCAAAAACATCAACGGGCACTCCTCTGGATTTAGATGGTGGTTTATTACCGCTAAATTTTCTGCTCATGATATTATACATTAATAATATATAATATTTTGCAAATGTATAAATAAAATTGCCAATCATGCCAACCAAACGTGCAAATGGTAATAAAAATAAAAATAAAAATAAAACCACCAAGGCATCTAATTCTGATGCCAATCACACGGTCAAATCATGTAATACTTCATATTTTTCGTAATGCATTTAATCAGGATGAACTTGTCCCTTTATTTAAGGACGCACATGCTGACGATGCGGCAAAAAATTTAACAAGAAATCTTCATTTATTATTGAGCGGTAGCCAATTCGTATTGCCACCAAGATTTGTAGAACATGTTGTGGATAAAGTACATCAACGATATGCTATGGTGATCGAGAAATCAACCGCTAAATTGGGTATGTCGAGCGTCGTTATGGCTGGATTGTCTAAACGACGTTCGGCGGTTCCATTGTCTCGTTCAAACAAGGAGACGTTAGTTGAAGCGGTGGATGTAACATTTTTAAACAAATTGAAAAGGTCGGTACTTAGAGATCTTATGGCTGTGGCACCTAAATATGGTGTACATAACAGTCATGTGCCAAAAGATTTAGAAGATAGGTCAGTTTATGCATTTAAATGCAGAACCCCGGTTTGCGAGTTAGCGAGAAGCGCTGGTTTATTATCAGCAGTTCCTTTGGAAGCATTACCTCTATACAAATGTGTTGAAGATGATAAATATGATAGTGATGGTGATAGTGATTGTGACTGGGTTGTTGGTAAAGGTTGTGGTGTTGAATGGAGTGCGAAGGACGCTCGTCCGTGCACATGTTATTGCAGACTCAATTATGGTAAGAAACGATTAAATCCGCAAATAGCGTTTGATCTAAAAACTCTTGCACGACTACCGTTTGCGGTATCTGATATGACGATTGATTCGTATTTTAAAACAACTGCTGCATTTTTGGATCGTAGTGACAAAGAAGCTTCATCGGCAGAAGGTCATGAAAGTTCGCCGGAAAGCAGAAAATCGCCGGAAAGAAAATCGCCGGAAAGCAGAAAATCGCCGGAAAGAAAATCGCCGGAAAGCAGGAAATCGCCGGAAAAACATGGCGGCAAAGGCACCCGAAGAAGGAATATATTTTATAAGGTAAATGGAACAAAGCGTGGTAATAGAAATCGTAAAAATAAAACTAAAAAATTATGATATAATTATATTTGTTTGCCGCTACCCTTTTTCAAATTGGTGTGCAGCACCTAATCAATCGTTCTTTTCTTTGGATTCCGTGGGTTTGGGTGGCGACGGCATTTCGGTCATGTCGCCGAATTCGCCGAGTTCGTCGCGCTCGCACTCAATGGTGCAGTGGTTGCGGAACAGCGCGCGGAATTCGCGGCTACTGCGGCACAAGTCTTCATTGTGTGACAGCATGTGGTAGCATCGCAGCGTCACGATGGTGTCAATCTTAGAGTTGTGCGCATTTTTGGGGGTGCGCTGGAACAGGTGTTCGTGCAGCTCCAGCAGCTTGGGCCACTTGTAACCCGTGCCAT
>Ga0315284_10001060_pt1 | contig 38507 bp, 34 predicted proteins | sample YL17G09_16_MG_FD_203696 | JGI IMG/M metagenome (GOLD analysis project Ga0315284, IMG submission 203696) | Sediment microbial communities from Yellowstone Lake, YNP, Wyoming, USA - YL17G09_16 | ecosystem: Environmental > Aquatic > Freshwater > Lake > Sediment | place: USA: Wyoming | collected...
CCGGCCTCGAGGGCTACGGCCTGTCGATCGTCGAGCGGGTGCCGCTCGAGACACGCCCGACCCCCGAGAACATCGAGTACCTGCGTACCAAGCGCGAGAAGCTCGGCCATCTGCTCGAGAACCTCGATGAGCCGATGGGAGAGGCACCGTGAACGAGATCCGGGGCGACCTCCAGGCGCGCGGCCGACGCTTCGCGATCGTGGCATCGCGGTTCAACGAGGTCGTCGTCGCGAAGCTCGCCGAAGGGGCGCTCGACTGCCTGCGGAGCCACGGCGTCGCCGAGAACGACCTCGACGTGGCGTGGGTGCCCGGCGCGTTCGAGCTGCCGCTCGCGGCACGCCGGCTCGCGGCGAGCGGCAACTACGACGCTGTGATCTGCCTCGGCGCCGTGGTTCGGGGCGAGACCTCGCACTACGAGTTCGTCGCGGGGCGGGCTGCCGAGGGCATCGCGCGGGCGGCCGACGACACCGGCGTGCCGGTGATCTTCGGAGTGCTCACGACCGACACCCTGGAGCAGGCGTTGGATCGCGCCGGCGGCAAGCACGGGAACAAGGGCTGGGACGCCGCGACGGCCGCCATGGAGATGGCGTCCCTGTTGGAGCAACTGCCGAAGGAGTAGGCCTGTGATCGTCGACAAGCCCTGGGGCAAGGTCGCCACGTACGCGCTGAACCAGCCCGCCTCGGTCCGGGTCATCACCGTGGAGCCCGGCCAGGAGACCAGCGTGCACTACCATCAGATGCGGGACGAGATGTGGATCGTGCTCGACCCCGGCCTGACCCTCCAGATCGGCAACAGGGTCGCGGAAGCCGTCGCCGGCGAGGAGTTCATGGTCGGCGCCGAGACCACCCATCGGATCAGCAACCAAGGCGGGAAGCGGGGCCGGGTACTCGAGATCGCCTACGGCTACACGACCGAGGACGACACCCTGCGCCTCGAGGACGACTACGGCCGGCCGCTGGAACCCGACTGGTGATGGGCGCGGCCCGTTGTCCGGTGACCGAACCCGTGCTACGCTCGCCCGGCTTCAGGCATAGGAGGTCAGATTGGCAACGCAGGGTACCGTCAAGTGGTTCAGCAACGAGAAGGGGTACGGGTTCATCTCCCGCCCCGATGGCGACGACGTGTTCGTCCACTTCTCCGCACTCCAGGGGGAAGGCTTCAAGACCCTCACCGAGGGCCAGGAGGTCGAGTTCGACGTCGTCGACGGTCCGAAGGGCAAGCAGGCTGCGAACGTCCGCATCGTCTCCTGAGCGGCCGCGCCGGCCGTCGACACCTCCGCCGACCTGCACCTATACTCTGCGGGAAGGTTCAGCGTGCTCCACGTAGGCACCGGCGACCCGTCGGTGCTTTCTTCTCGGTAGGAGGTGATGCGGGGTCTCGGCTGATCCGCGTGTGAACGATAGGATCCGGGCTCCTCAGGTGCGCCTGGTTGGGCCGGACGGTGCGCAGATCGGGATCGTCTCCACGGTCGATGCGCTCCGGCGGGCCACGGAGCTCGACCTCGATCTGGTGGAGGTGGCGCCGCAGGCGAACCCTCCGGTCTGTCGGATCATGGACTACGGGAAGTTCAAGTACGAGCGGGACATCCGGCAGAAGGAAGCCCGCAAGAAGCAGGCCAGGATCGAGGTCAAGGAGATCAAGTTCCGCCCCAAGATCGATCCGCACGACTACGCCACCAAGAAGGGGCACGTCGAGCGGTTCCTGAAGGCGGGCTCGCGGGTCAAGGTGACCATCATGTTCCGCGGGCGTGAGATGGCCCACACGGACCTCGGTCGGAAGATCCTCGACCGGCTCGTGGAGGACCTGCGGGATCTCGCGGTCGTGGATGCCGCACCGAAGCAGGACGGCAGGAACATGGTCATGGTCATCGCGCCGACGAAGAAGCAGCCGAGCCCCGCGTCCAAGGACGAGCCACCACACGAGGCACCGCAGGAAGCCTGAGGGAACGACGATGCCGAAGATGAAGACGCACCGGGCTACGGCCAAGCGGTTCCGGATCACCCGGAACGGGAAGGTCCTCCACCGCAAGGCCACCGGGAACCACATGCTGACGAAGAAGAGCGGAAGCCGTCGACGCCGCGTCGAGGGCATGTCCGAGGTGACCGCCCAGCGCAAGAACATCCGCCGGCTCCTCGGGAAGTAGGGAACGATGACCAGGGTAAAGCGATCGGTTCACGCGAAGAAGAAGCGCCGGGAGCTCCTCTCCAAGGCCAAGGGGTACTACGGCTCCCGCTCCCGCCGGTTCAAGGTGGCCAAGGAACAGGTCATGCACTCCGGCCGGTACGCCTTCAACGACCGCCGCGATCGCAAGGGCCAGTTCCGCCGACTGTGGATCACCCGCATCGGCGCCGGCGCCCGGCAGAACGGGATGTCCTACTCCCAGTTCATGCACGGTCTAGGGCAGGCCGGGATCGAGGTCGATCGCAAGATCCTCGCCGACATGGCCGTGAACGACCCGACCGGGTTCGGGAACCTCGCGCGGGTCGCGAAAGACGCCCTGGCCGCCTAGCCTCGGGTCCGCGCTTCCGCGGTTCGGCTGCTCCGCCACCCTAGAATCCTGTTGGCTGGCTCGTCCGACCGAGGGAGACCCGTGATCACCTCGCTCAAGAACCCGAAGGTCGCCGCGGCGATCAAGCTGAAGAAGCGCGCCTTCCGGGAGCGCGAGGAGCGCTTCTTGGTCGAGGGGGCACAGGCGGTCGGGGAAGCTCTCGGCTCGGTTCCCGGCCTGGCGACCCTGTTCCACTCGGTCGACGGCCACGAGCTCGTCGATCGGGCGGCGAGAGCCGGGGTCGAGATCTACCGCGTGACCGAGGAGGTCATGGCGCGGCTCACCTCCACCGTTACGCCGCAAGGGCTCGTCGGGGTCGCGGCGTTCGTGGACGTCCCGATCGACTCGGTTCCCGCGGAACCCTCGTGTGTGGCGATCCTCCATGCGGTCCGCGACCCGGGGAACGCCGGGACCGTGCTCCGCTCCGCCGACGCGGCCGGCGTCGACGCGGTGGTGTTCACGGCCTCGTCGGTGGACGTCTACAACCCGAAGACCGTGCGGGCCTCCGCGGGCTCGCTGTTCCATCTGCCGATCGTCCGCGGCCCCGAGACCCCCGACGCCGTCGCCGCGCTGCGGGAACGGGGATGCCGGGTCTTCGCCGCAGATGCCGAAGGTGACGCTGATCTGTACGAGCTCGACCTCACGGGTCCGATGGCATTCCTGTTCGGGAACGAGGCATGGGGGCTGCCGTCGGAGGTCGCCCGCCTCGCCGACGCGACCGTACGGGTCCCGATCCGCGGCCGGGCGGAATCGCTGAACCTCGCCGCCGCGGCGACGGTGTGCCTGTACGAGTGGGCCCGGCAGGCACGCGAGGGCCGGCGCGCGGCGCTCGAAGCCGTGATCGCTTCCGCGGCGCACGACATCCGCTCGCCGCTGACCGCCATGAAGGGGTTCGGCTACGCGCTCGCCACGCGCTGGCAGCAGATGAGCGAGGAGCAGCGGGCCATGATGCTTGAGGCGATCGTCTACGACACCGACCGACTGAACATGATCGTCCGCCAGCTCGTCGACGCCGCCCGCGTCACATCCGGCCGGCTCGAGCTGATGCCCGAGCGCGTGGACGTGGGCGAGCTGGTCGGCAAGGTCGCCGGGTCGCTCGGACGCGACCCGGAGCACCCGCAGATCCTCTGGGAAGGTGGCGAGGTGGTCGCGTTCGTGGACCCGGAGCGATTGCGGCTGTGCATCGAGGCGTTCGTCGAGGCCCTGAAGTGGTGGGGGCTGGAGGGGCCGGTTCGCGCCCGGGGGAAGGTCGCGCGCGGAAGCCTGCATCTGGAGATCGCCCGCGCCGGGACCGAGCTCACGCCCGACGCCGCCGAGCGGCTGTTCCACGCCAGGGCGCCCGGTACGGGCTCCGGCAGCAAGATCGGCCTGTTCGTGTCACGCGGCATCGCTGAGGCACAAGGGGGCACCGCGACGGCCGAGGTGCGGGAGGACCTCCGCTTCGTCCTCGACGTCCCCTCGCCGGGGGAGGACTGAGGGGCGGTCCGAGCAGGGCCGCTTGCTAGACTCGCGAGGCCATGGACCCGAACGAAGCCCACCGCATCCTCGAGGAGGAGCGCGCGCGTGGGCTCGCGCTGATCGCCGAAGCCACGTCGATGGACGCGCTCGAGGCGGCGAAGATCGCGGTGCTGGGGCGCAGGTCGCCGTGGTCCGAGATCCAACGCTCCCTCGGCCGGCTCTCCGATGCCGATCGCAAGGCCGCCGGGATGCTCGCGAACGAGGTCCGTAGCACGCTCGAGGCCGCGCTGGACGAGCGCCGCGCGGCGCTGGGGGAAGTGGAAGAGCGCCGCCTGCTCGATGCCGACGCCGTCGATATCACGCTGCCCGGACGCTGCCCCCGCGAGGGTTCGCTCCACCCGCTCACGATCGTCGAGCACGAGGTCGTCGAGGTCTTCACGCGGATGGGCTACCGGGTGGCCGAGGGCCCCGAGATCGAGGACGACTGGCACAACTTCGAGGCCCTCAACATCCCCGCCGACCACCCAGCGCGCACGATGAAGGACTCCCTCTACGTAGACGTGCCCGGTCTGCTGCTCCGTACCGAGACATCGGCCGTGCAGATCCGAACCATGGAGTCACAGCAGCCGCCCGTGTACGTCCTCGCGCCCGGCCGCGTGTACCGGCGCGAGGCCGTCGACGCCACGCACCAGTCCGTCTTCCATCAGGTCGAGGCGCTGGCCGTCGACGAGGGCCTGTCGTTCTCGGACCTGAAGGGCACGCTCGAGGCTTTCGCACGCGCGATGTTCGGCGAGAACCGCCGCGTGCGTCTCAACCCCGACTACTTCCCGTTCGTCGAGCCCGGCGCGCAGGTGGCCGTGTCGTGCTTCGTCTGCGACGGGGTCGGGTGCCGCACGTGCGGCAACGGGTGGATCGAGCTGCTCGGCGCTGGCATGGTGCACCCGAAGGTCCTCGAGAACTGCGGCTACGACTCCGAGCGGTATACGGGCTTCGCGTTCGGCGTGGGCGTCGAGCGGATCGCGATGGTCCGCTACGGCGTCGGTGACATGCGACTGTTCCTCGAGGGCGACCTCAGGTTCCTCGAGCAGTTCCAGGGGGTCTCGTGAAGATCGTCCTGTCCTGGCTGCGGGAGTCGTGCCCGACCGATCTCGGGGCGGAGGAGCTGGCCGAGCTGCTCACCAGCAAGGGCGCGGAAGTCGAGAGCCTCGAGCGCCCGTGGGAGCGGCTCGCCGGTGTGGTCGTCGCCAAGGTGCTCGAGGTTCGCGACCATCCGAACTCGGACAAGCTCTGCCTCACTCGCGTCTCGACCGGGGCGGGGGAGCGCGAGGTGGTCGTCGGTGTGCGGAACATGAGGCCGGGCGACCTCGTGCCGCTCGCCGGGCCGGGCAGCACGGTGCCGGGGCTGCCGGATCCGCTCACGGCGCGACAGATCCGCGGCGTTGTCTCCGACGGCATGGTGTGCTCGGCGATGGAGCTCGGCATCGCGCCGAACCATGACAGCATCCTGATACTGCCCGAGGGCCTCACACCGGGCGACGATGTGAAGGCGGCGCTCGGCCTCGACGACGCCGTCCTCGACATCGAGGTCACGCCGAACCGACCCGACTTCCTCTCGGTGATCGGCATCGCGCGCGAGGTCGCCGCGGCCACCGGGGTGCGGTTCACACATCCCGCAACCGCCGTCGAGGAGGACGAGGAGTGCGCTGAGAGCGCCGCGACGCTCGAGGTGCTCGATCTCGAGCGCTGCCCCCGGTACCTCGCGCGGATCGTGCGCGATGTACGCCATGTCGCGTCGCCCCTGAGTATCCAAGCGCGCCTCACCGCCGCCGGCATGCGTCCCATCTCCGCGGCGGTCGATGCCACGAACTACGCGATGCTCGAGATCGGCCAGCCGCTGCATCCGTTCGACCTAGCGTTGCTGAAGGGTCCGGGCATCGTGGTCCGCCATGCGGCGGTGGGGGAGATGCTCGTCACGCTCGACGACGTCGAGCGCACGCTCACCGACGACGACCTGCTGATCTGCGACACGGAACGGGCCGTGGCTGTCGCCGGCGTGATGGGCGGCGCGCTCGCAGAGCTCTCCGAGTCGACCACCGACATCCTCCTCGAGAGCGCGTCGTTCGAGCGCGGAGGCATCCAGCGCACGCGGCGGCGGATCGAGCTCTCGACCGAAGCCTCGATGCGGTTCGAGCGCGGCGTCGATCCCGAGGCCGTCCCCCGGGGCGCCGACCGCGCGTGCAGGTTGATGGCCGAGTGGTGCGGCGCCCGTGTGCTCGCCGGCGCGCTCGAGGCCGGAGGCGCGCCGGAGCGGCGCCGGGTCCCGATGCGCGCGTCGCGGGCCACGATGCTCCTCGGCTACGAGGTCACGCCCTCGGATGCGCGGGACGTCTTCGACCGGCTCGGGATGGCGAGTGAGACCGAGGGCGACACGCTCACGGTCGAGACCCCCGGCTACCGCGTCGACATCGAGCGCGAGGTCGACCTGATCGAGGAAGTGGTCCGCGTCGAGGGCTACGAGCGGGTCCGGTCGAGCCTCCCCGCCGTCCGGCAGGCCGGCGGACTTCCGCCCACGTACGCGTTCCTCGGGCGGGTCCGCCGCTCGCTCTCCCGCGCGGGGCTGCACGAGGTTCGGCTGATCTCGTTCGCCTCGGAGGAAGACCTCGCTCTCGCAGGCGATGCCGACGGCGTGCGCGTGGCGAACCCGCTCCAGGCGGAGGAGGCGTACCTGCGGACACAGCTCTCGCCGGGGCTGCTGAAGGCGCTCGGCCGCAACCTCTCGCGCCAGGTCCGCAGCGCGGCGCTGTTCGAGGTCGGCACCGTGTTCCATGCGTCCGGTGAGGGCGTCGAGGAGCGGCCGAAGGCCGCGTTCGTCCTTGCAGGTCCCGCGTCGCAGACCTGGGCCGAGCCGGAGCGTCCTTACGACGTCTTCGACGCCAAGGGGGTCGTCGAGTCGCTGATGGCCGATCTCGGGATCACGCGGTGGACGCTCGGAGACCCGGCCGGCGGCGCGTTCCATCCCGGTCGCTCGGCTCGGGTGCTGATCGGGGGGGAGCCCGCCGGTGTGGTCGGCGAGCTGCACCCAAAGGCCATCGAGCGTCTCGGCATCGCGGGCCGGGTCGCGCTCGGCGAGCTCGAAGTGCACGCGGTCATGCGCGCTGCCACGGCCGAGCTCACGGTGCGTGACATCCCGCGGTTCCCACCGGTCCGCCGCGACCTCGCGTTCACGGTCGATGCGGCGACGCCGGCCGGGCATGTTCGGTCCGCGCTGGAGGAGGCCGGCGGCGACCTCGTCGGCTCGTGCTTGCTGTTCGACGTGTTCGCCGGAGCTCCGCTCCCGGAAGGCAAGAGGAGCCTGGCCTTCTCGATCGACTTCCGTGCGGCCGAGCGGACCCTCACTGACGAGGAGGCCGACGCGGGCGTGGCCGGCATCGTCGAGCGCCTGGCGCGGGACTTCGGCGCCGAGCTCCGCTCGGGCTAGATCCCGAGGATCAACGCCGCGGCGTGGCTCACGCCGGCGAGTATGCCGCATCGCGCCGGCCCGTGTATCCGGGATAGACTCCGGCCGATGGAGCGCGACTACCTGTCGGTCGACGATCTCACGCCTGAGGAGCTGAGCGGCTTCCTTGACCTGTCCGCGAAGGTCAAGGCTTCCCCGGAGGACCATGCGGGCGGGCTGCGCGGCAAAGCGATCGCCATGATCTTCGAGAAGCCCTCGACCCGCACCCGCGTTTCGTTCGAGGTCGGGATCTCGTCGGCCGGCGGGCACCCGGTGCCGCTCTCCTCAGTGGAGCTCCAGCTCGGCCGAGGCGAGACGATCGAGGACACCGGTCGTGTGCTCTCGCGCTACGTCGATGCGATCGTGCTCCGGACCTTCGAGCAGGAGCGTCTGGAGGTCCTGGCCGGCGCGGCGACCGTCCCCGTGGTCAACGCGCTCTCGGACTTCGAGCACCCGTGCCAGTGCCTCGCCGACCTGCTCACGGTCCGTGAGGTGAAGGGCGATCTCGCCGGCCGGACGCTCGCGTACCTGGGCGATGGGAACAACGTGGCGCACTCACTGTTGCTGGGCGGCGCGAAGAGCGGCATGCACGTTCGCGTGGCGACGCCCCCGGGGTTCGAGCCGATCCCGCAGGTCGTCCACCGCGCTGTCGAGATCGCCGCGACCACCGGCGGAAGCATCTCCACGACGCATGATCCGCTGGAGGCGAGCGCCGACGCCGACGTGCTCTACACAGACGTGTGGGCGAGCATGGGGCAGGAGACCGAGGCAGACGAGCGTGCGCTCGTGTTCCTGGCGTACGCGCTCGACCAGCGGAAGGTCGAGCTTGCGAAGGATGACGTCACGGTCCTGCACTGCCTGCCGGCGCACCGCGGGCAGGAGATCACCGACGAGGTGATCGACGGCCCGCACTCGCGGGTGTGGGACCAGGCCGAGAACCGGATGCACACGCAGAAAGCGCTGTTGCTCTGGTTGCTCGGCCACGCGTGATCCGAGGCAGGGGACCTGAGCCGTGCCACGCGCGAACGACGCGGTCGAGGCGCTGCTCCTGGAGTACGCCGACCTGCTGTCGATCTTGTCTGAGGATCCGTTCAAGCCACGCGCATACGAGAAAGCCGCTCGGGCGGTCGGTGGCTATCCGGCCGACATCGCCGCGCTCGATCTGAAGGGGATCCTCGAGGTCCCGTCGGTCGGCAGATCGATCGGGGAGAAGATCCAGGAATTCCTGCGGACCGGCACGATCTCAACGCTCGAGGAGCTCCGTGCGCTGATCCCTTCCGGTGTGCGCCAGATGATGTCGATCCCCGGCCTCGGGCCGAAGAAGGCGATGGCGTTGTACCGGGAGCTCGGTGTCTCCTCTGTCGACGAGCTGCAGCACGCCGTCGAGGCGCACCAGTTGGCTGGGCTGAAGGGCTTCGGGGTGAAGACCGAGGAGAACATCCTGACGGGCATCCGGCGGATGAGGGAGACGGCCGAACGCGTCCGGGTGGATGTCGCGCTCGAGGTCGCGGAGGAACTGCTCGGTGAGCTCTCGTCGCTGAAGGGCGTGAGGCGCAGCGCTTACGCCGGATCGCTGCGGCGCATGGTCGAAACGATCGGAGACGTCGACCTGCTCGTCGCTTCTGGCGACGCCGGCCCGATCATGGAGACTTTCACCTCTCTCTCGGCCGTCGAGCGCGTGCTGGCGAAGGGCGAGACGAAGTCGTCCATCGTCACACGCGGCGGCCTGCAGGTCGACCTCCGCGTCGTGCCCCTCGAGGTGTGGGGCGCCGCGATGATCTACTTCACCGGCTCGAAGGCCCACAACGTCCGCATCCGCGAGATGGCCGTCCGCAAGGGCCTGAAGCTCTCCGAGTACGGCCTGTTCCAGGTGAGGTCGGGGAAGCTGCTCGTCGCCGAGACCGAGGAGGAGGTCTATGAGCGGCTCGGCCTCCCGTGGATACCGCCGACGCTCCGCGAGAACCGCGGCGAGGTCGAGGCGGCGCTCCGGGGCGATCTGCCCGACGTGGTCGAGTCGAAGCAGATCAAGGGCGATCTGCACACGCACACGAACCTCACCGACGGCCTGGCGCCGCTCGAGGAGATGCTGGAGGCGGCCGCGAATCTCAGGTACGCCCACTACGCCGTCACCGACCACGCGCCCAACCTCGCGATGCAGCGGATGACCGACGCGAAGATCCTAGGCCAGCGCGCACGCCTGAAGGAACTTCAAGTGCGGTACCCGAAGATGACGCTCCTCCACGGATCGGAGTTGAACATCGACCCCGAGGGCGACGTCGATTGGGACGTGGACTTCCTCGCCGGTTTCGACGTGCTCGTGGCCTCGGTCCACTCGCACTTCAACCAGGAGAAGGACGCGATGACCCGGCGCATCATCCGCGCGATGGAGAACCCCTGCGTCAACGTGATCGGACACCCGACGGCGCGACTGATCGGCAAGCGGCAGCCGGTGGAGTTCGACCTTGACGAGGTGTTCAAGGCGGCCGCGCGGACCGGAACGGCGATGGAGATCAACGCGTTCCCAGACCGGCTCGACCTGAAGGACGAGCACGTCATGTGGGCGAAGCGCCATGGGGTGAAGTTCGCGGTGAACACCGACGCGCACGCGCCGGTGCACCTTCCGCTCATGCGCTACGGCGTGGCGACGGCCCAACGCGGGTGGTTGACGAAGGACGACGTGATCAATGCGTGGCCCCTCGCGAAGCTCCGGAGGTTCCTGCGGAAGGGGCGGTCAGGGTAGCGGTGGCGGGCGGCGCGCGGCTCCCGAGGTCGTTCCTCGCGCGCCCCTCGGTCGCGGTCGCGCCGGAGCTACTCGGGTGCCTCCTCGTTCGCGCGGCCCCGCGCGGACGCCTGCTCGCGCGGATAGTCGAGACCGAGGCCTACGAGGAGAGCGACCCGGCGAGCCACTCGTACCGCGGGCGCACTTCGCGAAACGAGGTCATGTTCGGTCCGGCGGGCTGCCTGTACGTCTACTTCACCTACGGCATGCACTTCTGCATGAACATCGTCACCGGCCGCGAGGGTGAGGGGAGCGCGGTGCTGCTCCGGGCCGCGGAGCCGCTCGAGGGGCTCGACTCGATGGCGCGGCACCGCGGTACGGACGACCCCCGGCTGCTGTGCTCCGGGCCTGCGCGCCTCTGCCAGGCGTTCGGGGTCGGGCGGCGCGAGAACGGTCTCGACGTCGTTCGCGGCCGCGACGTGTTCCTGCTTGCCGGGGAACCGGCACCGTGCTCGCCCGTACGCGTTACCTCGCGTGTCGGGATCCGGAACGGCGGCGAGCGTCCGTGGCGGTTCTTGCTCGAGGGAGACCCGTTCGTCTCGGGCGGCCGGCCGGCGAGGGACCGGGGCGTCAGGGGTTCACGCGGATCGTGACGATGGTGCCCTCGTTCGCCGTGGAACCGGCTGCCGGAGACTGCGCCCACACGACCCCTTGCCGGTAGTCGCAGGTCACATCGGCCGGGTCGCACTCGGCGTCGGAGATCACGCGCGCGGCGAATCCCGCTTGGCGGAGCGCGGCCTCCGCGGAAGCCTGCGTTTTGCCGACCACATCCGGGACGAGGGTGGTGGAGGGCGACGGGCGTCCCCGCGCGACCGTGATCGTGACGGTGCTCGTCATCTGCAACTGTTGGCCGGCCGCCGGGTCCTGGGCGATCACCGTTCCCTCGCGCTGCGTCGATGTCGCATAGACGACCTTCACGTTGAACCCGGAGGAGCGGAGCAGACTCGTCGCCGGGTCTTGCTGCATGCCGATCACCGACGGCACCGGCAGGAACTCGTACGAGCTCGGCTCCTTGCAGACCTTGAGGTGCGGCTCGGTCCCGGCGATGTACTGGAGCGTCTGGATGTCCATCGGAGGCGTGAACGGGTTGGCCAGGCAATCCTGCGTGACGTCGACCCGGAGCGTGACGTACTGGACCTCCGGCGGCGTCGGGAAGTCCCGGACGGCGAGGTTGCGCACGGCGTTGTACATGAAGGCGTGCCAGATCTGCGCCGGCCACGTGCCGCCGAAGACCTCCCCGATCCGGACCGCTCCGCAGCACATCGGAACCTGCCCCTGCGGGAAACCGACCCACACGGCGGTCACGAGCTGTGGGACCGCCCCGACGAACCACGCGTCGGTGAAGTCGGAGTTCGTCCCGGTCTTGCCGATCTGGGGGCGGCCGAGGTTCGCGGCCGTCCCGGTGCCGTACTGGACCACCTTCTGGAGGATGTCGTCGGCGATCGAGACGACCGCCGGGTTCACGACCTGCTTCGGGTTGGACTGAGCTTCGTACAGGACGGTGCCGTCCGGCTGGGTGATGCTGACGACCGGGGTCGGCTGCACGTGCTGACCACCGAAGGCGAGGGTGCCGTAGCCCGATGCCATCTCGAGCGTGCTGACCTCGTTCGCCCCGAGGACAGTGGCGGGCACCGCCTCGAGCGGCGTCCTCGGCTCGCTCGTGTGCGGGCAGCACCGGATCCCCATCCGCTCAGCGGTCTCGACGATCTTCTGGGCACCGACGTAGGCGTCGCCCCCCCCGAGCTCGGCCTCGAGGTTCGCGTAGGCGATGTTCACCGAGTTGACCGTCGCGGTCTCGAGCGAGATCGTGCCGTATCCGTTCCCCTCCGCGTTCTTCGGCTCCCAGTAGGTTCCGTTCTGAAGCGGGATGTGTGCGAACGACCCGTTCAGGGACGTTTGTGGCGTCAGGCCGTTCTCGAGGGCGGCCACTAGGGCGAACGGCTTGAACGCTGAGCCGGTCTGGCGGCCGGTGCTCCCGCCCGTCGCGAGGTTGAGCCGGGCGTTCGGGTCGCGCTCGTTCCAGTAGTCGCGGCCGCCGACCATCGCCTTCACGTAGCCGGTCCGGGGGTCGATCACGGTCATGGCCGCGAACGGATCGCTTCGGTAGGTGAGGATCGAGTTGACGGCTCGCTCGGCCTCTGCTTGCAGGCGGGGTACGAGCGTGGTCGTGATCCGCAGCCCGCCCTTGAACAGCAGGTTGTAGCGATCCTGGACGGTCGCGCCGAACCGCGGGTTCGACAGGAACCACTCCTTGAAGTAGTCGACGAAGTAGGGCGCGATGTACTCGTGCTGGACCTCGTTGGCCATCCTCAGCTTGATCGGTCGGGAGACCGCACGCTGGAAGGTGGCCTGGTCGAGCATCCCCTGCTCGAGCATCGCCTCAAGCACCTTGTTCCGCCGCGCCCGCGCGTGCGTCGGATGAGCGACCGGGTCGTAGTCGACCGGCGCCCGGATCAGACCCGCGAGCATCGCGGCCTCCGGGAGTGTGAGCTGCATCGCGTCCTCGTCGAAGTAGGTGCGCGCCGCGGCCTGGATGCCGTAGGCACCGTTCCCGAAGTACACGGTGTTCAAGTACTTCGTGAGGATCTGGTCCTTCGTCAGCTTGTCCTCGAGCTGCCAGGCGAGGACAGACTCCTTGATCTTCCGTGAGAGCGTCTGTTCGTTGCCGACGTACAGCTGTTTCACGAGCTGCTGGGTGATGGTGGAGCCGCCCTCGACGATGCGGCCGGAGGTTGCGTCGATGTAGGCGGCGCGGAGCAGCGCCTTCAGGTCGATGCCGGTGTGCTCGTAGAAGCGCTGGTCCTCGATCGCGACGACGGCATCGCGGACGTCTTGAGGGATCTTCTTGAACGGGACGACCACGCGGTCCTCGCCGGCGTGGAGCACGGTGATCAGCGTGCCGTCGGCCGCGTAAAGGAACGACGTCTGCGGCAGCGCGGAGGCCAGCTTGCGCTCCTCCTTGAGGTCCGGCAGACCGCAGGACTGCGCGAGGAACGCCAGCAGGACCACGACGGCCACGGGAGCGAAGCGACGATCGTCCATCGCTCGACCATGCTAGCCGCGAGGCCGCGTTCCCGCTGGTAGCATCGCGGCGCCGATGTCCTCGCCCGACCTGTCCCGACTGCTAGCCGGTATCGCGGAGGTCATCCCCGAGGACGGCCTCCAGCGGAAGCTCGCCCTCGGTCGGCCGCTCCGAGTGAAGCTCGGCCTCGACCCGACCGCCGCCGACGTCACCCTCGGCTGGGCGGTGGTGCTACGGAAGCTACGCCGGTTCCAGGACGCCGGCCACACGGCCGTGCTGATCGTCGGTGACTTTACGGCGCGCGTCGGCGATCCCTCCGGCAAGAGTGATGCGCGTCCGCGCCTGGCGAAAGAGGCCGTGGAGGGCTACGCCGACCGGCTCCTCGGGCAGTTCCGCAAGATCCTCTCGGAGGAGAACCTCGAGGTCCGCTACAACTCCGAGTGGCTCGAGGGGATGGACATGGAGGCCATCCTGAAGCTCACTGCCTCCTACACCGTCGCCCGGATGCTCGAGCGCGATGACTTCGCCAAGCGCTACACGGAGGGCCGGCCGATCTCGATCATGGAGTTCCTCTACCCGTTGCTCCAGGGGATGGACTCGGTGGCGACGGAGTCAGACGTCGAGCTCGGCGGCACCGATCAGAAGTTCAACCTGCTCGTCGGCCGTGAGCTGCAGCGCGACTACGGGCAGGACCCGCAGATCGCGCTCACGATGCCGCTGCTCGAGGGGACCGACGGCGTGCAGAAGATGAGCCAGTCCCTCGGCAACTACGTCGGGATCGCCGATCCGCCCGACGACATGTTCGGCAAGCTCATGCGGATCCCCGACGGGCTGATCGCGAAGTATCTCCTGCTCTGCACGGACCTGGACCCCGAGGAGGTCGGGCGGATCCGAGCCGGTCTGGCGGACGGGTCGCAGCATCCGAACGAGCAGAAGCGCCACCTCGGGCGCGAGATCGTCGATCTGTACCACGGCGCCGGCACGGGAGAGCGGGCGGAGGAGCGCTTCAACGTCATCCACCGAGAGCAGGAGATCCCCGATGACGTGCCGCAGGTCCACATCCCCGACGGTACGGTGCGCGACGGGCGTGTCTGGCTGCCGCGGCTGCTCGCCGAGACCGGTCTCGCCTCGTCGAACGCCGAGGCCCGGCGGCTGATCTCTCAGGGTGGCGTGCGGCTCGACGGGGAGCCGGTGGGGGACCCCGAGGCCGAGCTGCCGGTCGCCGAGCTCCGCGGGAAGGTGATCCAGGTGGGGCGGCGCCGGTTCGCAAGACTGGCCTGAGGAGCCCGGCGGGCCCATCCGACCTGCGGGGCGCCGTCCCCGTTGACGTCCGGATGGCTACTGCTATGATTACTGAGCTCGGCGCGGACCCCCTCGGATCGCACCTGGTGGTTCGCTGCCCGCACCTTGAGAACTGAACAGTGTGCCAAAAGCCAGTGCGTTCCCCGTCAGCTGGGGACGCGATTCGTCGCGTCCATGACCGGCCGACGGTCACGTACGGAAGTCCGTCCGGACGTATCGGGCGGGATCCGAACAACGACCGAGGGAAGGTGCCTCTTCCCGAGGTCAACTCCAACAAGGAACGAAGCCGGCCTCCGGGCCGGAATCGTGTTCTCTACGGAGAGTTTGATCCTGGCTCAGGACGAACGCTGGCGGCGCGCCTAACACATGCAAGTCGAGCGAGAACCTCGGGTGGGGTAACCCGCCTGAGGGGAGAGCGGCGAACGGGTGAGTAACACGTGGGCAACCTGCCCCAGGCTCTGGGATAACCCCGGGAAACCGGGGCTAATACCGGATACTCCGGTCGGATCACATGGTCCGACCGGGAAAGCTCCGGCGGCCTGGGATGGGCCCGCGGCCTATCAGCTAGTTGGTGAGGTAACGGCCCACCAAGGCGACGACGGGTAGCTGGTCTGAGAGGACGGCCAGCCACACTGGGACTGAGACACGGCCCAGACTCCTACGGGAGGCAGCAGTGGGGAATCTTGCGCAATGGGCGAAAGCCTGACGCAGCGACGCCGCGTGGGGGATGAAGGCCCTCGGGTTGTAAACCCCTTTCGGCAGGGACGAAGCGAAAGTGACGGTACCTGCAGAAGAAGCTCCGGCTAACTACGTGCCAGCAGCCGCGGTAAGACGTAGGGAGCGAGCGTTGTCCGGATTGATTGGGCGTAAAGCGCGCGTAGGCGGTCGTGCAAGTCGGTTGTGAAAACCCGGGGCTCAACCCCGGGCCTGCGTCCGATACTGCACGACTAGAGGCAGGTAGGGGAGATCGGAATTCCTGGTGTAGCGGTGAAATGCGCAGATATCAGGAGGAACACCGGTGGCGAAGGCGGATCTCTGGGCCTGTCCTGACGCTCAGGCGCGAAAGCTAGGGGAGCGAACAGGATTAGATACCCTGGTAGTCCTAGCCGTAAACGTTGGGTGCTAGGTGTGGGCGGATATCGACCCCGTCCGTGCCGAAGCTAACGCATTAAGCACCCCGCCTGGGGAGTACGGCCGCAAGGCTAAAACTCAAAGGAATTGACGGGGGCCCGCACAAGCGGCGGAGCATGTGGCTTAATTCGATGCGACGCGAAGAACCTTACCTGGGCTTGACATGCGGGGTGAAACCGGTGAAAGCCGGTGCTCTACGGAGCCCGCACAGGTGGTGCATGGCTGTCGTCAGCTCGTGCCGTGAGGTGTTGCCTTAAGTGGCGCAACGAGCGCAACCCTTGTCCTTAGTTGCCAGCGGGTAAAGCCGGGAACTCTAGGGAGACTGCCGGTGCCAAACCGGAGGAAGGTGGGGATGACGTCAAGTCATCATGCCCCTTATGTCCAGGGCTGCACACATGCTACAATGCGTGGTACAAAGGGCTGCGATCCCGCAAGGGGGAGCGAATCCCAAAAAGCCACGCTCAGTTCGGATCGGGGTCTGCAACCCGACCCCGTGAAGTTGGAGTCGCTAGTAATCGCAGATCAGCAATGCTGCGGTGAATACGTTCCCGGGCCTTGTACACACCGCCCGTCACACCACGAAAGTGGGCAACACCCGAAGCCGGTGGCCCAACCCTTGTGGAGGGAGCCGTCGAAGGTGGGGCTCGCGATTGGGGTGAAGTCGTAACAAGGTAGCCGTACCGGAAGGTGCGGCTGGATCACCTCCTTTCTAAGGAGCCTTTGGCACTCCGGCGGTCCGTCCAACGCGACGGTCACGCCGGGAGACTCCAGGTCGATGCACTGGCTACTCCGTCGGCGAGCTCGCCGATCCGTCTCTCCAGTACCCACCTCGTGTGGCGAACGGTCGCGGATCGGTCCGCTGGTCGGCGGGGCACACTGTTCAGCTTTGAGGGTGCGAGCCCTTGAGGCACCTTGAGAACTCGATAGCGAGCGCGAGCATCTACGGTCAAGTTACGAAGGGCTTACGGTGGATGCCTTGGCGCCAGGAGCCGATGAAGGACGCGTCAGGCTGCGAAAAGCCTCGGGGAGCCGCCGAGAAGGCCGAGATCCGAGGGTGTCCGAATGGGGAAACCCGGCCGGGGTCATGCCCGGTCACCCAGGTCTGAATCCATAGGGCCTGAGGAGGGAACCGCCCGAAGTGAAACATCTCAGTAGGGCGAGGAGAAGAAAGCAACCGCGACTCCCCAAGTAGCGGCGAGCGAACGGGGACCAGCCTAAACCGATGCGGTGTGACAGCCCGGTGGCGTTGCCGTATCGGGGTCGTGGGACCCGCGTGGGTCCGCGCCGGCGGATCCGAGGAGTTACAAAACCAGCACGTAGACGAAGGCCATGGAAAGGGCCGCCACAGGAGGTAAGAGCCCTGTAGTCGAAACGTGACTGGTCTCCTAGCGGGGATCCCGAGTAGCACGGAGCCCGTGGAATTCCGTGTGAATCCAGAGGGCCCACCCTCTAAGGCTAAGTACTTCCTGGCGACCGATAGTGAACCAGTACCGTGAGGGAAAGGTGAAAAGCACCCCGGGAGGGGAGTGAAATAGCACCTGAAACCGTGAGCCTACAAGCTGTCGGAGCTCCGACCTGGGTGACCAGGGCGGAGTGACGGCGTGCCTTTTGAAGAATGAGCCTGCGAGTTAGCGGTGTGCGGCAAGGTTAACCGTTCTCGGGAAGCCGAAGCGAAAGCGAGTCTCAAGTGGGCGCACAGTCGCACGCCCTAGACCCGAAGCCGGGTGATCTATCCATGGGCAGGCTGAAGCGGGGGTAAGACCTCGTGGAGGGCCGAACCCACCAGGGTTGAAAACCTGGGGGATGACCTGTGGTTAGGGGTGAAAGGCCAATCAAACCCGGTGATAGCTGGTTCTCCCCGAAATGCCTTTAGGGGCAGCCTCGGACGTTCAGCATCGGAGGTAGAGCACTGATTGGGCTAGGGGGCCCACAAGCTTACCGACCTCAGTCAAACTCCGAATGCCGATGCTCCAGAGTCCGGGAGTGAGGCTGCGGGGGCTAAGCTCCGTAGCCGAGAGGGAAACAACCCAGATCGCCAGCTAAGGCCCCGAAATCCGTGCTAAGTGGGAAAGGATGTGGGATCGCCCAGACAACCAGGAGGTTGGCTCAGAAGCAGCCACCCTTGAAAGAGTGCGTAACAGCTCACTGGTCAAGTGGTCCTGCGCCGATGATGTAACGGGGCTCAAGCACGGTGCCGAAGCTGCGGGATTCGCTGTATGGCTCGGCGTGCATGGGAAGCCGTGCACGTCCAGGCCGGCGGATCGGTAGGGGAGCGTTCTCACGCGAGTGAAGCGGCGGGGTAACCCAGCGGTGGACGCGTGAGAAGTGAGAATGCAGGCATGAGTAGCGAAAGACGGGGGAGGAGCCCGTCCGCCGAATGCCCAAGGGTTCCTGGGGAAGGTTCATCCGCCCAGGGTTAGTCGGGACCTAAGCCGAGGCCGAGAGGCGTAGGCGATGGACGACTGGTTGATATTCCAGTACCACCTCATCCGCGCCCAGCCCGAATCCGAGGTACTAAGGGAACCCCTTCGGGGGCTACCGAACCACTCGGTACTAGGGCAGCGAAGAGGGGACGCAGGAGGGTAGGTCGACCCACGCGATGGTCGACGTGGGGTAAGTGCGTAGGGGGGTGGCCCAGGCAAATCCGGGTCGCCATTCAACCCCGAGGCACGATGCCGAGCCGCTTTAGGCGAAGCGACCGATCCCATGCTGCCGAGAAAAGCCTCTAGCGAGTGGTTGAGGTGCCCGTACCCCAAACCGACACAGGTGGGCAGGTAGAGAATACCGAGGCGATCGAGAGAACCCTGGTTAAGGAACTCGGCAAATCACCCCCGTAACTTCGGGAGAAGGGGGACCGCGGTAGGGTGAAGGACTTCGCGTCCGAAGCTCGAAGCGGTGGCACAAACCAGGCCCAAGCGACTGTTTACTAAAAACACAGGTCCGTGCAAAGTCGCAAGACGACGTATACGGACTGACGCCTGCCCGGTGCCGGAACGTTAAGGGGAGGGGTCAGCTTCCTTCGGGAGGCGAAGCTCTGAACCAAAGCGCCGGTAAACGGCGGCCCTAACTATAAGGGTCCTAAGGTAGCGAAATTCCTTGTCGGGTAAGTTCCGACCTGCACGAATGGCGTAACGACTTGGGCACTGTCTCAACCAGGGACTCGGCGAAATTGCAGTACGAGTAAAGATGCTCGTTACCCGCGGCAGGACGGAAAGACCCCGGGACCTTTACTGCAACTTGGTGTTGGGTTCTGACATACGTTGCGTAGGATAGGCGGGAGGCTGTGAAGCTCGGACCCCGGTTCGGGTGGAGCCACCCTTGAAATACCGCCCTTCGTGTGTTGGGACTCTAACCTCGGCCCGTGATCCGGGTCGGGAACAGCGCCTGGTGGGCAGTTTAACTGGGGCGGTTGCCTCCTAAACGGTAACGGAGGCGCCCAAAGGTTCCCTCAGTCTGGTTGGCAATCAGACGTCGAGTGCAAGGGCACAAGGGAGCTTGACTGCGAGATCGACGGATCGAGCAGGTGCGAAAGCAGGGCCTAGTGATCCGACGACTCCTAGTGGTAGGGTCGTCGCTCAACGGCTAAAAGGTACCCCGGGGATAACAGGCTGATCGCCCCCAAGAGTCCATATCGACGGGGCGGTTTGGCACCTCGATGTCGGCTCGTCTCATCCTGGGGCTGGAGCAGGTCCCAAGGGTCGGGCTGTTCGCCCGTTAAAGAGGCACGCGAGCTGGGTTTAGAACGTCGTGAGACAGTTCGGTCCCTATCCGCCGTGGGCGCAGGAGACTTGCGGGGAGCTGCCCCTAGTACGAGAGGACCGGGGCGGACGCACCTCTGGTGTGCCAGTTGTCGCGCCAGCGGCATGGCTGGTTAGCCACGTGCGGCAGAGATAAGCGCTGAAAGCATCTAAGTGCGAAGCTTCCCCCTAGATGAGGTCTCCCACTGGTCAACCAGGTAAGGCCCCTCGCAGACTACGAGGTTGATAGGCCGGAGGTGTAAGCACGGCAACGTGTTGAGCCGACCGGTACTAATAGGCCGAGGGCTTGACTTTGCTCGCGCTCGCTATCGCGTTCCGAGGTGGAGCACCTCGGAGCTCGCACCCTCTTCGGATCGCTCGCCGACCCGAACAGCCGTTTCGGTGGCCATGGCGGAGGGGTAACACCCGGTCCCATCCCGAACCCGGAAGTTAAGTCCTCCAGCGCCGATGGTACTGCCCGGGAGACCGGGTGGGAGAGTAGGTCGCCGCCGGAACACCTTGCGAGAGAGCCGCCTTCGGGCGGCTCTCTCCGTTGTTGGACCCAGAGCGTGCCCGGTCGGGGCGCGAAGGTCCGAGCCCGGTAGGCTAGGGTGCTCCATGCCGAAGGCCCTCCAGCCCCGTCCGGGCGGTCAGCATCGCCGCCTCGCGCCGGTGCGTCGCGGCGCCCTGCCCCGCGAGATCGTCGCCGAGCTGCGGCGTGTCGCGCGTGTCGGCAAGGCAGAGTCCGCGATCGCGTACCTGGAGCGCGGGGTGGAGCTGCTGGAGCGCGGGGACCCGCGAGCGGGAGCTCGCGAAGCGGCGAAGGCGAAGGAGGTCGCGCCGCGGTCGGCCGCCGTGCGGGAGGTGCTCGGTCTCGCGCTCTACGAGCAGAAGCGATGGCAGGAAGCGTTGTCTGAGATGCAGGCGTACCGGCGGATGTCGGGCCGGCCCGACCAGAACCACATCATCGCCGACTGCTACCGGGCCCTGGGGCGGCCGGAGCGGGCGGTACCGCTTGCCGAGGAGGCATTGTCCTCGCGCGGTGTCCCGGTCGCTGCGAAGGCGGAGGCGGTGATCGTCGCGGCGTCGGCGCTCGCCGACATGGGCCGGTTCGGCCAGGCGCTCGGGCTGCTGCGGCGCGTCCGGACGCGCGACGACGTCGCGCGGCCCGAGGTGATCCGCGTGTGGTACGTGACGGCGAACGTGCTCGAGCGTGCGGGGCGCACCCAGGACGCGGTCCGAGAGTTCCACAAGATCCTGCGGCACGACCCGAGCGCGTACGACGTCGCCGAGCGGCTGGCTCAGCTGTCCTGAGGACCGGCGGCCTCGGCCGTGACGGGATCGCCCGAGGTCGGCTGGCCGGCCTCGACGATCATCGGTTCGTCAGCGTCGAGAAGATACGCGGCCGTGGGTGTGCGATCGCACCCGCTCCCGGGGGAGGCGTGTCGGTAGCGGGTGCTAGCGTCCGTCGCGAAAGGGGGGAGCCGATGTGGTGACGGTGAACGTCGTCGTGCTGGCCGGAACGGTGGCCGCCGACCCGGTAGAACGCCGGATGCCGTCGGGCGACGAGGTCACCGAGCTGCGGCTCTCCGTTCCGGAGGCCGGCAAGCGCCTCCTTCCCCTCCCGGTCGCTGCGTGGCACAAGACCGTCGGCAAGCGAGCCCTGAAGGATGTCGGCAAGGGCGACGACGTGCTGGTCTACGGTCAGCTGGCCAGGCGTTTCTATCGGAGCGGAGCCGGGGCTCGGAGCCTGACGGAGGTCGTGGCGACCGGGATCAAGAAGCTGGATCCCGCCGAGCGGGAGTGAGGGCGCCTCGGGCCCGCGTCGCGCGGCGCGCGGTCGCAGGCGGGGTCAGTCGAGCGGGCGGATGACCATGCCGGTGCGCGGTTTCGGCCAGAAGAAGGTGGACTTCTGCGGCAACCGCTCGCCGCCCTCGATCACCGACCGGATGCAGGCCGCGTTCGTGGCGGGCAGGAAGAACGCCGCGGAGGCGCGCCCCTCGCGCACCGCCTCCTCGGCCGCGACCGCGTCGGGGGTGAACAGCAACTCGCCGTCCGCGCCGCAAAGCACCTGTTCGTGCAGGGCGCGGACGGTCGGAGGGCGACCGGAGAGGGCCGCCACCCGGTGGACGAGCGCGTCGTCCTCGTACTTCGCAACGCCGTAGACGAGCGCCTCGTCGTTCACCTCGTCGAGGATCTCCTCCAAGCTGTGGACCCGGGTGCCCCGCGACGGGACCGTCCCGGACGTCAGGATCCGGTGGACGGGCAGCACCGGGGGATCCTCGGTCACCGCGTCGACCAGCAGCATCATCACACGGTCCCACGGGCCGGGCCCGTGCTCAGCGCGCATCTCGTCGCGGTACCTGAGGGCCATCGTGTAGCGGTGGTGGCCGTCGGCGATCAGCAGCACCTCGTCGGCCAGGGACCGGGAGACCTCCCCGTCGTCGGCAACGGTCCACATCCGGTGCACTACCCCGGCCTCGTCGACGAGCTCGGTCGTCGGGGCGCTGGCGCATGTCTGCTCGAGGAGCGCAGCGAGCGGTCGGGACGGCCCCGAGTACACGGCGTGGATGCACGACAGGTTCGCGCGGACTGCCCGCATCAGCCGCAGGCGGTCCTCGACGGGGCCGGACATGGTCATCTCGTGCGGCACGATCGAGCCGCCCCAGTCCTCGAGGTCGACCAGGCAGATCACCCCGCGGACCCGCCGCGGCGCACCGTGGAACTTGAACTGCATCTCGTAGGCGTAGTGGGCGGGCCCGCCGGTCGGGACGAGCACGCCCTCTTCGCGCCATCTCCTGAGGTCAGAGGCGGCCCGCATATACTTGTTCTCGTGCTCGTCGTCGCCCGACGCGTCCTCCCTGAGGTCGAGGCGGACGACGTTGTAGGGACTCGCGTGCTCGAGCCGGCACTGCTCCGCCGAGGAGATCGTGTCGTAGGGAGGAGCCGTCACTCGCTCCAGCGGGCCGGCGCGCGAGACGTCGTATCGCAGGCCGACGAAGGGTGAGATCCGAGGCACGACGTCTTGTATAGCAGATGCCTGGACGACGAGATGGTGTACGACCTCTTCTCCCGGGGGGTTCGGTTCCTACGGGACGGTCACCCGTATCAGGCCGCGCTGGTCCTCTCCAGGGCAAAGCTGATCGAGCCTGAGAAGGCATCGATCCGCTCGGCTCTCGGGCGCGCCCTGTACACGACCGGGCGGATGGCCCGTGCGCGTCGGGAGTTCGCGAAAGCCGTCGAGATCAACCCGGTCGACGACTGGGCGCACTACGCGCTCGCGCTCACATGCGAACGCACGGGCCAGCGCTCGCGGGCGGTCGCGCACCTGAAGCTCGCGATCGCGATGCGCCCCGGTGTGACCGACTACGAGCGCGCCCTGCGGCGCCTCGGCGGCTGATGGCGATCGCCGATCGGTACGAGTGCTTCCTCCTCGACCTCGATGGCGTGCTCTACCGGGGGGACCTTGCGGTCGACGGCGCCGACGATGCGGTCGGTCGCCTGCGTGCGGGTGGACGGCGGTTCGTGTTCATGACGAACAACTCGTCCCGTACACCCGAACAGGTTGCCGAGAAGCTCTCGGGCCTCGGGATCCAGGCGGCACCCGGTGAGGTCGTCTCCTCGGCGCTCGCGACCGCGGACATGCTCGCCTCGCGCGGCGGCGGGACGGCCTTCGTCGTGGGGGAGAGGGGCATCCTGGCGGCGCTCGCCGACGCCGGCTTGGCCATCCTCGACGGCGAGCCCGAGCGCGCCGACTACGTCGTCGTCGGTTGGGACCGTGCGGTCGACTACGCGAAGTTCCGCACAGCCTCGCTCCTCGTCCAGCGCGGAGCGCGCCTGGTCGCGACGAACGCGGACGTATCGTTCCCCGCGCCCGACGGTCTGTGGCCCGGGGCCGGTGCCCTGCTGTCGGTGATTACCTCGACCACCGGCGTGGAGGCCGAGGTCGTCGGCAAGCCGCACGCGCCCGTGTACGAGACGGCGCTCCTCCGCGCCGGCGGCGGCCGCCCGCTCGTCGTCGGGGACCGACTCGACACCGACATCGCGGGGGCGCAGGCACTCGGCTGGGACTCGCTGCTCGTGCTGACCGGCATCTCGCGGGAAGCGGACCTCGGCGCCTCGCCCTTCCGCCCGACCTACGTGGCCGCGGGATTGTCGGCGCTGTTCGCGGAGCCCGAGCCGACGCGACGGGACGCCGCGACTCAGTAGACGTCGGGCCGGGGCGGAACCCGGGACGGAAGGTGCCGCTTGCCCCGGTTGCGGAAGAACAGCCACGCGATCGCCATCCCGAACACGAACCCGCCGATGTGCGCTGTGTAGGCGACCCCGCCGTTCACGTTCGTTCCGAGGGATCCGAGCCCGCTGAACAGCTGGAACACGAACCAGATGCCGAGCACCAGGAATGCCGGGAGCTCCACGACCCAGATGAAGAGGAGGAACACGAGCGTCTGCACTCGCGCCCGCGGGAACATCACGATGTACGCGCCGAGTATCGCCGCGATCGCGCCCGAGGCGCCGAGCGTCGGCACCGTGGAGCTGGGAGCGAGGCCGATCTGCAGCGCGGCCGCCGCGAGCCCCCCGAGCAGGTAGAACACGACGTACCTCACCCGCCCGAGCCGGTCCTCGACGTTGTTCCCGAACACCCACAGGAACAGCATGTTCCCGGCGATGTGCAGCCACCCGCCGTGGAGGAACATCGCCACGAACACCGATACCGCCCAACTCTTGTTCGGGCACTTGCGCTCGAGGAATGCCTGCAGGGCCGGCCCGATGCTCGAACGGTAGGTCCGGTCGATCGCCCGCGCTGCCTCCGGCCCGCCCTTCGCGAGGGTCGTCGTGTGGCTGACCTCGTAGGGGATCTCCGCGTGGCAGAGGAAGAACGTCTGCTGCTTCTGCTGGGTCGCGAACGTGGGCTCCCAGAGGAGGAACACCACGACGTTGGCCGCGATCAGCGCGAGCGTGACCCAGGCGAAGCGGCGGGTCGGGTTAGCGTCCCGGATCGGGATCATCGTCCCCGCCTCTGCGCCCGCGCCACGGAGCGGGAGCCTAGCAGGGCGTTCACCGCGAGGAGACGGCGACGGGAGGGTATCCTTTGGCTTGGAACGCGACCTGGAAGGGGAGCGAGATGCTCGTCAACGAAGCCCGCAAGTACGTGGAAGCCGCCTTCGAGAAGCTGACCCCCGCCAAGGCGCAGGAGATGGCCAAGTCGATCGTCCAGGGCGCCGGCAAGGAACAGGTCGAGAAGTTGGCCCACGACCTGATGGAGTGGTCGACGAAGAGCCGCACCCAGCTCTCGGAGTTCATCGACCACCAGGTCAAGGAGCAGCTCAAGAGGAACTCGGCGAAGGCTACCGAGCTCGTGCAGCGCGAGGTGCGACGTCAGTTGGAGGCGCTCGGCGTGGCGACGAAGGACGACCTCGACGCGCTCAAGAGGCGCGTCCGCGAGCTCGAGCGGGGCGGTGCCCCCAAGAGCTCGACGGTCCGGAAGCGTGTCGCGAAGAAGGCGACGGGCAAGAAGCCGGTCGCGAAGCGGCCGGGAACCCCGTCGACCTCCTGAGCGCACCGTCGTGGCTCGCCGTCGGCTCGATGTTGAGCTCGTCCGTCGCGGGCTCGTCATGAGCCGCACCGAGGCGCAAGCCGTGATCGAGGATGGACGCGTGACGGTCGCCGGTCGGCCGGCTGCCAAGCCCTCGAGGCTGGTGACGCCGCAGGAGTCGGTGCGGGTGGAGGGTCCCGCCCGGCGGTTCGTTTCGCGCGGCGGCGAGAAGCTCGATGCGGCCCTGCATCGCTTCGGTGTCGACCCGGCCGACCGGGACTGCCTGGACGCCGGCGCTTCCACCGGTGGGTTCACCGACCGGCTGCTCCAGGGCGGAGCGGCGCGCGTGGCGGCGGTGGATGTCGGCTACGGGCAGCTCGCCTGGTCTCTGCGTGAGGATCCTCGGGTCACCGTGCTGGAGAGGGTCAACGTCCGCGATCTCACGCCGGCCGACCTGCCCTTCACGCCGAGCCTCGTGGTGGCCGACCTCTCGTTCATCTCGCTCCGGCTCGTGCTGCCCGCGCTCGCTGCGGTCTCCGCGGCCGGCGCGGACCTCGTCCTGCTCGTGAAGCCGCAGTTCGAGGCGGCCCGTGACGAGGTCGGAGGAGGCGGTGTCGTCCGCGATGCGGACGTGTGGCGCCGGTCGATCGAGGGCGTCGTCGAGGCGTGCCGGGCGGTCGGGCTGACACCGGTGGACGTGATGGCCTCGCCCCTGCCGGGACCGGCCGGCAACGTCGAGTTCCTCCTGCGCGCGGCGAAGGCGGGCGTGGAGACCGCGCTGGACGTCGACGGCGCGATCGCTGAGGGACTCCAGATCGGAGGTGCTGTATGAAGCGCGTGGGGTTCGTCGTGCACCCGGACCGTGAGCCGGCGCTCTGGGCCGCCGACCGGCTGTCCGGATGGCTCGAGGAGCGCGGGGTCGAGACGCGCCGGCTCACCGAGGACGCGAGGGTCGGGTCCGAGGCAGCCGCGGTCTTCACGGAGGGTCTCGATCTGATCGTGTCCGTCGGTGGGGATGGGACGTTCCTGCGCGCCGCGCACCTCTCGCACCCGGTGGGGTGCCCGATCCTCGGGATCAAGGTCGGGCGCCTCGGGTTCCTCACGGAGATCGAACCCGAACACGCGCCGGCGATCCTCCAGCGGTTCCTCGACGACACCGCCGTGATCGAGGAGCGCCTGGCGGTACTGGCCGAGCCGAGCGGCGCCGCCTCGTTCGAGCCGCAGTGGGCGTTGAACGAGATGATGGTCGAGAAGCGCGCCCGGCATCGGATCATCCGGCTCGCGTTGTTCGTCGACGACGTGTACGTCACGACCTTCTCGGCGGACGGCGTGATCGTCGCCACGCCGACCGGTTCCACCGCGTATTCGTTCTCGGCCGGCGGGCCGATCGTCACGCCGACGATCCCGTGCATCCTTGTCACGCCGGTCGCCGCCCATATGGTGTTCGACCGCTCGCTCGTGCTCTCGGCCGATGAGCGGGTGACGCTCGAGGTGGTCGGTGAGGAGGACGGGCTACTCTCGGCCGACGGCCGCGAGAGCCTGGAGCTGCCGGTCGGGGCCGCTGTGCGGATCGGCCGGGCGCCGGTCCCGGCGCGCGTGGTGCGCCCCAGCCACATGCCCGACTTCCACGCGCTCGTCCGCGAGAAGTTCGACCTGCCTGGAGAGGACCCGGGGACCCAGCACGGACCATCCGTCTAGGATCCGGCGTCCACTAGGCTTGTTCGGGCCGTCCGCTAGGCTTGTCCGGGCAGGTCGGGGAGGCATGCAGCCCCGGGCGGGCGCCCCGGAGGAGGCGATCCACACGTCCACGGCGAGGTCGAGGAGTCTGCTCCGGCGGCCGCGCCGCCGCGTGCGGACGCAGGCGGGCGTCGCTAGGGTCGACGCACGGACCAAGCGCCTCGTCCCCCGCGCGCACGAGGGCGAGATCGCCGTGATTGACCATGAGGACCTCGACCGGGTGTCCGCCGAGGGGCTCGTTGCGGTCGGGGTCGCCGCGGTGGTGAACGCGGCCCGCTCGATCTCCGGCCGGTACCCGAACCTGGGACCGCTGATCCTGCTGCAAGCAGGCGTGACGCTGATCGACGGGGTCGGGCCACTGCTCATGCAGAAGGTGCGCGAGGGTGACGTGCTGCACGTCGAGGGTGACCGCGTCTACTCGGGCGACCGGCTGGTCGGGGTCGGCGTGCTCCAGGGCGAGGACTCCGTGGAGGCGGCGATGATAGAGGCGCGCGCCGCGCTCGCCGACCGGTTCGACACCTTCGCCCGCAACACGGTCGATTTCATACAGCGGGAGCGCGACCTACTGTTCGGCGGTTCGGGTCTACCGGACCTCGAACACGACCTCACGGGCCGGCCGGTGCTCGTCGTGGTGCGCGGCTACAACTACAAGGAGGACCTTGCTGTCCTTCGCCCATACGTCCGCGACGTCCGCCCGGTGCTGATCGGCGTCGACGGCGGTGCCGACGCGCTGCTCGAGGCGGGCTACGTGCCCGACGTCATCATCGGCGACATGGACAGCGTGTCGGACGGTGCGCTCCGCCTCGCGCTGCACGAGCGGAGACGCTTGCGGCAAAGGCGGCCGACCGAGGTCATCCTGCACGCGTACCAGGGGGGATACGCGCCGGGGAGGCCGCGGGTGGATGCCCTTGGGATCCCGTACAGGGTCGTCGAGGCGGCGGGCACGAGCGAGGACGTCGCGTTCCTGCTCGCCCACGAGAAGGGTGCCGACCTGATCATCGCCGTCGGCAGCCACGGGAACCTGCGCGAGTTCCTGGACAAGGGTCGGATGGGGATGGCCAGCACGTTCCTGGTGCGGCTCCGGGTCGGCGAGATCCTGATGGACGCGAAGGGTGTGTCGCGTGTGTACACGCCGCGGGTGCGAACGAGCGACGCGCTGCTGCTGGTCGGCGCCGCGACCGTCGTGATGGCGATCATCGTTGCGATCTCGCCGCCGCTCCGCCTCTACGTGATCCAGCTCTTCGAGCAGTTCCGCCAGTGGTTGTTCCACCTGAGGGAGCTGCTGTGATCTCGTTCCGGTACCACATCATCACGATCGTGGCCATCTTCTTGGCGGTCGGGCTCGGACTGCTCGTCGGCAATACCGTCGTCCAGCCAAGCCTGGTAAGAGACCTGGAGCGACGGACCAACGACCTGAGAGACTCCCTTGCCGACCGGTGGGCGGAGGTGGGGGACCTCAAAGCCCGCGTGGGTCAGCTCGAACGTGCGGGGGACGTGCTGCGCCAGCTCGATAACGGCGGGCTGACAGGTGTTCCGGTCGTCGTCGTGACCCACCAGGGAGTGGACGCGGGCCTTCTTGCCGAGACTCGCGCCGCGCTGGATGAGGCCCAGGCCGACACCGTGGCGGTGCTCACGATGACCGACCGGATGGCGGTCGTCGACGACGCGACCCGGCAGCGGTTGGCCACGATCCTGGGCGAGGCGTCCGACGCCGACGCCGCCACGCTTCAGCGCAGAGCGGCGGAGATCCTCGCCGAGCGGCTCGCGGTCGGGCCCCCACGTCGAGATATGCCGCCGACGCCGGACGATCTGCTCGATAAGCTGCTGACGGACCCCGACGGGTTCTTGACCTCGCCGGGCATCACGCGCGACGACCTGCAGGGCATCGGCGGCCGGGACCAGGTCGTGATCGTGGTCTCGGGCGGCCAGGGAGACCCGACGATCCCGGCCAAGGACTTCATGATCCCGCTGGTCGAGGGCCTTGTGGCGCACGGGGCTCGTATCGCGGCAGGGGAGAGCGCTTCTTCCGACTACGCCTTCATTGGGGATCTGCGCACCGACCCGGCCGTTTCGGACGGGGTCATCGTCACGGTGGACGACCTGGACTTCCCGATCGGCGGCGCCGCGCTCGTCCTCGGGCTGGAGCGCCTCCTCGCATCTGCCGAGGGCGGCGACTACGGCATCAAAGAGGGGGCGACGAGTCCCATCCCACCCCAGCAGTGACCGCCACTCGCGTCGTCGCACTCGTCCCCGCCCACAACGAGGTGGAGCAGATCGCCGAGACCGTCGCGGCCCTTCGCTCCCTTCCCGTCGTGAGCGAGGTCGTCGTCGTCGACGACGGATCGGACGACGGAACGGCCTCGGCCGCGCTCGCTGCCGGGGCGAGCGTCCTCAGGGCTCGCCGGCGGGCGGGGAAGGGCCGGTCGCTCGAAGGCGCACTGAGGAGGACCCTCCCGGCGGACGTGTGGCTCCTCGCCGACGGTGACCTCGGGGCCTCGGCACGAGGCCTCTCGATCGTCCTGTCGGAGGTGCTGGATGGCCGCGCCGATGTCGCGATCGCGGTCCTGCCGCGGGCGCAGGGTGGGGGGTTGGGCCTGGTGAAGCGCGCCGCCGCGCGGGCCATCCGCCTGCTCTCCGGCTTCGAGGCGCGTGAGCCGCTCTCGGGTCAACGCGCGATGACCGGCGAGGCGCTGGCTGCGTGCCGACCAATCGCGGGGGGCTTCGGTGTCGAGACGGCGCTCACGATCGACGCCGTGCGGCGCGGGTTCCGGGTCGTCGAGCTCGAGACCGAGCTCTCCCACCGGCGAACCGGGCGCGACCTGCGGGGATTCGCGCACCGCGGCCGGCAGGGTCTCGACATCTTGTTCGCCGTCGTCCCCAGGGCTGTTGGGCTGCGATGAGCTGGGGCCGGCTCACGACGGAGAACTACCGGGGAGTGCGCCTGCCGCGTGTGCTCGGGATAGTGCTGGCGCTCGTCGCGGTCCTCTCGACCGCAGCGGTCGCGATCGGACGTGGCGTCGAGGCGGCGGGGTGGGGCGCGCTGGTCGGGACGCTGCTCGTCTTCTTGGCGGGATTGATCGACGACCTGTACCCGGTCGGGCCGCGCGGGCTCCGGAACCACGTTCGGTTGCTGGCCCGAGGGCACGTGACGACCGGGGTCCTGAAGATGACCGTCGTCGGGGCGTGCTCCGTGCTGGTCGTGGCGCTGCAACCATCCCGTCCCCTCTGGATCCGAGTCGCCGGCGTCGTGCTCGTCGCCGCTTGCGCGAACGTGTGGAACGGTCTCGATGTCCGACCCGGTCGGGCGCTGAAGGCTTTCCTCGTCGCCGGCGTCTGCACGGTCGCGGTCGAGTGGAGCCTGCTGCCGACGCTTCCCGGGCTGCTCGTGCTGGGAACCGTGCCCGCCCTCTACTTCGACCTGCGGGAGCGGGCGATGCTCGGCGACGGCGGATCGAACCTGCTCGGGTTCACGGCCGGTCTCGGCCTGTATCTGCAGCTTCCCGGGTGGGGCGTCGGGGGAGCTGCCGTGCTCGCGGTGGCGCTCAACGTGCTGGCCGATACGGTGACGTTCTCGCGGCTGATCGAGGCGGCGGCGCCGCTCCGGTGGCTGGACGGCCTCGGGCGCGTGCGCGCGAACGGCTGATCGGCGACTCGTTCGGCCGCGGGGACCACTTTCCGAGCGCAGACGCGGGGGTGGGTCGGCACCCTCTGATAGCATGCAGTCCCGAGGTGAGGAAGCAGCCGAGGTTCATCTTCGTTACCGGCGGGGTCGCATCTGGCCTCGGCAAGGGCATCACCGCCGCCTCCCTCGGCCGCCTCTTCAAGTCACGCGGGCTGCGTATCGCGCTCCAGAAGCTCGATCCGTACGTCAACGTCGATCCCGGCACGCTGAACCCGTTCGAGCACGGCGAGGTATTCGTGCTCGACGACGGCGCCGAGACCGACCTGGACCTCGGGCACTACGAGCGCTTCACCGACGAGAACCTTCACCGCGGCTCGAACCTCACGACGGGCGCTGTCTACTCGGCCGTGATCCAGAGGGAGCGCCGTGGGGACTACCTCGGGAAGACCGTGCAGGTCATCCCGCACATCACCGACGAGATCAAGGAGCGGATCCGGTCGCACGCCGAGGCGGAGGCCGCCGACCTCGTGATCGTCGAGGTTGGGGGCACGGTCGGCGACATCGAGTCCCTGCCGTTCCTCGAGGCGATCCGCCAGCTGCGCAATGAGGTCGGACGCGACCGCTGCGCGTTCGTCCACGTGTCGCTGATGCCGTTCATCGGACCCACCGGCGAGTTGAAGACCAAGCCCACCCAGCACTCCGTCAAGGAGCTCCGGTCCCTCGGCTTGCAGCCCGACGCGATCGTCTGCCGGTCGGACCGGCCGATCGGTCGGCACCTCAAGGAGAAGGTCTCGCTGCTCTGTGACGTGCCGATGTCCGGTGTGATCTCGGCGCCGGATGCGGACTCGATCTACCGCGTGCCGCTCCTACTGCACAAGGAGGGACTCGACCGGGAACTCGCGCAACACCTGCAGATCGACTCGGAGCCCGATCTCTCCGAATGGACCAGCTTGGTCGCGCGGATCGATGACGCGATCGAGTCGGTCAACGTCGCCATCGTCGGCAAGTACGTGAATCTGCGCGACGCGTACCTGTCGGTGATCGAGGCGCTCCGCCACGGAGGGTTCCACCACCGTGTGCGCGTGGACATCAGCTGGGTGTCCTCGGACGACCTCGCCGAGGGCGAGGTCTCGAAGGTCCTGGAGGGGATCGACGGCATCGTGGTCCCCGGCGGGTTCGGTTGGCGCGGCGTCGAGGGCAAGCTCGAGGCGGTGCGATACGTGCGCGAGCAGGGCCTGCCGTTCCTCGGCCTGTGTCTCGGGCTGCAGTGCGCGGTGATCGAGTTCGCTCGGAACGTCTGCGGCCTGGAGGGTGCGAACTCCTCCGAGTTCGACCCGGCGACCCCGCATCCGGTGATCGATCTGCTGCCGGAGCAGAAGAACGTGACCGACCTAGGCGGCTCGATGCGTCTGGGCGCGCAACCCTGCCACCTGGTCCCCGGCACGCGCGCCGCGACCGTGTACGGCGAGCCGGTCGTCTACGAACGGCACCGCCACCGCTACGAGGTGAACCCCGTCTACCACCAGGTTCTCTCCGAGCACGGCCTGGTGTTCTCCGGCCTATCGCCCGATGGGCGACTCGTCGAGATCGTCGAGCTGCCCGACCACCCGTTCTTCATCGCAGGGCAGTTCCACCCGGAGCTGAAGTCCCGTCCCACCCGTCCGCACCCGCTCTTCCGCGACTTCGTCGGCGCCGTGCGCACGCGCCGCGAGGCGACCGCCGGTGAGCGCCCGGTCGTCGTTCCGGGCTGAGCCGACGACGCGTCACCCGGGTCCGGTAGTCTTGAGGCGCATCCCGTCCGAGGAGGGGACCGCACGTGATCGTCGGGATCCCGAAAGAGGTCAAGGACAACGAGTACCGGGTCGCCGCGACGCCGGAGGGGGTTCGTGAGCTCACGCGCGGCGGCCACGAGGTCGTCGTAGAAGCAGGCGCAGGGGTCGGCTCGGCGCTGCCGGACGACCAGTTCGTGGCGGCGGGAGCGAGCATCCTGCGTGACGCCGATGGCGTCTTCGCTGCGGCGAACATGATCATGAAGGTCAAGGAGCCCCAGCCGCAGGAATACGAACGCTTCCGCGAGGGCCAGATCCTGTTCACGTACCTCCACTTGGCTGCCGACAAGCGCCTCACGGAGTTCCTGATAGAGCGCAAGGTCGGGTCGGTCGCCTACGAGACCGTGCAGCTCGACGACGGCGGACTGCCTCTCCTCGCGCCCATGAGCGAGATCGCGGGGCGGATGGCGCCGCAGGAGGGCGCGAAGTACCTCGAGCGCCCGAACGGAGGCCGCGGCGTGCTGATGGGCGGTGCCTCCGGGGTCGCGCCCGCGAGGGTCGTCGTGCTCGGCGCCGGGATGGCGGGACTGAACGCCGCCTGGATCGCGGCCGGCATGGAGGCCGAGGTCGTCGTGCTCGACAAGAACGTCGACCGCCTACGTTTCGTCGACCAGATCCAGCGAGGCCGCATCCAAACCGTGATGAGCTCGGGCCTCGCGATCGAGCGGCTGGTGAGGGACGCCGACCTCGTGATCGGGGCCGTGCTCGTACCCGGCGCTAGGGCGCCTCACCTCGTGACCGAGGAGATGGTGGCCTCGATGCTGCCCGGCTCGGTCATCGTCGACATCTCGATCGACCAGGGTGGCTGCGTCGAAACCGCGCGCATGACCACGCACTCGGACCCCATCTACGTGGAGCATGGCGTCGTGCACTACTGCGTGGGGAACATGCCGGGCGCCGTGCCGCGCACCTCGACCTACGCCCTCACGAACGTCACGCTCCAGTACGCGATGGCGATCGCCTCCGAGGGTCTGGAGGAGGCCGTGCGCCACGACCCGGCGCTCGCCCTCGGCGTGAACGTCTACGCCGGAGAGGTGACGAACGAGGGGGTGGCGGAAGCCCACGGCCTGCCCTGCACCCCGCTCTCCGCGCTGATCGACGGCATGGCCTGACGGGGCGCAGCCAGGAGGAAGGCCCGTCGATGCGCGACGCCCTCGGAACCCAGATCGAACGCTTCCTCGACCACCTGACGGTGGAGCGGGGGCTCTCGCCGAACACCATCGCTGCGTACCGGCGCGACCTCACGAGGTACCGCGAGTTCCTCGCCGGACGCGGGATCCGCGACGGCCGCAAGGCCGACGAGGCGTCGGTGGCGGCCTTCGTGGCGCGGCTCTCCGCATCAACGCACGACGACGGGAAGCCCTACCGGGCCACGTCGGTCGTGCGGGCGCTGTCCTCGGTCCGCTCCTTCCACCGGTTCCTGATGCGGGAGGGCGGCGCCGACCGCGATCCGGCGGTCGGGATCGTGCGCCCGAAGCTCCCGCGCTCCCTGCCGCGGCCGATCTCGGTCGATGACGTCGCGCGCCTGCTCGCCGCGCCACCCGAGGGCTCGTCGGCGGGCCTGCGGGACCGTGCGGTGCTCGAGACGCTCTACGGCGCGGGCCTGCGCGTCTCGGAGCTCGTCGGGCTCGACGTCGACGACGTCGATCTCGAGGAGGGAAGCGTGCGCGTGCTCGGCAAGGGCGACAAAGAGCGCGACGTGCCGCTCGGCCGCTACGCATGCGAGGCCATCGGCGCATACTTGTCCCGCACGCGGCCGGCACTCGTATCGGCGCGCTCACGCGCGGCGTTGTTCCTCAACCAGCGTGGTGGGCGGCTCACGCGGCAAGGGTGCTCGCGGATCCTTGCCGTGCAAGTGAAACAGGCCGGCATCCGAAGACGCGTGACGCCGCACACGCTACGACACTCGTTCGCGACACACCTGCTCGAGGGCGGCGCCGACGTGCGGGTCGTCCAAGAGCTGCTGGGTCACGCGAGCGTGGCGACGACCCAGATCTATACCCTGGTGACGAAGGAGCACCTCCGCGAGGTGTACTACACGGCACATCCCCGGGCGCGGCGGCTCGCGCCCGCGACGAGAAGGGACACGGCGTGATCATCGGTGAGGAGGAGCTAGCGCAACTTCGCAGCGCCCTGGAGGAGCAGCGGGACAACCTGCGCCGGGAGATCCTCGACCTCGGGGGGAACCCGGACTCCGACGACGTGGCGATCGACGTCGAGCACGGGTTCGCCGACAGCGCGCACAGCACGGCAGAGCGAGCGCGCGTGCTCTCGGTGATGAAGGCCCTGCGCGCGAACCTGCGGTGGGTCGAGCGGTCGCTCGGCAAGATGGGGCTCGGCACCTACGGGGTATGTGAGCGCTGCCGCCGCCCGATCGCGGTCGAGCGGCTCGAGGCGCTGCCCTGGGCGATCCTTTGCGTGGCCTGCAAGCGGAAGGGCGAGGGCCGCTGAGGTGGCAACCGCGCGTGTGTCGCGGGTCCTGATCCTGGTCTGCGACTCGTTCGGCGTCGGCGCCGCGCCCGATGCGGCCGCTTACGCCGATGAGGGATCCGACACGCTCGGCAACTGCGCTCGGGCAACCGGAGGCATCCACGCACCGAACCTCGGTGCGCTCGGTCTCGGGCTGCTCACGGACATCCGGGGCGTCGAGCCGCGGGCCGAGCCGGGAACCGCCCACGGGCGGCTCACCGAGCGCTCGGCGGGCAAGGACTCGACGACCGGCCACTGGGAGATCGCCGGCATCGTGCTCGACCGGCCGTTCCCCCTGTATCCGCACGGCTTCCCACCGGAGGTGATCGAGCCGTTCGAGGAGGCGATCGGAAGGAAGGTCCTCGGGAACGTGCCGGCATCGGGGACCGAGATCATCGAGCGGCTGGGCGAGGAGCACCTGCGTACGGGCCGCCCGATCGTCTACACGAGCGGCGACTCTGTGTTCCAGATCGCCTGCCACAAGGAAGTGGCGGACCTCGAGACGCTTTACTCGTGGTGCCGTGTCGCGCGGGGGATCCTCACGGGGGACCACAACGTCGGCCGCGTGATCGCGCGGCCGTTCGCGGGCAGGCCGGGGCGCTTCGCGCGCACGCCGGAGCGGCGCGACTTCTCGGTGCCGCCGCCCCACCGCACCCTTCTCGACCTCAGCGTGGGCGCCGGCGTGACCGTGTACGGGGTCGGGAAGATCCAGGACGTCTTCGCCGGGCGGGGCGTGACCGAGGCCCGATACTCGGACTCGAACGACCACGGTGTCGACATCACGCTCGAGTACCTGCGCCGCCCAGGGCCGGCGCTCGTCTTCTCCAACCTCGGCGACTTCGACAGCAAGTACGGGCACCGGAACGATCCCGAGGGATACGCGGCCTGTGTGGAGGCGCTCGACCGGCGGATCCCCGAGCTGCTGGCTGCCCTGGACGGCGGTGTGCTCCTCCTGACGGGCGACCACGGTTGCGACCCGACGACGCCGTCGACGGACCACTCGAGGGAGAGGACGCCGCTTCTCGTGGCGGGTCTGCAAGGGGGCCCGCGCGATGTAGGGACGCGCACGACGTTCGCAGACCTCGGGGCGACCGCCGGGGACCTCCTAGGGGTCGAGACCGGGCGTCTAGCCGGATCGAGCTTCGCCGGGGAGCTGGGGCTGTGAACACCCTCGTCGTGAACTCGATCGACTCGAGGGTCGAGGGTTGCCTCGAGGCAGCCACGTGGGCGTCTCGGAACCATCCACTTCAGGTCCAGCCTATGGGGAAGCCCGGCTCGAGGGAGGGGGACGCCTGCCGATGACGCTCGCCGATCCCCGCGACGTCGTCGCGGCCAAACGCGATGGGAAGCATCTGGCTCCGGATGAGCTTGCCGCGTTCGTCCAGGGGTACGGGAGGGGCGAGATACCCGACTACCTGGCCTCGGCCTTCCTGATGGCGGTCTTCATCCGTGGCCTGGACCCGGCGGAGACGCTTGCGCTTACCCGGGCGATGGTCGAGTCGGGCCGCACGCTGCCTCTCGAGGGCGTCTCGCGCTCCAAGGTCGACAAGCACTCGACGGGGGGCGTGGCCGACGGTGTGACTCTCGCGTTCGTGCCGCTCGTCGCGTCGCTCGGCCTCGCCGTCGCGAAGCTCTCCGGGCGCGGCCTCGGCCACACCGGCGGCACGCTCGACAAGCTCGAGTCGATCCCCGGGCTGCGCACCGACCTCGAGCCCGCGGCGTTCGAGCGTCAGGTCGAGGAGGTCGGGTGCGCCGTTGCCGCGCAGTCCGCGGATCTCGTGCCGGCCGACGGTGCGCTCTACGCGCTCCGCGACGCGACGGCGACCGTGCCGTCGATCCCGCTCATCGCCGCGAGCGTGATGTCGAAGAAACTCGCCGTCGGCACGGACCTGATCCTCCTGGACGTGAAGGCCGGGAGCGGCGCCTTCATGAAGACGCCAAGAGACGCGGGGGCGTTGGCGACGGTGTGTACGGACCTCGCGCGCGATTGGGGCCGGGCGTGCCGCGCTGCCGTCACCGACATGTCCCAGCCGCTCGGCGACGCGATCGGCAACGCGCTCGACGTAGCGGAGGCCGTCGACCTGCTCCGCGGCGGGTTCCGCGGGCGTCTGCGCGACGCCGTCGTGATGTTCGCCGGCGAGGCGGTGTCCCGCCTGTCGGGTGACGGGATGGGAGAGGGGCGGGGGCGCGCGGCGAAGGCGCTGGACTCCGGAGCGGCCCTGGAGGCGTTCGGTCACATGGTTGAGGCGCAGGGCGGCGATCCACGGGTGGTCGAGGACCCACGGGCCGTCCTCCCGCGGGCGCCCGTGCGGTGGCCGATGTCGTCGCCGGACGCCGGGTACCTCGCCGCCGTCGACGCCGAGGCCATCGGCCGAGCGAGCGGTGATCTGGGTGCCGGACGGAAGAGGAAGGGCGACCCCATCGACCCCGCGGTGGGCATCGTGTTCCGGCCCAAGGTGGGCGACCGGGTCGAGGTCGGCGAGGGGCTCGGCGTGGTCCACGCCCGCGACGAGGACGCCGCCAGAGCGTGCGCTGCGCGGGTCCTGGGGGCCCTCACGCTCTCGGAGGAGCCGGTGGAGGCACCTCCGCTGGTCCTCGGCTGGTACGGCGGGTAGGACCGCAGGAGATGTCACCGGAGGTCTCATGGAGAACCTGAAGTTCGCCGTGTACCTCGCGGTCGCGCTCGTCCCGAGCCTCGTCCTCCACGAGTACGCTCACGGGTTCGCGGCCGGCAAGCTCGGCGATCCCACGCCGCGCCGCTGGGGCCGGCTCACCCTCAACCCTCGGCCGCTCGTGGACCCGTTCGGCTCGGTGATCCTGCCGGCGCTGCTCCTGATCCTCGTCGCCTCCGGCCAGGGGTGCCTACTGCCGGTCTTCGCGTACGCGAAGCCGATTCCGCTCGACCCGAACTACCTGAGGCACCGGGACCGCGACACGACGCTCATCGCACTCGCGGGGCCGGCTGCGAACGTCGTGCTTGCCGCGATCGCAGGGGCCGCGTACCGCGTGGGCCTCACCGGCGAGGTCGCCCTGTTCGTGGAGGCGTTCCTCATCGTGAACGTCTTCATGTGCGTGTTCCAGCTGATGCCGGTCCCGGGCTTCGACGGCGCCCGGATCCTCGCCCGATTCCTGCCACCCCGCCCGCGCCAGGTGTTCGTGAACCTCGATCAGTACCAGGTGCTCTTCGTGCTGGTTGTCTTCTTCCTGCTCGCCGGGCCGTTCATCGCGATCGTCCGCGCGATCGCGAACGCGCTCTTCGGACTGCTGGCGGGCGTCAGCTACTGCTGAGGGCTCCCGGGGTGGTTGGCGGGGGGAGCGCTATCATCCCGCGCATCGAGACCGCATCCACTCCCGTACCCCAGCAGACCGGCCGCAAGGCGCGGGTGCTGACGGGCTACCGGCCGACCGGTCCCCTCCACGTCGGGCATTGGTTCGGCAACATCCAGAACATGCTCCGCCTGCAGGAGGAGCACGACGCGTTCTTCTTCATCGCCGATTGGCACATGCTCACGACCGACTACGACCGGACGGAGCTCCTGCCCGAGCGGGTTCGCGGTCTTGTGCTCGACTGGCTCGCGGCCGGGATCGACCCCGACAAGGCAACGATCTACCGACAGTCCGACGTGCCGGAGGTCGCAGAGATGACGCTGCTCCTCGGCATGATCACGCCGCTCGGCTGGCTCGAGCGCGTGCCGACGTACAAGGAGCGCCTGCGCGACCTGGCCGAGCGCGACATCGCCAACTACGGCCTGCTCGGCTACCCGGTGCTCCAGACGGTCGACATCACGATCGTCAAGGGCGAGCTCGTGCCGGTCGGGGAGGATCAGGTCGCGCACCTCG
>Ga0315284_10001061_pt1 | contig 38495 bp, 83 predicted proteins | sample YL17G09_16_MG_FD_203696 | JGI IMG/M metagenome (GOLD analysis project Ga0315284, IMG submission 203696) | Sediment microbial communities from Yellowstone Lake, YNP, Wyoming, USA - YL17G09_16 | ecosystem: Environmental > Aquatic > Freshwater > Lake > Sediment | place: USA: Wyoming | collected...
AGTTGCTGTTCCGTATAAATTCGATCCTCCGACACATAATAAACCTGGGTTTTTTATTTTTTCTTCTAATGCCTTTTCTTTGTTCGTGTTATGTCCACATGTATTTTCTAATATCAAGAATTTCCCTTAATTTCTTTTCGAGTTCTTCTTCCATTGCCCGGTTTCTTGCGTTGACAATATCCATTTTTTCTTTATCCGAATCCGACCATGGTTTCATTTCGTAAAGATGAGGATTGTCTTTACATTGTATAAACATATCGTCGTGATTTTTTGTGAAATCCAACTCAATTCCTTCCCACTCATCAAATTTAAGAAAAACATTTTTCCACCAATTAATGATTTCATCCATTTTAGCTCGCGCCCTGCGGTGGTCTTCATCACTTTGCCAATCTATAATTTCATCTATTTTTTCTTTAACGATGAAGTCGTCTAAAATTTGGAACATAGCGTGTGAAAGAATATGGTCACGATCTGTCCATGTACAAGGGAGCGATTTAATTTTAACCACATTGTACGGATGAAAAAGTCTACATTTAAACCTATACCATAAATCGTGGATTTTTCTTCTAATGGTCATTTGTTTTTCCTTATTTTACATGTTTCCAGGAATTGTCATTGATTATTCCCCAAATCACTCTTTGTGTAACATTAAAAATTTTTGCTATTTTTCTTTGAGAAAATCCTTGTTCGTGCAACTTTTTAATTTTTGGTATGTTTAATTCTAACAACTTTGCATTTCCGTGTTTTGATCCTCTCGCTTTATTAAATCTAGTGCCGTGTTTGATTTGATCATCTATATTATTTTGACGAGTATCCCATTTTAAATTACACAGTCTATTATCTGTTCTAATGCCATTAAGATGTCTGCACTCCATCCCAGGAGGACACGGGCCTACAAAAGTTTCTAATACTAATCTATGAACGAGATATCTTTTACGTGTTTTATTTTTACATAAACAGACTCGTAAATAACCAAATTTAATTTTTTCTGGTTTTAAAATTTTGCCGTGAGATCCTTCTCTTAAATAGGCTTTAATATTTCCGTAATCAGATGCTTGGTAAAGTTTTTCATATTCGGGAATATCTTTCCATATTTCTTTCACTTATTTCTCCGTAATTTCAAATTTTGGAGCACTAAAATCTCTTGTAAATTCCTTAATTTTATTGATAGCCCCATCCGTTCTTCCTAAATTTAGAGAAGATAAAATTTCTTGTAAATCTTCTTTCTTTATTATTGGACGGCAATCAACGTCGCACTCTAATTCAATTAAACCAGTTACAGGACTATAATACCTAAGTTCCCCATTAAACTCATACTTTGGCGAAACAAATGTTTTAAAAGTTAATTTAAGATTTCTACAAGTTTCTTCTAAACCATCAATATCTCCCCAAGCTCTTTCATCATCCACTAAAATAATAGGTGATTCTTTAGAGGCTAGACAATTGATTAAATCTTCCCTTGTTTTTAATCTAATGGGACATTCTCCCCAGTCTAGGCTCATTCCTTCTGAATTTATTGCGTCAATCAAATCTTGTACTTTTGCTACTGGAAGTTGCCCACCAATTTGAATTTCTACACCGAATCTGTCAGACATCATTGTTCTCCCACATACTTTCCCAATAAATATCACCATCTTCATTTTCTCTTGCACAATTATATTCATCACCCGCATCTGGAAGACTATCACAGTCAAAATCTCGAACCTCTATTTTAATATCATCTGGGATATCTAATATTTCTTGAATACATCCGCCCTCTACAATAACAGTAATTAGTTTTTTATTCACTTCAATCTCCTTTTGCAACAATCACAACATACCTCGTATTTATCTCTTTTAAGGGAAAACCAATAATGTCCGACAATTAAACAAGAAATTTTATTCCATATCTTAACTATTAATCTTTTTATGAATTCTGGCATCCATTTTATAAAACCGTTTGGTGTATAATATAATTTTTTATGACTGAAACATAAACCCATATTATCATAAAACTTAAATTTTTTATTCATTTATTATTCTCTGTAATAATTTTTGTAAATTTTTAATATCTTCTTTTTTGAATAAGAAACAATCAAAATCCCCGCCCCTGGAATGATATCCAAAAATATATTTAATGGCCATTAAAATTCTTTTAAAAATATTTCTATATTGGCATAATAAATACTTGTATAAAGTTCCCTGTCCTCTTCGTCGTAAATAAACTTGAGGGTATGCTCACTTGAAGAACACTGGCACTCGAAAAAAGTTGATTCCATTTCTTAATCCTTTTGTAAATATGCATTACTAACAATTTTAAGTTTTATTCTACCAATTTTCGGGTCTATTCTATTAAGCAACGGTTGCACTACTATTCCTTCGCGTATGTGATTGGCACCCATAATTAGACTATTCCCTTCGGCTAAATTGCAGTTATTATCCCACGGACCACGATATATTTCTGGACACCAAATACAACCTGGAGTCATTTTTTTTGCTTCGTCATAATTAAGCCATTCGTTTTTATAGAATACATCAAATATAGCAAACTGAGGTGCTCTGTTTAATGATCCATAATTATACCCACCAACCTGTCCGAATATCTCCCCGAAAAGACCATATCCCTCGTGATGTTGACAAAAACTTTCTATCCAACCATTATAAAGAAGAGTTTGCCAATATAAGATTTTATCATTTTTCTTCTTCCAATTATTTCTTGACCTAACCCATAAACGATCATTTAACCATACATAGAGTGCATTACAACCATTTAATTTTTCACTAATTATTACTTCTTCGCCAGACACAATAAGTGTATTATATTTCTTGTAACTTTCGATATCATAATGGGGCCAATTTCCTGGTGGTCCAGTCTCGTCCTCCCCGCCCATATTTATTTCAACAGGCGGCTCCCACCTAGTGATACCCAATCTTTCCATCACACATTCACCCAATTTCATGTCTGGCAAAGCCTTTATTAGTAGTCCCTCACTATAAATACCCCTAAATTTTCTTGATTTAATTCTGGTGTTACCGTTTAGAAAAGCGAATTGTTCATCATTCTTGACAACATAGTCTGGAGGGATATGAATAGCTAGGTCTCCATCTTTCCATTCATTTGTTTTAACAACAACGGTGTATCCATCAATATGAACGAGACTCAGAAAATCTGAGTTTATATGTGGTTCTAATTTTACTTCTACCACAGGAATTTCATGTTTACTCATTTTTATCCCCATATGGTTATCAAAAAATTCACCCAATAAAATCCCCAAACAACAACGACAAATAAAAATGCAATTATTAACGATCTTTTGTATTCTTTTTTAACGTCTAAAAAATGGGCATACATTAAACAAACCATTGCTGTCGCAATTATCTTAAAAAAGATTAAATTTTCTAATCCTTTTGATATCAAAAAACGAGCTATTGGGTTAATTTCATAGAAACCGGGATGGTTTACGAAACATAAGGTTAGGATCAAATCTGCGAAGGCCCAAATTATAATTAAATGTATTATCATTATGTTAATTGTCCAATAACCGAGTTCCAACCAATACCTTCGTCATTAATAATCTCATGGAAGGCTTCTTCTCCATATGCTTGTGCGTGGCCCTTATCTGCACGTTCTGCATTGAGTGCTTTCATCGCTTCTATTTTTACATACGCCCTAGCTACATTGGCCATAACAATAGCTACTTTACGCATTAAAGCTACGTCCGATTCACTCATTGGACTCTCCATCCCACAGACTATTTCCGTCGTCGTCCAAATTAAAAAATTCTGGTTCTGATCCTAAGTCATATAATTCATTTGCACATTCTTTTCCTGTTAATTCTTGTTTAGAGATAAGACTTGATGCTCCGACACAATCTCCTTCATAAATTTCATGAGCTATTTGTTTTAAGTCCAAATCATCAACTGGTTGTCCTTCTGAAAGAACTTCAATTTGAATTATTGTTTTAAAATAGGTCATTTTATTTTTCCCCTACGCCATGTCTGAGGGACACCATTTCCCACACACTTTGCAATGATTGTGTTCCCACACATGACCCCATGGCCAAGTCCAAAAACACGCCATTTCTATTTTTCTTTGTTTTCTGGAAGATTCTAATATTTCTTTTGTTTTAGGTTTTTGTTCATTAATTATAAGTTGTTTTTTTTCTTTTACTTCATTAATGGTCTTTAATTGAGACGGTTCTGTAAATTGATTCATCTAAAAACAGTTCTCCTTTCGTTTTTATATTTTTATAAAGCATCTTCGTATAAATATTCACATTTTCCGCATATCAAGCAGGTTCTAACTCGCACATATCTTTCTGGCCACACATGACCAAAAGGATGTGTCCAAAAACATTTTCTTTCTAATTGCTTTTGTGTTAATTTTTTTTCTTTTCTAGCTTCCAGTATTTCTATTTTTCTGTAGTGAATTTTATCTCTATTCATTTTATATAGCTCTCATTTCATTAGTTAAAAGATTCATGCACACTTCTTTGTCAATTTCTGCTTCTCTTAACCATTTGACAAACTGTGAAACCATTAAACAGGCTGCGCCGGACGCACAATAGATAACCGTTTTTGCGGTACAGCTACCGACAAAAGCTTCGCTAGACGGAAATAGTTGCGTTTGATAATATTCTTTACTCACTAAGTCTGTTACGGTAAAGATTCGCATAAATTCCGCACTCATTCTACCATCACAGAAAAAATCTGCTTTGTTACAAATTCCTTCAAATATAGATTTACGAGTATCTATAGAATCAACGCACACAAAAACAGCACCCCCTTGAAACATGGCGTTGTTGAATTTCATATCCTTGGTTTCTATTACGATTTGGGAATTTATACTGCGACAGAGTTCTCCCACCGCGTCAACTTTTTGTTTACCCAAATCTTGTTCCATGAATCCCTGAGCAGCCAAATTTTCAACGGCTACGGTATCAAAATCTATTAAACGTAATTTTTGCACGCCAATTGACGCTAATTGAATTGCAACTTGACGACCAATAGCCCCAACCCCAACAACAGTTACATTTAATTCTTTTAGTTTTTCTGCTGGAACTAGTTCGCGTTGTCTAATATCTCTATTGGTTAAATCTATTGTGGCTACCGACATGTTAATTCTCCTTATCTTGGTAATTTGACTTTATTATCATCGTTATATGCCAAAACTTCTACTTTCCTTTTTAGTTTTTTATTATTTTCTACTCGTCTACCCGCACCAATTAACTCCTTTAATGTTTTAAATTCAAAAGATATATCTCTTTCGCCCATTCCATAGCCACTTCCTATTTCTTTTGAGGAAACAGTTTTCCTTATTAGGTTGTCGAAAGCTTCGTTATAGCCTTCGTAAGTAATTACTAATCTATACATTTGTCGTCTCCTGGTACGGCTCAACTTCTTCTACTTCTTATATTTTTTATTTTTCTTTTTATTTTTCTGACGGGCGTTGTTAGTGTCTTTTCTGGAGACCAACCTCTTTCTATTCTTGATTTAATTGTTTTTTTATTTATCCCGGTGGTTTCTGACCAGTCCGTGATACATTGTTCTTTATTGTTATATTTTAATGTGTGATTATTTCTTTTGTTTCTACAATTAATTTTGGGTAAAACCCACCTACAATTTTCTTTATAATAGCCTTTGTTGTTATCTATTCGGTCTATTTGATGTTTATTGGTGGGTGGATATCCCATATCTTTTAGGAAATTTTCAAATCCGTTTGTATTTTTATTCGACCACCTATAACAAACTTTTATTTTTCTTTTGCCATAATCTTTATATTGCTTATTTCTATAATTATTACATCTCTGTATCATATTTTGCCAAACGCTATATATTGGACTTCTTGTGTGATTGTGCTTTGCGTTAACCGATTTTGCCCTTTCTTTTTGTAAACATCCGCAACTTACTGTTCGTTTGGACACAAGACTATTTCTGAGAATCGTTTTCTCTTCGCCACAATCACATTTACACAAATATCTTATTTTGTTATATTTATCATTCTCTACTCTTCCAATAACAACCAATCGACCAAATCTTTTCCCAATTAAATTAACAAATGCGGACATATTTATTATCATCTCCCCAGATATTTATTCTTCTGCCATACAATATTCAATGTCTTGCGTCTCGTTCAAAAATGAACTTGTTGCATTAAAATTTTCTTGAGCGAACCTAATAATTTCTGATAATTCACATTCTTTGGGAATATTTTTAAATGTTACTTGATTGTCGTTTTCATCATAAAATCTTTTCGAATCCGGATCATACTTCCAATAATCATCTTCTTCTTCATTCCAAAACCAACAAACATTTTCTTTTGGACACCAAAACATTTCTAAATTTTCGTCCATTTCATCCTTTTCATCACACAATTCTTGCATCGTTTGCGCCGTAGTTCCGTTAGGATAAACATGGTCGTAAGTTTCTCTCAATTTATTAATCCAGTTCAGACTAGAATCACCATCTCCTATCATAACAATAGGATATTTCACTTCAGAAACCTTTTCTTCATACTCCTTTTTCCAACTTTCGTGGTCGCTGGCGGGGAATGGGACACTGTAATCGGTTTCTGATTGAATCTCGACATCTATTCCAGGTGGAGTATTAAATCTCATACGAGTATAACTATCACCACCTCTTGCCAGAATATAAAATATCGCACACGCCGGATGGCTAAAGTTCTTGTCGAAGTTCGCCTCATCGACCAAACTAGGTTTCGGGCAATTGGATGGATGCGTGTGAATCCAGACATTTTGAAAAGCCCACGGCGAGAACCCTTTGTCTACCATGTCCTCGACAAATTTCATAGAATCCTCGGTATCCAGTTCAACCGTGGCTCCAGTACATTGTTGCTTAACAAGTTTAAAGTCATTTATTAAAAGCGGATCATCGGTTTCACATATTCCATATCCTCCAATTTCCGTACTTCCTTTGTCTCGCATATACTTTATTTTGGCAAAAGCGTATGCTGTAAACCTTAGAACCCCGCTTCTATTTAGTTTCGGTTCCAAAAATTCCATTTATTTTCTCCAAAAAATTTCCCATGATTGTGTATAAACCACTTAGAATTGTTTGTAAAGGAGACTCGCATGAACAAGAAATGTCATATTTGTGGTAATAAAAGTGAAAAAAGTAGATGCAAATCTTGCCGAAAGAAAGAAAATGAAAAACAGAAATATATTTATAATGAAAGATTATCTAAAAATCTTTGTCCAAAATGTGGAGATAAACCTGCCGAAGGAAATAAGTGTTGTAAAAAATGTGTGGTTTATATTGTTGAAAAAGACAAAAGAGTTAGATTAAAAAGATTTAATAATAATTTATGTGTTCTTTGCGGCCAAAGACCACCCGACGAGGGATTTAAATGTTGTAGAGCGTGCGTAGATATTCGCAGAAAAACTACTGAGTTGAGACACTCCCGATTAAAGGATCTTGGTTTATGCACCCTATGTGGGAAAAATAAATCACTTGAAAATATAATCTGGTGTTCTGATTGCCATCTAAAAAATTGTTCGTTAAATAATCTTGGATCAAAAACCTTTTATAAAGATCTATTACAGATACTTGAGAAACAAAAATATATTTGTCCATATACCGGAGATAAAATTATTATCGGGACAAACGACTCTATAGATCACATTTTACCTTCTGGGAAATTTCCAGAACTTAAAAGAGAGATTAAAAATTTGCAATGGGTGAGTAGAGACGTTAATAAAATGAAATGGGATCACACAGAAGAAGAATTTAAAATTCTAATCAAAAAAATCCACGACCATCTTAAACTTTAGCAAACATATTACAAGAATCTTTCTCATTACATTCGGCGCACAAGATTTTATTACAATTATCGCACTTCATCGAACAATCTGAGCATAATTCATCTTCACATTCTTCACACTTTATCTTACATTCATCACAAATTTTCGCATCACACGAATCACATCCCTTTAAACACTCGTCGCATCTATTTACTCCACAAACCACGCATGTTTCCATGCAGTTTATACAAACCGTTTCGCCACAATCTTTGCAAGTATTGTTTTCTGAGCACCTTTCGCAATAGATATTATCGCATCGACCACAGGTGTTGGCGCATTCTGCACAAGTTGATCTAGAACAATTTTCACAACTACTACAACAATTCTCGCAAAGGACGCGATCACAAGATTCACAGGAATAAATAGTGTCTTCTGTTAAATCATCTGCTCCGCATTCATCACAGCAATAAACTTCTCCGTTCCATTCATACAAATGAACATAAGGAGATTCTTCATTATAATTGTCTAATACTAAAAGAACTAATTTAAAAGCATCTTCTATTCTTCCCTGTTGGAGAGCTTGACGAATAAGTGAGTCACCGTCTCCTGCACATAAACGCTCGTCATCAACGTGTGGATGGGTTATTCCCGAACGCCCATTCGCAGGATTAGGGTTCAACGCTTTTATTTCTAATATGTTGTCTAATCTAGAATCAAATCTTGTGTCTAGATTAAAACAAATTTTAAAATCTCCTAATTCTATTTCATTATCGCCGTCAGATAATGTTATGTTGTGTGTTTTTATGGACAATATTCCGTCTCTGTAAGACAACGTTTTAAATGTATTTTTTGCTACTTTTATTTCTTCTATTAGATCTTTAATGGATGGTACATATATCTCTGAATCATATATTTCGTTTATACAATTATTGATTCGGTTTGCGTTGTCTATTATATTATTTGCTTTCTCTTTTATCGTTCCGTGTTTTCCATTTTCTAGTTTTCTGGCCGCTAATAACCACTTATAGTTGATTGCTTTGTCTCTTAATCTTTTTAAGCTTTTTAATTGTTCGGTGTTGTAAGATATGGATTGTATGTTCTTATTATATACCTCTGTTTTTGGCAACTTAATTTCAAGTGCTAATATTCCGTTTCTAATTGTTGTTGCCAATCTAAATATTTGTTTTTCTGTGATTATGAGTCCGGTTTTGTCCATTTTTAATCAATCCTTGTAAAAATTTTACTTTTTGTGACGGAGACGTTTTACTTTTGTGTATAAAAGTGTGGAAGGAAGGTGTTTTAATGTTTACAAAATGTCATACTTGTAAAAACGATTCCAAAGGAATGTCTCGTTGTGAATTATGTAGTATTAAAATTAATAAACAAAAAAAACAAAAAATCGAAGATAGAAAAAAACTAGGTTTATGCGTAGATTGTGGTAAAGCGAGAGATACTGAATTTTATGCGTGTTCCCTTTGTCGAGAAAAAAGATATCAAAAAGTAAAAGATCATGACCGAAAAAGAAGAGAAGAAGGAAGATGCCACGCCAGGATGTGTAAAAATCCAAGATTGGATAATTGTAAATTTTGTGAAAAACATAGATTGTTGGATTTAAATACGAGAAAAGAAAGATTTTTAAAACTTATAGAGATTGGCTTATGTACTGCTTGTGGCTCTGAGAAATATATGGATCATTCCGCAGACAGAGATATTAAAACTAAGCATTGTCAAACTTGTTATCTTAAACAATTATCTGTCACGTATTTAGGAAAAGCAAATAGATGGAATGAATTATTAGATATTCTCGTAAAACAAAATTATTTATGTCCCTATACGGGAGACAAGCTTATTCTCGGAGAAAATTCTTCGGTCGATCACATTTTATCTAGAAGTAAATATCCCGAAAAACAAAAGGATATAAATAATCTTGTATGGGTTTCTAGAATTGTTAATCGAATGAAACACAATTACACGGATGAAGAATTTATGGATTTGATAGAAAAAATTTATAAATATAGAAAAAAGATGGAGAGGGAGGAGAAAGTGCCTCCCCCCTCTCCTTAACCCGACTTTACGACTTACAGCGCGCCTTCAACTTTCTGAGGCGCAAGCACCACCCTATCCCCCTCTTCCAGTTCGTCGTCGAGGTCGGCTACTTCCGAGCAACCATCCCGCCTGATACTCACCGTGAAATCTTCGACGTGTCCGTCGAAGTTGACCTGAAGAAGGTCATCCACAGTTGTACCCTCGCGCACACTCAACTGCCGAGGCACACCCTGACCAGAGTTTGTCACCAAAGTTACATTTACCATAACCACATCTCCTAAAAAATTGGCGCAATTTGCGCCGTCCCATGGAAAGTGCGAGGACATTCCTCACACGAAAAGACAATCAATTTAATCTATGAAATTTTCTCCAAAATTTGTTGTGTCATTTACAAGCCAACAAATATTACTTCGTTTAGTTTTTATTTTTATACCAGACACCCCTTCTGATCCACGATTGATACCAATTAAATAGTTGCTTGGTACATCTTTTAATAGATTTTTAAGTTGCCCAATAGTAAGAGTCATTTGTTCACTTTTTTCCATTTGTTTCTTCCTTTCTTTTAATTTATCCTAATATTTCTAAGCACGTTACTACATTGTGTCCAACAAGATTATTGTTTAATCTTGAACCAAAATGAGAAGATGGATCTAATATTATTTTTTTTCTTGCGTCATATAAGACCGCGTGACTGCTGCATATTTTACACCCCTTTATATCAGAGACGGTTAAAACACAATGATTGACAAGATTTTCCATAGACCTAAATTCAATAAATCTTGATTTTATTTGAAATATTGTTTCTAAAATATTCATTATTTCTTGTCCATAAAAATGGATTCTTGAAGAGGTATGATCTTTATAAAAATGTGGAAAATATACATTTTCTTTTAACAAACAGTTTATTACTTGTTGTTTTTTATCATTTAAGAAATCTCTTAGTTCAAAATATTTTTTATCTACTATCATAGCTAAACACGCTATAGTACATCCGGAGGGATCTAATTGTTCTACATATTTTAATTTTTTAATTTTTGTCACGACATTTTCCTTTTTAAACAACCACTAATTCGGACTGACCACGGATTGAAACCCTATTTTCATTATCCTCCTCTATCACTATTCTGTCAGGCCACATACAATCTTTGAGTACTTCTATCTCTATTTGTCTATCTCTTTCTAAAAGACCGTTCACTGTTTCTTGAAGACATTCATCTCCGAAAACTCCACATACTACTACATTCAATGGCCATTTATGGAAATCAATTTGATCTAGAACTTGTTCGCTTCCGTCTGGTCTATTTTTCCTTACAAGGACAGAGTTCTTATAAAGAAGAATATCTTTCATTTCCGGCACTATATCATTGTTTACATCATCAAAAACATCTTCATACATAACTACTATAATTGGCCAATCGTTAGTCATAAAAACTCTTGCTAATCTTGTCGTATTTTCAATTATTTTTCTTCTTTCCTTTTCTGGAACCTGGGTCATATAATAATTTTGAAAATCAATAAGAATTAATGTTTTCATTGTTTGATCTTTCTGAATTATTTTTAATATTATTTCTTTTATTATTATTTTGTTCTTTCCATGTTGAAAATTTAAAATTATCTGGTGAATAACCTTTATTGTTATTTATTCTATCCAAAGTTAATCCCCTGGGAATTTCTCCGACATCTTTTAAGAAGTTTTCAAATTTAAGCCATCTTTTACAAACCGTGATTCCTCTATTACCATAATTTTTATATGATTTATGATTTTTATTGTTACATCTTTGAATCATATCCGCCCACGCTTTATATGTTTTTGACATTTTACCATTTGTAGTGTGTTTGTGTTTCACACTATTTTTATTATTTTTATATAGACACCCACAACTTTTGGTATCTCCATTTTTCAAACTTGGTCCCAATATAATTTTTTCTTTTCCGCATTCACATCTACATAACCAAAGAGAGTGACCATGTTTATTTTTGCCAACATATTTAATAGGAATTAATTTTCCAAATATTTTTCCAACTATATTCTTCATTTTATTAACTTGCAAGATCGCATCCGTCATTATTATCCTTTAATATGCTATGTAACTCCACGATTTCTCGTTTTAATGCTTCGTTATCAAACAATATATACTTAACTGTCAATGAGATAAAATCCAGATATTGAGAAACTAATTGATCCTTGCTATTCAAGCTTCCATTAAAAAACTCTTCGCGTTGTTCTGGCAATAACTGACTGTTGATAACATTAACTATTTCCAATAATTTGGTGGTCATTTCATCTGGTTCTTGAGTTTTTCTTTCCGTACTCTTAAGGTATTTTTTTGTTTCATCTGTCATTTCTTTTCTCCATCTTTATATTTTCTTATAGGAGTTGTTAAAGCTTTTTCAATCGACCATTTTAAACTATATATTCTCATCCACAATGTTTTATATTTTATTTTATATTCTACAGCCCAATCTTTTAGTATTTGAATTTTCCCTTTATAAGTGAACAATTTATTATTTCTTTTATTTCTTGATTGGATGTATCTAGTGACCCACCTACAATTTTCTTTACAATAACCCAGATTATTATTAATACGATCTATTTCGCATCCCTTCGGACATTCTCCCATATCTTCAAGAAAATTTATAAATCCATTATTTTTATCTAGCCATCTTTCGCAAATAGTGATTCCTCTACCTCCATAATTTTTATAAGCAGGATTTTTTGGGTTTGTACATCTTTGACCCATATCAATCCATGATTTATATGTTTTTGATATTTTATCTTTTCTATTGTGCCCATGCTTTAAATTTATTTGTCCAGTAGACTCTTTTTGCAAGCATCCGCAACTCTTTGTGTTTTCATTTTTAAGATTTCCTGCTTCAACAATAATTATATTTTTACAAAATATTACAAAAGAAAGCCAAGATTTTTCAAAACTTGGATGAATTTTACGTATAATTGATATATGTCTAAACTCACTTATAAAATAAAGCACAACAGAGATTTTTCAAATGAATTATCCATAGCTAAAAAGATTGCTGAATTTGCAATAAAAACAAGAACTTTAACAAGTAAAGATGTCAAATGTTTCGGGCTTAAGTCCGTAATATCAAATCAAATTTTAAGAAAATATTCAAAAAATAAAAGATGTAAACATATCAAGTCTGTTAAATTAACAATTCCCGGACAAGGAATAAAATATAATAACGGGAATATTTATATTTCATCTCTTAAATTAAATCTTAAATTTGATAAGAAAATAGAAAAAATAAATCAAATCGAGTTAGATAATATTTATGCGTATGTTTCTTGTGAAGTTCTTGATGCATCTCCGATAAAAGAAATTGGATATATCGGTATTGATAGAAATGCAACCGGACACATTGCAGTTTGCGCAATAGATCATAAAATATTAAAAATGGGGAAGCGAGCTTCCCATATAAGAAAAAAGTGTCAGAATATTAGAAAGGGTGCCCAAAAACTTAAAAAATATAATTTCATTAAAAAACTAAAAAATAAAGAAAGTAGAATTATTAAAGACATTAACCATAAGATTAGTAGAAAAATAATAAATATAGCAAAGGAGAAAAACTATGCAATAAAATTAGAAAAATTAAATAAAAATAATAAAAACCAAGGTAGGAATTTTAATAATATCAAATCCAATTGGCCATTTTATCAATTAGAAACTTTTATAAAATATAAGGCCAAGTTGCTTGGTGTTAAAGTTTTTTATGTTGATCCCCATTATACAAGTCAAACCTGTAGTAGATGTGGACTGATAAAAAAAGAAAATAGAAATAAAAAAAATTTCTTGTGTGGCTGTGGCCACAATGACCACGCAGATGCCAATGCCGCATTCAACATAGCAAAAGCATCAATGTGTGTTCGTTCGATTAAAGACAGGGATTTAATCGAGAGCAACTCTGATATTGCTCAAGGGGCAATGGTTTTTAATGCGACCAACCCCAGAACCTCTATTGCTTTAGCATAAAGAGTATGTCAGAGAGACATAGGCATGACCACATTGTTCGATTATATTTGTCGTTGTTCGCTCGTTTAAGAACCTTTAATCTTCCGAAAATCTTTCCCGTTAAATCAATAAAAGCGCCCATTTACTATTCTCTTAAAATCACTTTCGATGGTGTCCACTTACAATCACCCATGACCCAGATTAACAAACTATCGGCCAGTAAAGCTTGATTTAAATTTTCCCTCATTTTTATATTTTTTGCATACGAAGCTATGTTATTTTTGATAAACTTTCGCAGTTTTAATTCTTCTTTTCTTATTGTTGATAACTTTTTCATTTTATATGTCTCCATCTTTTATGATTAATTATAAGAGAAACATTTGGTTGTGATATATTAAATATTTTTGCTATTTCCTTATTAGATACTCCTTCTAAATGCAATTTTTTAATTTTTTTTATTTTATTATCATTCAGTTTTGCGTTGTTAAAATGCGTTCCGTGTTTAACCGAATCCATTATATTTTCTTGGTGAGTTCCCCCATCTTAAATTATCTAATCTATTGTTTTCACGATTTCCATCGAGATGACGACATTCCATTCCTGATGGGCATGGCCCAACGAATATTTTTAAAACTATGCGATGAATTCTATGTGTTTTTGCTTTTTTATTTTTCCATAAATTAATATAACAATAACCATCTCGACAATTTATACGTGGTTTTAAAATTATTTCTTTTCCATAGTATATACTTTTAATTCTTCCCCAATTAGAAACCGCGTATAAACCAACATATCCAGATATATCTTTCCAAATTTCTTTCATTAAAACATTACCTAATAAAAATCTGATCCTTCGATATCTTCGCCACTTTCATCTATTTCTGTTAGAAAATTAAAACATTCGCCATCGCTGTATGTTACCTCTGGTTTATATTCTTCATTATTTCCAATATTTCTTATAAGTTCTTTAGCTTTTTCGGGACTATCGGCAACCACATCTACCACGTAGTCTAATAAAATATTATATCTTACTCTATATTTTTTCATTTAAGAATCCTTTGTAAAGTCGATAAACGGAAAATTATCTTGTTGTTTAAGAATATCAGACAGACAATTAACTTGTTCCGTCCATTTTCTGCCACAATCGAAACAGTCAACTTCCAACATATTAAAATCATTTGGCGCATCTTCGTTACCAATATCATCGCTTAGACAATATGGACATACTTCTTGTGGAACGTCAAATTCTTCGGTTTCATACATATTTATTCTCCAAAAGACAAACGGTGAAGTTGGATTCGAACCAACACAATTGACACCCGTTGTATAGGCCGTCTCTACCAGTTGGACTATTCACCGTCAAAAAGCTATTGTTTACGAACAAATCCGGCACCCGATCCTATAGCTAGTCCTGCTAAAAGCGTAATTATATCTATAGAACCACAAATTCCGCCCTGTGGAGGTGGGACACTCGCAACATCAGCGGTGGTAACACTACCAAGTAGAAAACTATTATTTCCACAAGTGATAGTTGTTGTTCCATCGTTATTTGGTGTTGAAACGCATGGTACACCATCAAGACCAGGACTTCCCGGCTGTCCATCGGTGCCGGGCATTCCATCTAATCCATTTTGGCCATCAATACCATCTTGACCGTCATGCCATGTGACATAAGATCCATCTGTGCATGACATAGTATATGTGCCATCTTGGTTATCTTTTACGGAACAACTAGATCCTGGGGCTCCAGTCGCTCCGGTAACACCACCATTTCCATTCAATCCAGGGTTTCCGGCTTGGCCCCGTTGACCCTGACAATCTAAAATATCAACAACGCCGTTGCCATTGATATCTTCTGTAAATGTACAATCAAAGATTTGTTTGGAAGCTCTTATTAATTTTGCATTGGTATTTGTAACATTAAGATCTTCTTCGTTTCCACCGCTTTGACAATACTCTTGAAACGATAGACAATCTCCGAATTCAAACAAGGCTTCTGGATCACACAAATCTCCTCGACCATTCGCGTTCAAATCAAAACAATCTAAACCAGGACTTCCATTTTCTCCCGGCAATCCATTTTGTCCGGGTTGGATAGTTACACTTTCTTCTCCACATGTAATGGTAGCAGAACCATCTTCATTTTCAACTATCGTACAACTTGTACCATTTTGGCCATCGGTGCCATCTACCCCGTTGGTTCCATCGGCCCCGTTTTGGCCATCTTCTCCGTCTTGTCCTGGTTCTCCGGAGGGGCCGGTTGGACCTTGTGGACCCTGCGGGCCAGCAGTTAAAGTACCAACCCCAAATGTTATAGTTTTTTGTTTATTGCATCCATTACAACTAGAATCCTTGTTCATTGTTATCAACATATCATAAATTCCAGTTACAGATGGTGCCGTAAGACTAAACGTGTTAATTCTCTCTGTCCACGCGGACCCGCTAACAGAACTTCCAGTATTAGAGAAACAAATTGGACTAAAGCCCACTATCTCTACCGAGGTTGAGTCCCAATCACCACTATTTTTAAGGCTGCCACTTACTGTTAAATTAAAAATTGTTCCATTTGCAATAACCAAAACTGGCGTTGAAACTGGGGGGCCACTAACTACAGCATAATTAAATCTTATCTCGTTATCTGAACAAGATCCGGATGATGAGGCAAAAATATTATTGACCGAAAAACAAAGAATTAGACCGATTAAAAGATTATAATTTTTCATTAAATTTTCCTTTAATTAATGTGTTTCCAAGTTCTATTTCTTTTAATATCTTTAACTATATGTATACTTATTTTACATTTTTCAGAAATTTCTCTAATGTTTAATTTACCCTCCGTTAATAATATTTTAATTTCTTTTACCTGACAATCTTTTGCTAATGAATTCCCATTTTTTGATCCCCTCTGATCTGGCATTGTCCCGTGTTTATTTTTATCTCTATTATTATTTTTATGTGTATCGTATCTTAAATTTCCGATAAAATTATTTTCTTTATTGCCATTGTTATGACAAGATTCCATCCCTGGAGGACAAGGGCCGACAAATGCTTCTAAAACCAATTTATGGATTTTAAATAATTTTCTCTTATCGTTTTTGCTTAGATGAACCACCAAATATCCTTTGTTATTTTTATAAGGTTTTAAAATTCTTTCATTGGTTCCATTATGTTTTATAAAACTTTTTACTTTTCCACAATTAGATATTGAATATAACCCCTTATACCCAAGAATATCTTTCCAAATTTCTTCCATTATTTTCCTCTAATTTTATTTAAAGATTCTCTTCTTTTATAGACTCTTTTTATATTTTTTATTGTTCTTTTTATTGTATGCATTCTATCTTCTTTTATCCAACAAGCTATCTCCGTAGCCAAATGCGGGGATAAACTTTGAAGACCATAAAAATCTGGACAATCTTCCTGAAGTTGTTTCATTATTTCTAAGATATCTTTATTTAACATTTATTTTCTCCAAAAGCGAATCTAATTTTTTCTATAACGTCTTTAAAAGTTCGAAAACCTTTGCAAAGAACAAGACAATACATTAATTTTTCGTCAAATGTACTATCTTTTCTAAAAGGCGACGATTCAATGAAATCGCACCAAGAGCATTTTATAGCATTTTTGTCTAAAGTAATATCTGTGGGAAATATTGCGCCACAAAGACAGCACATAAAAAAATTTTCTTTACTATAAGAAATTCTACGACACAATTCTTCAAACGAAAGCAAAGAAATAATTTTATATATATCTAATCCGTCTTCGCCTCCTGTTAAAGTCTTTCGAATACTTTTAAAAAATCGAGTTTTTTCTATTTTTATTGAATCCATTTAACTTTTCCACTATACCTTCCTTATCCATATTATTATACCCAAATCTTGAATAATATTTTATCTATCAATTTCCGGACATTCATTCGCTAAAAATTTTTCTGCAATTTTTCCGTTAGATAAATTTAAAAGTAAAACTTTCCAATCCCATTGTCCCAAAAGTTTTTTATGGAAAATTCCGACTATTTCATATTCTCCTTGACCACACCTTTTCCCCAAAAGATTTGTTTGAAAATTACTAGATTTGCCTAATTCTGATCCCATAAAATTATTCCTTTTAAAACTACACACTATTATTTCCAGCGTTTCTTCGTTTTGATACGAGATATTTCTGATTGATTAAGATTAAATAATTCACCAATTTCTCTTTGGGTTAATTTTCTTTCTTCTGTTAACTTTCTAATTTGTACAATTTGTTTATCGCTTACTTTTGCCGCATAACTTCTCGATCCATTATTGTTTACAAAAGTTCCGTGTTTCATAGAATCTTGTGCATTTTCAGACCTAGTTCCCCAACATAAATTATCTACCCTATTATTCTCTGGGTTGCCGTCCAAATGTCTGCATTCCATTCCAGGTGGACAAGATCCAACAAATGTTCCTAAAACTAATCTATGGACAAGAAAATGTTTATATTTACCATCTTTACATAAATCAACTCGTAAATGACCACTTGTTTGTTTAATTGGCCTAAGAACTTTGCCTATAAAAGTATTATTAGATTTTTTTATTCTTTTTATATTACCAAAATTGGAAACTTGATAAAATCCTTTGTAACCTACAATATCTTTCCAAACTTCTTTTAAAACATCGGTTTTAATTTTTAGATTCTCCTGTTTGTTTTATTTCAACTTCGACTAAACAACATTTGTCATTACAGAAAAATCTAAATGAATTTCCCTGTAATCTTTTGTCCAATTCTTTTCCATCGACAAGAATCCCCAATAATGTGTTATCAAATGCTATTTTAAAAAATAGGTCGCTACAATATAGAAAAAATTCTCCAAGTTTAATTTCTCCGAAAGTCATTGGTTGAGCTTTTTCGCTATTGACAAACATTGTATTCATTTTATATCTCCTCTGTCCAATAAACCCACAATTTTGTTCTAGATCTTTTTGTAGAACTTTCCGTGTTCCATTTATTTAAAACAATTAAAAATTCTAGTAAATCTTTAGCGTGACAAGTATGATTAGTGATTTCCCCCTTTGTGACATTTAATCTTTTATAGACGAAAGTTTGTCCAAACATATTGATTCTCACAAAATTATTAATTCGCAGTTTAATCCCAATCGACGCCCTGTTCCGCCAACTTACCTTGTCTTGCCCATCGCTCATAATCATGCGAATATATTGCGGCTTCTCCGTTATCCATCATTCCACATGTTTGCCCACACATCCACTTACAAAAATTAAAATACTCATCTTGTGTATGGGCCGCTTTTACTTGATTATACGTTACTCCGCGAGTCTCTTCTGTAGGCCATATTTTAATATATTCATTTGGTTTTATCATTTTTTTCCTTTGTCTTGAAGGATCTTTTATTTTCTTTTCCTCTATAGTCTCTTAAACTCTTTTTTCTTTCCTTGTCAATATACTTTTTGCGTTTTATAAATTTCTCGAAGTTTGTTTCCTCTTGGTCAAATCTCTCTAACTCTTTTTCAGACATTCTATTTTTCCATTTTCTTGTTTGATGTGTTTCCATGTTCTATGTGTTTGAATTTTACTTATTGCAGGCTCATTAACTTCAAATATTTCCGAAATTTCTTTTTGAGTTAAACAACCATCTTCTAATAATCTTTTTATAATACGAACTTTCCATTCATTTAATTTGGCCATTCCATGGTCAGACCCCTTGTTGTGTGGGATTTTACTTGTTTTGTGTTTCATTGCATCTCTAACGTTTTCGGATCGAGTTCCCCATTTCAAATTTTCTATTTTATTGTTTGCGGGATTCCCGTCTAAATGTCTACACTCCATTCCAGAAGGACAGGGGCCAACAAATGCTTCTAATATTAATTTGTGAATTGTAAATGTTTTTCTCTTATTGTTTTTATACAAATCAACTACCAAATATCCATGACTACCTACATTTTGTTTTAAAATTCTATTTTCATAACATTTTGCGGAACCCGCCATTCTTCTAACTCTACTAAGATTAGAGATTTGATATAACCATTCATATTCCGCAACATCTTTCCACATTTCAGAATCCATTTATAATCTCTCTATTTTTCCCCTGTTTGTTGTGTAAAAAACTTTGACAGGATATCTGGCCAGTAATTTTTGACACTTGAGACACGGTTTGGCTAAACTTATCCCGTTGGATGAAATTCTAAAAACAAAAAGCGTGATATCTTTGTAACGAGAAAATGCACCAACTTTTCGTAGCTTCCTAATAATTGCTTCTTCGGCATGTTCTGACCAACGAACACGATTTCCTTGAAGAAGTCTGTTACTAGAGCTACAAATAATATCGCCGCTTCTAGAAAGGGCTAGGCAACTCATGCGAGATTTAATAACGTCCCCCCCCTTAGCAATTTTTGTAGCTAGTTCTATATGCTTATCACAGACTATCATTTTTAATCCTTAACATGGTGTTCCCGGAATTTCAAAGTTTACTATATCTATATCTAAGTCATTAATACAATCCGATGTACAAGAAAATTCTTGGTTGTACAATAAAATTCCAACAAATTCACAGGTTGTAATACCATTATTGCTCTTCTTGTCTTCTTCTTTGATTGTATTTACAATATATCTTATTGTTTTTCCAGTAGAAACAAAATCGTCTATTATAATAATTCTTCTATTAAAAGGAATAATTCCCTCTACCATCAAACAACTATGTGCCGATTCTGTTTCTCTTGGTTTTCTTACAACCATAATTTCTTTATTGAGTCTATGAGCTAAGGGAAATGACATTAATGACCCGCTATTTCCTGAAAATGCGATTGTATCAAAATCATCAAATTCTTTTAATACCCTTCTACATTTATTCAACACTTTATTTCTTTCTTTCTTGTTTACAACGAGATAATCATTTATATATTTGATTTCTTCAGACATTTTAATTCTTCCCTATATTCTTCTTTTAAATTGTCCGCTATACCATTATCTACAGGATTATCTCCATAAAAACCCCAACAAGAATCGAGAACTTCACTTTTAGTATTACATCCACATTCTTTACAAGGTTTATCTCGCAAGATAAAACCGTATATATCTCCATTTAAATATTGATTATAAGTTTCGACTTCGGCGGATAACACCTTTTCGGCTCGTTCTACATTCCCTATAAAAATAAACCCAACTTGTCCACTATCCCATGGACAACCAAACGGTCCCATTGAAATTGACAACCCGGAGTGGTCCATTAAATACAGTGGTCTAATCATGCATTCTGGATTATCCTGTTTGATTTGATCTTCTATTTCGTCCCACCCGTTATAATCCCCACTTTTGTAATCGTGTTTGTCTCCCAGATCATATCTTTTATGGAAACAAATCATTGTACCAAGATTATCCCATTTCCGTGGACTTTCCGGGTCTTCGTCTGGATAAATTTCTAGTTGACAACCGTTCAGAAAATTATATATTTTAATAGGCTTCATATTACCCTTTCTTTTTATATTTTTTAACTGGGGTTAACAATGCCTTTTTTATTGTCCAACCAATATTTAACCTACTTCTCACGACACAGGGACAAATGCTGTATTCTTCTGCGAATGCCGACAAACATTGTGTTTTGCCTTTGAATGTTAATAAGTGATTGTTTCTTTTGTTGCGATTATTCTTTTTGTGTGAAACCCACTTACAATTTTCTTTATAGTAATTATCATCATTATCTGTTCTATCAATTTCATATTTTTCGGGGGTTCTCCCATATCCTTTAAAAAATTTTTAAAATTTAACCAGCGATCACAAATTTTTATTCCTCTTCCGCCATAATTTTTGTATTCTGAATTATTCGGATTTGTGCATCTTTGAATTATGTGTTCCCAGATGGAATATATCCTTGTTTTTTGCCCTTTTTTATTATAGCCATGTTTTGTAGCAATTTCTTTTTGCAAACATCCACAACTCTTGGTATGACCATTTTTTAAATTACCTTTATATACGATTATTTTATTTCCACAATCGCATATGCAATCCCAATAAGATTTATGTTTATTTATATAAGCAAACTTAAGAACAATTAGTCTATTAAATTTCTGTCCAGTTAAGTCAATAAATTTTCCCATTTAATTTTCTACTTTAAAATCTCTTCTATCGTCCATTCCGATTTATCTCTGGTATCAGAATATTCGAAATTATTGGGCAAATATTCTCCTTCTCCCTCTTCTACTTTTACTATAGCTTCTAGTCTATCTTCTGCTTCAACGGCAACTCCCTGAACCCAAATTTCACGCACATAAACCACATATTTAGGCATTTTTATCTTCTCTTTTTGAAATTGCCACACCAGTTTGATCCTCTAAAACGCCAACTTTGAATGTATCAAGATCATGGTTCCGTAAAGCCTGAAACAAGTTTTGGCGAAGTTTTTCTACTGATTTTCCTTCGTCAACCTTGATTACAAGGGTTTTTCCTTCTGCAAGCGACTTGAGTGAAACAAATACATCATCATACTTCGACCGTCGAGACTTACGTGATACGAATGTAATCGAATTTTGATCTACAACCTCGAACTTCATTTTATTCTCCTTAAAAAGTTACTTATTTACCATTTACTATCTTCAACGATGTATCAAAAAGAACAATTGTACCTTCCGTTAGATATAAGCATTCTCCTGTTTGTAAATTTATTACATTATTTGCTCCACATGAATTTTTCATTTTCATATGTGGCGCTGTATTAAACCAAAAAGTATCAGACAGTTCTAACTCTCCAAAATTTATGGATTCAATTGGACAGACACAACATATTTTCATTTTATTTTCCTATAAGAACAATGTGATGATATAACCAATAAACCACACAAACAATGGAGAAAGAATAGCATATCCAAATAGAATACCCGATATTTCAAACGGGCTTTTATCTTCGAATTCTTTCTTGAGTTTTTCCTTTCCATCTACCATCAAACTTGATCTTAGTACATATCCAATTATCAAAGTTAGTCCCATACTTTGAACCATAGATATTTGTTGAACATTAAATATAGGAACCACAAACCAACCCCATAATTTTGTAAGTATAAAATTACTTAAGAAATATCCAACCACAACACATACAAGAGAAAAACATCCAGCAATAAGTATTTCAATTGCACTTTTCATTTTCATTTCCTTTCAATAAAAAGAAACTCTTATGCGTTCAAATCCATGCTTAGTCAATAATTCCCTTACATAAATTATGTTTTTTCTATGATAAACCCAAACACTACAACCTAATGTAACTGTAAAAGCCCATCCTTTTAAGTGTTGACTCAACAATTCTTGCAAATCTGAAAATTCCTGTAGATAAATGGGACAACTGGGTTTGGTCATGGCATCACACCATTATCTCTGATGTTGGATGGGGAATGTTCAAGGATTTTCTTTCATACAAATGTGATTGGTATGGCAAGAATTTATTAATTATTGGAAGATTCGATCCTTCCAGCAGATTATGTTCTTGTGGATATTATCACAAGAACTTGAAATTATCCGACAGGAATTGGGAATGTCCGGTTTGTACTACAAACCATGATAGAGACGTATTAGCCGCAAAAAACATTAAACGGTTCGCGTTTTGTACTCAAAACACATATCCCTCGGAGCGAGGGGAATTTACGCCTGCGGAGAGTTGCGTTAGCGACTCATTGAAACAGGAAGCTTCACAACTTTAGTGTGAAGTAGCTCACATCCCCAAATATTTCTCAGAGAATAAAACTTTTGAATCTATCAATATTTGCATTACCTCAGTAGTTAAATCAACAACAAATTCCCAACATTCCGATGAAGTCTCTCCAACAAAAGTTGCCTTTATTTTATTTAATGTTTCTCCCAGTTGTTCGTCCCAAATCGTACACGATATTCTGGTGTCGGGAACAGCAAAGATATGTGTTAGTCCACACGTATCTTTTAATGCGTCCGTTATCATTTGATAATCCTTTAGTCTATTACAACTATTATTTCTTCTTCAATAAGACTAATTGGTTCCCACTCTTTATAAACATCACACACCGGCGGAAGAAATCTATCAACCGGACTCCTTGGAAAACGATGTACCATTGCTTCTTGTGGCATTCTTTGTAATTTTTTTATTAAATCTTTTACTTTCATTTTCTTCTGAAGTTTGGGCGAACAATCTGCCAGCCTCTAAAATCGGCAGGTTTGCTTCTGTTGGTACATAAATAACATGTCCGGAATTTGCAAGTTCTTGAATCCAAAGGTAGTGCAAATATGCTTCGTTACCCTGGAGACTTGAACCGATAATCCTATTGGCTTCTGCTACACCCTTTGATCGTTCGACTTCGGCCTGGGCGAGAAATTTCGCAGACTCTTCCTTTGCCTGGGCTTCTGTTACGGCAATTTGCCTATTTTGATTGGCCTTAGCCAACTCTGCTCTCCCAACCATTTCTTGGTGCCAGACATCATATGTGGGGCCTGCCCAACAACCACCGGCTATTAAACCCATAAATACGACACAACCACAAACATATAATACAACGACTGATTTATTTGACACAATTTTTTTCCTTTACAATTTAGAAAACAATACTTCGAACCTATCTATTACTGCTTGATCTGCGTTTGTTAAAATTCTATCATAATCTTTTATTCCGTCGAGGATACAATCTAAGTCTTCTTGAATTTGTTCCCTTACTTCCAATAAGTCTTGTTTTAATATCATACAAAAATTCCTAAGATCAATAAAATTATAGCCAAAGATAAAAAAATCGGTTGCTTACCACACCCTTCCCGTCGCCCGCACGCTTAACCCAACTCTTTATTTCTATCAATTTGCAGCTAACCTTGCTCTTTTACCGGAAAATAATCTTCGAGAGGCCACCTCTTTAATTTCTTTCCCTTGTGTTCAGGGTTATCGAGTCTAAACTGCTTACGATGTAAATTCCTGTTTGCGCTTTGCTTGTTTCGGTGTCCAATTGGACCTCCACCAGTCCGTACTTCTGTCATTTGTTTTCCTTTCTAGTAAAATTTAATGTCTTTTAATCTATATTTGTAACGAGAATCAAGAATGTTCAAAATCGGAAAACCGATTAACATAATAGGCCCGAACAAGGAAAAAAGAATGCTATGAACCATATCTTCTTTGTAACAAAAATCTGCTAAACTGGGAAAAGTATTTTGGAAATGCCCAAACGTCATACCGTAATTGAAAACACCTATAACAATCCAACAAATCAATATCCAACTCATAATAATTCCTCCTTTTAGCAATCCCTTACACATTTCATTTTTACGGGTAATATCTGTCTGTCCAATGTCAGACCATCTTCTGCTCCGCTCGAAAGACTAACTACCCTAACGGGAAAAGTGCTACCACCATCAGAAAATGTTCCGTTGGTTCTCATATAAAGTTCTTCGCCGCAAAGGAAACATTGTCCAATTCCAATTGAATCTACACGAACATAATTTATAAGATTAGGTATCTCTATCTTCATAAGGAAACGAGCCTCCATCCGTCCAATGTTAAATTAAGAGAACAGGTTGTCTTACTATCTACGTCTCTACCATTTTCAACGACTTGAATAGCACGAACTTCTTCTTCGTAAAGTTGGGCGTCAGTTATACGGTATGCATTTCCATAAATGGCAATGGTATCTCCTTCTCTGTATGCGTTTCTTTTTGCTATTTCACCAGAATTCATATTATACCTCCTCTGATTTAATGATGTACCATCCTTCTCCAGTTTCCGCCCTAATATAATGGACATCTTCTAGATATTCGTCTAACTGGTCGTCTGGATCTTTATTTTTATCCTCTCTAGTATAACGAAGCATCATTTTGTTACATTCGCTTAATTCCATTGGTCCATAACATCGACCCGGTTCACAAGTTTCAAAAATCCAAATTAAGAAATACATTTTTAATCCTTTATGAAATCTGTTTCATTAAAGATATACCACCCACACAAAGCGGATGACTGTTCCACATCTTGCCACACAATAAATATTCTTGTGCTTTTGTCTTCCGCTTGATTTGTGGTTATCACGAGCCCCTTACCGTGTTCTTTATGATCTACAAGAACTGGTTTATTCTGGGACATAAACATCGAACTCCTTTTCCCCTTATGGATTATTGCATTTACAAAATTATTATCAATCCACATATTTCCAAACTCTACCATTTTTAATAGCGGATATTGTACATGCACTCACATTAAATAATTTTGCAATTTCTTTTTGTGTTAATTTATCTTCTTTTAATAATTTCTTGATTTTTTTAACTTTTTCTTCGTTTAATTTAGACATTCCATTTTTAATTCCTTTATGGTCTCCAGAGATGTTTGTACCGTGCCTATTTTTATCTTGCATATTCTCTGAACGTGTTCCCCAACATAAATTATCTAGCCTATTATCAGTTTTGATACCGTTCAAGTGCCTACATTCCATTTCCGCAGGACATGGACCAACAAAAGTTTCTAACACTAATCTATGGACCAAATATTTTTTATTACTACGCAACGTAACATACAAATAACCATGCGATCCTAAAGTTGCTTTTAAAATTTTTCCATTATTTAAATGTTCTTTGGGATTATTTCGTATTCTTAATATGTGAGTTTTACTAATGCCAGTTACCTTGGCTATTTCTGAAGTTGAAAAGTTTTGATCAATTAGTGATACTGTTATTAACATTTGTTTATTATTGAATTTTGTTCTAAAAGATTTTATTCGACCAAAATTAGAGGCTTGGTGTAATTCTCTGTATCCAGGAATATACTTCCAAATCTCTTTATTAAAAAACATTAGAATCCTCATTGCATATAATTACATTTGGAATTTGATTTTCCTTTCCACTCAAAAGATTTAATAATATACTATACGTCAATCTATTGGGTAAATATGGACTTCTGAAGAAAATATCGTCATCTCCCAAAAAATGCTTTGCCAAAGCTCCGGCGACACCAGCGCTTCTAGAGATGCCGGCTTCACAGTGATTAAGAATAATCAGGTTGTCGCATAAATTTTGCTTGACAAAAGATTTTATTTGTTGGGCCATATACTTATTAAATAAAATGATTGCCGTACTAGAATGTGAATATTTTTCATCAAGATCGTGAAAACTTAATCTTAAAATGTTTAATTCTTCTAGGGGTAGGATAACTAATTCTGATTTGGGGTCGGTTATGGAAACTACAACGATTTTACTTTCTGGTTTTTCTTTTTTAAATCTTAAAATTAATTGAAAGATTGCATTCCTGGACGAAACAAATATTTCCATTTTTTCATCTCTTTTTTCTTACTGGGGTTAGTAATGCTTTTTCTATAGACCAACCAAGTTTATCTAATCTATGCGTCAACAGACTAACAGAGATCCCATATTCTTTTGCCAAATCGGTTTTGCATCGAGACTTATTATTGAAGGTATAATTTCTATTACTTCTTCTGTTTCTTGATTGTTCTTTACGGGTTGCCCATTTACAATTTTTCTTATAATAACCTAGATTATTGTTCGTTCGTTCTATTGAATATCCTTTTCTCGGATATTCGCCCATGTCTTCTAGAAAATTTTCAAATTTCATCCATCTTTTACATACGGTAATTCCCCTACCGCCATAGTCCTTATACGCTTTACAATTAGGATTATTACATCTTTGTAATACATGATCCCAAACCCTATATGTCTTTGAATATTGTTCTCTTTTACTGTGGCCGTGTTTAAAATTTCTCTTGACCGTTATTTCTATACTTAAGCATCCGCAACTTTTTGTTAATTCTTGGCGAAGGCTATTTCCATATATTACTTTTTCTTTTCCACAATCACATAAACACAACCACCTTGTTTGACCAGTTTTGGTATTTTCTACTCTTTTTATAACGACGAGTCTTCCAAACCTTTGTCCCGTCAAATCAATAAATCTACTCATATAATTCTCCACGATACACCACTTTATTGTCTAGCTAATTATTGATTATACCGAGACTTGGATTTTATTTAATATAAATCAAAGAATCTTCATTTTAATACGCCCTGCCAAGTTCAACCTCAAGATAACAATAATCCGATGATCCACTCAAACCACCTACGAACTCACCCTTAATAGTCTGGTGATGAATCACTGACACGACATGTAAATTTCCTTTGTCGTTGTTAGATGCTACTCTATCACCAACCATAGGTCTGCAACACATCTCCGTTGGCCACTGTGCTCTTTCATATCCGTCTAAGTTTGTTCGACAACGAACTTTAATCATTTGATTCCTCACAAAGATCCAAAAATTTACGAACCTCTTTGCTAAGGTCGCAATCGTGACAAAAGAAATCCACGGTTACCCAAGTCTTTTTGAGTAATTCCAAAGCCTTTGCCGTTTTTTCTTCATTGTTCATTTTTCTCTTCTCCTGTGTGTCGTTTAGTGCGTTGTCATCAACGAGTACCTGGTTTGACAAACAAGCGAGGCACAAGTTACCTTCGAAGGTCGTATTAAATGACTGGCCACATTTTCTACAATGATAAAGTTTCATGATTTATTCACTTAATAAAGACACCGGCAACTGCCAATGTAAACTGGGTTTCAATTTTCTCGATACGAGAGCATTCGTTTAAGTTCCATATTTTCTCGACGGGTAGCTTCCAGATCGAATATCAAATACTTTATACCAAAGGTTAGGTCGTCAACGATCTCTTGAAAACTATCAATTACTTTCTTGAGTTTGTCTTGTGTGAACATTATTGTTTTCCTTTCTAGAAATAATTTCATTCTAGTTCATAAATAGTCTGAAAGACCTCTTCTGGGGTGCCTTCGTATGTTTCATCACCAACTATATGAGAAAAACCCGGTCTAGGAAAATTATTTTCTTGGTAAAGAACCCTCCAGTGTTGTCCGTCTTTACTGATTATGAATTGCCAGTCTCCAGCCGAACTACACCAATTGAGGACTTCTATATGACTATACCCATGTTTTTTGGCAAAGTCTCTATATGAATGTGCTCCAATACATCCCGTTGCTGTTTCCTCGATGGTAGCCATTTTTGTTCTCCTTTATCGTACAAATGCGATTGGTATGGAAAAAATCTTTTAATCATTGGAAGATTCGATCCGTCTAGTCGGCTGTGTCTCTGCGGACACCACAACAAGAATCTACGGCTGTCTGATCGTAATTGGAAGTGTCCGCTTTGTAATGAAAATCACGATAGAGATATACTGGCTGCGAAAAATATAAAGAGATTTGCGTTTTGTACCCAAAATACATATCCCTCGGAGCGAGGGGAATTTACGCTTGTGGAGAGTTGCGTTAGCGACTCGTTGAAGCAAGAAACCACACGACCTTAAGGTGGTAGCTCACAATGATAAAGTTTCATGGTTTACTCACTTAGTATTGAACAAGCTCGTTTTTTTTCGTCACGGATGTCGAATTCTTTTTATTCTCCTTGTGTTTTTTACTTGGTTTTCCTACCCCTCTTGTTTCTTTTCCTTCCCTCAAACGGAAAGTGTTAAAGACAAACGGGTCGCTACAGCGATTGTACGGGTTTAAGTCAATATATTCACCATCTGGAGATAAAATCTCCCGTATACCATCGTTAAAACGACCATTGTGCCAAGCATTGCATCTTGACATTACTTTTCCTGGGAACGTAGAATGTCCTGGATTTCTTTTATGAGTGCTTTGCGTTGTTTTCTAATCATTTTTCTTCTCTTTTGAAATCAGAAATTTGCATAGACATAGCTTTTGCGGCTCTTCCTGTGGCCCAAAAAGCTTTATCTGATCCGCAATAATCTAGAAACCAATGTTGACCCCTTGACCAATTTTCTTTGGCTAAATCCGGATAACTAAATCTCCATATCTGGATTTCATTCGGTAGATATTTGGATGTAGCCACAATCATTCCATCTTTCCAGTTCGCGTAAACAGGAGTCCATCCTCCTCCACAACACCCTTTTTCTATTTCTGTTATTTTCATATTTTTATTCTCCAGTTGCAGCCGGACAGACACCAGAATCACAGCCACATTCTTTTGTCTCGCATTGGTGATCGGAACACAAGGTTATGCGTGATTTTACGCTTCGAACCATAACCGCACGACTTTCGCTTATTGGCATACTTTCTCCCTTTTGAACAAAGTGTAATTCAGTGAACATGGAAATTGGCCGTATGGGATTTGAACCCATAATCTCCCGGTAATCATCCGAGGCTTTACCGTCCGATGGGCGTACCATTCGGAAGCTTTAAGCTAACGGCCATTTACTAACAACCGGGCGAACGATAATCGTGAGCGTCGGCGTCGATCATAGATTCATCCAGACTTGGACGCTCTAGTTCCATATGCAAAGGACGAGCAAGGGCAACATTTGCCTCATCTTTCTTGACCTGATTCTTGAGGATATCATAAGCGTCCCACACATCACTCATCGTTTCAATGCCCCTAACCATTTTTTGACACAATTCTTCAGGGACAGGAACGGTAACGATATTGTAAACCACGTTGTGATCTCCTTAAAAGAAACCCTATTTCCAGGAATTCCTACCCTTCAACCACGCCAGACAGAAAAGTCTCAAGAGGCTGGAATCGAGGTTTAGGGCCGTACCGTAGATGATGATGTGATATGTTTCATTTTCTTTAGAAGTGAAATTAAAATACAGCCGACTACGATTTGCAGTTATTCGACAAAACCAATCGTTTAACGTCTAAACAAAAGGGTAGGCGCAAAACGATAGATTCTGTTGTAGACCTATACAAATAGATGTGTACTACTATGGTTTAGGGATTGTGGGTTTATTTACCTGGGAAAAGATGTTTCCATGTCTTTCTTTGTTTAATTGACCAAATGGCTTTAACAGATACACAAAAGATTCTAGATATTTTTTCCAAAGAGAATCCGTTTGAAACCAAACAATCAATTGCCAAAACTTTTTCGTCTGTCAGTTTTGACATGCCATTTGCAGACCCACCGTTTCCTTTTCCGTGTCTCTTTATATCACACATATTTTCTGTGTGAGTTCCCCATTTAAGGTTACTTAGATTATAGTTTAATGGGTTCCCGTCCAAATGGCGGCACTCTTCACCTTTTTTTGGACAACCAATGAATGTTAAAAGTAGTAGACGGTGAAGAAGAAATTGACGACTTTTCCCGTTCTTCTTAAGTGTAACACTAGGATACGTCTGACGTAAAAAGATTTTATGAATTTTTCTGGTTATTTTGTCTCTAACCATTCCGGTAACAGAAATCTCATAATGGCTATCCACCGAAACTATATCCTTCCACATTTCTTCCATATACCAATATACTACGACACTGAATAAACTTGTGGAGAAAGTCTATTCCAAGTAAGATGGGTTTATGATGGAAGTGGGTCAAAGTGGGGTTCTTACCCACATTCACACGAAGAGCCGGACTCTCAAACTTTCTGATATTGAAAGTATATCACCGCGATAGCTTATATGGACCGAGGATTATCTCTTGTATAGGTCCGAAAAATGGCGTTTGCGACACGGGAACGATGTTTTATACACAAAAGGGGTCCGAAAAAATACCATAAAAGACCCGAATAATGGCTTTATTTCTCGCTTTTCTTCTTTAAATTGCTGAAATATAGCCACGGATTATCTTCTGGATGAACGTAAAGCCAGAAAATCAGTGCCGTAACTATGACTACTGCCCAGAAAAAATACATTATTGCTCCTTTTGTTCGAAGTTCCATTCCAAATAACAAATAAGCATCATAAAGACAAAGAAAAGCCAACTTAATACCTCGTCTTTGCCCATATACCTCCTTTTAACCCTTAAAACAACGATTTATGTGCCGACTCCAAGCCTTTCCATAAAAAGAGAGGCTTTGGCATAAATAAAGTCATCGCCAAAGAAATAATAGATACAGTCTCTCTCTCCTTCTGATAAAAACTGCAAAGCAACGCCGTTAGAGACCTTTTCGATGGTTTCAATCGCTGACACGATCATTTCATCCTCCTTTTATAGGCGTTATTGACCTGAAAACGAACCCCAAGGAAACGTCTATTTCTTGGCCCGGAGTTTTGGTCTGTTTCTTGGTCTCGTCAAAATCTTTTCGACTGGTTTGAAAAAGAGTTCGACCCAGACCAATCCACAAAGAACCAGCATACACCACGCTCCTGTTGTTGTCATTTTACAAACACCCCCCCTAGCCACAAAGCGAGTGTGACTAATACTGTAAAACAGAAAATCTTCATTTTAACTCTCCTTAAAACAATGGGCCTGTTCGGATTTGAACCGAAAACCTAGCGATTATGAGTCGCTTGCTCTAGCCAATTGAGCTACAAGCCCACTATGCGCATGAAAAAGGCCCGCAATGCGAGCCGGACTTGCTGGACAAAAGTTGTTGATGGATCAGTTTACACAATTCCCCTTTGGGGAGATTTACTAGCTGAGTAAGTCTTGCTTTCGACAATGGGCCGAAGATTCGCAAAAGGGCAGATTTTTTCCTTCTCCAGCCGCGCCTCGCACCATTATTTCTATTTCTAGCCCGCTTTTTCTTTCTAGCTTCTTCGTTCCTTTGGTTCCGAACATCCGGGTTCTCTGTTAGACTATGCAAGATATCACTACTGACCAACTTGCAAACCTCTTTCCTCGGTTTACACACACTCTTTCTAGACTTCTTCCATCCGGTGCCATCTACCGTTGGAGACATCAACACAACTTCTTCCTGTCTATGGGACTTAAACCCAAAACGACCATCTCCCGCAACGAGACTAACATCGTCCTCCTTGAACCTCTTTCCTTTCACTACTCGTTCACAGTATTCGAGAGGGACTGGATGAAGTAATGTAAATTGGAAAGCAGATTCCCCTAGTTTGTTGTAAATACGAGAGATGGTACACCTCCTTATTACGTTGGCAAGGTTCTGGTAAGACCCCCTCGCCTTCCTCTTGTCGGATTCGACACGAATACAATCCCTTCTTCTCTCTCTGTTGCCGCCTTCCTTATCCCGTAATTCGCTCGTCTAAGAGTACGGTTCCTTGAACGAATCCGTTTCCTTTGTTCGTCCTGCCGTCTCTTCTTTTCTTCGGGATCGAGACTCGCCCAGTACGCTTCGAAACTTGTCGCCAGTTTGCAAACCTCTTTCCTTGGTTTACAAGCAGTTTTCTTCGCCTTCTTGAGTCCGGTTCCGTCAATTGTTTGAACCATCGAGGATACCTCTCGTTTTTGTCTTCTGCTTTGAAACCCATACACGCCGTTACCAGCAATCTCGGTCAGACTATCTTCCTTGAATCTTTTTCCTTTTACTACCCTTTCACAAAATTCTCTCCCCACTCTATGTAAAAGAGAGAACTGTAAAGCCGGATTCTCTAACTTATTGTAGACACGACTCATGGCTTCTCCTTTTCAACTAGGGGAGTTTATTTAGACACGCGAACTCGCCGAAAAGTTCGATCGCCGCCTTGTTATATGCTTGTGCCGCTTCGATTTCTGTTGGATAGACTCCAAGGTGTTTGGTTTTGTTTCCTTGTCGAATCTTCGCTTTCCACGGATTTGATTTTGCTTTTAATCTCCGTGTAACTCCCTTATAAGGAGAAGCGCTTTTGTTTGCATATTTTTTGCGCACGTTTCTCATATTCCCGCTTTGGTTTGTTATGCGCAGATTGCTTCTGGAATTATTGAGACCGTTGTGGTCGATGTGGTCTACGCACACAGACCGAGGACCACTTATAAGTCCCATTATCAGACGATGGAGATAGATTACTTGACGTTTTCCGTTATTGGCTACCGCATACGTCAAGGTGGGACTTACCGTTGGGCACCATCGGTATGAACCAAGATTGAGGGAAACAAAGTCCGATTCATCGACTATTGTAGACAGACCCTTGCTTCCGCCCAACTTGATTTCCCTTGTTTTGACCGGACATACCTCTTCCATGAGACATTATACTAACTTGTCCAATAATAATTTGCTGTAGTTGAATCGAACAACTAATTTCACTGGTCGGTACGGAGCCCGACCGCGTGACGTGTCTATCCTTCCGGAATCTAAATTATGACCCCGACACACACTCACAGCAAACGAATCGCGGACGGAACGCGACTCTAGATCACAACTTCCTTCCCTATTGGGGTGCCTCCCAAAGTTCTGGCCCATTCCTTCTGGATATAGACCCCACTGCTCGTCTGAAGCCAATCCCCTTCGGCCTTGACAATCTTGACGACCTTGCCCTCTCCTAAACCAGCATAATTCACCAACAAAACGACTTGCATTGTACGTACCCTCTCCCTTAAAATGGACTCTGTTTTCATTTGACTTTGGAAATACTCCCACGGGGAATCGAACCCCGATCTCCAGAGTGAAAATCTGGTATCCTTCCGTTAGACGACAGGAGCCTTTGACTTAAGTTCTTCGTCTGCTATGATATGGTGTGCTCGACAAAGAAATACTACATGAAGTCTATGTTCCTTGGAATACCCAAGATAATGGTGGGCTTCTGACTTCGGGTTTCCGCAGACTTGACAGGGGAGCTTGGTTAGTTTGCCCGTATGTGTTGCCCAACGAACAGCGTCTCTTGCGCTGCGTTTCAATTTCCCTTCTGGGGTTTGCCTCCACTTCTGGGCATATCTTCTTATAGCAAGTTTTCCTCTGTAGGTAGAGTAAAATCTCTTTGCTCGCTGATTGTTTAGAGATCTTCCTCTTTTGGAAAGATCATATTTCCTTCTATTCAACTCGCCCTTTTCGGTCAATTCATATTTTTTCCGATTAGCCCGAAGACAGTCTGGACATTGACCCCATTTATTGCGTTCGACGTTACCGTGCTTTGGACAGACCGTTGGCATGAAACATTATACGAGGATGTCTAATAATTCTTATGCCAAGATTCGGACTCGGACTTCCAAGTTAAAGGCTTGGTGTGCTTCCTGTTCCGTCAATTAAGACAGAATCTACACTACATAAGAATGTCCAATAAAACACGAACCCAGACCTGAGCCCAAGGAACCCCAAAAGGGGCCAGACTCCAAGAAAAATTTGCAGTTTCTTGTATTTTCGTCTTATTTATGAGCCGTAGTTGTGGGCTGATATGTTATCAGACGAGAAGGGCAGAATCTTTTCGGACCAAAACTTCATCCGATAATCTTACCCTTGAATTGAAAGTTGGTTTGAGTATTATCGAATAGTTATCGTACCCTATTGGTGGCAGTCGGTAGCACTTGAACTTTCTCTCTACTATTCGATAAAGACCAAAGTACGTTTTGACTTGCGTACTCGACCGAATAATTAATCGAATAGATTATCGAAAGAAAGTTGACCGGCACTTTACCGAAAGGAATATCGTTCCGATAATACTTCGAGAATCCGTTGGACCGATAAGCGAAACAGACTTATAAGCCAAGTTATTCGGTTTAACGGACGCGCCGCCGATAACAAGCTTGGTCCTACTTTAATTCTTGCTTTTGTCAGAAGGCTTCCGTAGAATTGTTATAGGACTTGTTAGGGGACTTGCACCCTTATCCGAACAACTTATCGGACTCTCACTAGGGAGTGCGCCCTAGATAGCGCGGACTCATTATCGGGCTTCCGTCCTTATCGGACGCTCCCGTCCGAATGAGAACCTTTTATCGGGCATTGCCCGAAGTCAGGGCCGATAACAAAACCCTTCGCTGGCGCTTCAAGTAAAGAACTACTTTACCTTGCGCTACTCGCCCTTATCAGACTAACCGAACCGTGCGGGCTTATGGCATATAATAAGCCTATATCGGGTCGAATTATCGACCGTTCCCGAAGTTATCGGGTCGCTGCGCATTCGGCTATCTAATTATATGCTCGTAGTCAACGATAGTCAAGCCTATGGCAAAAGATTTATTATTATTGGCCATGTCTTATAAATCTTCGATTATTTATCTCGCAAGACAAAGAGTATATGAGTCGTCCAATAATAAATGAGTCTGATAAGAAAATCTTTTTTAGTCCGGTAATATATTGAGGAAGGCCATAGGTCCGAATAATTCGATAGCTGCTTTATTATAGGCTGTTGCCGCTTCTTCTTCGGTCCTATAATTATACGTCCGAACCCAATAAAAATTATGGGATTCCTATAATATCTATTTATTCAATCGAGATGTTCTCTTTATTATAGGCATAGTTGATATTATTGGTATTATCCGAGAATGTCTTAGAAAATCTTGCACAAACGAAGTTAATATAATCCACGTCCTATAATTGCAGTTATTTTACGATTTACCATGCAGTGAAAATTATAGGACCATATAAATCCGCGCAAAAATATCGGACGAGAAACCCGCGTCTCCCGTCCGATAATTCGTTCCTCGATAAGTCGTCGAGGTCCGAAAATTATGCCTTCGGCTTGCCTACGGTTGCGAACAGCTTGCGAAGCTGCGAACCCGTCAAACCCGCGCCGAGAATACCGGACGCGATGGTTGAGGCGTTAGCGGACCCGAAGCCGAGTTGCGCGGCCGGAGTATAGTCCGAACCGTTGGCGACCATATTCTGAAGACGGCCAATAACCTTCATAACGCGGTCGATAGCCTCATCCGGGTTGGGTTGGGACGAAAGCCAATCGATACCCTTGCGGTCACGCGCGTAGTCCTGCGCGGTCGTCAAAAACTCCTTCTCGTGGACCTTGCCGGTAGTGACCGGACTTGATACTGCGGTTGCGGTTGTAGACATACTAGGAGCTCCTATAATAGATCGACTTTACGCTCGCCCATAACACCTATAGGCTATCGCGTTCGGTCATATTGAATTATATGCAAGCCGGTTGCCGAAGTCAAGTCGCCCGACAAGAAAATCTTTTAGTCTGATAATATATCGTTTTTCAATCAACATGCTCTTAAGATTATCGGCGTCCCTGTTATTATTGGCATGATCCTAGAATGTCCCGAAGGAAATGCTCGCAGGCGAAGTAATATATGTCACGTCCTATAAAAAGCAGTTTGCAGCGATTTTACATTATAAGAGAAAGCCCTATAATAATTCTCTCCGCGCAGAATATAGGACCACACCTTGTTATCGGCATGATCCTATAATCCACAAGAGAGGAAATTATGGGACGCACAGCAACATCCGATAAATCTCTGTCTCGCTAGTCCGAATAAAACCGGATCGGTTTAGTTATCGGCCCCTTCAGGATAGTCTGATAACAGAACCGGGTTTTCAAGCGTCCGATATGTGCTCTCACCGCGCCGAGTTCGTTATCGGTCCTACCCTCCTTCCGATAACTCTCGTCAAGTATTTCTGCAACCGCTAAAGCCTTACTGCACACCTTTGCCAGCCCGATAATCTGTGCTTCCGATAACATCCGATGCTCCTTTCTAGTTATAGGTCCATAGCCTTTATCTGTCCGATAACCTTCAAAGCATCGGCTCTTTCGTTATCGGTCACGTTCTCGTTCCGATAAATCTTCTCAAGCGTCTCAACGAGAATTAGAGCCTTACTGTAAGCCCACGCTAGGTCCGAGAACTCCACGTCCGATATTACACACAGGCTACACCGTCCCATAACTGCTCCTTTCAAGGTCCGAGAATGTAGGTTATGCACGTCCGGTAATCGGGCCTTCAACGAGGCGTCCGATAAACCCGATTCGTTCAAGCTGCAATTTAAGTCGCTCGATAGCTTTATCGGTCGTTGGCCCGTTACTGGACCGTCCGAAAAACTCCGAGCCGAATGGTCCGATCACTTCTGCTTTCCAGAACATTATCGGCCCCGTTAATTCCAAGCGATACTGCAATTTTTCCAGACTAGCTAACTTCATCTCCACCGATTCGTCTGATAATAGCGGCCTTTTCATCGCCCTTTCCCCCGTCCGAAAAAAACATCGTTTCGTTGTCCCGTACTACTGTAGGAGTATAGGCGGGAACCATACAAAAGTCAAGGTCCAAATAATAAAAATCTGAAAAATTTTATGGTCCGAGAATGTTCGGGTTGGCCATGTCGCCGAAATGCTCGATAGCGGCTTTATTATAGGACGTAACCCGCGAGGATAACGTCCCATAGCTCCGGCTTAGATTGTCAATTCGTAGGGGTCGCCGATAACATCTCTAGAGGTCCGATAACCCCGAACGTCCATCTCGTCGAAAACATACTCTGTCGAAAGACCGTTCGATAAGATCACGATTACATGCGCGCCAACCAATGCGGCTGTCCGCGCGTGCGATACGGCTATCCTATCGTCGATATTATCAACCCGTTCGTGTAGGTTCGGATTCGACCAGAATAATTCTATTGTTGCTTTCATCATCACAGCACCTCCTAGTCCGATAATTCCCACCACATCTTCGCTAGTCCGAAAACAACCATCATTGCCGCTAGTCCGATCATAGTAATCATTATCGCACCTTCCTATTCCAGCGCGCCGTACGTCCGCAAACGCTCCGGCGTCCGAAACCGTTTGTCGATAGGCTCATTGAATTGCGAACCATCATAATCGCCCACATCACCACCGCGCCTGTTCCGATTGTTATTCCTAGTACCATTTTCTTCTCCTTGTCGGCCCTATTGCCAACCTAATTGTAGGATAGAACCGCAGGGTAAGCAAACGAAAATAAAAAAATTTTTATCGTCCGATAACCGATAGCCCTATAACACATAGTCTATAATGAGGATAGAGCACAGTACGTCCGATAACAAGAGTATGTAACAAGCACGTCCCATAACAGAAGATCCTATAATCAATAGTCCCATAATCTTTTCCCCTCCCCCGCGTCCACGTCCTATAAGTATAAGCCCGATAACCTTCTCTATATGCTCGTCCGATAATGGGCGGTCCTATAATTGGCGTCTGGCCAATTAGGTCCGATAAGGGTGTGGTAGTTATATGCCGTCC
>Ga0315284_10001062_pt1 | contig 38493 bp, 28 predicted proteins | sample YL17G09_16_MG_FD_203696 | JGI IMG/M metagenome (GOLD analysis project Ga0315284, IMG submission 203696) | Sediment microbial communities from Yellowstone Lake, YNP, Wyoming, USA - YL17G09_16 | ecosystem: Environmental > Aquatic > Freshwater > Lake > Sediment | place: USA: Wyoming | collected...
CGGCGGCGGCGGCCGCTGCCGGGCGCGCTCGTTGGCGGGTGACGGAGGGGATGGGCTCAGTTTTGCGGCGGGGCAGGGGGCGCGCCCCACCCTCCATTTTTGTCCGCGCCGTTGACCGTCGCGGCGCGTTGCAGTCCGTTTCGTTCCGTTTCTTTTCATTCCCCGACCCTCTCACTTCACCCCTCTCTCGCTCACGACACATTCCCCTCGAACCCTTCCGCCTCTTCCGCCGCCTCCTCGTGCGCCTCCAGCAGCTCGCGCTCCGCGTCCGACCGCGCCCGCGCCTGGCCGGTGAAGGAAAACACGCCGCGCGCGCCCGCGACCGCCGCGACGTCGGCCACGACGCCCGCCTCGGCCAGCAGGTCGGCCGCGTCGCTGGGGCCGGCGGCGGCCAGGTCGCCGGTGAGCAGGGAGCAGCGGGCGAGGGCCGAGGCGAGGGCGGCGAGCGCGCGGCGGGTCGCGCCGCGGTCGAGGTGCGAGAGGGACGCGGCGGCGGCGGTCAGCCGGTCGCCCCGGTGTCCGCGGTCGGCTAAAGCGGTTGTTATGTCGTCGGAAGCGTCGGCGGCGTCGGCCGCGACACGGACGTGGAGCACGCCGCGCCGCGGCGCCGCCCTCCCCCCCCCCGCCTTGGCCGCCGCCGCCGCCGCCACCGCGTGCGCGTCCGCGGGCGCCACGTCGTACACGATCGTGCCGGGAGGCCACGGCAGGGTCCCGGGGCGCGGGTCGAGGCCGGGGCCCAAAAGAACGACTTGCCGATATTCGGCGCCGCCCGCCTCCATGCACGCCAGGTCCAGGGCGGCCATCAGAGTGGCGTCAGCGCCCACAGCTGCCGCTGCCAGGGCTGCGGCGGTCGGGGTCACGGGCACGGGCGCGCCCGCGGCCGCGGCGGCGAGCGCGGCGAGCGCCGCGTCGCCCGCCGCGGCCGCGCGCGCGGCGGCCAGAGACGCCGCGTCGGCCAGCGGCGGGCGAGGGACCGCGCGCGGGATCAGCCGCGCGCCGCGCGGGGCGGGGATGGGGCGGTGCCGCATGGCGGCAGCGGCGGCGCGAGTGCGGTGGGCGCCGCGCACGCGCCGCCCTCGGCGATAACCAGATCCCCTCCTCCCTCGCCGCCAAGCTCCATGTCAAACTCGTGCTCCACCGTGGTCCAGGTCGCGGGGTCGGCGTTTGGGTCGCGTGTGCGGGCCGACCGCTCGACTAGCGCCGCGTCGCCGCCCTCAAACACCGCGACCCCGGTCTGCGACCGCGTGCCGTACACGCAGCCGTCGCCAAACAGGTCGCACGCCGTCACGAATGTGGGGGACAGCGCGGCCTCGACGGCGGGCGGCACGCCGGTCACGGGGAGGCAGTCGGCGCGCGCGCGCGCCGTGTCGCCCATCACCCTCCCGAATAGGGGGCCCCAGGGGACCTCACCCCCATCAAAAGCGCCGTCTTTCAGCAGCGCCTCGATCTCAGCCACGCCGCGGTCCACCTTGGCCCAGGGGGCGCCGCCGAGCGTGCCGTTCGACATGCCGTGCACGCCCAGCCCCAAAAGGATCGGCTTTCCGGGCTGCCCCGGCCCCCGGTTCGTCAGGTAGGCCACCACGCCGGACGCGACGTCGCCGACGACGAGGTTGAACCCGTTGTGGGCCGACGCGTCGACAGAGTTCAGATAGGAAAGGGGGTCGTCTGTCCCCCTCAAAAACCGGGTCGGCAGCTCGCCCCGGGACGGCGCTCCAGCCACAGAATTCGGGCACCGCTCCCGGAAGTTGGTCAGGAGCGCAAACCGCCCAGACCGCGTGACGCCCGCCCATGTCCCGCCGCCTTCTAGGTCCCGCCCGCCGCACACACCCGGCGCGTCCTCCCACCAGCCCGCGGGCGCGGTGGCGCGATCGAAAAACTCGTCCCGGTTGAAGAGGAGGAGGAGGCGGAGGCCGGGGCGGGGATTGACAGCGAAGAAAGCGGTGCACATTTCGGGTGCGGGAGGGAGGCGCGCCGCTCTTGATGCCGCGCGCGGCGCCGGGGGTGTCGCGCCCGGCGGCCGCGGGCGGCGAGGGCGGCGAGGGCCCGGGCGGTGGTGTGAGCGATGCGTTCGCACTCTCCGGCGGGCGGCGGCGCCGCCGCGTCGGCATGACGCCCGACGGCGCGCCCCCGATAGATGCCTTCACCGTCATGTCGCAATCCGCGCGCGCCGGCGCGCCGGCCGGGGGCGGCGGCCGCGGGCGCAAGCGCAAATCGTCGCCGCCCGAGCCGCCCCGCGCGCCGCGTCAGGTGGGATTAGAGTGGTGCGAGCGCGACACGCGATGTGGGGTACGGCGCGCGAGCAGGAGCCCTCGCTACCACCCCTTCCCCCCATCTTTCTTGTCCAGGGCTCGTCTTTTGTCGATTGCCCCGTCTGCGGCCGCTCGGTCGGCCGGGCCGTCATCGACGTGCACGTCAACGAGTGTGTGGGAGGGGAGGGCGAGAAGCCGCGCGCGCGCGAGCGTCCACCCCCGCCGCCGCGCGTCTCGCCGCCGCCCGCCCCGTCCGCACCGTCCGCCCTGGCCGAGATGATGCGCGCCCAAAAGGCGGCGTCCCGGGTCGTCGTCTTCTTCGCGGAGCGGCGGGGAGGCGGCGACCGCGGCGGCGGCGCGTGGTTTTGGCACTGGCACGACGCGTCCCGCCCCCCGCCCGGACTCCCGCCCGCCGCCTGGTCGGCCGACATGGCACTCGCGCTGCCTCTGGCGGGCGGGGGCGTGCCGCCGCCCGGGCGGGCGGCGGGGCCGCGGCTCACGGTGCGGCTCGCGACAAACGCGGCGCCCGCGCCCGCGGGGTCGTCCCTGGGCCCGCCCCCCACCCGCGTGGGCGCCTCCCTGCTCAAGTCCGCGCTCCAGAAGAACGTGCGCCTCGGGCGGGCGGGGGCGGCGGCGGCGTGCGCGGCCGCGCTCGCGCGGCTCGACGCCGGGGAGTTGGCGCGGCGCTTGCCGGTCATCCTCATTGAAGACGGGTGCCTCCACCCCGCGCTCCCCCACGCCGTGTGGTGCATGTGCGCGGCGGGCAAGGGGTACGCGCTGCCCCGGGTGGCGGTGGCGTCGCTCGTCCGCCTCGCCGCGGCCGCCGCGGCGTCCCCCGTCCGGGACGACATCGACGACGCCCGCCCGCCCCCGCCCGGCGACGCGCTCGACGGCCTGTTCGACGCGGCGCCGCCGCCGGGCGCGCCCGCGGCGGCGTTGGACCCCGGCGCCGCGCTCCTCGTCCGCGCGCTGCACGCGAGGGCCGCGTACGGCGGCATGCCGGGCGACGTGGCGATGATGGCCAAAGCCGCCCGGGTGTGGGCGCACCGGTTTGCGGGGCGGGCGGGCGGGCCGCCGGGGCGCGCCGACGCGAAGCCCGCGCCGCCGCCCGGCGCGCCGCCCGGCGCGGCCTGGCTCGCCTGGCTCGCCGACACCGCGGCGTCCACCCCGCCCCACGCCGCGACCGATCCGGGGCGGCCGCTGGCCGCGGCCGACATCCCGCTCGCCGCGGTCGACTTCCACGTGTCGCCGATCGCGGACGACCTCCTCCGCCTCCCCCCCGTCGCCGCCGAGGCCGCCGCCGCCGCCGTCGCGGCCGGCACCGACGCGGGCGACGCGCTGCGGCGGGCGATGTGGGTGTTTCGGTCGGGCCGGAACGTGCGGGCGCGGCGCGTCGCGCGGCGCGCCGCCGCCGACGTGGCCGCCGACGCGGCCGAGCGGGACGCGCTGCGCCCCCTGTGGCGCACCGCGGCCGCGGCGGCTGACGCGTGGTCCAAAGATTTCGTCGCGGGGCGGATGCGGTAGCGACAAGGGAGGGAAAGAAGAGACGGAGGCGGAGAACCGGTGACGCGCGCCGTTTTTTTTTTTTCGCTCTTTCCACCTCCGTCCTCCTCCTCACCGCCGCCCGTCCCCGACGCTCTCTCTCCTTCTCACGCCCGCGCCCGGCTGCGGGACCGGGAGCGCGCCCCGCGCCCGCGCTGCAGAATCGGCGCGCCCGGCGCGGCGAGCGCCGCAAACGACGCCACCGTGCGCGCGACGCCGTCCTCGATGCTGACGGTCGGGCGGTACCCCAACTCGCGGATGGCGGCGCCGCAGTTCAGGCGGCGGGTGGCGGCGGAGATGGTGATCCGCATCGGCGTGAAATCGGACGCTGGAATGGCCACTAACGGGCGCAGCAAGGCAATGACGGCCGCATAGATGCACGCGATTATGTACAGGGGCCAGTAGGGGAGGTTGACGTGGGGGCGGCCGTAGCCCAAGGGTTCCAACAGGTCTCCCATGAATGTCCAGAAGGGGCGCGGGTCATCATTCGTGACAAAAAAGGGGCGCCCGCCGACCAAGGGAGCTTTTTCGGGGTCTGCTAACGCCCTGGCAGCGGCCAGGTGGGCGGCGGCGACGTTCCCCGCGTAAGTCCAGTCCATCAAATTCTGCCCTCCGCCAATCGTGTACTTCATCTTCCCCTGCCGCGCCTTGGCGACCACGGTCGGGACGAGCAGGGCGTCGTGCTCGCCAAAGATGCCGGACGGGCGCAGGGCGATGGTGGAGAGGGACGGTGGGGCGTGGGCGGCGAGCGCGATTTTTTCGGCTTCGATTTTGGTGGCCGTGTAGTAGTCCATCGGGCGCGTCGCGTACGGCGCGCGTTCGTCCACGCCGTCAAGGTCGCGGCCGTCGAAGACAACCGAGGCGGACGAGGTGAAGACGAGGGTTTTGATGCCGGCGGCCGCGCACGCGGCGACGACGTTTTTGGTGCCGCCCACATTCACGTCCGTCATCAGGGCTTGCGCCGCCGCGTTGGCCGCGGTGACGGCCGCGGTGGCGCAGTGGAAGACGACGTCGACGCCTGAAGGAGAAGAGGTGGAGAGGGGGTCGGCGGCCGCGCGAACCCCGCACTCCCATCCCTTCCCTCTCCATCCCTCCCCTCCCTCCCCGCACCTTTGAACGCGGCCGCCACGGATGCAGAGTCGCGCAGGTCGCCCACAATCGATTCCGCGCGCGCGTCGGGCGAGGGGCGGACGTCGAAAACGACGACCCGCGCGTAGTCGCCCGAGCCGGCGAGCGCCGCGACGAGGTGCCGCCCCAGGAACCCCGACCCGCCCGTGACGAGCGCGACCAGCTTGCCAGACGGCGACGCGGCTTCGGCCTTGCGCGAGGGCGTGCGCGCGCGCAAGCGCGCGGCGAGGCCCGGCATGGAGTCGGTTTTTTTTCTCTTCACCGCCGCGCTGCCGCCTCTTTGTTGGCGCGCGCGAGCTCGCGCACGGTCTCCGGTGGGGGGGGGCGCGGGCCCTCCGGGGGGTAGACGACGTACGAGTGCTGAGAGGAGAAGGAATAGAGAAAGAAGGGGGGTCGGCGTCGACGCGAAAGAAGTCTCCCTCACGACTCCCCGCCCCTCCTTGTTCCTTCTCTCACCCGCTTAATGATCGCGTTGAGGGCGTCGACGTTGGTGGCGACGGCGAGCGTGAGGACGGCAGGGACCTGAGAAAGGAGGGGGGAGGGGTGGTCAGCGCGCCACGGCTGCGTGCGCCTGCGTCGCCCGTCGCGTCCGCCCTCGGCGCACGCACCGCGACGTAGATGCTGAACTTGAAGACCTGGGGAGGGGCGGGCGGCATCGGCGCCCGCGCCGTGCGCGCGCCGATCCGCGGCCGCGAGCGGCGCGCGCGTCTGCCGCCTCACCTCCAGGCGCCCGCGAGCCATCCACTGGGTGCTTGGGGCGGGGGCGGGGCGCGTCAGAGTGGCGTGGCGCGCGGGCGCGGCGTGCTCTTCACACTCGCGGCCCCTGGATTGGCGTCCCAGCCCCGCGCATGGCCGACCGCTGACATGAGCGCACAGCCCGCCCCGCAGTCGCTTTCCGACCTCTCCCCGCTCGCGCGCGCGCTCGCCGCCGCGCTCGCGGCGGGCCTCGCCCTGACCGCGCTGCGCGTGGTGCTGCTGGCGCGGTCGGTGGCCAAGGCGCGAGGAGGCGCGGGGGGAGGCGAGCGCAAGCGGCGCCGGGCGAGCAGTCGCGGCGTGAACTCGGCGCCGCCGCGCGCCGCCGCCACCCTGTCCCTCTCCATCGTCGCCAAGCTCGACGCGGGCGACGCCATCGTCGCCCTGGCCTGGTCGCCCGACGGGCGGCGCCTGGGGGCGGCGGCGGGCGCGGGGGCGCGCGTGTGGGCCGCGCCGGCCGACGGCAGGCCGTGGCCCGCGCCCGCGCGGCGCACACTCGGCGCGCCCGCAGTCGGCCTCGCCCTCGTCGACGGCACCGGCGTCGCGGTCGCGTCCGGCGGGGGCGTGTCGCTGTTTCGCGGCGCCGCGCGCGCGCCCGTGTGGACGGCGCCCTTCCCCGCCGGCGGCCGTCCCGCCGCGCTCGCGTTTGACGCCTTGTCCGACACGCTCGCCGTGCTGGCCGACCGCGGGGACTCGGTGGAGGTTTTGGCGGCCGCCGACGGGCGTGCGGTCGGGTCGGCCGCGCTCGACCAGGGCATGCGCGGGCGCGGCCTGGCCGCGGCCGGCGGGCACGCGGTGGTTGCGACGCTGTCTCCCACGCTCAGCGTCCTGTCCCTGGGAGCAAGGGCTGTCCGCTCCACCGCCCCGCTCACCCCCCCGGACCGCGCCCCCCCGGCCTCGGTCGCGGTCGCGCCCGGCGGCGCGCACGCCGCCGTGGGCAGCCGCCACGGCGCTGTGCGAGTGTTTTGTCTGGCCACCAGAGGGCGCCTGGTGGCCGACCACCACGCGGCCGACGTGCGCGCGGGCCCCGCGCGGCCGCTCGCGCTCTCGCTTGAAGCGGTTGCGACTGTGTCGGGCGGGCGCACGCTCATCTTGCGCGCACCGTTTGACGCGCCGGAGCCCGCGACCGCGACGGCGGCCCTCGACTCGGACGTCGCCGCCCTCGCGTTCTCCCCCGACGGCGCGCGCCTCGCGGCCGGCCTCGAGAGCGGGGAGGTGGTGGTGTTTGCGGTTGACGTTGGGGGCGGGGAGGCGTGACTGCGGCCGCTGTGACAAGGAGGAAACAACGACGCGCCTTGACGTTGGGGGCGGGGAGGCGTGACTGCGGCCGCTGTGACAAGGAGGACACAACGACGCCACGCCCTCCCTCTCCTCCTTCTCTCTCCTACTACACCTCCCGCGCGATCAGCTTCAATAGATCGGTAAGCGTCAGGATGCCGTCCGGGCGGCCGTCGCCGTCGATGATGTACGCCCGGTGGCGGCGCGTGGCGGCGAGGGCAGCGATGACGGCGCCCAACGGCGCGCCCGGCGGGAACCGCACCGCCGCCGCGCCCACGTCGCGGCGACGCTCGGCGTCGGGCGCTTTCACGCCCCACGCGGACGCGGCGCCGGTGGGGGGCCGGGGGGGTGGCGGGTGGCGGGTGGCGAGAAAGTCGAGGACCGGTGCCGCGAGCGCGCCCACGTCGCCCGGCGTCAGCCCGCGCAGGTCGGAGACGGACACGTCGGCCAGGAGGGCGCCATGAGGGCCGTCGCCCTCGGTCGCCACCACGGCGGCGGCCGACACGGGGCAGTCGCTTTGGAAGAGCGACGCGAGGGCGAGGGCCGCCGGCATGCCCTGCGGCACGGAGGCCACCGGGGACGACGCCAGGCCTTCGATGTCGCCCACAGGGATGGACGCGAGGGCGCCCAGGGCGGCGGGGGCGTGGCGCGCGATGTAGGCGACCACGTCGGATTGCGAGACGACCGCCGTGACCCGCACCGGCGCCCCCGCCGCCGCGTCGTCGTCGTCGCCGTCGTCGTCACCGTCGGGCGCGTCGTAGACGGCGACGCGGTGGACGGGGGGGGCGGCGCCGTCGCGCAGAAAGGAGGAACGGACCAGCTCGAGGAGCGACATCGAGCCGTCGACCCGCGCGCGCAGCAGCGCGCCGTCGTTGCGGCGGGGAATGTCGCGCACGCGCTCGGCGTGCAGCCGCGCGCCCGCGCGGCGCAGGCCCTCCGCGCGGGCGGCGGGGGACGGGTCGGACGCGATCGCGGCCCACGCGAGCAACGCCCTCAGAATGTCGTCCACGCCCACGAACCCGCGGCACGCGTCCGTGCCGGCGGCAAAGACGGGGGCGGAAAGGATGTCGCGCGAGGCAAAGAGGCGCAGGACCTGGGAGGAGGAGCAACGACGGGGGAAGGTCGGGCGTCGGCGCGCGTCGCTCCTCGCCACGCCCCACGCCCCACACACCACCATCTTCGCACTTGTTCCAGTGGCATCGCGTCGCTCACTGTGACCACGGCGGTGGGCGGCCGCTCCGCCAGGTAGGCGTCCAGGGTCACGCCATCCAGCAGGGCGTGCACGTCGGCCAGCGGGTTGGCGCCGTCGTCGGCCGCCATGGTGGTGTGGACAGCCAGGCTGGTCCCCATTGCAACCCGGGCGGGCGGGCGTGGGCAGGAGAGAGTGCGACCCCGTCCCGAGGCGGTCGCGGGAGAGGCCAATTCTCTCTCCGCCGAGACCCTCTCTCCACTCTCCGACAAAAACTCACTTGGCAAAGGAGCCCATGCCCTCAGGCTTGCCGTCCTGTGGAAGAGAGGGAGAGAAGGCGATGGGCCATGGGGGTGGGGTGAGTGTGTGGGAGCGTGTGGATGGCCAGGGCGTGGCGGGTCGGACGTCCGCGCCAGCGCGGACGTCTCGTCCGCCGTGCGTCGAGAGAAGCGGCGCCCTTCCGGAAGGGGCCACGGCGCCGCCTTGCCGTCGGCGGAAGGGCGTTCCCACCCCCTTACAGGGCCGCTCCAGGTCATGCCTCACACAAGACTGGGTGTCGGAGGGGGTGAGGCGGGCCGGGGCGGGGCGCAGCTCCAATCGCGGGGGGTCAGCGCCCCCGGCGCGCGTCTCTAGTCTCTCTCTTACCTCTCCCGTTGTTGCGTGTGTGTGTGTTCCCCTCTCTCTCAGGCGTGAAGCGCCAGGCCCAGAACAGGCGGCGCGTTCAACCCCCTGGGGAGGGGAGGGTGTGAAGAAAGGCCGCGGGTGGGGCGCGGCGCGGTCTCGAAAGAAGGCCTGTAGAGACCCCTCGGAAGGCGTGTTTGAGAGGCCGTCGCTCGCCGACCTCGACCTCACCATCACTGTCTCACGTACGCGCGTCCCCGGTCCTCTCGTCCGGTCACACAGTGTGTCTCACGCCCTCCATCTCTCTTTTCATTCTCACACCACCCGCACCCCCACCGGGTCCAATGCCGCCACCCTCGCACTCCCCACCTCCAACCCGCCGTCTTTAATAAAGGCGGCGCTCATCGCGCCACAGACCGCTTTGCCGGTCGCCTCGTCGGGCACGACCGCCACGCAGGTAGGCCCCGCACCCGAGATGGTGCAGCCAAAGGCGCCGGCTGCTAAGGCGGCGGCTTTCACGGCGGCGAAGCCCGGGATCAGCGGGCCCCGCACGGGCTCGACCAGGAGGTCGTCACTCAGCGCCGCGCCCACCAAGGCGGCATCACCGGCAAGAATCCCGGCCACCAGCGCCCCTCCCGCGCCCGCGCTGTGGACGGCGACGGAGAAGGGCACGGTGGGAGGCAGCGCGGCCCGCATGGCGGCGGTGGGCGCCTCGAAAAACGGGATTCACGAGGGCCAACCAAAGCGGGGCCGGGACAGCGGATGGAAGGGTGTCGCTGCTCCCGGTCACGCACCCGGCCGCGCCGCCGTAGGTGAGGCCGCGCACGTCCAGGGGCTCCGTGGACCGCACCAGGACGAAGCCGCCCATCAGCGCGGGCGCGACGTTGTCGGCGTGGAAGCCGGAGACGGCCCACTCGGCTGCCAAGCCCGCGTGCACGAGCTGGATTTTGGAGAGAGAGGAGCAAAACAGGGCGTTGACGGCCATGGCCGCCGCCGCGGCGGAGGCGGCGGAGGAGCCCAGGCCAGAGCCGAGGGGGAGGCCCTAGATGGATGGAGAGAGGGTGCGTGAGTGGGCGTGCGTGGCGTGAGTCGGAGGACGAAGAGGAGGTTTCCCGACCCCCGACCTGCCCATATCATGAGAATGAGAGACCACGCCTTGCTGCTCTCTCGTCTCTCCTCTCTTCCTTTCCACTCATCTTCTCAATGGCCAGCCGCACGCCCGCATCGGGCGTCCCCAACAGGCGCAGCGTGTGCGCGGCCACGACGCCGCAGCAGTTGGTGGCGCCGTCTAAAGGCAAGCGCCCGCCGTCGCCGGTGATTGACGCGATTTCCACGGCGCCCCATCTACCTGGCCAACTCAATGAACTCCCTGCGCCTGGAAGGCCAGAAGACGGCGGCCATCGAGATCTGCCAGCAGTTTGACTGGGCCGTGCCCGATTGGGTCATCATCCCGGGCGGCAACCTGGGCAACATCTACGCGTTCTACAAGGGTTTCCAGCTGTGCAAGGATCTGGGCCTCGTCGACCGCCTGCCGCGCATGGTCGTCGCCCAGGCCGCCAACGCGAACCCGCTGTACCGGGCCTATAAAGCGGGGTGGGACAAGTTTGAGCCGATCAAGGTGGAGACGACGTTTGCGTCTGCGATCCAGATCGGGGATCCCGTGTCCATCGACCGCGCCATCCTCGCCCTGAAAGCCACGGACGGTATCGTGGAAGAGGCGACGGAGGAGGAGCTCATGGACGCGGCCGACCTGACGGGCATGTTCAACTGCCCGCACACGGGCGTGGCGGTGGCGGCGCTGACCAAGCTGCGGGAGCGCGGGTTCATTGCGCCAGGCGACCGGACGGTCGTCGTGTCGACCGCGCTCGGGCTCAAGTTTGCGCAGTCTAAAGTGGCGTACCTTGCGCGCGAGATTCCGGGCATGGCCGCGACGTACGCCAACCCGCCCGTTGCCGTCAAGGAGGACTTGAGCGCTGTGATGGACGCCATCTGCGGCAAGTTTGCGTCCATGAAACAGTACGAGAAAAAGTGATGTGTGTGAGAGAGCGGGGTGAGGGCGTGCGATAACGGGCGAGATAGGGAGAGACGCGAGAGGAGAGCGGGAAGGTTTTGAGAGTGCGTGCGGTCCCAAAATCGCCCCACTTTGGAGGCGCGAGAGAGGATGAGGTGCGGGGGGGTGTTGCGTTTTGGTGAGATGCTTGGCAACCCGCGTCCGTCTTCTACACACACATACACACTCTTCAAGGCACCATCCCCGGCGGCCCGTCTCAGGCCTTGCCCTCCGCGGCGGCGGCGGCCGCCGCGTCCGCCTCGAGCGCGGCCGCCGCGGGCGCGCAGCAGGCGTCGCCCAAAGTTGCGCTGCCGCCCCGCCCCGCCCAGACCGCGTGCCCCACCGCCAGCCCGCCCATCACCGCAGCGCACGCGCCCAGGTTGAAGGTCATGACCGCCAGCATGAGCAGGTAGGAGGTGGCGGCGTGGAGCGCGTACGCGGCCGTGTCGTACGCCCGAGCGCCGCGCCCAGGCGGCGGCCCAGCGCCTCCGCAGTCCCGCCGCCGGGCAGGGGCTTCCTCATCCCCGCCCAGTAGGGGCGCGGCTAAGGCACCGGCCGTGCCAGTCGCGGCAGACGCCGACGGCCCACAACAGCAGGGCTCCGCCGCCGGCACGGGCGCGGGCAGGGCGGGCGAGGAGGCCGGGCGGCGCAGCGGGGCACGGCCTTTGCCTTCCTCCCCTCCTCCGCTGCCGCCGCAGCCCGGCCCGCACGCGCACGCCTTGGCGAGGGCGGCCCGGTGGGCGGCCAGGGCTTCGTGGGCCAGGGCCAGGAGGGCGATGGCAGCCAGGGCGGCGGCGTAGCTGGAATGAAAAGAGGAGATGATGAGGTAATGAGGGTCGAGAGAGGGAGAGGTTGAGAATGGAGCGTGAGAAAACGAGCCGTCACCCCGCGCCGGCGCCGCGCCACGACCACGCACCCGGCCGGCGAGGTGACATCCCAGGCCCAGAGGGTCACGGAGGCGCCCCAGTAAAACTTCATGTGCATCATGGTGTGGGCGTGGAGAAAGAAACCCGCGTTCAACGAATGGGAGTGTGTGTGCCCACGCTCCGACCTAGACCTCTCTCTTCATTCATTTTGCATGTGCCAATCTACGCCCACCCCTACACCGCGCCCGCCCCGCCGCCGCCGGCCGGCGCCGGCCCGGGAGGCGCCATGACCTTGGGCTCCTCACCCCCGCCCCCGCCCACCCCTCTCCGCCCCCCGTTGCACGCGCGCGACACCCACCCCCTCCACCCGCCGGACGCCGCGCGCACCGCCGCCCGGGTCTCCACGCCCGGCTTCAACCGGTTGCAGCACCAAACCAGGGCCAGCATCAGCGGCACCTCCACCAACACACCCACCGTCGTCGCCAGCGCCGCCCCCGACCCGGGCCCGTACACGGCCGCCGCGGTCGCGACGGCCAGCTCGAAAAAGTTGGATGTCGCGATCAGGGAGGCCGGCGCCAGCAGGGCGTGGCGCAGGCCGCACAGGCGGCCGCCAACCATGTAGACAAAGCCCCAGACGCCGAACGTCTGAACCGCCAGCGGCGCGACGATCATGAGGATGGCAGTCGGGCGGACCACGATGGCCGCGCCCTGGAACGTGAAGACGAGGAGGAGGGTGGCGAGCAGGCCGGCCCCCATGGCGGGGGCGAGCGCAGCGCGTAGCTTGGCCAGGGCGGCCGGGCCGCGCCAGCGCAGGACCGCCAGGCGGGTGACTGTTGCCACTAGTAACGGCGCGACCAGGAAGAGCGCGACCGAGATCGCGACGGTCGCGTAGGGCGGCGGGAGGGACGCCGCGCCGATGAACAGGCCAGCGAGCGGGACGTAAAGGACGAGTAAGAGCGCGTCATTCACAGCCACCTGGACGATTGTATAACCAGTATCTCCGCCCACTAAGTGCGACCAGACCAGGACCATCGCTGTGCAGGGCGCGCAACCCAGGAGGACGCACCCCGCGATGAACTGGGCCTGGTCGGTGGGCGAGATGAAGCGGGAGAAGATCACCCGGAACGCAAGCGTGGCCGCGCCGAACATGAGGGCGGGCTGGATGGCGTAGTTGGTGGCCGACGTCAGCAGGATGGGCCCCGGCGTCGCGGCCGCCCGCTTCAGGGCCGCCAGGTCGACGGCGAGCAGCATGGGCGCAATCATGAGCCAGACTAAAATGGACACGATCACGTTGATGCCGCCGACCTGGGCGCGCGCAAGGGCGGCCGCGACGGCGGGGGCTTTCGCGCCAATGACCGTGCCGATGACCATGCAGAGGAGGACCCAGATGGGGAGGAAGCGCTCGAAGATGGGCAGGCGCGGGATGGAGGGCGAGGTCGGTGCATCATTCCCGGCCGGCAAGCCCGCCGGGATTGGCGCGTTCGCTGGCGGCGGCGGCGGGTCGCCGCCGGCCGGGACCGCCGTGCCTTTCGGGGGAGCGGCGCTCATCGCGTGTGAGGTGCCTGGTTTGACCAGAGCAGCCGGCGCGTGGCCGCAGCGGTGAGACGGAAGCTATTGTGATGAAGAGCGACACGCCCCGCTTTTTCGTGGGTGTGTTTGCTCTCTAGCCGCACACTCCTGAATTCGGCGTGACGCTCACGGCCCGGCACACGCACGCCCAGCCTCTCTCACCCGGCCAGCCTGAGAGCCAGTCCAATGCTCTCACCCAACATTTAAATGCGGGGCCTCGGCGCCAGCACCAGCGCGTGCAGCAGCGCGGGAGCGCGCGGCAGCGCCGCCGGACGCGCCCGCGTCCGCCTCCCCGCTCTCCAGGCCACGAAAAAGAACAAGGGTGGGCCCGGGCCGGCCTCGCCGCCGCCGCCGCCGCCTGAAGCGGGCACCTCCTCGCCCACTCCCTCCACCACCACCAAAAAGGAGGAGGGATCGAAGCCAAAGGCGAGGAAGCCGCCCGCCGGCTCGCGCAGCGTCCCAACCACCACGCAAGACACGGCCTGGTCCGCCGAGGTCGACGCGCTCGGCCGCGACCACCTCGCCGCCCTAGGCAAGGCCCAAGACTACAACATCAACGTCACCCACGGCCCGAGCGAGGGTGGTGTGAGCCGGTCTCAGTTTGAGAAGAGGACCTGAGAGCCGAGCTCTCAGTCCACGCGGCGCTCATTTCCCATCCCACTTCCCTTCCTTTTAGCCACGAGACCGACATCACGGACGGCTCCCTCCGCGGCTGGCAGTTTCGCACCTTCGCCAACCTGGTCGGCGATTATTACGTCGCGCCCTCCTTCATGAACGCGGTGGCGGACCACCTGGTCAAAAACGCGCTGGTCGACGCGGGCTCCTTCGACAAGCAAACGCGGGCGGCGACAGGGAGAGTGAGAGTGGGGAGCGCATGCGACCGCAGCCCGACTAGACGCCGGCGCCACTCTCCCCGCCGCGCCCCACCCGCGGCGGCCGGCCGCCGCGGGCGAGCCGCCGAGCGTGGCGGGCCGCCGAGCGCGTCGGCCCCATGTCCGACGCGCAAGCGCGGCACCGCGCGCGCGCCGCCCGCTTCGCCGCCGATGAGGCCGCCGCCGTCCGCGCAGGCAACGTCTACCTGCGCCCGCTCGGCGGCGACCTGGGTGTGTCGGTGCAGTTGCTGCCTGGTGGCCCTGCCGTTGAGATTGGGCGCCGGCTCGCGTGGTCTGGCGCCCCCGCGTCGTCCGCCGACCGCAAGCGCACGCCCCTGGTCGTCGCGACCGCTCGTTTGCCCGCCCTGGGGGCGGCGGTCGTGGTGGAGGTGCACAGCGGGCGCGAAGGGCGCAAGGCCGGCGCGCTGGGCGCGCTTTGGCTCCACCCCGAGACCGGCCCGCCGTTTCGCCTGCACCCCGGCGCGACGGTGACAGCGTCTGCGGGCGACCGCTTCCTGCTGTCCACGGACGCCGCCACAGCCCCAAACCCCGCCCTCGGCGCCGCGCTGGTCCGAGGGCGCGCCCCCATCCTGCGCGGCGCCCGGCTCGTCCTCATCGACCTCCCCGAAGCCGAGCACAAGGCGCAGTGGTGCGAGGCGGCGGGCGGCAGCGCGGCCGTGGTGTGCACGGGGGTCGGGTGGCCGCGCGCGGCGCCGCCCGGGGCGGCCGCCACGCACTATGTCGTCGACGGCGGCCCCCACCTCCTGTCCGGCCTAGCCCAGTTGAAGGCGTGGGGGCTGTGGGGGGAGGATGGGCGGCCGCCGCCGCCGCCGCCCGCAAAGCGCTCGGCGCGCGAGCGGCGTCCGCGCATCGCCTGGCCAGCGATCGTGCCGTGGAGTTGGCTGGAACACTGCCTGGATCGCCGGACGCTGTGCGACGACTGGATGGCTCAAGCGGCCGTCCTCCAGGCGCGGGAGGCCGACTTGACCGCCGCGGCGCGCGTTGCGGCCGCAGCTGCCCCCGCGCCGGCCGGCGCCAGAGCGAGAGCCAAGCGCGAGCGTCAGCGCGACACGACGCCCGCCAATGAGCTGGACGCGTCGACGGATGACGAGGGGCGGGGCAAGCGCGCCGCGGCGGCGACGGCCGACGGCGGCACGGCGCCCATCACTCCCGCGTCCGCGCCCCGTCTGCCGCCGCAGGCGCAAGCAACGGATCCTGTTGCCGGCTTTGACGAGGCGCTGGGCGTCTTGGCCCCCATCCCGCCCCCCTCTGCGCGCACGGGCGGCGCGAGCGGGCTGCCGTGGGGCGACGGCGGCGTCTGGGTCGAGCCGTACGATGTGGGGCTGGCCCTGGAGACGTTGCGCAAGATCAAGGTGCATTGGGATAGGTCTTGGCGCCGCGGCGCGCCGCCGGCGCGGCGCACGCACGCCGGCGCCGTGCTCGCCGACCGCTCGCGCTCGCCCTCGCCCTCGCGCTCGGGCTGCCCCCACCCCGCGTGCGCCGCGAGCCGCTGGTGCCTGGTGGCCCCGCTGAAGGCGCACGTCGACGTGTACCCGAGCACCCAGTCCTTCCAGCGCCGCGCGACCGAGCGCGGCGTGAAAGCGTTGGAAGCCGCCACCGACCCCATCATGTCCGAGGATCAAGTCGAGGCCCTGGAGGACGACTGCGGGCAGCGCGTGGGCGACCGCACGCGGGAGCGCATCTGCATCATCCTCGCGACCGGGTCGCTGCCGTCGGCCGACGCCGCCGCGTCCGACCCGGTGCTCGTCGCGCGGCGGGCGCTGGAGACGGTGTGGGGCGTGGGCGACGCGACCGCGCGGGACCTGGTGGCGTCCGGCATCATGTCGGTCGACGCGCTGCGCGCGGCGCGCAATGCGGGCACCGTAAAGCTCACCCGCGCCGCCACCCTCGGCGTCGCCCACTACAACGACCTGCTCCTGCGCATTCCGCGCGCCGAAGTGGCGTCCATCGAGGCCGCGGCGCGCGCCGCGGCGGCGTCGCTGTGGGGGCTCGACGCCGTGAGCCTGGCCGACCCCGCCCGCCCCTCTTCCGGCGCCGCCCACGTGCGCGCCGTCGGCTCCCACGTGCGCGGGCGCTGGCTCGACGCGGGCGACGTCGACCTGCTGCTCGCGCCGCCGCCCGGCGCCGACGACGGCGGCGCGCTCTCGACCAAGGGCGACCTCAAGGTCACCCTGTCCTGCTTCCTCCCGCTGCTCGAGACCGCCCTGGGCCGTGCCACGCTCGAGTCTGCCGGCGACGGCTGGGACGCGGCCGCGTCCCAGGGCGGCGGCGGGACCAAGGCCAGCCGCGCCGAGGCGGCGCACGCGTCGTGGTCGGGCGTCGCCACGTGGCCCAACGCCCGCCCGCCGCGCCCCGCGCGCCGGGTGGACATCAAGGTGTACGCACGGCGGTACCTGGCGGCGGCGTCGATGTACTTCGGGGCGGGGGAGCATTTCAACCGCGCGCTGCGGCAGTGGGTCAAGGCCGCGCCGCCGGCCAAGGCGCGCGCGGTCGCGCGCGCGGCCGAAATGGGGCTGAAAGACGTGGATTCGTTCCACTTGGCCGACACGCTGACCATGTGCCGGCGCGTGGGCTCGGCGTACGACGACCGGCTGGATTTGGGGGCGCCCATCCCGCTCACGTGCGAGACCGACATTTTCGAGGCGGTCGGCCTGCACTACGTGCCCCCGCACCTGCGCTCGTTCGAACTCCTGGGGCGGCAGCAATGAGGGGTGGAAGGGAGGGGAGGGAGGGAGAGGGGGGAGAGAGAGAGCACCGCTGCCCACAACCAACGCACGCCTACTTTCCCTCGCGTGTGTCACCCACCGCCCCACAACGCACGTCGCACAAGCGCACAGCGGCCGCCCTCTCCCTCACAGCGACACGCCGTCGCCGGCGTCGCCCGCGCCGTCCGCGCCGGAGTCGCCGGCCTCGGCCCGCGCGCGCGCGTCCCCCGGCAACCCCCACACGTGCACGCTGCGGTCGTCCGACGCCGACACAAGCATGGCCGGGTCGGCCGGGTTCCAGGCGACGGCGTTGACGGTGCCCGAGTGGCCGGGCAGGGTGTGGAGGAGCGCGCCGGTCGCCGCGCGCCAGACGAAGACGGCGCACGCTTCCGACCCCGACGCCACGAACCCGTCGTCCACGCCGCCGAAGCAGGAGCGGACGACGAAGCGGCCGGCTCGCGGGGGGGGGCCGCGGTAGACGGCGCAGGGGGCGGGGTCGGGGGAAGGGGCGTCGGCGGCGGGGGGTGGCGAGGCCGCGTCGGTGCCCAGCTCCCCGCGCCGCGCCGCCCCGCGCCCCGCCAGCCCCGGGGGCAGGCGCCACGCGTGCAGCTGCTGGTTGGCCAGGTTGAGGAGCAGCCTGTCGCCCGCGCGGGAGAGGGACATGGAGACAACCGCCTCCGCTTCCGCGATGCCGCCGTCGACCACCTCCGCCCCCGTCGACACGTCCCACGCCCGCACCCGGCGCTCGGACGACGACGTGAGCAGGGTGTCGCCGTCAGGGGTGACCGCCATGTCGTTGACGCGCTGGGTGCGCCAGGAGCGGAGCGGGGTGGTCGTGGCCGTCGGGGGGGCGCCGCCGCCGCCGCCGCCGCCCTCCCGCCGCACGTCCACCCCGATGACGTGCACCGTGCGATCGTGCCCCGCCGTGATGAGCGACCGGCCGTCGGGCGCCCACGCGAGGGCGGTGACCAGGGCGCCGTGGTGGGCGAGCGTGGCGAGCGGCGCGCCCGTCGCCGCGTCCCAGAGGCGCACGCTCCCGTCCGGCCCGCCCGACGCGAGGGTGGCGGAATCGGGGGCCCAGGCGAGGACGGCGACGGGGCCGGTGTGGCCGAGCAGCGCGGCGCGTTTGGCCACGCGGCGCGCGCGCGGGACCACGGTCCACAGAATGGCCACCCCGTCGGCCCCCCCGCTCGCCAGCGTGGCGCCGTCGGGCGAGAAGGCGACGTGCCACACCTCGTCCCCGTGGTCGAGCAGGACCTGGGTCGTGACGCGCGGGACGCCGGCGGCGGCGGCCGACGCCGAGGGGCGGTAGTCGGCGAGCAGCGAGCGCGGGCTCGGCGGCGCCTCGTTGGCGGACCGCCCGGCGGCGGCTTGGGCGGCCAGGGCTTGTTCCAGCAGGGCGAGGAGGCGGCGGGCGGGGAGCAGGGCGCCGGGGGGGGCGAGGGCCTGGAGGGTAGAGGGGGGACGGGTCGGCGCGCGCGCGCCGCCGCTCGCGGCGCCCCCCACCTCCTCTCCCCTCTCTCGCCTGCAACTCGTCCAGCGCCCGGTCCCGGCTGCCGCCCGCGACGCCCGCCCAAGCGAGCTCGGCCTGGGGGCCGCCGGGGGCGAGCAGGCACGCGGCGAGCGCGCGCAGCGCGCGCGCGCCCGGCGCGGCGGGGGCGGCGTCGCGGCGCAGCGCCTTGACCGCGGCGGGGACTTCGCCCCGCTCCAGAGCCTGCACGACAAAGGTGGGCGCGCGCGTCGGCGTCGGCGGGCGGCAGGGGCTCGCCCCGCCCCCCCCGCCGCTCTCGGCATCCCTAACCCCTAACCCTAACCCCGCACCTCGAGGCACGCTTCGCGGCCCGCGACCCACGCCACCCGCTTCCGGCCCTCGCCCCCAACCCCGAGCCCCTCCATCAGCCCCGGCACCTCGCCCCACGCCCCCGCCGCGACCGCCGCCCGCACGCGCGCCGCGGCTGGCGGCTCGGCGCGCGTCCCGCTCTCGGCCTCGAGCGACGCCGCGACGCCGCCGTGGCCCAGGTCTTGCAGGCACTGGGCCAGCAGGCGCACGAGCTCGGTGCGGTCGATGAGGGACGCGTCGCCGAGGCGGGGGGGGGCGCGGGCGGCCATGGGGGTGGGGGGGAGCGGCGGGGCGCGCCGGCGCGCGCCGGCGCGCTTTGGGGGGGGCGGGGCGGTGTCTGCGGGCGCCCGCTTGCCGCGCGCGGGCATAAAGCGCGGCCGCGCCGGAACGGGACAGAGTGTGCGCGGGCGGCGGGCGGCACACCACCCCACACACGCACCACTCCCCCGCCGGCGCCGCCGGGCACAGACTTCCTACACAGAGAGAATTGCGCGCCGTGTCGGCGGGGCGTGGCGGGGCGGGGGACGGGGATGGTGTGGGGAAGAAGGAGAACGCCGGGGGAGGGGGGGGCGGTCGAGGGGGGCCGAACGATTGCTGGCGGGAGTGCGCGGGCGTCGCCTTGATGAATGTGAAGGGGAGATGGGGACAGAGAGTCGGGAGCGGCAGCGCGCGGCAGCGGCGGCGGGCGGTCCGCCGCCGCCGCCGCGGCGCTCAGCCGCGGCGCGCTCCCGGGGCGGGCGTGGGCGCCATGTTGACGCCGCTGGGCAGGCCGAGCGCCGCGAGCAGGGCGGCCGGCCCCGCCCCCGCCGCCGCGAGCGCGGCCGCGAGCGCGGCGTGCGGGCCGGTCAGGCCGGCGCCCGACTGCGCAAACAGGGCGGCCAGGGCGGCTATGTGCGTGGCATCGACGGCCGGGGGCGGCGCGGAGGGGGCGAGGGCGCGCGGGGCGGGGGTTTCGGGCGCCGCGACGCCCGTGCCGCCCGGCGTCGGCCCGCACGCCCCTCCGCGGCCCGCCAGATTCAGGGCGACCGCCAGCTGGCCGCGCAAGACGTCCGCCGCCGCCGCCGCGGCTTGCGCCGCCGCGCGCGCCGCCGCGAGCGCGGCCGCTGCGGTGCGCGCGTCGGCCTCCAGGGCCGCCACCCGCTCCTTGAGCGCGCGCACCGTCTCGCCCTGACGCGCGCGCACCCGGCGGGCGGACTCGCGGTTGGACAGTCGCCTGAGGAAAGGAGGGGGGAGGCAGGCGGGAGGGCGTCGGCCGCCGCCCGCGCGCGCGCGCGCGCGCCGGCGGCCGCCGCCGCCGATCCACCCTCCCTCCCCTCGATCCTCCACCATTCTACCTACCGTTTTTCACGCCGCAAGTCGTCCGCGGATCGAGCGTGTTCCACCGGCTCCGCGGGCGCCACGCCGCGGGGCGATCCAGCGGGCGCCCGCTTGGTGGGCGATCTGGCGCCCGCCGGAGATTGCGGCAGCGAGTGCCCAGCATCCATCTGGCAGGTGCGCGCCCGGGGCGAGGCCGAGAGGGCCGCCATCCGAGGCGGCGACCGACGGCTGGGCCGCTGTGGCCGGCGCCGGCACCCCGCGCCCTATCCAGAGGCGAAGGCGCGATCTAGGTAGACCGCCTGGGGGCGGGCGGGGGTGCGCGGGGGGCGGGGCGAGGGTGTGAGAGCGGGACTGGTCGAGACGAGGCGGCTCCACTTTTCAAGCTGTCTGACGCTCCGTGCGTCCGTGCCCGACGGCGCGGGACTGCCCGCCCGTCGATGCCCACAAGGCCTGGCCCGGGCCGCCCCGTTGACGCACACTCGACTCTCCCCAGACCGCCTCGGCCCCACCCCTCCTCCCACAGCCCTCCTCCCACCCCTCCCCCCCTCTCGAGGCAGTGCTTCGGGAATGCTACAGAGACCCGCCAATGTGAACGCGCGCGCGCCGCCCCCGGCGTCGCCCAGACCCCCCGCTCTCCTTCTCAGGTCTCCCCTCGGCGGAAGCCGCCCTCGCCCCTCAACTCGGCGGGCATGGGCGGCGGGGCAAAGGGGTCGGCCGTCAGGTCGGTCGGGGCCGGCGGGGTGGGCTAAGGAGGGGGGAAGGGGGGAAGGGGTGCGTGAGGCGCGCGGTGGCCGCCGCGGGCTCCCCGGCCTCCCTTCTCGCTCGCCCGCCCGCCCACCTTGTCGCCGCCGCCGCCAAACCAGCCGCCAAACCAGCCGCCGCCGCCGCCGCCGGCGGCGTCGGCCTCGCCGCCCGGCGCGACCGGCGCGGCCCCCGCGGGCGCCGCCACGACTTCCGCCGCGGGCGGCTGGACATCCAGCATGGGCGGCGCCGGCGGCGGCGCGGTCATCTTGGTGAGGGCGATGCCGAGGCCTTCAATCATGGCCAGGAGGACGCCGCCAAAGGCGGCCGCTCGCGCGGCGGACGCGGGGCCGGTGCGCAGCTGCAGGAAGCCGCCGGTGAGAGCGCCGGCCGCAATTGAGTTCCAGGGGTCTTCCTGTACAGGCGAGAGGGAGGGAGGAGGGGTGTGGGAAAGGGCGCGGGCACACGCGCGCGCACGGCCGGCCCTCCTTCGGCCCTTCCTCCTCCCGTCCCTCACCTTGCGCCGCACGGCGATCAGGGTGCAGTCGAACGCGGAGAAGAGGCCGCCCCACACGGCAAAGGAGCCGCCGATGCGGGGCGCCTCGCGGCGGACGGCCTAAGAGGGATGAGGAGAGGTGCCGTCGTCGGCGGCGTGGCCTCCTCCTCCGCGGCCGGGCCCCGATTGGCGGCCCGCACGCCGGCGGGCGCGGCTTAGAGCAGCGCCCACCCGCCCCTTGACCGCGGCGCCGCGCCGGCGGCCGCGCCTGCGGCACGGCGGCGGCCGTCGGGCGCGCGGCGGCGCTGGCCGCGCACCGGCCGGCCGCCGGACGCCGCATCCCGGCCCGCCGCGGTCGCCGGACGCGACCAGCACCTCTCGCGTCCGCCTGCCCTCACCTCGAAGCCGCCGCGCGCGCGCGCGCCGCCCGGCGAATTCTTTGCGCCCTTGAGCGCGTGCCACAGCCCGCCGCCCACCGCCCCCATGCCATACGCGCCGCCCACATCGTCCAGGATGCGGTGGGGGCACGGCTCTCGCTTGTGGTCCACGGACGGCGTGCCGCCGGGCGGCGGCGGCGGGGCCGCCATCGGGGCGGAGGGGAGGGGAGAGAGGGGTGCTAGTGCGGTTGGGGCGGGCCCCTGGGGGCGGCAGGGCGCTGGTGCGGTGTGGTGGGGGCGTGGGGAGCCGCGGCGGCGGCGGCGGCGGCGGCGGCGGATAGTGCTGCCCGCCTTCGCCTCGCCGCCTCTAGCGCAATCCCGTTCAGTCCCGCGGTGCAAAAGGACCATTCACGCGTCGCCATCATTAAACCCAAAGAGCGTCGCCGCGTTGCCGCCGCCGACCGCGGCCGCGTCGGCTGCCGAGAGCAGCCCCTCTCTCTCCCATTCATCCAACAACGCCCACGCGCCCTCATACGTCCCGTGCTCCATGGCCCAGGGCCAGTCGGTGCCCCACATGAGGCGGGCGGGGCCCACGGTGTCGAGGAGCCAGGCCATCAGGCCTCGTGCCGCGGTGCCGTCGACGCCGGGCGCCCCGTCGGCATTCCCGGCCACCCGAAACCAGGCGGAAGCTTTTACGGTGAGGCGGTCGGGGTGGGCGGCGGCCAGGGAGGCGAGCGCGCGCGCGTCGGGGCCGTCGAGCGCGGACGCGCCGACGAAGCCGCAATGATCCAACACGACGCGCACCGAGGGCACGGTGCGCATGATGCGGTTGATGGCCGGGGCCAGGGGCGCGAGGCCCTTGAAGGCCATCACGCACACGGGAACGCCGCGGGCTGCAGCAGTGTCGGCGGTGGCGAGCCCCGTGTCGCTCGCCAGCCCCTCGTCCGGATCCCACCCGTCCAGGTACGGGTTGAACCGCAGCGCGGCCACCCCGGCGTCGGCCAGGGCGTGGGCGGCCATCACGGCGGAAATCGCGGGGAGCGACGGGTCGACCGACGCGCACACCCGCACGCGCCCTCCAGAGGCTCTCGCCGCGTCCAGCACGTACGAGTGGTCAAACGCGTAGCAAGCCGGTTGCACGACGAGCGCGGACCCGACCGACGCGGCGTCGAGCGCGGCCAGGAGTGCCGGCGCTCCCCCGGCCTGCAGCGGCGCCCCCGGCCGCGCGCCCAGCATGGGCGCGACGTGGCTCGCGTCGGGTGCGGACCATGCGTGCACGTGCGCGTCGACGCGGGGAGGGCGGAAGGGGCGCATTCGAGGGGCCGGCGGCGGCGAGTGTTAGGCGGGCCGTAGCGAGCAGACCGGTCAGTTTTTTTTCGCGCCCCGCCCGCCGCGCCGCGCGCCCACGCTCTCGAGAGCGCGCGCCGGTCCCGGTCGCCCTATCGGGCCCCGCGCCTCGCGCGCCACCCCCCCATCGCGCGCCGCCCCCCCCCCTCCCTTCTCCATCGATGCCCTCCCCCGCCCTCCTCGCCGCCGTCGCCGCCCTGGCCGCCCCCGACCCCGGCTCCCGCGCCGCGGCGGCGCGTGCGCTGCGGGACGACGTGGTGGGCGCGCCGGCCGCGCGCAAGGCGGCCTACGTCTCCGCGGGCGCCGTGCCCGCCCTCGTGGCCGCCCTGCGCGATGGCACGCCCGAGGTCGTGGTCCCCGCGGGCGCGGCGGTGGCGGCGGTGGCGGGAGCGTCGGCCGAGGCCGCGGCGGCGGTCGTGGCGGCGGGCGGGGTGGAGGCGCTGCTGGCCGCCCTCGTCAGCCCCGACGCGCCCACCGCGGCCGCAGCCGCGCGCGGGCTGCGCCCCGTGCTTGAGCACGCGCCGCGGTCGCTGCCGCCCGCCGCGGTCGCCGCGCTCGTCGCGCTGCTAGCCTCGCCCGCGCCCGGCGTCGCCACCGTGGCGGCCCGCGTCCTGGCGCTGGTGGCCGACGACGGTGGCGGCAGCGGCGCGACCGCGGCGGTCGACGCGGGCGCGGCGGCCGCGCTCGCGTCCGCGCTCGCCGCGCCGCGCGGTCGCCCCGCCGCCGCCGCGGCCGCCGCCGCGCTGCGCCCCCTGCTGGAGGCCGACACCCGCGCGGCCGCCGCTCTGGAGGCGTCGCCCGCCGCGGTCGCGGGCCTTGCCGCCCTGCTGCGCGCGCCGGCCGCCGCAGACCGCGCGCACGCAGACGCGGCGGCCTGCCTCGTCGCCGCCGCCCCCGCGCTCCCCCCCGCCGCGGCCGACGCCGCCCGCCGTGCGGCCTTGCCCGCGTGCGTGGCCCTGCTGAGCTCCCCTGACCCCCCCCTGGCCGACGCTGGAGCAGCCGCACTCGCCGCCGTCGTCGCCACGTCACCCGCCCTGCGCCGCGCCGCGGCCGACGCGGGCGCTGTTGCCGGCCTCTGCGCCATGCTGGCGACGAGAGGCGAGGGTGGTGGCGAGGGCGGCAGCTCTCTCCCCCCCCCGCTCGCCCTCCACGCGCTCGCCGCTCTCTGCGCCCCCTGCGAAGCCGCCCGCGCCGCCCTCGCTGCCTCCAACGCCCTGCCCGCCATCCTGGCGTCCCTAGAGCGCGGCGCGCCCCCCGCCCGCGCGGCGGCGTGCGCCGCGCTGCGCGCCGCGACGCGGTCGGCAACCGCGCTGCGCGCGGGGCTCGCCGACGCGCGCCTTGCCGCCCCGCTGGTCGCCGCCGCGGGCGACCCGGACCGGGCCGTGCGCGCGGCAGCCTCCGCGGCCCTGTGCAACGTGGCCCTGGACGCGTCGCCCGCGCGTGACGCGCTCCTCGACGCCGGCCTCCTCCCCGCCCTCGCCGCCCTCGCCGCCGACGCCACCGACGCCGAACTGCGCCTCAATGGCGCGTGGGGCCTGCAGAACGCGGCCTTTCACGCGGGCGGGCGCGCACGGGGCGCCCTGCTGGCCGCACTGCCGTGGCGCGCGGCTGCCGCGCTCGCGCGCGACGCCGACGCGCGCGTGCGCGCCAAAGCGCTCAACCTGCTCCAAAACCTGTTTGCGCACGCGACTGAAGCGGAAGCGGGCGCGGCGGCGGCGTGGGGGGGGGAGGGGATGCTCCGGCTGCTCGCTGAAAGGGCGCGCGGGGGGGGCGGGGACGGGGACGCCGCCGCCACCACCTCCGCCGCTCCGTCCCCGCCCACCGACGACGACGACGGCGAGTGCCGGCCTGAAGCCGGCCCCGCGGTGGAAGCCCGGCACGCGGCGTACGCCCTGGCCAACGCGGCAGCGTGCGGTGGCGAGCGCGTGCGCGACGCTGTCGCCGCCTCTGGCGCCCCCGCCGCCATTCCGATGTTGCTCACCTCGCCCGACGCCCGCCTGCGGCTGGCGGGCGCGTGGCTGGCGGTCAACGCGTGCGGGAGCGGGGGCGGCGCGGGCGTCGCCGCCCGCGCGCGCGCGCTGCAAGCCGCCGGCGCGCTGGCCGCGCTCGACGGCGCCGCGCGGGACGATGTGGGCGATGTGCGCGAGCGAGCGGCGGCGGCGGCGGCCCGGCTGCGCGAGGCGCTGGAAGAAGAAGGGGGGGGGGGGGGGGCGCCGGCCGCAGCCGCTGCTCTGGCCGCTGCTCCGCCCCCGGCCGCCGCCGCTGCTCGCCGCCCTGCCGCGTTTGCCAACACCCTGATCGCCCTCGTCGGCGACGGCGGGCCGCGCCCGCCCACGGCCGCGGGCACCCACTTTGCGCGCGCGGTCGAGGCCGCGCTGGCCGCCGGCCGCGGGGCGGGCCTCGCGCCGTTCAATGCCGCGGGCGCGCCGCGCCCCGCGGGCGCGGGGCGCGGCGCCGCGCGCGGGCGCGCCGACGCCGACGACAGCGACGACCCCGCGGCGCCGCCGCCGGCGCGCCGGCGCCGGGCGGCGGGCGGGCCGGCGGAGGGTGAGGGGGCGATGGACGTCGATGGAAGCGGTGGCGGCGGCGGCGGGTCGCGCGGCGTGTGACAGAGCGAGCGCCGCCGCGGTCGGTCGGTCGCTGAAACTGCGCGCTGCACATTCTTCTCTCTCTCCCTCGTATCTCGCTTCTCTCTCCCTGTCCCCTCTCTTCACGTGTCGCCCCAAGCCGCTGCCAGCGCCCCGAGAGACCCCGCCGCGCGGGTGACGAAAAAGACGGTGAGCGCCCACCACACCGCGCCGAGCGAGTCGGCGCCGCAGGCGACCGCCCACCAGCGGGCGGCGCCGACGGCGGCGGCGGCGGCGAGCATGGTGCGGACCAGGGCGCGGGGGCGGCCGAGGGCGATGAGAGCGCCGGACGCCGCAACGTCGGCAGCGCACGCGGCCGTGGCCATAAACGCCTGGGGAGCCACGCCGCGCATAAGAGCGTGCAACGCGGGGTCGGGTGTGAAGAGAGACGGGTGGAGGGCGGCCAAGGAGGCGGCGAGGGCGGTTACGGCGCCGACAACGGCGGCAACGCGGAGCAAAACTCCTATTGTCGCCCTTTTCTCGTCCCCGGACCTTGCCGCCGGCACAAAGGACAATGCTGCCGCCTCCAGTGGCGTGTGCGCAAACGAAGCGAGCGACCAGGCTTGCCACACCGGCTGGTGCGCGGCGACCGCGGCGACCGGACTCAACCCGTTGGCCCCGGATTGAATCAGCCAGTACGCCGCGACCTTGGCAAAGTAGACCGCGGTCACGGGGCCGCCCGTGGTGGCGAGGGTGGACGCGGGCGAGGCCGCGCCGCGCGGCGGGTCGAGGGCCGAGCGCAGGCCACGGAGAGACGGGGAGGCGGGGCCGCGGCCTTGCAAGGCGAGCAGCAGTCCGAGCGTGCCAACGGCCTGGGACGCGACCGTCGCCGCGGCGGCGCCTGGCAGGCCGAGGCCGAGGCCGGCTACGAGCACCAGGTCGAGCGCCACGTTGGCCGCCGCCTGCACCCCCACCCACGCCAGGGGCGTGCGCGCGTCGCGGGCCGCGAGGAGAGTCGCTTGGGCGACGCCCGTGGCCAGGGTGAGGGGGCAGGCGAGCGCGCGGACGCGCAGGTAGGAGAGCGCGGGCGCCGCCAGCGCGGGCGCCGCGCCCGTCAGGGACACGAGGGCCGGTCCCGCGGCCAGCAACGTCAGCGTGGCGGCCGCGCCGACGGCGGCCGCGACGGCGAGCCCCGCCGACGCGAGCGCGCCTGCGCCCGCTTCATCCCCCCCCCTCAACGCGTCGGCCACGCCCCCGATGACGGCCGCGTTGACGCCGGTGAGGAGGTACCCGACAAAGGAGAAGAGTTGGGCGTTGGGGCCGAGGGCGGCGAGGGCGAGGGTGCCGCAACAGCGGCCGACGACGAGAACGTCGACGAGCGTCAAAAGGGGGTCGCACAGCGGCACGCCCGCCGCCGGCACCATGAAGCGGGCCATGGAGCGCGCGGAGGCGGCGCGCCAGGCGGCGGTCGCGCCCGGGAACGCGGGCGCGCCACCGCCGGCGGCCGCGGACGCGGCCGCGCGCGCGCAGCGGGCGGCGCGGCGGGGTGGCGCATGGTGTGTGGGATGCTGTGGCCCGGCGCGGCACCGGCCGGCGCGCGGCAGGGAGCGCATGCCGCGCGCGAGAGTGCACGGGGGTCGAGAGAGGCACCCCCTCGCGCACCCCACCGGATCCCCCCTCCCGGTCATGAGACCGCCACCCTGGCCTACATGGCGCATACTATGCTGTTATCACGCGCCAGGGAGCGCGCTTGCTGGCGCATCCGAGCGGCAGAGCGCGCGCCCCGCGCGGGCGAGGACGCCTGGGGATTAAGGGCTGCGCCTGGCCGCGCCGCCGTCGCGCGCGCGCATAGGACACGGCGCACGCGCGCGCGCGGGCCAGGGCACCGAGGCAAAAAGAAGGTTCGAGGGGTCGACCTAAGACGGGGCAGAAGGAAAAAGGGCGCAGCGGCGACTGCAAGCCGCCGCGCGCATGCCGCGCCGACGCCGCCGTGTTGTGTGTGGTGGGGCGCGGCGCCGACTGCTCCGGCGAGCGCGGGCCGGCGCCCGGCAGAGAGAGGGAGGAGGGGGCGTGCCGCGGTCAAGGCGCACCGTCGTCCGGGCCGTCGACCGCCAGGCCCGCGACGGCGGCCGCCAGGCCGTCGGCCGGGTCGTCGGGCGGTGCGGAGTCAGCCTCGGCGGCGTCAGCGGCGTCGGCGCCCTCCACGCCCGCCGGCAGCGACGCGACGAGCCGCACCAGGTACTCGCCGCGCCCCCCGGGGTCCCCCGCCATCGCGTCCCACTCAAAGTAGGGCACCGCGCGCAGCGCGTACCCGCACGCTTCCGCCGCCGCGCGGCGCGACGCGGTGCGCCCGAGCGGGCGCCGCGACCCCGACGCAAACGCGGGCGGCGCGTCCGCGTCGAGTAAAGCGATGAGCGTCACCCCGTCGGCCGCGAGGAGGAGGACGTCGGCGGCAAAGAGGCCACAGGGGGTGGTGCCGCCGACCGCGTGGGGGACGCCGGCGGCCGCCAGGGCGGCGGCCAGCTCGCCCACAAAGCGGCCCGGCGGCGGGCGACGGGCTGACGCCGCCCACACGCGCGCCCCTCTGTCGGCGAGCGCGGCGGGAAAGGACGCCGCTGCGGCGCCCGCGCGCACGCCGCGCGCGGGGCGCCCGCCCAGCATCAGGAACGCGCCGTACAGCTGCAGCACGTCGGCGTCGTCAAAGGTTTCGACCGCGACGTCGGCGAGGCGGGAGAGGAGGCGGTGCCAGAGGGGGGAGGGGAGGCCGCGGAGGAGGGCGAGCGCCCACGCCATGCCGGCCAACTCCCCGACCCGGTACCGCGCCCAGGCCCGGTCCACGTGGTCGGCAGCCCGGCGCAGCAGGCCGCCGGGAGGGGAGTGGAAGAGGCGGGCAAAGGCGGTGACCGCGTGGGTCGCGTCTTGCGGCGCGAACTGGTCGAGCCGCGCGGCCGCCGCGCCCGCCGCCGCGTCCAGCAGCCCCGCCCCCGGGTAAAACTCGAGCGCGGCCAGGGCCCATAGGGTGTTGGCCAGCTCCTGGGCGGTGAACTGGTGGAGCGACGCGCCGACGTGGGCCGCAACGGCGTCGAGCGCCGCGTGCCCGGGGGAGTACCCCAACCGCGCAAACGCCCAGAGCGAGTTGGAGATGGCCTGGGGGCGGAACGCGTGCACGCGGGACGCGGCCTGGGCGGCGAGGGCGTCCAGGGCGGGCGCGCCGGGGTCGTGGCCGAGCGTGGCGAACGCCCACAGGGTGTTGGCGACCTCTTGCGGTTTGAACCGGGGCGCGGTGGCGACGGCGCGCGACGCCGCGGCGGCCAGCAGTCCAGTCCCGGGGTGGTGGCGCAGGGTGGCAAACGCCCAGAGCGAGTTGGAAATGTCTTGCGGCACCGAACACCCCATGTCCGCCTCGATCTGGGCCGCCGCCGCGACGAACAGCTCCTCCGGGGGCGCGTACCCCAGCTTGGCCATGGCCCATAGCGTGTTGGAGGTAGCTTGCGGGCGGAAGGTGGCCATCGTGGCAGCGGCGTGGAGCGCGACGCGGTCGAGGAGATCGTCCTCGGGCAGGTACCCCAACGTCGCGAAAGCCCACAGCGTGTTGGAGACTGCTTGCGCGCCAAACCGGGGCAGGAGCGCGCCGGCCGCGGCGACGAGGCGGGCGAACGGGTCGGACGCGAAGAGCGCGGCGGGGCCGCCGCCGGGGCCGCCCGCGGGGGGCTGCAGTTTGGCGAGGCGGTGCAGCGCGGTGGCCACGTTGACCTCGTCAAACATGTGCACGGAGGTGGCGACGGCGTCGAGGACCTGGGGAGGGGAGGAGAGATGAATGGGGGTGGGCAAGGGCGCCGTGGCCGTGCGCGCGCGCACCCTTGGCCGCCGCCCGCCGCGTCGCCCCCGCCCGAACCCAAAATCCGACCCCGAGGGCACGTCGGCGACCCATCCACCCCCCTTCAACACCCCAGCCCACCCCCACCCCGCCACCCCCTCGTGCGTACTTGGTGAAACTGTGTCGCCGACGCGAGCTTTTTCGTGATGATCTTGTTGTAGTTGACCTCCCCCTGGGGCGCCGCCAAGCCTCTACCTCTTGCTCCTCGCCCCCCAGCCCCCGGGCCGCGCGGCGGGTGCGCGTAGCGCACTTGGGGCGGCACGCTGTAGCCGTGCGTGCCGAATTGGCCCCCTCCCAGCCCCGCTCCGAGGCCCAGGTCGGCAGCGGGGCCGGTGAGCGCGTCGTAGTGGGCCAGGGAGGAAGCGACGTGAGGAAAATAAGCGGGATTCGCCCCACCAAGCTGCGCGGCCTGCAGCTCGAGCCGCGCCGCGAGTGCGGCCAGCTCGGGCGGCGGGTCTTCCTCGGGTGGGGGCGCGCCAGCCGCCCACAGGTCCTGGAGGCCGCCGTACGGGTCGGGCGGGTCGGGCAGCCACGCCATGGGGGGCTTGGAGCTGCGCGCGGGCACGGCCGGCGCAGGCCGGTCGCCGCGCTGGTGCCAGCGGCGCGCGCCTCGGCCGGTCGCCGGCCCAGGTGCGCCCGCTGGCGGGCGGGGCAGCCCCGGGCGCCCAGGCGCCGGGGAGGGGCGGCCGGATGGGCAGGTGGGGCGGAGCCACGCGGCGCAGCTGTGCAGCACGGGGTTTTGCGGCGGCGAGCTGCGTTGGGCCACAGATCGGGGCCGCGCGAGCGGCCCGCGCCCCGTGCGCATGGCGCGATCCGCCGCCCGTCGCCTGGCGACGATCGCCGCGAGCGTGAGCGCAAGGGCGGGCGACCACGGCGGCGACGGTGCCGCCGCCGCCGCCCGACGCCTCCCCACCCCCTCCTCTGCAGCCCGCCGCCATCTCCGTCGACGCCCTCGTCGTCGGCGCCGGCGCGGTCGGCCTGGCGGCCGCGGCCGCGCTCGCGCGCGCGGGGCGCGGCACGCTCCTGCTCGACGGCGCGCCCGCGCCCGGGACCGCTACAACGTCCCGGTCTAGCGAGGTGGTGCACGCAGGTGGGGAGAGGAGGGGAGGAGGTGGCGCGTTTCGCTCTCTTTTTTTCTTCTTCTTAATCTTAACCCCCACCATTCCTCCCCCTTCCAGGCATCTACTACCCCCCCGGCTCCCTCAAGGCCGCCACCTGCGTCGCTGGCGCGGTCCAGCTGGCGGACTACTGCGCGGCCCGCGGGGTGCGGTTGGCGCGGGTGGGGAAGGTCGTTGTCGCCCATGCACCGTCCGACCTCCCGTCCCTCGACCGCCTCGCCGCCAACGCGGCGGCATGTGGCGTCAATCTCGAGCGCCTGTCGGCCGCCGACGTGGCGGCGCTGGAACCGGCGCTGGAGGCGGCGGGCGGCCTGCTCTCGCCGTCGACGTCCATTTTCGATTCCCACGCCTACGTCGAAGCGCTACTGGCCGATTTCGAGGAATCCGGCGGCACGTTTGTGCCCCACTCCACCGTCGTCGGCGGCCGCACGCTCGCGGGCGGCGGCCTGGAGGTCTCGGTCGCCGGATCCGACGGCGGCCCGCCCACCACCGTGCGCGCCACCACCGCCGTCCTCGCCGCCGGCCTCGGCTCCAATGCGCTCTTGGACGCGGTCGACGGCCTGGCGAGCCTGCCCCGGCAGCGCCTCGCGGCGGGGCGTTATTTTTCGCTGGCCGCCCCCTCCCCTTTCTCCCGCTTGGTCTATCCCCTGCCCACCCCCGGCGGCCTGGGCGTGCACGCCACGCTCGACCTCGGTGGGCGGTGCCGGTTCGGCCCGGACGTGGCGTGGCTGGAGAGTGCCGCCGGCGGCCCCCTCGGCCCCGCGCCGCCCCCCGTCCCGCCCGGCCTCGCGCCCGCGTTTGAAGCCGCCATCCGGCAGTGGTGGCCCGGCCTGCCGGACGGGGCGCTGGCGCCGGATTATTCGGGGCTGCGGCCGAAACTGGGCGGCCCCGGCGACGCGCCGTCGGATTTTTTAGTCGCGGGCCGCGCCACGCACGGCGCGCGCGGCGTCGTCGCCCTGCTCGGCATCGAGTCGCCGGGGCTGACGGCGAGCTTGGCGCTGGCGGACGTGGCGGTCGCGGCGCTGGACGAGTAGGGAGAGAAGAGAGGGAAAAAGGGGTCTAGTTTTTTGTTTCGTTTTTCGCTGCTGTCGCTGCTCCCACACCCGTCATCTCCTCGCCGTGCACGCCGCCACGATCGCCGCCACCGCCCCCGCCAGCGCGGGCGGGGTGAGGAGGGCGTGCCAGCGAGCGCCCGCACGCGCGCGGGCCGCGGCCGCGTCGGCGCGCGCCGCGAGCGCGGGCAGGTCGCCGTCGTTGGCCAAGACGATGTCCCCAGCACGCATCAGCTTGAGCTTGGCCGCGTCCGGCATCTGGGCCGCGATCCGCGCGGCGGCAGCGGTGGCAGAGAGGCCGTCGCGCGCGCGCACGCGGTCGCCGCGCGTTGCCGCGTCCGCCGTGACGAGGATAACAGGCCGCGTCGCCCGCCACGCCCCCGTTTCGTACAGGAGCGGCATGTCGACCGCGACGACGAGGCGGCAGGCGAGCCACGCCCTCAAGAGGCGCCACGCGAGCGCGAGCGCGACGGGCGCGTGCGTCGCCGCGTTGAGCTTGCGCCGCGCGCCTTCGTCGGCAAAGACCAGCTCTCCCACCTTTTCCCTGTCGAGCCGGCCGTCGGGCGAAAGCACGCCCGGTCCCAGCGCGGCCACCACGCGCCGGTGCCCCCACGCGCCCGGCTCGACCGCGGCCTTGGCCAGGTCGTCGCAATCGACGACGGCCAGATCGTGCACGTCGCGCCAGCGGGTCGCGACGGTGGACTTGCCGGACGCGATGCCGCCGGTCAGGCCGACGACGCGCATTGGGAGAGTGGATGGACACGCCTGCGCCAGCCACACCTGCATGGCCCGCCCCTTCTGCTGCTGGCCCTGGCCCTCGCCGGGCTCGCGCGCGCCGCTCGTCGCGTCGTACTCGGGCGAGAGCGAGTGCGGCGGCGGCGGCGAGGGCGACGCCAGCGCAGCGCGCGCGTGCCGCTTCGCCGTCGTCGACGCGGCGGACAAGGGGACGCTGTCCACGGGCGAGGTGGGACGCCGTGGCGGGCGTGGAGCGGGGCGGGAGCGAGGGGCGCGCCTGGAGACGCCGACCCTCTCCCCCCTCCGCCCCCAGGCCCCCGACGCCGCGTCCCTCGCCGCCCGCCTCGGCGTGCCCGAGCGCGACGCGCGCCTGCTCATGCCGGCGCTGCCGGGCGGCCCGCCCGCGCCCGCGTTGGTGGCGTCGCGCGGCCGCGCGACGCTCGTCGGCCTGGAAGGCGTCCGCCTCGCCATCACGCACGCCGCCGCCTTTGTGCTGGCCGCGCCGCCGACCCCGCTGGGTGCGCTGGACGGCGCGTGCGCGCCGCCGGGCCTGGGCGCGCCGCTGGTGGGCGAGCTCTCGGCCGCCGCGCGCGCGCACGGCCCCGGCCCCGCCTTTGCCGCCGCCGCCCTGGACGCCGCCCTGGACGCGGTCGTCGCTGCTTTGGACGCGCGTGCCGCCGCGTGCGACGCCGAGGCGGCGGCCGCGGCCGACGCGGTGGCCGCGCGGATCGACCGCGCGGCGCTCGAGGCGCTGCGCCGGGCGAAAGCGGGTTTGATCGACCTCAAAGGAGCGGCCGGGCGCGTGTCCCGCGCGCTGCGCCCGCGGCGGGCCCGCAACGCGCGCGCGCCGTGGGCGGCGGCCGCCGACGCGGCCGCCGCGCGCGCCGCGCGCGCGGCGGCCGCGGGCGACGCCGCGTCGGGCGCGGTGCGCGCGGCCGAGTCCGCCGCCCGCATGGACGCGCGCCGGCGATCCCTGGGGCTGCTGGCGACGATTTGATTCGAGTGTCTGTTGCGCGCGGCGTCGGTGTTGCATTCTCTCCCTCCCTCCCTCACGCGCGCTCGGCCGCCGCTTCCGCCGCCGCCCGCATCGCCCGCCCCGCGCGCGAGCCGGACGGGCGGCCCAGGGCGGCGCAAATGTGGTCGGCCGCGGACAGCAGGCGCGGCACGTCGATCCCGGTCTCGATGCCGAGGCCGTGCAGCATGTAGACGACGTCCTCGGTGGCCACGTTGCCTGGAGAGAAGGGTGGGGTGGGCGGCGCCTTGCGCGACGCTGCCGCCCCACCCACCCCCCCTGCGCCCCCTCGCCCACCCGACGCCCCGGGCGCAAACGGGCACCCGCCCAGCCCCGCCACGCTCGCGTCGTGCACGGACACGCCGGCGGCGAGGGCGGCCAGCACGTTGGCGACGCCTTGGCCGTACGTGTCGTGGCAGTGGCTCGCGAGCGCGGCCACCGGCACCTCTTCTTTCGCCGCCGCAAACAGGGCCGCCACGCTGGCCGGCGTCCCCACCCCGGTCGTGTCCCCGAGCGACACCTCGTAGCAGCCGGCGGCGTGGAGGGCGGCCGCGACGGCGGCGGCGGCCGCGGGGCGGACGGCGCCTTCGTAGGGGCACCCGACCGCGACCGACACGTAGCCCCGGACGCGGGCGCCGGCTTCCTTGGCAGCAGCAATCACGTCCCTGTAGCGGGCCAGGGTCTCCGCGATCGACGCGTTCAAATTGCGCCGGGAAAAGGATTCGGTGGCGGCGGCAAACACCGCGACGTCAACCGCGCCCGCCGCGAGCGCGCGCTCCAGGCCCTTGAGGTTTGGGGTGAGCACCGGGTACCGCACGCCGGGGAGAGGCGTGACGCCGGCGAGGACCGCGTCCGCGTCGGCGAGTTGGGGGACCCATTTTGGAGACACGAACGACGTCGCCTCCACGACGGGGACGCCCGCGGCGGCCAGGCGGTGGATGAGGCCGACCTTGACGTCGGTCGGGACCTGAGGGGGGGGGGGGGGGGTGGCGGCCGGGGCGGGCGGCGGCGCGCGCGGTTCGGCGGGCGGCGCCCCTCCACCTCACGCACCAGCTCTTTCTCGTTCTGCAGGCCGTCCCGGGGGCCGACGTCCACGATGGTGACGGCCCGCGGGAGGTCGAGGTCGAACAGGCGCTGAGACGGGAGGGTCGGGGTCGGGCGCCGCGGCCCGCCCCCCTCCCGCCGCCCGCAATCCGCGCCCGGCGACCCACCGGGGCCGCGTGCAGGCCGCGGCCGCCCGCGAGCGCGGCCGCGCGGCGGCCGGCGGCCAGCATCGGGGGGGCGAGAGAGGGCAGCGACGCGGACTGGCCGCTCGCGCTCTCGCCGCCGCGCGCCTCGCGCCAGTCACACCGCCCCAACGCCCTTCACTCGCGGCCGCCCCCTTATTCCGCGACGCCCCGCTCCGGCGCCGCCTCCGCCAAGTCGCGCCCGACACCAACGCGCGGTGTCCCCGAGTGCGGTGTGTGTGGTGTGTGCGCGGCCCCCAACCTCCCACTCTCCGCCCCCAACTCGCCGACGCCGCCGCCCCGGCGGCGGTCCTCCATGCCAGCGCCATCGCGGGGACTGCCACGTGGCAGCCCGAGACGCGCCCGTCACCCGGTCTCCGACCACACGTACGTGACCGCGGGCGCGGTCGCGTCAAACCCGTTGAACGCGGACGCGCCCGCCACCGTGTACGCGCCCATGCGCGGGAAGGCGAGCCAGGCGCCCGGGGCGAGGCGGGGGAGGGGGTGGTCGCGGAGCACGGTGTCGAGGCCGTCGCACGTGGGGCCAAAGAGGGTGGAGCGGAGCTCGCCGGGGGGGATGTGGGCGCAGCAGCCGCGGTGGCAAGGAGGAGGGGGGGAAGAGGCGTCGCCGGCGGCGGCCGCCTCGAGCGCGGCCGCGACCGCGCGCTCGCGCTCGCCGCCCTTGCCCCCACCCCCCGCCCCGTCCAGCACGCGCACCGCCAGCGTGGCGTGGTCGTACAGCACGCAATTCATGGACCCGTACAGGCCGTCCGTGATCCAGTAGTCGCGCGCGGGGGCGCCGCACGGGGCGGCCGCGTCACGCGCGCCGAAGACGGCCGCGAAAAGGGTCGCCGCGCCCTCGGCATAGTACCGCCCGGGCTCCGCGATGACGCGCACGCCGCAGCAGGGCGGGAAGTGGGCGGCGAGGGCCGCGTTGACGGCGGCGGGCGCGGGGCCGAGGTCGAGGCCGCCGTCGGAGCGGCGCGCGGGGGCCGCGAAGCCGCCGCCAATGTCGAGCAGGTCCATGGAGAAGCCCAGAGAAGCGCCGACGTCAAAGGCGGTCCGCGCCAGGGCGATGGCGGTGGCGAACGAGGCGGGGTCGGTCGCACCGGAGCCGACGTGGAACGAGACGCCAACGACCGCGACGCCCGCCGCCGCCGCCGCCGCGAGCAGCGCGGGCGCGGCCTCAGGGTCGGCCCCATACTTGTTGCCCAGCTGGCAGCGGGCGCCCGCGTCGTCGGCGCGCAGGCGGAGCAGCGCGCGCGCGCGCGGGTGGTGGTCCGCGATCTTGAGGAGCTCGCCCGCCGCGTCGAACGTGGTCAGCTCGACGCCGGCCGCGGCGGCCGCCCGCAGGTCGCTGGGGCGCTTGCACGCGTTGGCAAAGATGATGCGGTGCGGGGGGACGCCCAGGGAGAGGACGAGGTCGATCTCGGCGGCCGACGCGCAGTCGAAGCCGGCGCCGGCCGACGCCAGGGTCGCAACCAGCGCGGGGTCCGGGTTGCACTTGACCGCGTAGAACGGATCGACGCGGGGGAGGGACGCCGCCCAGGCGGCGTGCGCGCGGTGGGCCGACGCGAGGTCGACAACGTAGAGCGTGTCCTCCAACTCCGCCGCGTCGATCGCCGCCGCGGCGGCCGCGTCGATGGACGCCGCGCTCCCGTCCGGGACCTTGATCGCGCGGGCCGCCGCCAGGACGGCTCCGAGCGGCGCGGGCGCGGGCGGGCGGCGGCGCGCCCGCGGCGCGGCGGCCGCGGCGGCCGCCGCGGGGGAGCGCCCGTCGAGCAGGGACGCCAGGGCGGCGGCCGCGCCGCCGCCGGGGAGGAGCGGGAGGGCCGGGGACGGAGGGCGGGGGGGGAGGAGGGAGGAGGCGGGGAAGCCGCCCGGCGACGGCGTGCGCACGGGCGCGGGCGGCGACGGCGCCCCCCCACCCTCGCCGTCGGACGACCCGCCCGACCCCAGGGCGGCCGCCAGGGACGAGCCGGCCGAGAAGAGCGAGGGGGAGAGGCGCAGCGGGCCGCCGGGGGAGGAGAGCGGGGAGGACGGCGAGGCGGGGGAGCCGGCCGCGCCGCGTTTGGGCGCGGCGAGCGCCGACGCGTTGACCGCCGCCCCTCCGCCCACCCCTTCCGCCGCCAGGCAGTAGAACGCGGTGCGCCCGCGCCCCCCAAAGTCTTGCGCGGCCGCGCCGGCAAAGGCGTAGCCGGCCGGGAAGGAGAGCGAGGAGAGGAGCCAGGGGCAAAACGGGACGTCGGCGTCGACCGACATGGCCACGGAGAGCCGCTCCGCCCCGAAAATGGAGGCCACGCGCGCGACGACGGCCGAGGGGCAGAGGGTGTCGGGCGCGTAGCCGCAGAGCTCGACCGACGCGTACGAGCACGCCGCCTCGGGAGTGACGTGAATCGTGGCAAAGGCGGGCGCGCCGTGCACCACCGCGTTGGCCGAGTACCCGCACGGCTCAAACACGTAGTCGTCCAGGGCCGCGCCCGCGAGCAGGGCGGCGATGCCCGACGCGGCCGAGACGGCGGGCGCGTCGACGAACGCCGGCCCGCGCGCAAACTGGGCCGCGCGCGCGGGGTCGAGCCCGGTCATGCAGACTTCCAGGGTGTAGGTCGGGGGGCGTGGAAGGGGGGTGGGGAAGGCCAGCGGGTCGGCGGCCGCGACCGCCGCCGCTTCCGCTTCCGCCGCCGCCCCCTCCACCGCGCCATCCGCCACGTACACGTGCCACTGTAGGCCGTCCAGCGCGTCCCCCAGCACGTACGCGCCGCCGGCGAGGCCCGGAAAGGCGGCGCGCAGGGTGGCCGTCTCCGCCGAGAAATCGTGGTGCGGCGCGGGCTGCTCCTCGGGGAACAGGAAGGACGCGCGCGAGTATTTGACGCGGCAGGGGGCGAGGCCGACGGAGGAGGCGGCGGCGAGGGCCGCCGGGACGGCCGCGAGGAGGCGGGTCGTGCCGCACGTTTTGAGGACGAGCCGGCGCTCGCTCACAAACAGCGACGACTCGGACAGGACGTACGCGTCCAGGTGCGCGTTGGCCGCGTGGGACACGATGCAGCAGGCGGCCTGGGAAGGGTGGGGAGGGGTCGTGTCGGCGGAAGGCGCGGCCGCCGCGCGGTCGCTGACCGCCGCCGCGGCCGCCGCCGCGGCCGCCGCCGGCCCCCCGCGCCGCCGCGGGGCGGTGCGAGGCTTCACCCCACCCCCAGCCGCCGCCCGCGCCCCCCATCGCGGCCCGCGCGACTCACGTCGGCCAACATCGCGTCGAGCGTCACGCGGCGCACGGCGCGCAAGCCGTTGAGCGCGCCCCCAGCGGTGGGAGCATAAAAGTCGATCTCCAGACGCTTCTCAGAGCCTTCAAAGGCGGGCGCGGGGAGCGCCATCGTGGGCGCGGCGCGGCGGCGCGTGCGTGGGGTGGCGGTCGGGGCTCTCCCGGGTCAATCTCTCGCCAGATGTTACTACGCGGTGCACGTGCTGGCGTTAAGAGGGCGCGGGAGCGCTCTGGAAAGGGAGGGGAGGGCGGTGGGAGGCCGGCAGCCGCCAGCGGCCGCGGGCGCCCCGAATTCGCGCCCGCAAGCACGCCGCCCCCCCTCCCGCGGTCCCGACCACTCACCGGGCCCGAGGCGGGGCTGGTCCAGGCGGGCACACCGGTGGCGGGGCGAAGGTCGGCAACGGGCAGCATCCGCGGCCAAGGAGCAGAGGGTGTGCGGTGCGGGCTCGCGAGTCGGTTGTGTCAAGGAGGGCGCGCCGGCCAAAAGGGGCGGGCGGGGCGCTGGGGTGGGGGCTGGTGGCGGCGGCGGCGGGAGGGCGGGGAGGCGGCGGGCGAGGTGGGCGGTGTGAGCGACGCGCCGACGGCGCCTCCCTCCCTCCCCGCGCCGCGCCGGGTCGGGGTTACACGCGCGGCGCCCGCGTCCCGCGGACGCGCACGCACGGGGGTTCGCGGGCCGCGCCAGGGCCCAC
>Ga0315284_10001063_pt1 | contig 38492 bp, 30 predicted proteins | sample YL17G09_16_MG_FD_203696 | JGI IMG/M metagenome (GOLD analysis project Ga0315284, IMG submission 203696) | Sediment microbial communities from Yellowstone Lake, YNP, Wyoming, USA - YL17G09_16 | ecosystem: Environmental > Aquatic > Freshwater > Lake > Sediment | place: USA: Wyoming | collected...
GCTCGGCCGCGAATTGGCGCAACTCTCCGGGTGCGTTCAGGTCCACATCACCCACATCAAACCAGGCGAGAGCGATTCAGTGATGGCCGAGATCGCGCGGCTGAGCACGAGCCATCGGCTGCACCCCCTGGCGGCCGGGCAGACGATGCGAATCGGCGGGAGCAACCGACGCATCGCCGGCGCCTGCGACGAAATTCGTTGAGTCGATTCAGGCACGACACTCTCACGCGCCGCAAAGTGACCGATTGCGTCAACTTTCGGGGCAAAGTCCACGCTTCAAGGCGCCAGCCAGGTTGGCACGAGGCCTGCAACTGTTGAGCCTGTTCCCCCAACCCTAACGGAGCTTTCCAACATGAAACGTCAAATCCAAGCAGGTTTTACCTTGATTGAGTTGATGATCGTGATCGCGATCATCGGCATCCTGGCCGCGATTGCGCTGCCGCAGTACCAGGACTACACGATTCGGGCAAAGGTGAGCGAAGCCTTGAGCATCGCTGCCGGCGCCAAATTGGCAGTGTCCGAGACGGTGCAGTCTATCGGCATGGCATCGATGACTGCGTCGAACACGGGCTTCCAGTTCACAGCGAATACCAATGGCTATGTCGCCTCTGTCACCATCGCTGACGGGACGGCGACGCCTCCAGGTACGATCGCTATCCTCACCCAGAACACGGGTGCAGCTGCTGCCCCGGCCCTGCTTCTGACGCCGACCGTCGGTGTCGGCCAGATCCTCTGGAAATGCACGCAAACCGCCGGCGTCGCTGCTCACGTACCGGCTTCCTGCCGATAGTCGTAGCTGAGCCTGATCGGGATGGGGCGGCGTAGCGATACGCCGCCCCTTTTCTGTTCTAAGTACGCCTTCCCCGCATCTATCGTGTTGGCCGTGGCTCCATTCACGGGCGTAGAGCGAGCGCGACCGAAGCATTGATTGCAGAGATGCCACGACACAACTTCGCCGAACATCAAGCGGGGAGATCCCATTTCAGTCGCATCGAATAGCCGCTCCGGCCTGCTCCGTGCAATAGTGAAGCAGCTGGAAGGTCTGGCGAATCTATCCACTTGGCTGCTGCTCGGGTTCACGACACTGGCCGCGGCGTTGCTGTTGCCGGGCCACTACCTGCCCTGGCCGGCATTTCGTCAGGAAGTCTTTGCCAGCGCCGCCTTCATTGCCCTGGCGCTCGCCGCGATCCAGAGCAGCAATCAATTGGTCTGGCCGAGGCTGGCTGTCCTCTTGCTATTTGTAGCCCTCGTCCCTCCAGTGCAGTATGCCTTCGGCCAAATCGAGTTTCGAGGGGATGCGATTCTGCCGGCCAGTTACCTCGTTGCGTTTGCAGCGAGCATGTGCATTGGTGCCTCGCTAGCACGCAGCACCCTGCGCAGCCAACTTCTCGACGGGCTTATCGCCTGCCTAGTGCTTGTCGGCATTGTGTCCACCGGCATGGCGCTGAGCCAATGCCTCGGCCCCTCTGCGTGGGGCGACTGGATCATGGACGTACGGCCATGGCGCCGGCCCTACGCGAACCTTGGCCAGCCCAATCACTTGGCAACTTTGCTCATGTTGGGCATTGCCGCACTGTTGGTCTGGTACGAGCGCCAGAAGATCGGCCCATGGGCCGCTGTCGCGGGCGTGGCATGGCTCGGTTGGGGCGTGGCCATGACGCAGTCGCGCACCGGTTGGCTTGCCGTCCTGGTCCTTGGGGTATGGTGGGCCGTGATGCGCATTCGCGCCGGCCTGCGCACGCCACTGATGGCGATTGCCGGTGGCCTCGCTCTGTTTGCGTTGGCAGCAGTCTTGCAAGCGCCTCTGCTCGAACTTTGGCTAGGGCCAGAGCCTCCGGCCTCCGATGGCTCCTTGCCAGCGGGTCGATTGGCTCCAGGCCCACGTTGGGGACATTGGCAAATCTTCTGGGATGCATTGATGCGCTCACCCTGGTTTGGCTACGGCTGGAACCAGATTTCCAATGCGCAATTCGCGGTCGCTGTTGATCACCCTGCCATCGGGCGGTGGGCAGGTCACAGCCACAATCTGGTTCTTGACTTGCTGCTCTACAACGGGCTGCCGCTTGGGCTTTTGCTGTGCGCAGTGCTTGCGCGATGGTTCTGGCAACGCGTGACCGAATGTCGAAGCGCCGAATCCTGGTGTCTGCTGCTGGCATTGTTCGCACTGTTCCTGCATGCCTTGCTTGAATTCCCGTTGCACCACACTTTCTTCCTTCTTCCAGCAGGCTTGATGATGGGCTTCCTGGAGGGTTCGGCAAGCTCCGGCCGCCCTGCGCTTGCGGGATCGAAATGGACCTTGATACTGCCCACCGCCGGCCTGGCAGTACTCACTGCAGCCACCGGCCTGGAATACCTCAAGGCTGAGGAGGCCTTGCGCGACCTGGAGCTAACCGCGAGGCACATTGGTCCCGCCGCGAACCAATTGCCACGCGCCGATTGGTACTTCGTCGATGGCTGGGCTGCATACCATCGCGCCGTGACAGTGACGATCGATTCGAGTCTTTCTGCCGCCGACTACGCCAACCTTGGAAAGGTGGCCCCGCGATACACCTATCCCGTCATTCTGGAGCGCTATGCGAAGGCGGCGGTGCTGCGCGGTGACCGTCGAACCGCGCAACATGTCCTGCTTCATTCCTGCAAAGTCCACCCTGTCCATGTCTGTCAGGGTATGCAGAGCCGGTGGCTGGCGCTTCAGAAGACAGACCCCGCGGTTCGAGCCGTCGACTTTCCGTCGCTTGACGCGCAGGTAGCAGCACCTCAGCGGTAGCGATCGCTGGGTCTGCGTGAGCTTCGATAGGAATTGCGACATGACCGCCCGCAGCGGATTGGCACGGAAGAATTCTCAGCCTGACGCGCTCGGATTGTTCCTGGCCTGTCTTGCAGTGTGCCTGCCTATGTTGTTGGCCTTCAACCTGCCGCCTTCGGCCACATACTTCAACCAGGCGTCTTCGCTGTTGGGCTGGGGCGTCTGGATGCTGTACTCGTCCCCGGCCAGCAACTCTCCCGCACTGCCGCGAAAAGTCGTCGGCGTCATCGTGACCTTGGGTCTGCTTTGCTTCGCCGCATCGCTCTGGCTGGCCCCAGTGGGCCAGCCCTTGGCGCTGGCGTTGTCCGGGACGGCCATGATCGGGGCAGCCACCCTCGTCACCGCAGCAGGTGCGTCGGCCGCGCGCGACGGACTGAGTTCGCCATTCTTCCATTCGCTCTGTGTCGGTTTCCTGCTCGCAGGCCTGGCGAGCAGTGCAATCGCCATCATTCAGGTCTATGCACCGACTTGGGCCGACGGTGCCTGGATCGCGCGCACGTCGGCCGAGGGTCGCGCGGTCGGAAACTTGCGCCAGCCGAATCACCTGTGCAGTCTGTTGTTGTGGGCCATCGTGGCCGGGCTCTGGTTGGGCGAGGCGCGAGTCCTTCGTCGCGGAATCGCTATCGCGCTCGCCGCGTTGATGCTCTTCACCGTCGTGCTCAGCGGGTCCCGCAGTGGCGCATTGGGTGCGTTGGTACTCGCACTGTGGGGGCTGCTGGATGCGCGCTTGGCGAAACCGACGCGTGCTGCGCTGCTGCTTGCGCCTCTTGTCTATGGCTTGTTCTGGTACGGTGCGACGGCATGGGCGCCGCACGCTGAGCATGCCTTCGGCGGTGCGGGTCGCTTCAGTGGCAGCGGTGACATCTCGAGTTCGCGCTTCGGCATCTGGGCGAACACGATCGATCTCATCAAGGCGCAGCCGTGGATCGGTGTCGGTGTCGGCGAGTTCAACTTCGCCTGGACGTTGACCGAGTTTCCAGGTCGGCCGGTGGCTTTCTTCGACCACACGCACAACCTGCCGCTGCAGTTTGCAGTCGAATTGGGGCTGCCGCTGGCTTGCGGACTGCTGGCATTGTTGAGCTGGGCGTTGTGGCGTGGCGCACGCAACTGCCTCCAGCCGCTGGGTGCCGACCAAGCTGCGTCGCCGCAACGTGCCGCGTTCGTGATGGTGCTCTTGGTCCTCACGCACAGCATGCTCGAATACCCGCTGTGGTACGCCTACTTCCTGCTGCCAGCGGCGTTTGCTCTGGGCATGTGCCTGGGCAAGCCTGCTGCGCCCGCGACTCTGGTAGCGGCACCGGCACGCGCCTCACGCCAGGCGCTGAGCTTTCGCGTCGGTTCAATTCTGCTGGTTCTGGGTGCGGCCTATTCGATCTACGACTACCTGGGAGTTGTCGTCATCTTCGCCCCTGGCGACAACGCACCTCCTTTGGCCGAGCGCATCGCCGCCGGGCAGCGCAGCGTGTTCTTCTCGCACCACGCCGAGTACGCGGCGGCGACCACTTCGCAAGACCCGGTGGCCGCGTTGGCGGCCGCGCAGCGGGCGGCGCACTACCTGCTCGACACGCGGCTGATGATGGCGTGGGCGGACGCGCTTCACGCCAACGGCGACACCGAGCGCGCGAAATACATTGCGCAGCGCCTGCAGGAGTTTCGAAATCCGCAGTCTGCAGGCTACTTTGCAGCGTGCAACGACCCAGCGCTGACGGTCGCCGAGAATCCGTACCAGTGCCAAGCGCCGCAGCGCAAATTCACTTTCAGGGATTTCAGGTGAGGCCGGGCGCAACCCAGTCGCCCGACTTGCCGCCGCGCTTCTCGAGCACTCGGATTTCGCCCAGCACCATCCCGCGGTCGGCCGCCTTGCACATGTCGTAGACGGTCAACAAGCCGATCTGCACCGCCGTCAGCGCCTCCATTTCGACGCCGGTGCGACCGAACGTCTCGACCTGCGCCGTGCATCGCAGCAGACTGCCAGCCGGGTCCACCTCAAATTCCACCGCCACGCGCGTGATCGGCAACGGATGGCACAACGGAATCAATTCGGAGGTTCGTTTCGCCGCCTGGATCGCGGCGATTCGCGCAACACCGATCACGTCGCCCTTTTTCGCCTGACCCGCTTCGATCAACGCCAGCGTCGCCGGCAACATCCGAATCACACCGCAGGCACGAGCGATCCGGTGCGTCTCGGCCTTTGCCGAGACGTCGACCATGTGGGCCTGGCCCTGAGCATCGAAATGCGTGAGCGGTGCGTCGGGAGCTTGGGACATGGCTGGAAACACGCGGGAAACGAATGTGCGGCATGATAGCCACGCTGCTGCCTCGCAACACTGGTAACGTCTTGCCTCGCGGCGCTCCTTGTTGCGCTGTCACCTGCTCACCCGCCCAACGTGTCCAACCTGCATCGACTTCATTTGCAGCGCCCGCAGCCCTGCCGTTGGGTCGCCGCCCTGTGCGCGCTCGTGATTGGGTCCGCAAGCTGCCCACCTGCCCTCGCCCAGATCAACCTGCCGGCGCTGGGCGACACCGAGTCGGAGGACTTCGGCATCGGCACCGAACGCAAACTCGGCGAGCAGGTGATGCGCGAGATCCGTCGCGACCCCGATTACCTCGACGATCCGGTGCTGCTCGAATACATCGAGTCGCTTTGGCAGCCGCTGCTGGCGCAAGCTCGCGCAAATGGAAACATCGGCTCCGACCTGGATCAGCGTTTCGCCTGGGAACCATTCCTGGTGCGCGACCGGGCCATCAACGCGTTTGCGCTGCCCGGAGGTTATGTCGGCGTCTACCTCGGATTGATTGCATTGACGGCGAGCCGCGACGAACTTGCTTCGGTGCTCGCGCACGAGCTCTCGCATGTCACGCAGCGCCACATCGCGCGCAGCATTGACAACGGCCGGCGCCAATCGTTGATCGGCACGGCGGCGATGATTCTCGGCGTGCTCGCCGCTGCGCGCAGCAACTCTGTCGATGCGGCGAATGCCTTGATCGTCGGCGGCCAGGCGGCTGCGATTCAGGGCCAGTTGAACTTCTCCCGCGACATGGAGCGCGAGGCCGACCGCATCGGCTTCTCGCTGCTGACGGGCGCGGGCTTTGCACCCGGCGGCATGGCGGCGATGTTCGAAAAACTCGACCAATCGTCACGCTTGAACGACAGCGGCGCCTTCCCCTACCTGCGCAGCCACCCCTTGAGTTCGGAGCGCATTGGCGAGGCGCGCGCCCGGCTTGGCAGCAGCCCGGCAATGCCGGCAGGCAGCGCCTTCGAACATGGTGTGGCCCAGGCCCGGGCGAGGGTGTTGATGGACAGCCGCGTCGACGCGCTGCGGCGCTGGCAGGCGCTGGACGCCGATCGACCCGGCGCCACGCCCACTGAGCGCCTGGCAGCGGCCTACAGCAGCGCGTTGGCATCGACGCTGTTGCGCGACTGGGCACGCGCCGACGTGGCCCTGCAAAGCGCGCTCGGCCTGGCGGCGACGCAAGCGCGCGACGCCCGCACCGTGCGCGCCGTCGCCTTGCTCACGGCGCAGTCCCTGTTCGAGCGCGGCGACCCACTTCGCGCCGCCGCCGCGCTCAAGCCCTTTGCCGACAGCGGCTCGCGCCCGGTGATGTTGCTTGCCGGTCAAGTGAGGTTGGCATTGTCGTTCGCGGCCCCGGGCACCACGGGCGGTTCGACCGGCGTGGCCGCTGCTGCTGAAATGCAACGCTCGGTCGATCAGTTGCAAACCTGGCTTGCCCTGCACCCGCGCGATGCAGCAGCGTGGACGCTGTTGAGCCAGGCCTGGGCGCGACTCGGCCAGCCGCTGCGCGCAACCCGCGCCGAGGCCGAAGCACGCCTCGCCCTGGGTGACTTGAACGGCGCTGTCGACCGTTTGCGCGCCGGTCAGCGCAGCGTGCGCACTGGCAGTGGCAACGTCGATTTCATCGAGGCCTCGGTCATCGACGCACGTCTGCGCAATATCGAAGCCCAGCGCCGCCAGATCGCTGCCGACGAGCGTTCGGCGGCCCAACTTCACTGAGGTGGACGCCGGGCGCGCCCACAGCCGGGCTTGGCGATTCGCGCGCCAGGAGCCTGGGCGGCAGAAAGCCGCCGCCTGCGATCCGCAAGCAGACGGCTCATCTCCGTATGACCTTTTGCGCCCATAGCCACGGCTATGGGCTTGTCGCTCCTGCCAAGCTGGCCTTGTTTTTCGCGCTTTCCGCCCCGGCGCAGACGGACCCAAAGCCTGACAGGCGGCTGGACGCGTGACGCGAAGAGCCGCTCGATCGCCGTGTCGATCACCATCCCGCACAGGCTGTAGATCAGCGAGCCGAGCAAGACCGCCAGGAAACCCGTGGCTAGACGGGTGGCGCGAAGAGACGCTCGATCGCGGTGTCGATCACCATCCCGCACAGGCTGTAGATCAGCGAGCCGAGCAAGGCCGCCGGGAAACCCGTGACCTGAAGGCCGTCGAGCAGTTGCGCGGCAAAGTAGAACATCAGCGCGTTGATGACGAACAAGAACAGCCCGAGCGTCAGCAGCGTGACCGGCAGCGTCAACAGTATGAGCGCCGGCCGCAGCAGCGAATTGAGCAAGCCAAGCACGAAGGCGGCGAGCATCGCAGCGCCGAAACTCGTGACTTGGACACCGGGGTAGAGATGCGCCACCAGCAACAGCGCGCAGGCGAGAAGCAACCAGCGGAGAAGGATTTTCGGCATGTCGCGAAGCATAGCTGCAGCCCACGGCGCGAGCGGTGTTGACGCGTGAGCGCTACAAAAGCACCCTCTCCCTCGAAGAATTGCTTACGTTCAGAGTGAAAACTTCTTTGCAATGCTCGGTTCACGCAGTACCATTCGCAGCGCACGGTGCTATGGAGAAATGAGAGCCCACGCGGTTCTCGCCCAACCCGAGCACATCAACAACCTACTTGATGGAGTGAATCGACATGGCAACTGCGAAGAAGGCTCCCGCGAAGAAAGCGGCAGCGAAGAAGGCCCCGGCCAAGAAGGCGGCAGCGAAGAAGGCCCCGGCCAAGAAGGCGGCGGCGAAGAAGGCTCCGGCCAAGAAGGCGGCGGCGAAGAGGGCTCCCGCAAAGAAGGCGGCAGCGAAGAAGGCCAAGGCTCCGGCGAAGAAGCGCGTTCCAAATGCGGCTTTCATGAAGCCCATGACGCCGAGTTCGTTGCTGGCTGCGGTGATCGGTTCGAACCCGATGCCCCGCACCGAAGTGACGAAGAAGGTGTGGGATTACATCAAGAAGAACGGCCTGCAGGATTCGGCCAAGCGCACGATGATCAATGCCGACGCCAAGTTGAAGGAAATCTTCAAGAAGGCGCAGGTCTCGATGTTCGAGATGACGAAGCTGATCAACGCGCATCTCAAATAAGCCGCAAGGCTCCTGAGACTGCAAGCCGGCGCCCGACGCCGGCTTTTTTTCGCTCCTCGCTTCAGCGCGGTGCGGCCAAGCCGAACAGTGCCGCGCCGTTGTCCCAGGCGATGCGTCGGGCGGTCACGGCGTCGAGGTCGCCAAGCCAGTCCCGCGCCTCTTGCATCAAGGCCTCGTAGCCCTGCCAGCGCTGATTCACCCAGGTGTCCGAGCCGACCATGAAGCGCGTTGGGAATTCGCCCAGCAGCGCCTTCCATTCGGCGCTCAGGTGCCCGGCGCCATCTGTCAAGCCCGGTCGGTACGACAACTCGCCCATCAGCAGAGGATAGCGGGCCAACAACTCGCGCAACCGCGCCACCGGTGCACCGCCGATGCCGCTGTGGGCCCAGATCAGCCGCGCTTTCGGCGCGTGTGCCAGCAGCAGGTCGATCGCGACGTCGTCCACATGGGCCAGCACCGCCAGGCCCCTGTCCTGCGCGAGTTGCATCAGTTTGCGCGCCACCGCGCCGTTCGCATTCGCACTGTCATAGAGATGAAATTCACCCAACCCGCGGTACGGCCCAGCCGGCGTGCCCGCAGCGAGTTCGGAAAGTACCATCTGGTAGATCGTCTCGTCCTGAAACCAGCCGCTGTAGTCGGCCCGGTTTCGGTACAGGCGGATGAAGGGTACGACCGTGACGCCGGCGGCCTGGGTCTGGGCGCGCGCCGCCGCCAGCGTTTTCGTGCCTTCATTGGACCGGCTGTTGGCGACAATCGCGCACACGCCACTGCGCTGCAAACGCGCCAGGGCGTCCGCCACGGGGTGCGCGGACTGCCACGCCTCATCGTTGTAGTGCAGATGCGCGTCGAACAACGGCCCGCGGTAGGGCTCGGCGCCGGCGCTGAAACCCACCATCACCAAGCACGCGGCGGCGACGCATCGGGTCCTGATCGTCATCTGCACGCCGCCCTTTGCCTCAGCCGACATGTTCACGCAGGAACGCGAGCGTGCGTTGGCGCGCCAGGTTCGCGCTGGGTGCGTCGTACGAGCCGCGCTGGTCGCAATTGAAGCCGTGGCCCGCAGCATATAGCTGCACCGTGATACCGGGGTGCAAGCGGCGCAGTTCATCGACCCCCGCCAGCGGGATGAACGCGTCGCGCTCGCCGAAATGGGCGAGCACCGGGCAGCGCGGCACCCGTGCCGCATGTTCAGGCATGCCGCCGCCGTAATAGGGCACGCTGGCGGCGAGCGAATCGAGCTCGCACGCTGCGAGCCAGCACAACAAGCCGCCCCAGCAGTAGCCGACGATGCCCACGCGCCCGGTGGGTCCGAGGCGGGAGCGTGCGCAAGCCACCGCCGCCTGGATGTCGAGCAGCGCCTTGTCGGCCGGGCAGGCATCCTTCAATGCCCGGCCGCGTTGGATATCGGCCGCGTCATAACCGAATTCGACACTGCGCTCTACACGGTCGAACAAGGCCGGCGCCACGACCAGGTAGCCATCGGCTGCGAAACCGTCAGCGACGGCACGAATGTGCGAATTCACGCCAAAGATTTCTTGCACCACGACCAGCGCGCCGCGCGCCTTGGTCTTGGGCAGCGCCAGGTTGGCGGCCAGGCGGTGGCCATCGGCAGCGATCAACTCGAGTCGTTCTTGCATGGCAGCCCCCAAGCTCACGTCAGCCTCGCGCCAAGCGACGCTGCACAAAATCGAGCCGGTCCTGGCCCCAGAAGATTTCGCCGTCGATCACGTAGCTCGGCGCGCCGAACACTCCGGTATCGATCGCCGCTTGGGTATAGGCCTCATAGCGCTCTTGCACGGCTCGTGCGTGCGAGTCGTCGAGCCGGCGCTCGGGCAGATTCTGTTCGCCCAGAATTTTCGCCAGGTCGTTTGCGTCGGCGATGTTTCGCTGCTGCACCCACACGCCTCGCAGAATCGCCCCGGTGAGCGCGAGCGCCGCGGCCGTTCCGTCTTGCCGATCGACGGCAATGATGAGTTTGGCCGCCTCGTCGCCGGGCACGGGAAAGAACTTCGGCGCCAGGTTCAACGGCTGGCCGAGAAATTCGCTGAAGCGCTTCAGTTCGACCAGACGATACGCCTGGCGTTGAGGTGCGCGCTTGGCCAAGGGCAGGCCACCGGAGATCGGGAACACTTTGCCTGCGAGGTCGATCGGCAACACGTTCACCTGGGCGCCGGCGGCGTGAATCAACTCGCTGAAGCGCTGGTGGCCGAGGTAGGCGTAAGGCGATTGCGGGGCGAAATAGTAGTCCACGGTCAGGGGCATGGCTGGGCTCCGGTGCAGGATGGGGCAGGCGCAGTCTAGAGCGTCCCGGCCGGCGGCGCTCCACGCCGCTGGCGGGTGGGCCGGTGGCCACGCTGCTCAAGGGCACAACAGTGGCGCCAGGTAGCGCCCGGTGTGGCTCGTCGCATGTTGTGCCACCTCCTGCGGCGAGCCGCAGACGACGACGTCGCCGCCACCCGCTCCACCCTCGGGCCCCATGTCGATAATCCAGTCAGCGGTCTTGATCACGTCCAGGTTGTGTTCGATCACGACCACCGTGTTGCCGCTGTCCACCAGTTGATGCAGCACACGCAGCAGCAGCGCGATGTCGGCGAAGTGCAAGCCGGTCGTCGGCTCATCCAGGATGTACAAGGTGCGGCCGGTGTCGCGCTTGGACAGTTCCAGCGCGAGTTTGACGCGTTGCGCTTCGCCGCCGGACAGTGTCGTCGCGCTTTGGCCGAGGTGGATGTAGGCCAGGCCGACGTCGAGCAAGGTTTGCAGTTTGCGCGCGATGTTGGGCACGGCGCTGAACAAGGTGTACGCGTCTTCCACGGTCAGCGCCAGCACGTCGGTGATGTTCTTGCCCTTGTACAGCACTTCGAGCGTCTCGCGGTTGTAGCGCCGGCCGTGGCAGGTGTCGCAAGGCACGTAGACATCGGGCAGGAAGTGCATTTCGACCTTGAGCACACCGTCGCCTTGGCACGCCTCGCAGCGCCCCCCAGCGACGTTGAAGCTGAAGCGCCCCGCACCGTAACCGCGCTCGCGTGCCGTGTTCATTTCAGCGAATAACTCGCGTATCGGCGTGAACAGCCCGGTATAGGTGGCCGGGTTGCTGCGCGGGGTGCGCCCGATCGGGCTTTGGTCGACATTGATCACCTTGTCGAAGGCGTCCAGGCCCTCGATCGTGTCGCAGGGTTTGGTCTCGGCGTGGCTCGCATACAGTTTGCGTGCAACGCTCGCGTACAGCGTGTCGTTCACGAGCGTGCTCTTGCCCGATCCAGACACACCCGTGACGCACGTGAGCAAGCCGATGGGGATCTCCACCGTCACACCTTTGAGGTTGTTGCCGCGTGCATTGACGATGCGAATGAACGGCTCGGCTTCGACTCGGCTCGCAACCCGCCGCTGCCTGGGCACACCGATGCACATGGCGCGCGACAAATAGCGCCCGGTCAGCGACTCGGGGTGCGCGATCAGGGCTTGCGGCGGGCCCTGCGCGATCACGCGGCCACCATGCACGCCCGCGCCCAGGCCCATGTCGATCACATGGTCGGCCTGCAAGATCGCCTCTTCGTCGTGTTCGACGACGATCACTGTATTGCCGATGTCGCGCAAGTGGCGCAGCGTGGCGATGAGCTGCCGATTGTCGCGCTGGTGCAAGCCGATGCTGGGCTCGTCGAGCACGTAGAGCACCCCGGTCAGCCCCGAGCCGATTTGCGACGCGAGCCGGATCCGCTGCGCCTCGCCGCCCGACAAGGTATCGGCGCTGCGGTCCAGACTCAGGTAGTTCAGGCCCACATCGTTCAGAAACTTCAGGCGGGCGCGGATCTCGCGCAGCACCGGCGCAGCAATTTCGGCCTTGGCGCCTTGCAGCGTCAGCGAATTGAAGTAGTCCAGACATTGACGCAAGGTGAATTGTTCGACTTGGTAGATCGCCTGGGGCTCGCCGTCCTGGTTGCCGACCAGAAACACGTTGCGCGCCTCGCGCCGCAGGCGCGTACCCGCGCAGTCCGGGCAAGGCCGGGCCGCCTGGTAACGCGCCAGTTCCTCGCGCACCGCAGCCGATTCGGTTTCGCGAAAACGCCGTTCCAGGTTCGGCAGGATGCCCTCGAACGGATGCGAACGCTTGACGCTGCGCTTGCGGCCGCGCGCGCCTTCGGCTTCGTAGACGAATTCGATCGCCTCATCGCCCGAGCCGTGCAGCAGCACCTTGCGCGCCGCCGCGGGCAGGGCGTCGAACGCTGTGTCGATGTCGAAGCCACAGTGCCTGGCCACGCTTTCCAGCAGCGAAAAGGTGTAGCCGTTGCGCCGGTCCCAGCCCTTCACCGCGCCGCTGGCCAGGCTCAGCGAGGGAAAGGCGACGACTCGCTCGGGGTCGAACACCGTGGTTTGGCCCAGACCGGCGCATGCCGTGCAGGCGCCGACCGGGGAGTTGAACGAAAACAGGCGCGGTTCGAGTTCGGCCAGGGAATAGCTGCACAGCGGGCAGGCGAACTTGCTCGAAAACAAGTGCTCGTGTCGCGCGCTGGTGCTGTCACCCGCTTCGATTCCGGCGACGACGGCGCGCCCGTCCGCGATTCGCAGCGCCGCTTCGAAACTCTCCGCCAATCGCTGCTGCAAACCAGGCTGAACCTTGATGCGGTCGATCACGACATCAATGTTGTGCTTTTCCGTCTTCCTCAATTTGGGCAGGTCGGCGGCTTCGACGGCCCGACCATCGATCCGAAATCGAACGAAGCCCTGCGCCTGCATCTGCGCGAACAGCTCGGCAAATTCCCCCTTGCGGTCGCGCACGACCGGGGCCAACACCATCAGGCGCGTGCCCGGCGCCAACGCGAGCACGGTGTCGACCATCTGGCTCACGCTTTGCGCTTGCAGCGCCAGCCCGTGATCCGGGCAAAACGGCGTCGCGGCGCGTGCAAACAACAGGCGCAGGTAGTCGTGGATTTCGGTCACCGTGCCCACTGTCGAGCGCGGGTTGTGCGAGGTGGCTTTCTGTTCGATCGCAATCGCCGGGCTCAGGCCGTCGATCGTGTCGACATCGGGCTTGTCCATCAACTGCAGGAACTGGCGCGCATAGGCGCTCAGGCTTTCGACGTAGCGACGTTGGCCTTCGGCGTAAAGCGTGTCGAAGGCGAGCGAACTCTTGCCCGAGCCCGACAGGCCGGTGATCACGACGAGTTTGTTGCGCGGAATATCGAGATCGATGTTCTTCAGGTTGTGGGTGCGCGCGCCGCGCACCCGGATGAATTGAGCCTCGCCAGCACCGAGCGCTGGCCGATCGACATCGACAGGGCCAGACATCTAGTACTGCGCTCCGCCAAACCGCTTACATGAAATCGCGCCTTCGTCCGCCATGCGTCGTTGCAAGCCTTGCAGGCCGCACCGGGCCTGAGGCCCGGCCCCTCGCCAGGCGCGAACAGTCCGCAGGGACTGCTCGCGTCCGGGCTCGGCCTCGCCATAGCTACGGCTATGGCTGCGGTTTGCGCCTAGCCTGGCGAACGAATGCATCGATTTCATTTGTAAGCTCATTGGCGGAACGCAGTACTAGTGCGGTTTGACCGATCCGGGAACGATGCGTGCGCCTTTGTATTGGCTGAGCAACGAGCGCACGCCCGGATCGCTTTCGATGAGGCTTTCAGCTTCGGCCTGCAGGCGGTCACGCTGCGCCTGCTCGCGCTGGGCGGGGCAGTCGAGCGCGATGCCGGGCTCGGCTTCGACACGCACCGCGCGTCGCAGACACTGCCCGAGGGCCGTCTGCAGTTTTTCAAGCTGCGCCGCAGCCCGCAGATTGTCACGCGCGACGCGCAAGCGAAACAGCGCCGGCTGCGCCGACTCGTCGCTGAAAACGCATTCGGCCTGCATCGCCAATTCGCGCACCAGCGCATTCACCGAATCGGACTCGACCATCTGGCGAACCAGGGCATACCAACGATCGCCAAGGGCAGTTCCGACGGGACTCGACTCATGCATCGCAGCGGCAAGGACTGGCTCCTGCCATGCCGGTTGGGCCGGCGCGCCCGCGCTTCGAGGCGGGATGCGCAGCGCCGCAGATGCGGTCGCGCCAGCCGAAAGTGCGGCTTCTCGCGTCGCGCCGCCACCTGTAACCGTTGCGGGGGGCGTTGCCAGTGCGGCCGCGGGAAAGGGGTCCGGCGGACGCAAGATCTGAGCCGCGCCGGTCGGCGCGAATGCAAGCATCCGCAGCAGCACCATCACCAGGCCGCTGTACTCGTCTGGCGCAAGCGCGAGGTCGGAACGGCCGTGCAACACGATGCTGTAGAACAATTGCGTTTCATCCGCCGACAGCACCTGCGCCAGGCGCCGCACATCGGTGACGCCGGGCTCGTCGGCATCGAGTGCATCCGGGACCGCCTGCGTCACGGCCATGCGTTGCAGCAACTCGCACAACTCCTCGAGGGTGCCGATCCCCGAGAGCCCCAGGCCACGCAAAGCGTCGACGTTGCGCACCACGGCGGCACCGTCACGCGCAGCGACCGCTTCGACAATGCGCACCGCGTGGCCACGATCGACGGCACCGAGCATGCGCCGCACGTCGTCCTCGCCCAGGCGCCCCGCGCCATAGGCAATTGCCTGGTCGGTGAGCGACAAGGCATCGCGCATCGATCCGCGTGCGGCGCGCGCCACCAAGTGAAGCGCACCCGGCTCCGAGTCGATCTCCTCCGCACCCAGCACCTCGGTCAGATGCAGCACGATCGTGGCCGCAGCCATGGGTCGCAGGTTGAACTGCAGACAACGCGAAAGCACCGTCGCCGGCACTTTCTGCGGGTCGGTCGTGGCCAGAACGAACTTGAGATAGTCCGGCGGTTCCTCGAGTGTCTTGAGCATCGCGTTGAACGCGGTGTTCGACAGCATGTGCACTTCGTCGATCATGTAGACCTTGAAGCGCCCGAGCACAGGCTTGTAGACCGCCTGCGCGAGCAACTGGGCGATTTCATCGACGCCGCGATTCGAAGCCGCGTCGAGTTCCACGTAGTCGACGAATCGGCCAGCGTCGATGTCGGTGCACGCCGCACAGACGCCGCAAGGCCGTGCAGTGACGTCGCCGCGGCCATCGGCACCGATGCAGTTGAGGGACTTCGCAAGGATGCGCGACACCGTGGTCTTGCCCACGCCACGCGTGCCCGTGAACAGGTAGGCGTGGTGCAGGCGGCGCCGCTCGAGTGCATTCGACAGGGCGCGCACGACATGCTCCTGACCGACCAGCGCTTCGAAATCGCGCGGTCGGTACTTGCGTGCGAGCACGGGTGAGGACATGGAGGGCATTCTACGAGTGAGGGCCCCGCGCACCAGCTTGCTGCCCGATAATCGCCGACCCCATCGTCGATCTCATTCAAATCGAATCGCGCACTTCATGACCGGACCGCCCGATTCTTCGCCGCACTCCTCGAGCCCAGCCGATAGGCTCAGCTACGAACAGGCAGGCGTGCGCTATGACAGTATTGACCCGCTCAAAGTGGCCGCACAGCGTGCCGCGGCGAGCACCGCGCACCACCTCGTGGCACTCGGATTCAGCGAAGTGGTCGCCTCACGCGGCGAATCGGCGTATGTGGTGGACGTCGGTCCGTTCTGCATCGCCAGCATCGTCGAGTGCCTTGGATCGAAGGCGCTCGTCGCCGACGAAATGCATGAGCTGACCGGGAAAGACTACTACGCGGGGATTGCACAAGACACGATCGCGATGGCGATCAATGACTTGATCACGGTCGGTGCCACGCCACTGATCGTGCAGGCCTATTGGGCCGCCGGAGGATCGGCCTGGTTCGACGACGCGGGCCGCAGCGCTGCGCTCGTGCAAGGCTGGAAGCGCGCCTGCGACATCTGCGGCGTGGCCTGGGGCGGTGGCGAGACACCGGCATTGGCGGGCATTGTTGAAGCCGGGCGCATTGACCTCGCGGCGTCGTGCACCGGCATTGTCAGCCCGAAGCGGCGGCTGTCGCTCGGCGACGCGCTCGGCCCGGGAGACGCCATCGTGCTGCTCGGTTCGAGCGGCATCCACGCGAATGGCCTGAGCCTGGCGCGCAAGCTCGCCGAACGCTTGCCGCGCGGATATCTCACACCACTCGCATCCGGGACGAGCTACGGTGAAGCGCTGCTGACACCGACCCTGCTCTATTCGCAGGTCACCGAAGCATTGTTCGCGGCCGGAATCGTGCCCCATTATTGCGCCAACATCACTGGGCACGGCTGGAGAAAACTGTTGCGCCACCCGGCAGCCCAGGGCTATCGGATTCACACGCTGCCGCCGGTTCCCGAAGTGCTTCAGTTCATCCAGCACCAGGCCGGGCAAGACGCGCGCGCGGCCTACAGCACTTTCAACATGGGGGCTGGGTTCGCATTGTTCGTTGCCGCCGATGCGGCGAAGCGGGCCGTGGCAGTGGCGCAAGCGCAAGGCGTGACCGCGTGGTTGGCCGGGGAAGTGGTCACCGGCGCGAAGCGCCTGTTCATCGAACCGCTCGGAATCGAGTTCGCGGCAGACACACTGCAATTGCGCTGAAGCCTCTGCCCTACAATTCCAGTTGACGGGCCTGCCCGCATGGAAGCGCGGCGAACCGGGTCAGGTCGGGAACGAAGCAGCCCTAACCGTTGCGACCAGTGCCGGGGTCAGGCTCGTCACCTCAACCACGCGGACCCGCCTCCGCAGGGTCAACCACCTCTGCGGGTACGGCCGTTCGATTGGTTTGAGCCACCGCGATTCCGTCACGCACTGCCGCACCCGCGTTCAGCAAGGTTTCTCGCAGATCGGCCAGGTTGACCTTCAGGACCCGCGAGTATCTCGAGGCCAGGTGCGTCAATGCCTCGGTGCAGCGCTGGGGCGGCTGAATGTCACTGGCCGCGACCAGTTCGCTGGCAGCACTGGCCGTTGCGCGCAAGATTTCAGCATCGCTGCCCGGCGTGCGAACGGGCTTGTCCAACGGCAGCGGTCGAATCATCTGCACGAGATCTTCGCCAAGACCCCATTGCCGCACAACAGCGCTGCGCAGCGCATCGAAGTCCACACCGAGCACGGTGTTTGATGCGACCTCTTCCGACAGGCCCGGCAACTCAGCGGCTGCACCTTCGGAACCGGCAGACGCCAGCGTCGGGCGCATGAGTTGTTCGATTTGTTCGGCCTCGTCGGGGAAGTGATACTGAACCAGCAGGCGTCCGAGGTTTTGCAGGACCACCACCAGAAACACGACCTCGGCGTCGTAACCCGCGGGTCGCAAGGCCTGCCCTGCGTAGGCGGCGAGACGAACGCGATCGATCAAGCGCTGCATCAAACCCGCCTGCGCCGGCTGCAAGGGCCCCGGCCACAGGCGCAGCGAATTGGCGGCGCGGCGCACGCCGTCCACCCCCAACAAGGCGATGCTGCGTCGAATCGCAAGAATCGGTCCGTCGCCAGACGCAGCCGCTTCGCGCAGTTGGCCCGAGTTTGACGAGCGAAGCAGCTCCAGGCACAAGGCAATGTCAAGCAGCACCTGCGAGGCTGTTCCTTCAGCGTGTTGGCCTTCGATGCTGGTCATTCCCGCAACCCTGGCGGCCAGCCCCGGCTGGGCTGGCAGGTGCCCGACCTGGTTGATCCGGTCCATCAGCAGCGACAGGGGGCCGCCGGACTCCGTTGCCTGGGCCTGGCGCCAGCCATCCAGCGCGCGCAACAAGGTTCTCGCACTGCGATAGCGCTGCCGTTCCTGGTTGGCAATACAACGATTGACGATGGCGCGCAGCACCTCGGGTACGTTTTGCGTCGAATTGAAAGGCAGACGCAGGATTTCGTGCCCCCACGGTGTGAGCCGGTTCATGGCGGCACCGAAATCAGCCTCGTCGAACGCCGGGTGCGCCGCGAGCCAACGGTACATCAGCAGGCCGCATCCGATCAGGTCCCGCTCCGCTTGATGGCGCTGCCGATGCACCTGCTGCAGATCCGCCGTGTTGGCGCGAGGAGCAGCCTCATTGCCTTTGATCGATGTCTTGTTCGAAGCCGTTTCCGAGGCCGCACCGAGGGCCATCCAGCGCGCTTGGCCTTGTTCGTTGAGCAGCAACGAATGCAGCTGCACATCGTGATGGCCCATGCCCGCATCGTGCACATAGGCCAGCCCCTGCAAGGCCTGAATCATGATGTCCACCATCTCTGCCGGAGTGCTCGCGGGGTGCGCAGCCAACCATTCGCCCAAGGTGACGCCGTAGCGGCGCTCTGCGGTGACGAACGGCCACGAGTCCTCCACGCCCACGTCCAGCAAAGGACAAAGATTTGGATGGCTGAGCCGCGCGGCCTTCTTCACCCTGGCGAGCCAGCTCTGAAGCGCCGCGCCGCCACTGGGCTGTGCGCGTGGCAGCACGAGCATCAGTTCCTGACCCATTGCAGGGTCGAACGCGAGCCACGCCGTCGTTGCGGCGCTCTTGCCCAGGAGTTGGCGAAGTTCGAAACGGGCGAACTTGGGCAGCGCCTGCGGTTTGTGGGTTGCGGATGTCGCGGGATCCATGGCTCAGAGCGGCAACTCACCCATTGGACGCTGCCGGCGCTGCGGGTAAAGCGCCGATCAGCGCCGCATTCAGCGTCCAGATCCAGCGCAAATGTGGACCGGCAGACCGCGGCGCCGCGTGCGCAAGTGCCTGCAAACGCCGCATCAGGCGATTTCGATCAACCTGCCCTGGCCGGTGACAAACGCACAGCGCACTGCCGCGCCGGGTGCGAGGCGTGCCACCGCTTCGCGGTAACGAATCAATTGTTCGCGGTAGTCGAGGAGTTGCTCAGGACCGAGCGCGAGCTTGTAGTCCAGCACCCACCAGGCGCCACCGTGCGCCTGGTCGAACTGAAGCAGGCGGTCGATTCGCAGCACCTCGCCGCCATCGCTCACCGGCACTTCATTGCCCCACCAGCGCAACGCGGTCGTGTCGAAGAACCGGGCGCAATCTTCGCTGAGCAGGATCGCCGCACCGATCGACACGACCTCATCGGGGTCGGCGTCGAATTCGCGTGCCGCTTTCACTGCCAGATTTGACAACGATTCGCTGGCGGGGTGGCCCAATCCGGGCGTGGCCCACTCGAGAAGTCGATGCACAGCGAGGCCGAGGCGGCGCTGCGTCGACTCGCCAGCTCCGTCTTCACGGACCGCCGGCGCGTCGGGAGCGGGCATTGCGGCAGCACGATCGAGCGTCGGGAGGACTCTGAGCCGAACCGGCAATTCAACGCGTGCCGCGACATCGCCTGCGCCGCAGATCGGCACCCAGGCCGCTGCATGGGGTCGAACCCGATCCCACCACGAGGCGCCCGGCTCGCCGCGAACCGGTTCCGTGGCGCTGACGAACAGCCGCTCCTTGGCACGCGTCAACGCGACATACAGGCCATTGAGCTCTTCGCGTTCACGCGCCGCATGTTCTGCTTGCAGCGTTGCGCGCAGCGATTCGGGGCACTTTGATTCCGAGTACAGGAAAGCGCAACAGACCGGGAACTCCGATTGCACCGGCCAATCGACGAGCAGACTCGGGGGGCGCGATGGGGCGGATTCAGGCTGCGCATCCATGACAAACACGACTCGCGCCTCCAGGCCCTTGGCGCCGTGCACCGTGAGCAACTGAACCGCGTCGGCACGAACCGGAGCCACGACGCGCACACTGCGGCGCTTCAATGCGCGCACAAAGTTGTATGGCGTGGAGTATCTGGCTCCATCGAGCGTCAAGGCTTGCGCCAAGAGGGCGTCGATGGCCTCCAACGCCGCCCGGCATTGGTCAGCGGGCACACTTTGCGCCACGCGTTCGCGGTACTGCCCCTGGTGAACGATTCGATCCAGCAGGTCGTGCGGTGGAAGTCGTGCAGCGTCATTGCGCCAGCGCTGCAGCAGATCGCTCGCACGGCCCAGCACGGTGCTGCCGTGCACCGGCAGCACGAGCGCGGCCCACCATGAGCCGTGTCGGTCGGATTGCCGAGCCAGGAGCATCAGGTCGTCGTCGCTGGCGCCAAACAACGGGCTGCGCAAGGCCTGGGCCAAGGACAGGTCGTGCTGCGGCGAGGCCAACACGTCCAACACGGCCACCAGATCGCGTACTTCGGGAGCGTCGAGCAGGGCATGGTCTTCGACCGCGACGAAAGAAATGTGAAGCACGCGCAACGCTTGCGCCACGAGGCGCAGCGACTGTCGCTTTCGGCACAGCACCATGACCTCATCGGCAGGAATGCGCTGTCGCTGGACGATGTCGAGGACCGCAGCCGCGACACGTCTTGCTTCCTCTTCGCGCCGCACTTCTTCGACGCTGTGCCGTGGGGTGCTGAGGCTGTCGCGCCAGACCGGTGCCAACCCTGCGTCCGATGCCTCGGTTTTGCCGGTGCGCTGCCGCGGCACGCTGGCCAAGGCCCAGATTCCAGCCCCGGGCAACAAGCCCACTTCGGTGCTGTGTGGGCGATAGGCACCGAAAGGGCCGAGTTCACTGGCTTGGGTGAATATTGCGTTCAGCGGCCCGACGATTTCTGGCGCGTTGCGACGGGTATGGTCACACTCGAGAACAATTCCATCGAGTGCGTCGCGCACGAAGTTGCGCACGGCTGCGAAGACCCTGGGTTCGGCACGTCGAAAGCGGTAGATGCTTTGCTTCGGGTCGCCGACGATGAAGATCGACAACGGGCGCTGCCCGCTCCCACCACCGCCCGCACCCGCGTAGCCCATCAACCATGCGTGCAATGCGTGCCACTGGAGCGGGCTGGTGTCCTGAAACTCGTCGATCAGAACATGCCGGTATCGCGCGTCGAGCCGCTCCTGCACCCACCCGGCGAGCGTGCTATCGCGCAGCAGGGCCAGAGCGCAGCCTTCCAGGTCCGCCATGTCGGCCAGCCCCTGGTCGCGTTTGTAGGCCGCGTATTGGGTGAGCAGGACACGCGACAGGCGCACCATCGCCAGGTGCTCGAGTTGCGACTCGTGTTGGCGAACTTGCGCGGCTACTCGCTCCAACCGCGCCTGCACCTCGCTCAGCCCGACGGCGCTGCCCAATTGCCGGCGCGTCCCCTTCTCCGTGAAAAGAACGCTCCACGCAGCCTCGAACAATCCTGTCGCGTCGGTGGCCTGCAGCGCCGCCGCCAGACGCTGCGCCACGCCATTTGCACGGGTGCCGCCACGCGCGAGTTCGCTGGCCAAATCACCGAGTACGACGCGCCAAGTCGGCGTGCCAAGGGTCAGTGCCGGGTGTTGGCCAGGAACAAGCTCGGGCCAAACCTGCGAAGCCGCGGCGACACTGGCTATGAGCAGACCGACTCGGTCGGCGCGTTCGATCTCGACCCGCCGCTCGAGCGCCGCCTCCAGCCATTCGCGCAGGCGCGTGCGGCCACGACGCGAGCAGAGTTCATCGAAATCTGCAAGGCAAGCGGCATCGCTCTGCACCGCCGCGTGAAAGCGCCGCCAAAGCGCGGGGAGGTGATCGTCGAGTGTCTCGATCAATTCCACGTCGCCTTGCATGCCAATTTCGTCGAGCAGTTCGCTTGGCGAGGATCGCAGCAACTGGGCGAACCAGGCGTGAAAAGTCTGGATCTGCACGGGGCGCAGTTCGCGCAACACGCTGGCGTGCAACTCGGCAAGGATCGGCGCCAGCCGCGCGGCGTCTGGTGGCGTGACCCCGCGCGCGATCAGTTCCTCCCCGCGCCGCTGCATCGTGACCTTGGGGTTTGCGAATTCGAGCAACCATTCAGCCAGGCGCTGCTGCATTTCGCTCGCCGCCTTGCGCGTGAAGGTGATGGCCAGCACTTCTTGGGGCCGCGCACCCTCGAGCAAGGCGCGCATGATGCGCGAGACCAAGATCCAGGTCTTGCCCGCGCCGGCACAGGCTTCAACGACGACGCTGCGCTGCGGGTCGCAGGCAAGCCGGTAGAAGTCTTCGCGGCTGACTTGCCGGCCATCGGCGCGGTAGGCGGGTTGGTTCATTGGGACCCGATCGCCGCGCTCGCCCAGTGGTCGCGCCGGCACAGGCCGCGCGCCTCGCAGAATTCGCAGGTGCTGCCCTCTCCCAACGGGTGAAGGCGTGCACCGGCACGAAGGCGCTGAAGCTCTGAGGCCATGCCTTCGACCAGCTTCTGCGCCGACGCGGCGACACCAACGTGTTCGATCGACTGAATGCCCTTTCGACTGTCCAGTGCGAGATAGAAAGCGCGCAGCGGGCGCACCTGACCCTGCGCAAGGAGCGCCGCGTAGAAGGCGAGCTGTGTATCTTCGAACGGCTCGCGCACCTTCGCTTTCAGGGCCTCAGCATTGCCCGTCTTGTAGTCGATCAGCACGGTTTGCGCAGGCGGGTCGCCGAGCACGTCAATGCGATCGATATGACCTTCGAGCTCGACGCCTCCAAGCTCCTGAGGCTGGCGCGTCACCGAGTACTCGCCATGCAACCAGCGCAGGCCTTGCGCATCACGTGCGTGCAGCCACTCCACGTAGCGCGGTGCCAACGCCTTGAACGCTGCTGCGTAGGGCAGGAACTCTTCATCATCAAGACCGGCTTCGATCTGGCATGCCTTGGCTGTTGCCATCAGGCGCTCCACCTCCACGCCATGCGCCGCTGCTTGGTCGCGGCCACGGTGGAAGCGCAGCAACACGGCGTGCAACCAGTTTCCGTAGTCGCGCTTTTCGAGGTCTCGCTCAAGCTCGCCGCCCACGCGCAGGCGCAGCACCACCTTGGCGAAAAAACGATATGGGCATTCACGCAGGGCCTCGAATGCGCTTGCCGAAAGGCGCTGAGGCAACATCTCAGCCACACTCGGACCGTGTCGCCCGATGCACTGACGTTCGAGGACCTTCGCGATTCGTGGGTCGACCCACTTGGCGAAGTCCCGCCCTGCGGATCGCAGTGACGCCGCCAGTTGTTCGACCAGCGGGCTGTTCGTGGTGAGTCGATCGGCGTCTTGGCGACGCCGCAGAAGCGTCAGGCGCTCGGAGCCTTCGAGTTGCGCGAATCCAAGTCGTTCGATCTCGCGGCGTTGTTGCGCACCTTCCAGGCCCAAGCCGACTGCTTGGGCGTCACTCAACAAGGGATGCGACTGACCCGCTGCCCCCAGGCGGGTGTGGTCGGTTCCGGGGAAGACGATCGCAGCAAAGGGCCGCAGAATCGTCTGCGCTAGAGGCGCAATGATCACGTCCGCCAACTCCACGCGCACCGACTCGGGCAGGAACCTCCCCGTCTCCAGTGCGGCATCGACCCACCGGGTGAACTGCCTGAGCGTCAGCATCACGTGTCCGGCGGCAGCCCAGGCGCGAAGCTCTCGCAGCCGCGCCGACTCGGTGCCAACCAGCCCGAGAGTCGAAATGAGCTGGCGTCCGGCTGCGTCGTCACACAGGACCGTCATCGCGCCGCAATCTTCGAGTGCGGCACTGAGCGCGCCCAGCCAGGACTTCAGCGAACCGGAGCCGCTTGCCGGCATGCGATTCAAAGACGCGAGGGCACGCCGCAGCAGGCGCCGGCTGGTCGGATCCAGCGCCGCAGCGTGCAGGCTCTTGACTCGGGCCAAGCCCAACTCGCGGCATTGCGCTTCAAGTGATCCGGTGGCACTTTCAGCGTCTGGCACCTCAGGCCAGCAGACTCCCGTCTTCAGCCAGTCGAGCAGATTGTCAGTCGATGCATCGGGTCGCGCCGCATGCAACAACGCCATGACTCGCGCTGCCGCGCGCGTCGTGGCGAGTTTCCAGCCGGTTTCGTCGCGAATCGAGACCGAGTCGCGCTCGAGCAATGCGCGCACCCGTCTGACCAGGACACGATCCTGCGCCACCAGCGCGACCGGGCGCTGCCCGAGCTGCAAGTGGTACAGCACCTGCGCCGCTGCGCACTGTGCCTCGTCTTCGAAGTCCTCGCACAGCGCCAGGGTCGGGCTTGATCCGAGGTTGCTGGCGTCAACACCGTCGAGACTGCCTGTGTCCAGGTCGACGACGATGCAAGGTGTCTGCGCCGGCGCCGCGTCGAGCAGATTCAGCGTCAACGCATCGCGTCCACCTGCGTTGACTGCGAACCAGGCCGCAGGCCGAATTGAAAAGAGGCGGTCCGTGGCTGGGGCCGCACTGAGCGCCGCCCACTCAAGTGCAATCCTTGCGATCACGCGTTCCCGGGCCCCCGAGCCGTCCACCAGCGCCAGAGCTTCGCGCGCACGGGTCCAGTAGCCAGCACGTGCCTCAGGCCGCATGGCCTGTGCGCAGCGCGCGAAGGTGTGCGAAGTTTGCGCCAGATGAACGGCGGCGGTCGCGAAGCCACGTGGGTCGCGCTCTTGCCACGAGCGAGCCCAAGCCTGACGGCTCAAAATTGCTTGCGCATTCAGGGCATCGATGGCAGCATCGAACGTCAAACCTTCGGCTTCCGTCGAGGTTTGCCCGCTCAAGGCTTGCGCCAACGTTCCAGTCGTTTCGATACGCGGCATCCAGCCGCCGCGCTCGGCGAAAGCCCGGCTGGCCAAAGGCATGAGTTGGGCAAACGGCACGAGGACGATGCAATCGCGCAACTCCAGGCGAAGCTGGCCCGCAGTGTCGGCAATCGCCGCAGCGATCTGCGGCCAAGGGTCGGCGCGGCAATCGCGCCGGTCGAGTCCGATCCAGGCTACTGCGGCCATAGTGGAAACCAAAGGTTAGGCTCGAAGCGCACGCGCATTGCTTGTGTCAGAATCATTGTGTCCTGGAGCCCATGCACGGGTTTCAACAGCGAGAGGATCCCATGAGCAGCGAATTGATCAAGCATGTTTCGGACGCCTCGTTTGACGCCGACGTCTTGAAGTCCGACAAACCCGTCCTGGTGGATTACTGGGCCGAGTGGTGTGGACCGTGCAAGATGATCGCGCCCATTCTGGATGAAGTTTCGAAGGACTATGACGGGCGACTCCAGGTGACGAAGATGAACGTCGATGAAAACCGTGATGTCCCTGCGAAGTTCGGGATTCGCGGCATTCCTACACTGATGTTGTTCAAGGGTGGGCAACTTGCCGCAACCAAAGTCGGCGCGCTGTCCAAGTCGCAGTTGACAGCGTTTATCGACGGGCACCTATAATCGACCGAAGTTGATCGCGGGTCCGAGGCTGCCAGCCGGGCCCGACCCCCGAAAGAATCCGACGCCAGCGCCGACCCAGGCAATTCTCGCTTGGGCACGGGAGATGGCAGTCGAGATGTCCCTCACAGTCATCCTTCGCGGCACGGCGCCTTGGTCGTAAGGGCCAGTTCGGCACTCGGCGTCGACATTCCCGCCCCGGTCGAGCCGCGGCTGTCGAGTCACACCTCTTATCGCGCCCCACCCCATGCACCTCTCCGAACTCAAAGCGCTCCACGTCTCCGAACTCATCAAGATGGGTGAGGCACTGGAAATCGAGAACGTCGCTCGCATGCGCAAGCAGGAGTTGATGTTCGCGATCATGAAACGTCGTGCCAAGGGGGGCGAGCAGGTGTTCGGCGACGGCGTGCTCGAAGTGCTTCCCGATGGCTTCGGGTTCCTGCGCTCGCCCGACGCCAGCTACATGGCCTCGACCGACGACATCTACCTCAGCCCCAGCCAGATTCGCCGCTTCAACCTTCACACCGGCGACGCGGTCGAGGGCGAAGTGCGAGTGCCCAAGGACGGCGAGCGCTACTTCGCGCTGGTCAAGGTGGATCGGGTCAACGCTCTCACCCCCGAAGAGAGCAAGCACAAGATCATGTTCGAAAACTTGACACCCTTGTTCCCCAAGGAGCAATTCAAGTTGGAACGCGACATCAAGTCGGAGGAAAACATCACGAGCCGCATCATCGACCTGATCGCCCCTCTCGGCAAGGGCCAGCGCGCGTTGCTGGTTTCGGCGCCCAAGAGCGGCAAGACGGTGATGATGCAGAACTTGGCGCACGCACTGATCGCCAACTATCCCGAGGTCTACCTGATCGTCCTGCTAGTCGACGAACGACCCGAAGAAGTGACCGAAATGCAGCGCACTGTGCGCGGCGAAGTCATCAGTTCAACTTTCGACGAACCCGCAGCGCGCCACGTGCAAGTGGCCGAGATGGTGATTGAGCGTGCGAAGCGCCTGGTTGAACTGAAGAAGGACGTCGTGATCCTTCTCGATTCGATCACCCGGCTGGCGCGCGCCTACAACAACGTGCTGCCGTCGTCGGGCAAGGTGCTGACCGGTGGCGTTGACGCGAACGCATTGCAGCGCCCGAAGCGCTTTTTCGGCGCGGCTCGCAACATCGAAGAAGGCGGCTCGCTGACGATCATCGGCACGGCCTTGGTGGATACCGGCAGCCGGATGGACGAGGTGATCTATGAAGAGTTCAAGGGCACCGGCAATTGCGAGATCCATCTGGATCGGCGCATGTCGGAAAAACGCGTCTACCCGTCGATTCTGCTGAACAAGTCGGGAACCCGACGCGAGGAGCTATTGCTCAAGCCCGAGATTCTTCAAAAGACCTGGATCCTGCGCAAGCTGCTCTATTCCATGGACGAAATCGAGGCCATGGAATTCATCCTTGAAAAGATGAAGGCTACGAAGAACAACCTTGATTTCTTCGACATGATGCGCCGCGGCGGTTGATGGCGATCCACTGCAATGGCCACGCTACAATGCGCGGCTGTCAGCTGCCGGCAAGTGCACCGCGACACGAGGTGTGGCTGCCGCAAACCCAGCACAAGGAAATTCAAATGAAACAAGGAATTCACCCCGCGTACCGCGAAGTCTGCTTCGTCGATTTGTCGAACGGCTTCAAGTTCGTGACACGCTCGACGGCGCAAACACGCGAAACGATCAAGCTGGACGATGGCCGCGAGTTGCCGTTGTACAAGGTCGAGACGACGAGCGAATCGCACCCGTTCTATACCGGCACGCAGAAGAGCGTCGACGCCCTGGGCGGGCGGGTCGAGAAGTTCCGCAACAAGTTCACCCGCATTGGCACCAAGAAGTAGAAGCTCAGGTTCCAGTCGCTCGGGACCCAGGCAGCTTCGGCTGCCTTTTTCGTGCCGGAAGGCGAATGCGGCATGATCCGAGACTCGATTCCGGAATCACTTTGAATTCGCCCAACCCCGCTCTCGTCACGCAGCGTGCCGTGCAACGCATGCCGCGTGTCGCGCTGCTGCTGTTGTGCTCGGTTTATCTGTTGCCCGGATTGTTTGCAAGAGACCCGTGGAAGACTGCGGATGTCAGCGCGTTCGGACACATGGTCAACATCGCCCAGGGGCGTACCTCCTGGTTCGCGCCCACCGTGGGCGGCTTGGCGCCCGATCCCGCAGTGTTGCCTTACTGGCTGGGTGCAGCGTCGATCAAGCTCTTCGCCTCATGGCTGGAGCCTGCGCTGGCAGCGCGCATCCCGTTCATCATGTTGCTGGCCCTGGTCTTGACCCTGACCTGGCTCACGACCTACTATTTGGCCCGCACCGAGGCAGCTCAGCCGCTGGCATTCGCGTTCGGTGGCGAGGCACACCCGGTCGACTATGCACGGGCCGTCGCCGACGGTGCGCTGCTCGCACTGATCGCGACGCTGGGCCTGCTGCAACTCGGCCACGAGACCACGCCTGAACTCGTCCAGCTCGCGGCTGTGGCGCTCTATCTTTACGCGCTCGCTGCAAGCCCCTTTCGCACTCTCGGGCCACGCCTGGGAATGCTGGTGGCGCTGGCGTCGATGGCGGCGAGCGGCGCTCCAGCGATGGCTGTGGCGCTCGGAGTCATTGGTGCGGCGATCTCATGGCGCTCGACCTACGAGAAGGCGCGCAGTCTCGTCGGCTGGGTGCTGCTTGGCATCGGAATTGCCGTTGGCGTGGCAAGTGCCCTCGGCGCCTGGGGATGGCGCCTGGGCCACTACGCATCATGGTCGGATGTTGGAGCGCTGCTTCAGTTTCTCGCCTGGTTCACCTGGCCCGCATGGGCGCTCGCGATGTGGACTCTGTGGCAGTGGCGTCACCACTTGTTGCATCGGCACATGGCAGTTCCGCTCGGATGCCTGCTGCAAAGCCTGCTGGCGTGCATCGCGATGGGTGGCTCCGATCGCGCCTTAATGTTGGGCTTGCCCGCACTGGCTGTGCTTGCGGCGTTTGCGTTGCCGACGCTGCAGCGACGAACCTCCTCGGCAATCGACTGGTTTTCGGTGTTCTTCTTCTCCGTCGCAGCATTGGTCATCTGGGTCGTCTATGCATCGATGCACACGGGCATACCGGCTCAACCAGCGGCGAACGTGGCGCGCCTGGTGCCAGGATTCGTCGCATCGTTCTCACCCCTTGCGCTGATCTTGGCGCTTGCCGGGACTGCTGCCTGGATCTGGCTGGTTCGTTGGCGAACCGGAAAAAACCGTCACCCGCTGTGGAAAAGCCTCGTGCTTCCAGCTGGCGGCGTTGCACTGTGCTGGTTGCTGGTCATGACGCTCATGTTGCCGCCTCTGAACTACGCCCGAAGCTTCCGCTCGTTGGTGCTACGCGTGGCACAGCATGTGCCGCGCGACGCCTGTATCGCCGCACCCGGCATGCCGCGCGGCCAAGTGGCCGCACTCGAATACCACGGTGGATATCGCGTCGACGCGGCCACGCCAGCCACGGACTCGAGCTGTGAGTTTCTGCTGCAAGTCGAGACGCGCGGGCATGTTCCCGAAACCGGCCCTCGGTGGCGGCTCATGGCCCGCGAGCAGCGCCGCAACAACGACGACGAGGTCACAGCGATCTATCGCCGGCGCACTCCGGGCTGACGCCGCGGGTGCAGCGGCAGGCTGACCGCGCCAACAACCATTCATCCAGGGAAAGCCACCGAGACGGCGCACAAGCCGGCGCCATCGCAATTCACAGCTCAAATGAGCGTATCGGCCATGCGCTGGGCGCAACGTTGGGCCACCGCCGCGTCGCGCGCTTCGACCATGACTCGGACCAGAGGTTCGGTTCCAGAGGGCCTTATCAACACTCGACCCTGGCCCTGCAACTCGTGGGTCACGGCGCTTTGTTCGTGCGCTAGACGGGCATTCGATTCCCAGTCGGTTCCGGGCTTGAGCCGAACGTTGATGAGCGACTGTGGAAACAGCGAAATCCCCTTGAGCAACTCGGCCATCGATTTCCCACCGCGCACCACGGCTTGCAGGACCAGAAGCGCGCTGACGATGCCATCACCCGTCGTGTGCTTGTCCAGCGCAAGCAGGTGCCCTGACCCCTCACCGCCCAGTTGCCAGCCTCGCGCCAACAACTCTTCGAGGACGTAACGGTCACCGACCTTGGCGCGAACAAACTCGATGTTGCGCTCACGCAGCGCAAGTTCAACCGCCATATTCGTCATCAGCGTGCCGACCACACCGGGAACCGGCAGACCCTGGCCCAGCCTGTCATCGGCCATCAAGTACAGCAGTTCGTCGCCATCAAACAGGCGCCCCTTGGAGTCGACCATCAACAGACGGTCGGCGTCTCCATCGAGAGCGATCCCGTAGTCCGCCTTGTGCTCACTGACCGCCGCCACCAGGGCAGCGGGCGCCGTGGCGCCAAAACCGGCGTTGATGTTGGTCCCGTCGGGGCTGCAACCGATCGCAATGACTTCGGCACCCAGTTCATGAAAAACGCTTGGAGCCACCATGTACGCGGCACCATGAGCGGCGTCGACAACGAGCTTCAAGCCCTTCAATGACAACTCGGCACTGAACGTGCCCTTGCAGAACTCGATATACCGGCCGCGCGCGTCTTCGAGCTTGCGCGCCTTTCCCAACTCGGATGAGGTGGCCCATTGCGGAACCTGATCCAGAGCCGCTTCGACCTGCTGTTCCCAGGCATCGGGCAGTTTCTCGCCTCTGGCTGAGAAAAACTTGATGCCGTTGTCGCCGAATGGATTGTGCGAGGCGCTGATCACCACGCCCAGATTGAGCCGCAATGCTTTCGTCAGATACGCGACTCCGGGAGTGGGCAGCGGGCCGACGAGCAGGACGTCGACACCCGCCGACGCAAAACCCGCTTCAAGGGCAGACTCGATCATGTAGCCCGAAATGCGCGTGTCCTTGCCGATCAGAACGGTCGGCCTGGACTCGCTCGCTTTCAGCACCCGCCCGACTGCATGCCCCAGGAGCAGCATGAAATCCGGCGTGATCGGCGCTGCACCGACGGCGCCACGAATTCCATCGGTTCCAAAGAATCTTCTGCTCATGGATTCAAGTCTCTTGGGTTCGAATTGTTGTCAGTGGCACAGGCCCGCCGCGCGCCAGATGCTTAACGCGTCTGCGGTTGCCGCGACATCGTGTACACGAATCACGGCCGCGCCGTTTTGCACACTCGCCAAGGCCGCGGCCACGCTCGCGGTTTGCCTCTCGTGGACTGGCCTGCCGGTGAGCAGGCCCAGAGTTGACTTTCGCGACCACCCTACCAGCAACGGAAATCCAACATCCAGAAGTTCCCTTTGCCGTGCAAGCAGTTCGACGTTGTTTTCCACGGTCTTGCCGAAACCGATTCCAGGGTCGAGCACGATGCGTCGCGCCGCCACGTGGCGGCCCGTCAACGCGTTGGCGCGGTTTCGCAGAAAACATCGAACATCGGCGACCACGTCGTCATAGTGCACCTGTTCTTGCATGCTTTGCGGCTTGCCCAGCATGTGCATGAGCACGATGCCGCACGAGTCACTTGCAGCCACCACCGCAAGCGCTTCCGATGATTGCAGGGCGTTGATGTCGTTGATGATGTCCACGCCCATGCGCAATCCGTGCCGCATGAGCTCGGGTTTGGTGGTGTCCAACGACACGGGGCAGCCCAGCCGCAATGCGCCTTCTACAACCGGCAGAATCCGATCGAGTTCTTCCTGCGCACCCACGCGCTGGGCACCCGGCCGGCTGGACTCGCCCCCGATATCCAGGATGTCTGCGCCCTCTCGCACGAGTTGCTCGCAATGTGCGATCGCGGCGCCGGCATCGAAGTAGCGCCCTCCATCGGAGAACGAATCGGGCGTCACGTTCACGACACCCATGATGCGCACCCGCGTCAAATCGATCTGATAACGTGAGGTCTGCCAGATCATCGCCGTCGCTCTGGAGCGATTCGGGAAGCGCAGAACAGACGCCGCGGCGGGTCAGCAGCCTTCAGGCAGTGGCCGGGGCGCTGCCGGGACTGACCGGAGGAGTTCCGGCGTTTGCCTTGCTGAGCGCTGAGTTCCAGTCTTTCGGTGGCCTGGGCGCGCGATCGTTCATGATGTCTTCGATCTGTTCCGCGTCAATCGTTTCCCACTCGAGCAAGGCTTTGGCCAAGGCGTGTATCTTGTCCTTGTTCTGCTCGATGAGTTTGCGCGCTATGGCGTACTGCTCGTCGATGATGCGGCGGATCACGGCATCCACTTTCTGCATCGTTTGCTCGGAAACGTTGACTTGCTTTGTCACCGATCGACCAAGGAACACTTCGCCTTCGTTCTCGGCATAGACCATGGGCCCGAGCTCGTCGCTCATGCCATAACGCGTCACCATGTCGCGCGCAATCTGCGTGGCACGCTCAAAGTCATTGCTCGCGCCGGTCGTCATCTGGTTCATGAAAACCTCTTCGGCGATGCGCCCGCCGAACAAGACTGAAATCGTGCTCAACATGCGTTCCTTGTCGAGGCTGTAGCGGTCGCCTTCCGGCAATTGCATCGTCACGCCCAGCGCCCGGCCGCGCGGGATCACGGTCACCTTGTGCACCGGATCGGTCTTCGGCATCAAGCGCGCGACCAGGGCGTGGCCCGACTCGTGATAGGCGGTGTTGCGGCGCTCTTCCTCCGGCATCACCATCGACTTGCGCTCGGGGCCCATCATGATCTTGTCCTTGGCCTTCTCGAAGTCGACCATTTCCACGACGCGGCCACTGCGGCGCGCGGCGAACAGCGCCGCTTCGTTCACCAGGTTCGCCAAGTCTGCGCCCGAGAATCCAGGTGTGCCGCGCGCAAGGATGTCGGCGCGAATATCCTGCCCCACCGGAACCTTGCGCATGTGCACGTTGAGTATCTGCTCCCGGCCGCGCACGTCGGGCAGGGTCACGAAGACCTGTCGGTCGAAGCGTCCAGGCCGCAACAAGGCCGGGTCCAGAATGTCAGGCCGGTTTGTCGCCGCCATCACGATCACGCCGACGTTGGTCTCGAAACCATCCATCTCCACCAGCATCTGGTTCAGCGTTTGCTCGCGTTCGTCGTTTCCGCCACCGAGCCCAGCCCCGCGGTGCCTGCCGACGGCGTCGATTTCGTCGATGAAGATGATGCAAGGGGCGCTCTTTTTCGCCTGTTCGAACATATCGCGGACCCGGGCCGCACCGACGCCGACGAACATTTCGACAAAGTCGGAACCAGAAATCGAGAAGAACGGAACCTTGGCCTCGCCTGCGATCGCCTTGGCCAGCAGCGTCTTGCCGGTACCGGGAGGTCCGACCAGCAACACGCCGCGCGGAATGCGCCCGCCAAGCTTTTGAAACTTCTGCGGGTCTTTCAAGAAATCGACCAACTCCTTGACCTCTTCCTTGGCCTCGTCGCAGCCGGCAACATCGGCGAATGTCGTCGTATTGTTGGCCTCGTCGAGCATGCGTGCCTTGCTCTTGCCGAAACTGAACGCCCCGCCCTTGCCACCGCCTTGCATCTGGCGCATGAAGTAAATCCACACGCCAATCAGCAGCAAGATCGGGCCCCATGAGGCGAGCAAGCTCAACAGGAATGACGGCTCTTCGCGCGGCTTGACGTCAAATTTGACGCCGTTGTTGATGAGGTCACCGACGAGGCCGCGGTCAAGGTAGGTGGCGGTCGTGCGCAATTCCTTGTCATCGCTGGTGCGTGCCCTGATCTCGGTGCTTCCCCCAGCGCCTTCTTGCAGCTGGACGGTTCGAATCCGTTTGCTGCGAACCTCCTCCAGAAAGTCCGAATAGCCGATCTGGGTGCCTTGTGCCATACCGCGGTCGAACTGCTTGAAAACGGTGAAAAGCACCAGGGCGATCACCATCCACACGGCAATTTTTGAGAACCATTGGTTGTTCAACTCGGCTCCTTCAGCGGGTAATGGGTCGCTGGCCGCCGAATCGCGGCAGGCTCAGTACGCGCCATATGTGTGCGATTTTAGTTCAGTCAAGGGGGCGCGAGCCCAATGGAAGGAAACAACCCCAGACATTCAGGCCCGGCGTTTGCGGCATTTGGTCCGAACTTTCAACTGCTGCTCGGTCTCTTCGGGCCCAAGCCGACCAGGTACGTTTCCGCCGACTTGTCTCGCGACGCTTTGGGCTTGATCACCTTGAACACGCCAAAGCTCGTCTTGAACCGCTGCGCCAGCTGGCTGTAGCCGCTGCCGTGAAACGCCTTGCACAACAGCGCTCCACGCGCACCGAGATGCGCGAGCGAAAACTCGAGCGCAAGTTCCACCAGATCGGACATGCGAGCCGCGTCTGCTTCGGGAATGCCAGAAAGATTGGGCGCCATGTCGGACAACACCACGTCCACCTTTTGCCCCTCCAGAAGTTCCTGAAACTCCTTCATCACTGCCTCTTCTCGAAAATCACCCAAATGGAAACGCACGCCGTTGATTGCCTCCATCGGCAGCATGTCGAGTGCCAAGATGCGCCCGCTTGGCAAGTCCGGCGATTCAGCTTGAAGCGCCGTGCGCTTCGACGTGAACTTGCGCCGCACATACTGCGACCACGCGCCAGGCGCCGAACCGAGGTCGACGACGAACTGCCCGGGCTGCAGCAAGTGCAGGGCTTCGTCGATTTCCTTAAGTTTGTAAGCTGCGCGCGACCGGTAACCCTCGGCCTGGGCGCGCTTGACATAGGGGTCGTTGATGTGATCGTGCAACCAGGCCCGGTTGATCTTCTTGCTGCGGCGGCGTGTATTCATGTCGGGCCGATAATAGGCCGATGCCTACGATCGCCCTCACAGCCGCCGAACGCAAGCAATGGCGCGCCCAAGCACACCACCTCGATCCCGTCGTCCTGATCGGGGCCGTGGGCTTGACGCCCGCTGTGCGCAATGAACTCGACCTCGCGCTTTCGGCACATGGTTTGGTCAAGGTCCGCGTGTTCTCCGAGGACCGCGCCCTGCGAAACCAGTTCTTCTCTAGCCTGGCCGAGGACCTGAATGCCGCGCCCGTTCAGCACATCGGCAAGCTGTTGATCTTCTGGCGCCCCATTCCCTCGAAGGAAGTTGTTCGCAGCGAGGGCCGGAATCCGGGAGTCAAATCGGTCAAGATCGTGCGCTTTTCCAAGAGCGGCAATCACCGCCCGCAAATCAAGACGGTCACATTGCTTGGCAACCAGCGCATTGCCGCGGGTGGTGAGGTCAAGCGCGTACGGCGGCGCCCGAGCAGCATCAAGAAGGCGTCTCAACAGGCTTAGGCCGCGCTAGACGTAGCGCACAGCGACAATTTCGTAGCGCTTCAGGCCCCCGGGCGCGCGAAATTCGACAACCTCGCCGCTTTCCTTGCCGATCAGGGCCCGCGCAATCGGTGAACTGATCGAGATCAGCCGCAACTTCAAGTCGGCTTCGTCGTCGCCGACGATCTGATAGGTCACCTTCGCGCCGGTGTCCTCATCTTCCAGGTCCACCGTCGAGCCGAACACGACGCGCCCGTCCATGGCGAGATTGGCTGGGTCGATGATCTGCGCGGCCGCGAGTTTGGCCTCGATTTCACGAATCCGACCCTCGACGAAGCCTTGTTTGTCCTTGGCCGCTTCATATTCGGCGTTTTCCGACAAGTCGCCCTGGGCACGCGCTTCCGCGATGGCTTGCACCACGGCATGGCGCTCCACGTTCTTCAGGCGTGCCAACTCACTCTTGAGCTTTTCGGCGCCTCGCCGTGTGAGTGGAATCGTCGTCATGTCCAACAGACCTCTACGCCAAAACGAGTCCGCCGCCGGTAAGTCCGGCGGCGGTGTGGACGCAGAGTTTAAGCCAGTTCCGCGTGCAACTCCTGCAGCGAGTGCACGCTGAGATCCACCTGGTGCTTCATGGCTTCGACGGCCGCTTCGCAACCTGCCATGCTGGTGTAGTAGGTGACTCGTTGCGCAAGCGCCGCCTGGCGGATGTGGCGCGAATCGGCAATCGCGGTCCGCGTTTCGTCCACCGTGGTGAACACGAGTTGAATCTCGCCGGCCTTGACCATGTCGACGATGTGCGGGCGCCCGTCTTTGACCTTGTTGACCGCGCGCACTGCCACACCTGCTTGTGCAATGGCCGCGGCTGTGCCCTTTGTGGCGACCAGATGGAAGCCCAAGCGGTGCAGCTCGCGCGCCACCGCTACCGCCCTCGCCTTGTCGCCGTTCTTGACGGTGATGCAAACCGTACCTCTTGTCGGCAGGCGCGAGCCAGCGCCGAGCTGGCTCTTGAGCATCGCCTCGCCGAAGGAGCGTCCGGTGCCCATGACCTCGCCTGTGGAGCGCATTTCCGGACCAAGAATCGGGTCGACTCCCGGAAACTTGTTGAAAGGAAACACCGCTTCCTTGACCGAAAAGTAGGGCGGAATGATCTCCCGCGGCGGATTGCCGTCTGCCTGGCGTTGCGTCGCAAGCCGCTGGCCCACCATGCAGCGCGCCGCGATCTTGGCCAATGCCTGCCCGGTTGCCTTGGACACAAAGGGAACCGTGCGCGACGCGCGCGGGTTCACTTCGAGCACGTAGACCACCGCCGCGTCACCCTGGCCTTGAATCGCGAACTGCACGTTCATCAGACCGACGACTTTCAATGCACGCGCCATCGCGATGGTCTGGCGCCGCATTTCGTCTTGCAGGCCAATGGAAAGGGAGTACGCCGGCAGCGAGCAGGCGGAATCGCCCGAATGAATCCCGGCCTGCTCGACGTGCTCCATGATTCCGCCGATGACAACGTCCACGCCGTCGCCGATGCAGTCGACATCGACTTCAATGGCGTCGTCCAGGAAGCGATCCAGCAAGACCGGAGACTTTTCCGAGACCTTGACCGCCTCGCGCATGTAGCGCTCGAGATCCTTGTCACCATGCACGATTTCCATCGCGCGTCCGCCGAGCACATAGCTCGGACGCACGACGAGTGGGTAGCCGATTTCCTGTGCCAGCGACAAGGCCTGCTCTTCGGTGCGTGCCGTGCGGTTCGGCGGTTGCTTCAATTCGAGCCGCTGCAGCAGTTGTTGGAAGCGTTCGCGATCTTCGGCGATGTCGATGCTGTCCGGTGACGTTCCCACGATCGGAACGCCGGCACGCTCCAACTCCAGCGCAAGCTTGAGCGGAGTCTGCCCGCCGTACTGAACGATCACGCCAAGGGGTCGTTCCTTGTCGACGATTTCGAGCACGTCCTCGAGCGTCACGGGCTCGAAGTACAAACGATCGGAGGTGTCGTAGTCGGTCGAAACCGTTTCGGGGTTGCAATTGACCATGATGGTCTCGAAGCCGTCTTCACGCAGCGCCAAGGCAGCATGGACACAGCAATAGTCGAACTCGATGCCCTGCCCGATCCGATTCGGCCCGCCGCCCAACACCATGATCTTCTTGCGCGATGTCGGCTGCGCCTCGCACTCTTCGTCGTAGGTCGAGTACATGTAGGCGGTTTGCGTCGCGAACTCGGCGGCGCAAGTGTCCACCCGCTTGTAGACCGGGCGCACGCCCAAGGCATGGCGACGTGCCCGAATCTCGTGCTCATCACTCGACAGCAGTTTGCCCAGGCGCTTGTCGGAGAAGCCCTTCTGTTTCACGTAGCGCAACTCTGTCGCGGTCAGGTTCTCGACCCGGCCGCCTTGAAGTGCCGCTTCAATCTGCACCAGTTGCTCGATTTGGGCGAGAAACCAAGGATCGATCGCGGTCTCTTCGAAGACCTCCTGCAGGCTCATGCCGATCCGAAACGCGTCTGCGACAAACAAGATTCGCTCGGGTCCGGCCTCACCGATCTCTTGCACGATTTCTTCGCGATCGTCGCTGCGCGGCGTCAACCCGTCGATGCCGGTTTCCAGGCCGCGCAGTGCCTTCTGAAAGCTTTCCTGGAACGTGCGGCCAATCGCCATCACTTCGCCGACCGACTTCATCTGGGTCGTCAGGCGTGAATCCGCCGCCGGAAACTTCTCGAACGCGAAGCGCGGAATCTTTGTCACCACGTAGTCGATGCTGGGCTCGAAGCTCGCCGGCGTCGCGCCGCCGGTGATGTCATTCCTCAATTCGTCGAGGGTGTAGCCCACAGCGAGTTTGGCTGCCACTTTGGCGATCGGGAAACCGGTGGCCTTGGACGCCAGCGCCGAAGAGCGTGAGACGCGCGGATTCATCTCGATCACGACCATGCGCCCATCGCGTGGGTTGATCGAGAACTGAACGTTCGAGCCGCCCGTATCCACACCGATCTCGCGCAGGATCGCAATCGATGCGTTGCGCATCAATTGATATTCCTTGTCGGTCAAGGTTTGCGCCGGCGCTACCGTGATCGAGTCGCCGGTGTGGATGCCCATCGGATCCAGGTTTTCGATCGAACACACGATGATGCAGTTGTCGGCGTGGTCGCGCACGACTTCCATTTCGAACTCTTTCCAGCCGATGAGCGACTCTTCGATCAACAACTCGTGCGTGGGCGAAAGGTCCAGACCACGCTTGCAGATCTCTTCAAACTCTTCAGGGTTGTAGGCGATTCCGCCGCCCGTACCTCCGAGCGTGAAGCTTGGGCGTATCACCATCGGAAAGCCGTTGCCGCCGATCAGCGCGACGATTTGCTGCTGCACGGCCAAGGCTTCGGGCAGCGAATGCGCAATGCCGCTACGCGCCGAAGCCAGCCCGATGCCGGTCATCGCGTCTTTGAACTTGAGTCGGTCTTCAGCCTTCTCGATCGCACGCTCGTTTGCCCCGATCATTTCGACGCCATACTTTGCGAGCACCCCTTGGTGGTGCAGGTCGAGCGCGCAGTTGAGCGCCGTTTGCCCGCCCATCGTCGGAAGAACGGCGTCGGGCCTTTCCTTGGCGATGATGCGCTCGACCACTTGCCACGTGATCGGCTCGATATATGTCACGTCTGCAATGTCCGGGTCGGTCATGATCGTCGCCGGATTGCTGTTCACGAGGATGACTTTGAAGCCCTCTTCGCGCAGCGCCTTGCACGCCTGGGCGCCGGAGTAGTCGAACTCGCAGGCCTGACCGATGACGATCGGCCCTGCGCCGATGATGAGTATCGATTTGATGTCGTGGCGCTTAGGCATGACGGGCTCGCTTCGCATTCGCGCTGACGGACTGCATCGAGTCGACGAATCGATCGAACAGGTACGCCATGTCATGCGGTCCGGGCGACGCCTCGGGGTGGCCCTGAAAGCTGAAGGCCGGCCTGTCGGTGCGTGCCAGGCCCTGCAACGTAGCGTCAAACAGCGAGACATGCGTGGGCCGCAGGTGCGCGGGCAGCGAGGTCTCTTCAACGGCGAAACCGTGGTTCTGGCTCGTGATGCAGACCTTGCCGGTGTCGAGGTCCTTGACCGGGTGGTTGGCACCGTGGTGCCCGAACTTCATCTTGAAGGTCC
>Ga0315284_10001064_pt1 | contig 38475 bp, 34 predicted proteins | sample YL17G09_16_MG_FD_203696 | JGI IMG/M metagenome (GOLD analysis project Ga0315284, IMG submission 203696) | Sediment microbial communities from Yellowstone Lake, YNP, Wyoming, USA - YL17G09_16 | ecosystem: Environmental > Aquatic > Freshwater > Lake > Sediment | place: USA: Wyoming | collected...
GCCCTCAAATTATGGATCAGCTGCTCACGCACTCGTTGCACCTGCATCTTCTTCAAAACCGCGGCCCACAAGACTTATGTAAACGTCTTCCAGTGTCGGCTCAGCCTTGCTCTCGGACAGTATCTTGAGCTTCTGTTCCTGCAATTTTGAAGTGATTTTCGAAAATACTTTCTCGTCCCGAACCACCACCTTCAGAGTCGTCGTGTCTGTCTGAATGCTTCGGGTTTGAGAGTAGCCTACTACTCCCTCAAGCTTATCCATGAAGCCGAAATCTGCTTGCACTGAGGAGACTTCAACTTTCATGATCACGTTTTCTTTCAAATCTTCCTTAAGCTTCAGCGGACTGTCACACACAAGAATCTTTCCACGATCGATTATGGCTACTCGGTCACACATTTCGTCCGCTTCAGCCATATAATGCGTAGTAAGAAGAACGGTACCCTTCATCTCCCGTTTAGCCCAGTCAACGATGTAGCCTCTTAGCTTCTTCGACGTGAGCACGTCCAAGCCTAGCGTAGGCTCGTCAAGAAACAAAATCTTCGGATTATTCAATAACCCTCGAGCGAAGTTCAGTCTCTGCTTGTACCCAGTTGACAGTTTGGACATCCGTGTATTGGCGTATTCCCCAAGATCCAAATCCTTCGTCAACCTTGTAATCTCTTCCTTCGCTTTCGAAGAGGACAAGCCGTAAAGCTGCGAGAAGAACCAGAGATTCTCTCTCACTGAGAGTATACCGTAGCCCGGCGTTTCACCGCCTGAAACCAAACTGATTACTCTTCGAACCTTGTTTGACTCTTTGACCACGTTGAAACCGCCGACGTATGCTTCACCGCTGGTCGGCAGCAAAAGCGTTGACAGTATCTTTATCAGCGTGGTTTTTCCAGCGCCATTCGGACCTAGAAGTCCGAAGATTTCTCCTTGCTCTATGGAGATTGAAACCTGGTCTAGAGCTTTCACTGGTTTATCGTGTCCTTTGAAGGTTCGAACTAAATTTCTTGTTTCAACGCTGTGCGGCAATACTGGTCACGAGCCAACAAACCATCCAATCTTCCATAATTAAGAATTTCTGTTGGCACATGACGGCAAGCGAAGCTGTAAAATACCTAAACCAAGAATAATGCACTTCTCCTCAAAAGGTGAAACCTGTTGGATCGAATAAACTCACTTAAACAGATAGCCTTTGAGAAAAAAGGTTTTGACGGCTTCCTGATAATGAATGCTGCAAACCTGCTCTATCTGACTGGCGTTCCGGGAACAGCTTGTCTCCTTATTCCCAAGAAAGGAAATAGTATCCTCCATGTCTACAGCGTGAACTACGAACAAGCCAAAGCCGAAGCAAAAACACCTAAAGTCGAAAAGGTCAAACGCGGCGAAGACCTGATGGCAAAAGTCGCAGGCCAGGTTAAGGCTTTCAAAATCAAAAAACTGGCCGCAGACTCGTTGAGCGTTGAAAGCTACCGGAGCATCATGAAGGGAGTTAAGGGAACAGCAAAGTTGAAGATTCAAGGAAGTCTTGTCTGGGAACTCCGCAAAGTGAAGACTGAAGATGAGTTGGAGCTGATGCGGAAAGCGGCTGAACTGACCAACGCCGGCATGAAAGCCGCCTATGAGACTATTCGTCCCGGTGTGAAGGAAACCGAGGTTGCGGCTGAAATTGAATATGCGATGCGGATGAAGGATTCTTGGGGGACAGCGTTTGAAACTTCAGTTGCTTCGGGCGCCCGATCAGCCTATCCGCATGGAGGATGTATGGAGAAGCAGATCAAGAAAGGCGAACTGGTTGTCGTGGACATAGGCGCTAAATATCACGATTATTGCTCAGACATGACTAGGACGATGGTTGCTGGAAAACCCTCTGAGAAACAGATGAAGCTTCATGAAATCGTCAAAAAAGCACAGCACAAGGCCTTCGAAACGATAAAACCCAAAGCGAAGGCAAAAGATGTAGATGCTGCCGCCCGCAAAACCATAGCTGACGCTGGCTACGGCGACTATTTTGTTCACGGTTTAGGCCACGGCGTAGGCTTAGAGGTTCATGAACCGCCGGCATTAAGTTCACAAAGTAAGGACAGACTCATGCCTGGAAATGTCGTAACGAACGAGCCCGGCGTCTACCTCATAGACTATGGCGGTGTCCGCATAGAAGACAGCGTTCTAGTCAAAAAACGTGGAGCAGAAAACCTGACAAACGGCCCATACACTTTAGAAACGGAACGTTAAGCGAACTATAAATAGCGTTTCGCTCCTATTCTCATTTTGTGGAGGTTCACTTGTTTGGATAACAAAGCCGTGATACTAGTCGACATGCTGAACGATTTTGTGACTGGTGACTTGAAATGCGATAGAGCAAACTGTATAATTCCAAAACTCAAGAAGCTCGTTGAAGCCGCACGCAAACACGGAATTCCAGTCATTTATAGTAATGACGCTCACTATCCGCAGGACGTGGAGGTCGTGGCCAAATGGGGAAAACACGCCATTAAAGGCACAAAAGGCGCCGAGACGATCCCCGAACTGAAGCCTACCGGAAAAGACTATATTGTTGAAAAAAGAGCTTACAGCGGCTTCTATGAAACAGGCTTGGACTCGCTTCTGAGAAGCCTATACAAAGGCGAAGGCGTAAAAACGATCATCTTGGGCGGTTTGCACACAAACATATGCGTAAGACACACGGCTGCAGACGCCTTCTTCAGAGGATATAAGATAAATATAGCCCAAGACGGCGTTGAAGCCTACACACAAGAAGATCAGGAACAGGGTCTAAAGTATCTGGAATACGTCTACAACGCCAAGATAATGACGGTTGACAAAATCATAAGTGAATTCTAGAAAAAGAAGAGAGAAGAACACGCGTTGCAAAACAAGATCGAAATCAAAGATCTTGAAAGAGAAAACATAGAAGATCTTCTTTACGTCTGCTCCAGCAAGAGACTGAACGATCTTGTCCATCGAAAGGGAATGGATCTGAAGAGATCTTGGCTGCACAAAATGCTTGATAGATATGGTTCAGTCGTGAAAATCGCCTATTACGGCAACAAACCAGTGGCGCAGATACTCTATTACCCAGAAACGGCTGATCCAACCAAAACCGCTGGAAGAGACGATGTTCTAACCCTTGCGTGCGTTTACAATCCAACTTCAGCGGCGCAGAAGCTTGGAATAGGCACAAAGTTGCTGAAAAGCGTTATTGATGACGTAAAGCTTGGAAGGACTTGTCTTGGAAACAGACCGTGCAGGTTCATCGCAACGAAAGCTTTCAACACTGGTGAACTTCTTTCCTTGTCCGAGTTTTTCAAGAAGAATAAATTTCTGCAAGCACCTGAAGAGGGTGTGATGTATCTTCCGATCGAAGGCGAATACGCGTCAGCTCTTCCTGTTGGAGAATATGAACCACTGCAGGAGGATTTGGATAGGGCAATAGTTTTCTACAGTCCAATTTGCCAATTCTCCTATCAATTTGCCACAAAAACTGTCGAGTTGATAAAAGAGGTTGCACCTGCGATCCCTGTCGAGCTGATTAATCAGTGGGAGAGGCCGGAAGAATCAATAAAACGGAAGAACTCTGATCCAATAGTCAATGCTAGGCATATAAAGACTTTTTTCATGGACACGGAGCGATTTAAGGAAGAAGTTAAGCGTGTAATCTGCAAAAAGACTTAGCTTGGATCTTTTTTCGGGAAAGCTGAAAGATTTAATTCGAAATAGAAACAAAAGTTTAAAAGCAACTTCTGCATGGATACTGAAAAATGTATGAGGAGAATGGTAGGTTATAAGTTACTTCTCCCTTCTCCTTTCTCCCCGGTAAACGGGACTACCATTCTCCTCATAACAGCTTAAGCAAACCAAGCCCACTTATAGCTTATGGAACAATCTTCTATTGCCAAAATCCCCATTAAATGACGCGTTTCCTTGATAAAATCTAAAATACTCTGAGACAACAACATCTAAAAAACGGGAAGGCGAAGCATTTGACGAAAATTCTGATAGTTTATCACTCAAGAAGCGGAAACACCGAAAAAATGGCGATGACTATCGCGGAAGGCGCCAAAGAAGTGAAAGGCACAACTGTAGAAGTGAAGAAGGTTGACAAAACAACCATCGAGGACCTGCAGGGAGCAGACGGAATAATAATGGGTTCACCAACCTACTACGGCATGATGTCTAGCAAGCTCAAGGAATTAATCGATGAATCAGTCAAAATCCACGGAAAACTTGCGGGAAAAGCTGGCGCTGCTTTTACAAGCTCCGGAGGAACAGCTTCAGGTGCTGAGACCACCTTGCTCTCTATACTCCAAGCGATGCTGGTTCATGGGATGGTCATTCAGGGAAGACACGACGACAAGCATTACGGCGCGGCAGCAGTAGGCGCCCTCAACAATGAAAGCATTGCTTCTTGCAAAGAACTTGGAAAAAGAGTGGCTAACCTAGCTGCAAAGCTCAAAACATAGCGCAGAAAACGGTAGTCCTTTTTGAAAGTTTGCGGAATCGTTGGTAGCCCAAAGAAGAAAGGACGAGATGCCGAAGGTTTTGAAATCGGTGTCCGGCTTTTCTTTTGTTGCAGAAATAGAGCGCTCGTGAGTGATGGTGGGCCCGGGGCGATTCGGACGCCCGACCAACAGGTACCTCAGCGCACATTGAAGTACGCTTATGAGCCTGGCGCTCTACCGGGCTGAGCTACGGGCCCCAAGGATTGCTTGTGTACTATGCTACTTTTCAAGTTGATTTAAACGTTTTCGGCTTTTAAGCCATTCCATAAAAGATTTAAGAGGTGTCATCGGGTAAGCTAGATTCTGATAGAGGGAGAAGGATCGTGGAGTTGAAAGTTTTCACTTTGCCAGGTTGTTCTGTTTGTCCTCTAGCCAAGGCTATAGCTTCAGAGGTCGCGCAGGATCTTGGTATTGCTTACAGGGAAGTAGATTTGGCAACACAAGATGGATTGAACGAGGGATTAAGCTACGATATAATGAGTACCCCAAGCATTGTCATAAACGACGATGTAATAGTGCGTGGACGACTTGTTTCGAAGGAGAAGCTCAGAGAAGAAGTCAAGACGAGACTGGAAAAGTGGAAGGCACGAGCCTCATCAGAATAACCAGAGGAAAAACGTTTTCTCAGCATTTTGATCTTTCAAAGTGATACAGATATTCTTGTGCATAGCCCGCGTATTCTCCGAAATACTCTCGACCGAAATCATTTAACACTCCATACTCTGGATCGCTAGGTGATCTCTTGCCTGCTATCTTCTCCACGAATTTTCTTGGGAAATTATCTCCATAATACTTCATCATGACTCGTGTCACCCAGACGTCGACTGGGAAAGCTTCAAGCTTCCTGAGGCTAAAAAGCAAAACACAATCTGCCACTTTCAATCCTACACCTGAAAATTTGAGAAGCTCCTTTTTCGCCTCTACATAGTCCATTTTGCTGAAGTGTGAAACGTCAACGCCGTTTCTATGAATAATTCTTGCAGTTTCATAAACGTATTTGGCTCTGTAACCTAAGCTGCATGCGGCAAGTTCGCTCACTGACGAGTGTGCCAGCCTTTCAGGCGTTGGAAAGCCATAGAAATCTTGTCCTTCAAAGCAAGCTTGGCTTCCGAATTTGTGAGACAAGCTGAGCAGCATCTGTTTTATTGCAGGAATGTTCTTGAAGGTCGCGCAGATATAGGAAATCAGACATTCCCATGGATCTTGGCGAAGAATCCTCAAGCCTTTGAACTTTTTGATGGCTTCTCTTGTCTGCTGGTCTTTTCCTATTTGCTTGTAGATCTTTGGCAAGTCGTCATCGAGTCCGAAGTAGTTTCTCACGAAATTTGCATCTGCGTTTTTATATTCTAAAATGTTAGTTGTCTGCCGGATTTTGAAAGCTTTGTCTCTAACAACGCCAAACCACCATTCGCCCTGCTTGTCCCATCGGAAGGTCTGGCCGCAACAGAGCGTCGCATCAAGATCGAAAGGACAGGATGCGCTCAATTTGATCTTCATTGGTTGTCTCCTGTTTGGCGTTATGCGATGCTATGTTCATCGTGAAGTTTGATGATTATTTTCAATTTCCGTTTCCTCGACAAATCTCTCTGGTTTAGGAATCTCTGCTGGCAAGCCTCTTCTTGCACGAGTCTCTTGAACAACTTTCTCAGCAATCTTTTCCGGCAGCATACTCCAGCGTTCAAAGGAGCTTTGCCAAAAGATTCTCCCGGAAGTGGCTGACCGCATTTCCGAGGCTAACCCAAATGCTTCTGCAACAGGCATCAACGCCATAATCATCACAAGATCCGCTCTGTTTTGGGTGGACTGAATTTTTCCGCGTCTAGCCGCCACAATGTTTGTGCATACCCCAAAGAATTGGGTTGGAGTCACTATTTCTATTCGGTAGACTGGCTCAACAAGTGCGGGTTTAGCTGTTAGGAATGAACCAAGTGTCGCTCGACTCACGGCCCGCGCGATTTGAGTTTGTTCTCTCATAACTTCATTTTCATGTATTTTTGCGTCTAAGAGGTTTATCTTCACGTTTCTCATAGGCTGCTCGCACAATGGACCTGTTCTACATGCCCATTTGAACCCATCGACTATTGCGTTTTCGACTTCGCCAAAATGCTTCACGTTTCTTGCCGAGTTTATCAACATGTTTCCATGCTCATCCGACACTCCGGCTGTTGCTGTTTTCTCCTTGAGTGGTTCTACTTGAACCCAGAAGCTGTTCTGCTTGTTAAGGCTCTTAGCCATGACAACTAAGCCTTTTGCGGTTACTGTCTCTCTATAGTCTACCGTGGGTTTAGAGACAGCGATCTCTATGCCACAGGCATATTCCTTGAGAAATCTGACTGACGTTTCCAAGTGGAGCTCGCCGATTCCGCTGAGCAGATACTCTCCCGTTCTCGTGTTGACTGTTACCGCAAGGTTCGGGTCTTCCACTGCAAGTCTATCCAGTGCTTCGCTAAGATGCTGGAGGTCAGCAGGGTTTCTGGGTTCCACAGCTACAGTCAGAACAGGTTCTGAAACGTAGCTTAAACCCTCAAACGGCATCATGACTCGCTTGTATTGGGCGTCTACTAGTGTTTCGCCAGCTTTAGCCAATTCTAGTCCAGTTAAAGCTGCGATATTTCCAGCTGAAACCGTGTCTGCTGTCTCTCTGAATTGGCTCATGTAGATCGATACTTGGCTTATGCTGCACTCTTTTCCTGTGGTTACTAGATAGATCTGATCTCCTTTCTTAGCCGAGCCAGAGAACAGCCTAGCAGTCGCTACTACGCCTGTTTTAGGATCCATCTGAGCGTTGGTCACGCACATGACCGTTGGTCCATCGTCGTTGCAGCATAACATTGCCTTGCCAATTTCTGAGTTCAGTTTACCCTTCCAGATCTTGGGCACACGATATCCTTGAGCTTCAATAGGACATGGGCAGTTTTTCGTCGCCATGTCAAGTATCGCATCATGAAGAGGCAAAAACTTGGAAAGTGCTGCATATTTCTCATTCTTGTAGGCATCAGTAATGTCTGTGAACTTGATTCCTTTCTTCTGCAATGTGTTCAACGTGAATCCCCATCCGTGCAGAGCAGAACCAAAAGCCACAGTCTCGCCTGATGAGCTTACCTTCCATTTTTTCCTGTAGTCTGGTTCCGCATAATTTTCTATTAGACAGTTGAAGTTTTTGATTATGCGGTTAAGCTTCTCCTGAATGCTTTCTGAGTTTAGTCTTAGCTCTGTGATCAGGCGATCAATTTTGTTAATGAACAGAACAGGCTTCACTCTTTCCTGCAACGCCTGACGAGTAACCGTCTCTGTCTGGGCCATGATTTCCTCAACTGCGTCGACAACGACGACGGCGCCGTCTGTCGCTCTCAAGGCTCGTGTTACTTTGCCCGTGAAATCCACGTGACCCGGCGTGTCTACAAGGTTGATCACGTGCGGTTGCCCATCTGTTTCATGTAGTAGCGAAATGTTTGCTGTTTTTATGGTGATTCCGCGTTTCTGTTCCTCCTCCAAGTAGTCTAATGCTCTTGCCTTACCCACCACTTGAGGAGGCAGCAACCCTGCATCTGCCAACAACGAGTCGGTCATTGTCGTTTTTCCGTGGTCTATGTGAGCAACTATGCATATGTTCCGGATGCGCTCTTTTTTGCCCATCAGTCTGAGTATTTCTGTGATTTGTCTGAATCTAGGCATTACCGTTAACCCTTGAGTCTTGCAAGTGCATTTATGTGAGAAGGTTTCTCATTAACTAATTGCCCCTATTAGATCCGGATAGTTGCCTAAATCATGATGATTTGGAAGGTTGGACAGTTGGAGAAACATCTCGTCGTCGACATTGAACAGCTCAGCAGAGAACCATACTCCACTATACTGTGCTATCCAAGGGCAAGCAAGGATGAAGTCAAAAAGCGATTGAGACAACTGGCTAAGATAAAAGTAACAGCCTTCGAGTTTGTTGGCTACAAGCAGGTTCTGAATTTGCAGATTTTGGGCAAAGGCTGCGTGGGCTTGGTTGTTCTCGCACAGAGAGATGATAAACATGTGGCTCTGAAGATCAGAAGAATTGACGCTGACCGCTTAGGGATGCAGCGTGAAGCCAAACTGCTTAGCATTGCCAATTCTGTGGAGATTGGACCAAGGTTGCTGGACGTGAGTAAGGATTTTCTTGTTATGGAGTTTGTTGACGGGAATTTGCTTCCTGAGTGGCTTGTGAAGACAAGAAGCAAGAGACACGTTAAAACTATTTTGCGAGAGATTTTGGAGCAGTGTTGGCAGTTGGACAGGATAGGATTAGATCATGGTGAATTGAGTCATGCACCCAAGCACATAATGGTCAATAGAGAAGGCAGGCCGGTTCTTGTGGATTTTGAGACAGCGAGCATGAACCGTAGATCGTCGAATGTGACTTCAATTTGCCAGTTTCTATTTCTTGGAAGCGAGGTTGCAGAAATTATTGCCAAAAAAATCGGCGTAATTGACAAGAATGATATCGTTGAGGCTTTGAGACGCTACAAGAAAGACAGTAATCGTGAGCGTTTCGAGTTGGTTCTGTCTGCTTGCAGGTTTTAGACTATGTAGGCTACGTTGTTGGGTGCTTGTCTGTTTTCATTCAGTTTTTCTATGCCCAATTCTTTGACAACTTGGGCTAGGTCTAGCCATGTTTCAACTTGGGATTGTCTGGCCACCTTCTTCTTCTCATATAGGAGTGGTATGTTGCCGACGAAAAGGTAGCCGAAAGTTTCCTCTGCCAAGTCTCCTCTCTCCTTGAGGAGACGTGAGCGAATGTCGTCTTATATTCTCATATGGAAAAAACTGATAGAGGAATTTTCTAGAGCAGAAGTGTATCCGCCGCTACACGAAGATCTCTGAGAGCCTGTCTTGTTGTTGGGCTTCTTTGATTTCTAGGGCTATGCGTTTTCCCATGTACATGTTTTCTCCGTATTTGAGGTAAGCGTATGGTGAGGTGCCTATGCCCACGTTCGTGCCTGCCACGATGCGGGCGCTGATTTCGAAGGCGTATATCTCTAGATTATCAGTGATTATTGTCTCTAGACAGTAGGGTCCGATTATGCCTGGCGGAGCCAGTGCTTTAGCGGTTTTCTGTACGTTGTCTCCCATTCTGATGAGCGGCGGCAGAAGCGATTCGCGCAAGGTGATGGGAATGTTGCCTACTATGGTGTAGGTGGGGCTTACGTTGATTTTGAGTTGCTCATTTGCTGGTATGCGTCCGATCGCATCTACAGCGGATTCGTAACGTCTGTCCACGCCCAGAAACTCGACTTCATCATGAATTACGGAGCTGAAATAATGTGGATACACGTTCACGCCCAAGATGTATTCTTGCAGGTGAATCTCGTCAACATCCTTCTTCGTTAGAAGTCCGCGTTTGATCATTTCGCCTGTTTTCTTGTGAAAGTCTTCCGCTGACTGCGTGAGAAAGTAACCTCTTCCGCCTTTGGCTCCTGGAAGCTTAGCTATTACTAGACCTTTGATGTCTTCTGGCTTTTCGTATGTACGTGGTAGTTTGAGCCCTGCCTTTTGGAGCCACCGTTTCTGTCTCTCGCGTCCTGCTTCCCAGTGAAGGAGCATTCTGTTTCCAAACATGGGCACGTAGAGACTGTCAGTCAGCTGTTCAGTGCTCAGATAAGCGGTGAATGAACCATGCGGAATCAAAACAGTGTTGAGTTCACGCAGTTTTTCCTGTAGAGCTGGGTTCAGGAGCTCGGTGAAGTCTTTCACAGTTATGATCTCGTCGGCTAAGGGGAACTTCTTGTACAGTACCGTGTCTGCGGGTTTGCAGACGCAAACTGTTCGAAAGCCCAGTTCTTTTGCTCCTTTGAAGATATTGAGCGCCGAATGTGAGCCCAGCGTACCTATAGCAATCTTGTCCCCGTCGTATTCTTTCAGGATTTTTGTGATCTGTTTCTGTGTTATCATGTAACTATCTCCTCCAGTCTGTTCTGTTTGATGGCTTGCTTGATCTCCATTGCCACCCGTCTTCCCGGACCGACTTCCATGCCGTACTTGTACTTCATGTACGGTGAGGTTGGTTCGACACAGGGGCAGCCTGGTGACCGCATGCTCACGTCGAACACGTAGAAGTCCAAGTTCTTGGTTACTGCTCCCTGCAAAGCGAATAGGCCGATTATTCCTGGCGGGTATTCGTTTTTGCATGTGTCTACGAAGCCTTCGGCTGCTTCGAAGATTTTTTCTATTTGGCTTTCCCGCATGGTTACGCCCATGTGTCCAATCTCGATGTTCTGTGTGGGAATGTTCAATTCTTGCTGCTCGTTAGCTGGAAGGTCTAGGACGCCGTCTAAGTCGGTTTGGATGCGTTTGTCAAATCCGAGCAAATCGATTTCATCTGTCAATGGTGACCAGAAGAGGTTGGCGTTGAACTTGGCGCCCAGCACATACTCTTCAATAACTGCTTGTTTCAGGCTTTCTTGAGTGATTATGCCTTTTTTGATTCGTTTCTCCGCTTGTTCTTTGAACTCTTTTGGCGTGGAGGCGTAGAAAAAGGCTCGTTCAATCTTTCTTTCCTTCTCTGGAACCTTTACGATAGCTAGTCGGTCGATTTCTTCAGGTGATTTGAAGGTCTTGGGCGTAGGAATCTCGGCTTTCTGGAGAAGGTAATACTGATTTCTTGGTGTGTTGCGTTCTTCGGTTTTGAGCATGTAACGATTGCCCATTATTGGGACACTGAATTTCTCTTCAATACCATCGTAGCCAACGTAGACAGAGAAGGAACGGTTTGGAACAAAGACGGTGTTTAGCTGTCTGAGTTGCTGGATGGTCTCTTCTTTAACAATATCAGAGAACTTGTCAAGAAGTATGATGTGATCGAATAATTTCCTATAGTGTTTGGTGTATGTTTTTTCTCTGCCCTTCTGACAGACAACAACAGTCTGGAAGCCTTCTTGCTTGGCACCGTGAGCTATCTCGAGAGCAGAATGAGAACCCAGAACGCCAATTCTGATTTTGTGGGGTTCATAATTTGAAAGGAGTTTCTCGGCTTTCATCTGTTCACGCAACAGTCAGATTGCATGAAGGTTCAAGGCACTAATTAAACTTTTTAAAATCAATGTTGCGAACTGGGTGGCTATCAGCAATCAATTATCCGGTTTACATTCTTTGACTATGTCTGCAAGTTTTGGCACTTCGAACATTCTGGCTCCTGTTATTTCATTTGTTGCCGCCTTGTACATTTGGCTGATCATTGTTCTCAGTTTTGGATCCAGTTTTGGCGGCTGAGTCTTTACCAGTTTCTTCCAGTCTCTGATTCCTTCTTTCTCAGCTTTCTTCTTTGCTTCTTCTACGTCTTTGTACCATTCGGTTTTATTGTAGTATTGTCTGGCTATCTCCTTGCTTACATGTAGTCCGTTATGTGTGAATCTGCATTCATCCAACGTGCCTACCACATCAACAATCATGAGCTTCCGAGACGGATCAAAAGCTAACTCTATCTTGCCATCTTCATTCACCAAGTCTGCTCTAGCGGCCAGCTCTGTGATCATTGCATCCACTTTGAGAAGCAGATCTCTGATCTCAACGACTTCACTGTAAGTCAAGCCAGCCAGTCCCTTAGCTTCTTCCCATGTAACATATCTGTCCTTATCTTCCAGTTTGGTGCTCACGTCAAAAATCGGCTGCTTCAACTTGTCTCTAGGCTTTGGGTAATGATCTAAACCAAAGTCTTTAGGTGTGACTGAACCTTGTTCCAGTCTTTTGAAAACTGAAGAGCCTTCCGGCAAGCCGTTTCTGTAGATAATCTCCAGCGGAATTAGACAGTTCTTCAGTTTGGAAGTATAAACCTTGTAATCGTAGCAGAGTGTTCCTTCTCTATCGACTATTTTTGGTCTATGCACGTTCACCAAGTTGACTTCCATAATCTTTGACGGCTGTTTCAACTCGTCAAACTTGACAGCCTTTCCTTTCTCGTCCACGAGTCCCCAATAATGTGTTTTGATGTTCTTTTCTTCCAGTCTTTCAAAACAGTAAGCGCCCATCATGCACAGAGCAGCGCCTTTCCCATCGATCAGATCAGGCATTTCGCCCCAATCAAAAACTGAGTAACGATCCGAAAATGTGAAGCACCCAACACCCATCTTGTCAGCTGTGGGTTTTCTGACTACTTCTAGGTCTTTGACGCTACCCATGTTTTTGCACGTACTCCGCTACTTCAGCTTTTTCGTGGATTCGTCCGCTTTTTCAATCTCCTTCCGCTTAGACAGCTGAAACTCGTGAATACGCTTCTCAAACTCCTGATCCTCGATGGCTAATATCTTGGCAGCTGCAATCGCTGCAGTCTCAGGTTCAACAGTGACAACCAAGCCTATTCCGCTGGGCACACGCAACGAAGAGAATATGTCTACTCCACCGAACTTCTCGCCGTACGGCGGACATGCTATGACCGGTTTGACCGTGTTTCCATCCACAAAAGCGCTCAAAGCATTACTACGTCCAGCGACTGTAACATAGACGATTCGTTCTTTCTCATACTCTTTCAGAATTTCGAGAACTTTCTCCGGAGTCTTATGCGCTGAAGCCACACGAAACACGTACTCCAAACTAAGAGCCTTCAAATGCTTGGCAATTTCTTTGCAGAAATCCAAATCTCGCTCAGAACCCATCAACACAATAACTTTGCCTGTCATTTCATTCCCTTTGAATTGCTTTGGGACGTTAAATGCTACAAGGCTGAATGTACTAAATAAGCTTAGGCTCAATCGATCTTCAGGTTAGCCAATTTGAAAAACATAATTCAAGCTACGTTAATACCCATGAATTTTGGAGGTAACTGATCAGAAAAGTGGAGGCGCTGATGTTTTTGAATTTGAATTGAAATTCTCAGCGAAACAGAGCGATAAGATTATTGTTTCTCGGGCTTGAGTCCGTATACCTTTATGCTTGCTACGGTGTTTGCAGTCTTTTTCACGTCATCATTGGACAGGCCTAGTTGTTTTTTGACAGTTTCCGCGGTGGCATCGTTAACCATGTATTCGATGGGAAAGTGAGATTCTTCGATTATTTTGACATCCCGGAAACCTGTCTCTCTGATTATCTGTAGATATTCATTCTTCATGATCGCGCCAGCAAGGCAGCCGACGTAGGCTCTCACGCTTTTCTTTATGGCTTCCGGAAGCTCTGCCAACAGAACAATGTCCGAAACCATCAGCCTTCCATCCGGCTTTAGCACACGGAAAGCTTCTTCGAAGACTCTTTTCTTGTTTGCAGAAAGATTGATTACGCAATTGGAGATAACTGCGTCAACGGAATTGTCCGCAACAGGAAGGTTTTCGATTTCGCCAAGCCTAAATTCCACATTCTTTCTCTCGCTCTTTCTAGCATTTTCTCTTGCTTTGTCAAGCATTTCAGGGGTCATATCCACGCCAATGACCTTGCCATTGTCACCGACCTTGCTTGCGGCAAGAAAACAGTCAAGCCCCGCACCAGAACCAAGATCCAGAACGGTCTCCCCATTCTTTAACGATGCAAGAGCCACAGGATTTCCACAACCTAAGCCTAAGTTGGCGCCTTCAGGAACAGAGCTAAGTTCATTCTCACTGTAGCCTATGTTCCTGCTAATTTCACGCGGATCAGCACCGCCGCAACAAGAACATGTTCGCTTCGCAGCTTTAGCGTATCCTCTTCTCACGATTTTCTTTACTTTCTCTTCTTCCATATCAATCACGTCCTATTTCAACACGTCTTTAAGCATGGGTCCAAGCATCTTGCTCACCGTGTTCTCTAGTTTCTCAGCTTTGATTATGACTATGCAGCATATTTCGTTATCACGTTCGAAGCCTACTAGCGCCAGCTTGTCATTTGGTTTGAGCCTCATTTTCTCTCTCATGTCTTTTGGCAGAACTATTTGTCCTTTTGAATCAACGTTTGCAATGGCGTCGATTTTGCAGCATGTTGCTTCATTGTTGACCATGCTTTTTCACTGGTTAAAATACTGTTGAAGCGAATTATTTAAACGTATCTGAATTTTCAGAAAAATCTGAAATATCAGACAACAAAAAGCGTTTGAGACTTGTTGTGGAGCCTCGGGCGGGAATCGAACCCGCGACCTACAGCTTACAAGGCTATCGCTCTACCGACTGAGCTATCGAGGCGCTCAGAATAGCAAACACAGCAACTGCCACATAAAATTATCTATCCGAAAATCGTTAACCAAATGACACAATCCTTATATTTGCGGATGATGCTTGAGGGAATACGTTGGCTAACTTATTCTAAGCCATCGATAACAAGATGCAGCTCCCATCAACCTCAAAGATGTGGAGTGAAGCGGAAGAGTGAACTTGCCACCCAGGCTAAGCTCACAGTGACACCATGCATAGGCCAGAAAGCTGCACAAACATAGAGTTTCACCGAAACGCTATACAGACACCGCCGAAAGGCCCGATATGCTACGCCGTCTGGAGAATGGCTCGGCTTGAGCACCGAAGAAGGGCGCGGCAAACCGCGATAGATCCCAGGGTAAGCGCATGCAGCCTTAGAACCTGGGGTTCCTCAATGGGACTTCCTACTGTGGTTCTTCGGAACCATTGTGCTCCTTTACGGAGCGGCAACCCGCCGAACGGAAGCATCTTAGTAGACGGAGGAAAAGAAACCAATTGGGATTCCCCTATTAGCAGCGAGCGAAAAGGGAGCAGTCCAAACTGAATCCCGCAGGGAAACTTGTGGGAGATGTAGTGTGAAGGGCCTGGCTTCCTCCTCGCCGGTCAGGCAGAAGTGGCCTGGAAAGGCCCGCCATAGAGGGTGATAGCCCCGTACGCATAAGCCGGACGGAGTTGAGCCGGAGTCCCTAAGTAGCGTACCCTGGTTTGGGTGCGTGAAGTTGGCGATCACCAATCGCTAAGACTAAATAAGACTCAAGACCGATAGCGCACTAGTACGGTGACGGAAAACTGAAAAGTACCCCGGAAGGGGGGTGCAAAGTGCCTGAAACCAGACGGTTACAGACGTGTGCGGCCCGGAAGGGTAGATCTCTCCCGAAGGAAGCCACCGTGAGATGGCAGTACGAGGGAGAGGGACCAGGGTTGCACGTTCCGTCTATAAACACGGGCCGGGGAGCTCATTACTGTGGCAAGCCTAAGGGCCTAGAAACCCGCAGGCAAAGGGAAACCGACATGCACGCAGCCAGTCTTCGGACTGGCGAGGTGCGGAGTCTGAAAGGGCCCGGAGTCACAGTGGTGAAAACTAGAAACCGAGCGATCTATCCCTGGGCAGGGCGAAGCTAGGCGAAAGCCTAGTGGAGGCTCGCAAGGGTTCTGACGTGCAATTCGTTCTTCAGACCTGGGGATAGGGGCTAAAGACCAATCTAGCTTGGTGATAGCTAGTTCCCTCCGAAATAGATCTCAGTCTAGTCTCGGACGAGGCAGCTGTTGGGGTAGAGCACTGATTGGAAAGTAAGGATCCGAAAGGGTCCACTTTTCTTTCAAACTCCGAATCCACTAGCGCCGTAGACTCCGGGAAACGGGTTAATGGGCGTAAGGCCCATGACCAAGAGGGGGACAACCCAGACTGGGGTTAAGGCCCCGAAGTGCTGGCTAAGTGTCAAACCAAAAGGCGTCGTCAGCCTCAGACAACGGGGAGGTAGGCTCAGAAGCAGCCACCCTTCAAAGAAAGCGTAACAGCTCACCCGCCGAGGCTAACGGCCCTGAAAATTGACGGGGCTAAGCCAGCCGCCGATACCCCAGAACGCAGCTTAGGCTGCGTTGGTAGGAGGGCGTCCTAGCTGGACAGAAGCTGGGCTGTGAGGTCCAGTGGACCGACTAGGATTGCAGATCCCGGTGGTAGTAACAGCAAAGAGGAGTGAGAATCTCCTCCGCCGAATGGGCCAGGGTTCCCCGGCAACGATCGTCAGCCGGGGGTAAGTCGGTCCTAAGGCATTACCTAACCGATGATGCCGAAAGGGAAACAGGTTAAAATTCCTGTACCACGAAGGTACACGCGGCAACGCAAGCTCAACGCCTGACGTTTAGGGGTAGGTTGAGCAAGGCTGTCGCCTTGTTTAACCGTATAAGCCTGGGAAGTACCGTAATGGTGAGAACCAGGTGAAAGCGGGAATAGCTGCCCGTTTTAGGGCGGTTCAGCTGATTCCTAGAGCCAGTGAAAAGGGCGTTGGGAAGGATCCTTCGTGTCCGTACCTAGAACCGACACAGGTGTCCCTAGGCGAGAAACCTTAGGCGTGTCGGGTATACACTAGAGCGAGGGAACTCGACAACTTAGCCCCGTACCTTTGGTATAAGGGGTGCCTGCAGTCCAGTCTCTGACTGGAACAGCAGGTCGCAGTGACAAGGGGGTCCCGACTGTTTAATAAAAACACAGGGAGCCGCAAGCGCGAAAGCGTGTGAACGGCTCCTGAATCCTGGCCAGTACAGGTACCTGAATCCCAGGTTCAACTGGGCCAAGGGCCTGCAAACGCCGGGAGTAACTCTGACTCTCTCAAGGTAGCCAAATGCCTTGTCGGGTAAGTTCCGACGTGCATGAATGGATCAACGAGGGCCCCGCTGTCCCCGCTTAGTACCCGGTGAAACCACATAACGTGGACGAACAGTCCACGATCTCCCAGCGGGAAAAGAAGTCCCTGTGGAGTTTTACTGCAGCCTGCCGCTGGAATACGGCTGCGGATGCAGAGCGTAGACGGGAGCTGTTTGAGCCTGGCTTCTCCGGGAGCTGGGGTAGGCGAAAATGGAACACCGTCCTTCTGTAACCGTGTTTCTTACCGGCGCTTCGGCGCTGAGACAACGGTTGGTGGGCAGTTTGGCTGGGGCGGCACGCCCTCGAAAAGATATCGAGGGCGCCCTAAGGTTGGCTCAGACGGGACAGAAACCCGTCGTAGAGTGCAAAGGCAAAAGCCAGCCTGACTGGATCCTCCAAGGTAAGGGATCCAGAGACGAAAGTCGGGCTTAGCGATCATCCATGTTCCCCCTTGGTGGGGGCTGGATGTGTCAGAAAAATTACCCTAGGGATAACAGGCTCGTCGCGGGCGAGAGTCCCCATCGACCCCGCGGCTTGGTACCTCGATGTCGGCTCTTCCTATCCTGGCCCTGCATAAGGGGCCAAGGGTGAGGCTGCTCGCCTATTAAAAGGGAACGTGAGCTGGGTTTAGACCGTCGTGAGACAGGTCGGACTTTATCTGCTGGGAGTGCAGGCTGCCTGAGGGGAAAGGGTCCCTAGTACGAGAGGAACGGGACGCTGCTGCCTCTAGTTAACCGGTTGTCCGATAGGGCAGATGCCGGGCAGCCACGCAGCTGAGGATAAGAGCTGAAAGCATCTAAGCTCGAAGCCTCTCCTGAAAATAGGCAGCCATTCCCCATGTGGGACGAGGGCTCCCATAAAAGATGGGTTTGATGGAGCCGGGGTGTACGCTGGAAGACTTCGGTCGACCAGCTCAGCCTGCGGCCTCCAACCGCCCAAGGTATTAAGCCTTGAAGCGGTGTCTGGGCGATATGTTCGGCGAAACTCGAAAGCGAGTGCAGAAAACAAGGCCATGCATGGTTAACAATAACCATTTTTGATGTGACAGAAGGCAGCAGAGTATAGGGTTTTCTGTGTATAGAAACTATACTTTTACTGCAGAATTTCTTGTTTTGCAGTTGTTGGATGAACTATTTTTCAAGCTGTGAGCTGTTTTTTTGTGATGATATGTCATTCTTTAATTAACAAATAGATAGCCAAACCAAAAGAAGAGGAGTCTTGGCTTGATTACAGTTTTACAGTGCTGACGAAATTACGCAGAATATCTTCGCCGTGTTCGGTGTTATTTACTTCAGGATGAAATTGAACCCCATAAAATGGCTTCTTCAAGTGTTTGATTGCTTGAACCTTGCAGTTTTCTGACATTGAAAGAACGGCAAAGTTTGGCGCCTGTTTCACTTCATCGTTGTGTGATTCCCACACCAGAAACTCTTTTGGCAGACCTTTGAACAGATCATCTTCTTCAATAACCTTCATCTTAGATAAACCGTATTCTGGAATTTCTGCAGGTCCAGCACTTCCGCCAAAATGAATGGTCATTAACTGCATCCCGAGACATTCACCCAGAATCGGCCCGTTGAAGTGATCCAAATATTCTATGCAGTTTCCCAGTTTCGGAGATTCCCAAGCAATCCGTGGTGCTCCTCCGCTCAAGACCAAGGCATCAGCGTCTATCTCAGACACTGGCGTCGTGTTGGGAATTATCTTGGTCTCGCAGCCGATTTCTCTCACGACTCGCCAGATTCTGTGGGTCCATTGTCCACCGTTGTCAACAACATAAACCCTCACTGGCCTACTCATATTCAATCGTCCCCGGCGGCTTGTTCGTTATGTCAAAAACGACTCTGGTAACATCGTCTTTCAAAATGTTCGTTATCCTGATACTGATTTGCTCCAGTACTTTATGTGGAATTTTGGAGTATGCAGCGCTCATGCCGTCGAGGCTTTCGACAGCTCGAACTACTACAACACGTCCGTAAACACGAACGTCGCCATGAACTCCAACAGCCTTGCAGGGCAACAGAACTGCAAAATACTGCCAAGGCTTACTCATTTCGCCCGCAGCCACGGCTCTTTCGATCTCCTCTTCAACGATCGCACATGCTTCACGCACAACTCTTGTGTTGTCAGCAGTGCCTTCGCCGAGAATCCTTACAGCTAACCCTGGACCTGGAAACGGTTGTCTCTCATAGAGCTCCACAGGCAAGCCCAACGCTTTGCCAACCATCCGTACCTCGTCCTTATACAGGTCTCGGAGTGGTTCAACAATCTCGAACTCGACTTTCTCAGGCAATCCGCCCACATTATGATGAGACTTGATCTTGTCCCTCAATCCTCCGCCACTCTCTATCCAATCCGGCGCAATAGTTCCTTGGACAAAATGCTTCGCGTTTTCCTTTCGAGCGACCTCTTCAAAAACTCTGATGAACTCTTCGCCGATAATCTTGCGTTTCTGTTCTGGATCAATCACACCCCTGAGTCTTTGACAGAATCGCTCTTTGGCATCGATGACCAGAACATTTAAACCTAGTTTTCTTAGCATTTGCTGGCTTTTTTCAACTTCATTCTTCCTCATGTAACCAGTGTCAACCAAAACACAGAGCAGATTGTTGCCTATTACCCTGCTCAAAAGAACAGCGGAAGCCGTTGAATCGACGCCGCCAGAAGCGCCTATGATGGCTTTACCTTTGATTCTGTCCTGTAACTCTTTCACCTTCTCCTCAATGAACCGGTTAGTGTCGAACATCTTGTCCCACAGGCTACACAGAGAAAAAAGGGACATATAAAAGCCTTGTAAACATGATTGTGAACAAGAAAACTTCATCACTAACATAGCAGCAACTGGAAAACTATAAAACATAGGTACTAGCCTATGTTAATCTTCAAAACATAGGTGAAACTGATGGAGAAATGCACTCACGACCTGATTATCGTTGGAGCTGGCCTAGCCGGATTGAGAGCCGCTATCGCGGCAGCAGAAGTTAGCAGCAAACTCGACATAGCCGTATTATCCAAACATCATCCACTTCGTTCACACTCTGTCTGTGCACAAGGTGGAACAGGCGCTGTCATGAGGGAAAAAGACTCGCTGGACTTGCATGCGTATGACACGGTTAAAGGCGCAGACTTCCTCGCCGATCAGGATACCGTAGAATTCTTCGTAAAACAAGCTCCAAATGAAATAGTCTTAACAGAACACTGGGGATGCCCGTGGAGCCGCACGTCCGATGGCAAGATAGATCAGCGCGCCTTTGGAGGACACAGCTTTCCAAGAGCCTGCTTCGCCGCTGACATGACAGGTTTCCATGAAATGCACGCCATATACGGCAAAACTCTGACGTTTGGAAACGTGAAATTCTATGACGAATGGTTTGTCACGTCAATCATAACTGAGAACAATACAGCAATAGGCTTGACTGCCATAGAAATGAAGACAGGAAAAATGCAGGCACTGAAAGCAAAATCAATAGTAATCGCTACAGGAGGACATGAACGCATTTACGAGTTCACCACCTTCTCACATTCAACAACAGGCGACGGCATGGTAATGGCATACCGCGCAGGCGCGCCGCTTGAAGACATGGAGTTTGTCCAGTTCCATCCAACTGGCCTAGTGCCTTCCGGTGTTCTGATAACTGAAGGAGCCAGAGGCGAAGGAGGTTACCTCATCAACGCCAACGGCGAACGCTTCATGAAGAAATATGCGCCTGAAAAGATGGAGCTTGCCCCACGAGACGTAGTTTCCAGAGCTGAACAGACTGAGATCAACGAGGGAAGAGGACTGCAGGGTCCGTATGGATCCTACATTGCTTTGGACCTTAGGCATTTGGGTGAAGAAAAGATCAGTGAACGACTGCCGCTTATCCGTGATGTCGCCATAAAACTTGGCGGAGTTGATCCAGTTAAGGAACTGGTACCAGTTCGTCCTGCAGCGCACTATTCGATGGGCGGGATCAAAGCAGACATCAAAACCGAGACTCCGCTCACCGGTCTGTATGCGGTTGGAGAATGTTCATGCATCAGCGTGCACGGAGCTAACAGGCTTGGCACTAACTCAACAGCTGACTGCCTCGTTTTCGGAGCAGTTGCAGGTGAAGAAGCGGCGAAACATGCACAATCTGCCAGTCTTTGCGAGATTCCGCAAGAGAAACTTGTAGCGGAAGAAAACAGAGTTGCTGAACTATTCCGCAGAGAAGGCGGCGAAAAGGCGTCAAAAATAAGAGACGAAATGAGGCAAGTCATGAACAAGAAAGCCTGGATCTACCGGCGCGGAGACGATCTTGAAAGTGCGTTGAAAGAGATCAGAGAACTGCGAAAACGTTTCAAGAACGTGAGGGTCGAGGACAAGGGGAACTCGTTCAACACGGGATTCCTTGATGTGTTGCAGCTTGATTTCATGCTTGAGCTTGCAGAAGTGACTGTTGCCTGCGCGATCCCCAGAACAGAGTCGAGAGGGGCACACTCACGTGTGGACTTTCCGAAGCGTGATGATCAGAATTGGCTGAAGCACACGCTTGCATATTATGCTAAAGATGGACCTAGATTAGAGTACATTCCTGTGAAGATCACAAAGTGGTCTCCAGTGGCCCGAACCTACTAGAGAAAGATGTGAATGACATGAGCATAAAAGTTGAAAAAATCGTTGAGTTCAAGATAAGCAGATACAATCCGGAAACCAAACAACACTACACGTCCACATTCAAGGTGCCGATACGCATAGGAACAACTATACTGGATGCGCTGATGTACATCAAAGACCAGCTTGACGGGTCGTTGACTTTCAGACACTCGTGCAGAATGGGCATTTGCGGAAGCTGCGCCGTAAACATTGACGGCAAGCCGATGCTTGCTTGCTACACGCAAGTTCTGCATCTTAATGCTGACTCGTTGACAGTTGAGCCGCTTTCAAACTTGCCCGTGATAAAAGACTTAGTTGTGGACATTGAGCCATTCTTCAGACAGTACAAAAAGACAAGGACGATCTTGATTAAGCCAGAGGCAGAGTTCAAGAAACCGTCCGAGTTTGCTCAATCACCTGAAGAATTAAAGAAATTCTGGGACATGACGCTGTGCATAAAGTGCTCGATCTGCTATTCAGCTTGCCCTGCAGTAATCGATGAAAAGTTTCTCGGACCAGCTAGCCTGACGACAAATTACAGGTTTATCGCTGATTCGCGGGATCAGGGCTGCGCTGAACGGCTGAAGCCTATGGCGGACAACATATGGCTGTGTACTCAGTGCAACAGTTGCACGTTGTTCTGTCCGAAGCTTGTAGGCTGTGCCAACGCTCTGGTAGATGACCACAGCTTGCTGGTTGAAGCTGGAAACGTTCCCAAAACTGTGATAGATGTTCTTGAAAGAGTTTACAAGTATCACAACCCTATGGGAATGCATCAGAGTAAGAGAATGGACTGGGCGAAGGACATGAATGTTAAAACGTACCCAGCCACTGCCAAAGCGGATGTCCTATTTTTTGCCTGCTGCTCTCACGCATACGACATCAGAAACCAAGAAGTTGCCAGAGATATGGTGTACATCTTTAACAAGCTATGCGTGGATTTTGCCACGCTAGGCGCTGAAGAATGGTGCTGCGGAGACCACATGCTACGCCTCGGTGAAAAAGGCTTGTTCGAGGAGCTGGCGGCACACAACATCGAGATGTTCAAAAAATTCCGCGCAGACAAAATCGTTACGATGTCTCCACATTGTTACAACACTTTCAAGAATGACAAGCCATACAGCGACGAGAAACTGATCGTTCAACATTACACACAGTTCCTAGCTGAAGCCATAAAACAGAACAAAATCAAGCCAACCAAAACAGTGAAACGCAAAGTGGCGTATCACGACCCTTGCTTCTTGGGAAAACGCAATGACGTTTTTGATGCACCCAGAGATGTCCTGAAATCTATACCTGGCCTAGAGCTTGTCGAAATGAAACGAACAAAGCAGAGCAGCTTCTGCTGCGGTGGCGGAGCGGGCAGAGTCTGGACGGAAGAGGCTGACCCAGAGAAGCGACCATGCGTGAACAGAATCAAAGAAGCGCTAGAACTCGGAGTTGACACTGTTGCTGTCGCTTGCCCATACTGCATTACAACACTAGAGGACGCTGTGAAAGTGTTGGATGTGGAAAACAAGATCATCGTGAAAGACATCTTAGAACTGTTGAAAGAGTCTCTTTAGACTCTTCTTTTCCCATTCCACCAGTCGTGCTCGGATCAAAAACTGTTTACCTTATACGGACAGCGCGAAATAGATCAGGTTTATCTTTGACTTGCCATGCGCGTTTTTCAGGAATTCCAGAGATAAATTAATATAAACACCAAAACGCTCTTTACATTCAACTGTGGAGGAAGCATCATGTTTGGTTATGCTGGTCGCGTGCTTCACGTGGATCTGTCAAACGGCAAGACATCTGTTGAACCCTTGAACGAGGATTATGCGAAAAAATACATCGGCGGAATCGGTCTAGGCATCAGAATGTGGCTGGATTATTCAAAAGCTGGTGTAGACCCATTCAGCCCAGACAATCCGCTCTTGCTAATTATAGGCCCGATTTCAGGCACAATGTGGCCTACAGGCGGAAACGGACACGCATTCGTTTCCAAATCTCCGCAAAGCTACGGCGTTGGTGAAGCCAAGGCGCATGGCTCTTTTGGCACAGAGCTTAAACGTGCAGGTTATGATGTTGTGATTCTTAAGGGTAAGGCTGAGAACCCGGTTTACTTGTGGATTGATGACGATTCTGTCCAGCTTATGGATGCTTCACACTTGTGGGGCAAATCACCTAGCGAAACTGAGGACGCGGTCAGAGAGGAGCTGGGTGACTACTACATTCGGGTTGCCGCTATTGGCGTTGCTGGGGAGAAGCTGTCAAGAATTGCCTGCATAATCAACGACAAAACCCGCGCGGCTGGAAGAACAGGCTTAGGCGCTGTCATGGGTTCAAAGAATCTCAAAGCTATTGCTGTCAGGGGAACCCGAGACATTACGGTTGCCAAGCCTGAAGAGTTCATGGAATATTTGAAAGAATTTCATGAGAGAATGAAAGGCCCGGCAACACAGAAGTACCGCACGTTGGGCACTCCTGAAAACGTTCTGGTCCACAACTCGCTTTCCTGTATGCCGACCCGAAACTATAACAACTCACGGTTTGAAGGCGCAGAAAAAGTTAGCGGAGAAAACCTGAACGAAAAATACGTGGCCAAAATCATTGGCTGCAGCAGCTGCGCCATGCGCTGCGAACACATGTGCGTGGTCGCTGAAGGACCTTATAAGAAAACTATGACCCGGATGGAATATGAAACGCTGTGGGCTTTAGGCCCATACTGTGGCGTCGACAGGTTGGACGCGATAATCAAGGGAATGGAACTTTCAAACTATTATGGCATAGATGCGATCAGTGCAGGCGTAACAGTTGGTTTCGCAATGGATTGTTACGAGAGAGGAATACTTACGCAGGCAGAGTTAGAGGGAATAGATGCCAAGTTCGGGAACGCAGACGCTATGGTGAAGCTTGTTGAGAAGATCGGCAAACGTGAAGGCGTAGGCGAGCTACTGGCTGATGGTGTGAAGGTGGCTGCTGAAAAAATTGGGAAAGGCTCGGAGAAACTGGCGGCACACATCAAAGGCGTTGAGACTACGGGGTATGATTTGCGCGCCTTGAAAACGGCAGCGTTAGGTTTTGCTGTGTCGTTCCGCGGCGCTGACCACAATAGGCACGGTGCTTACGCATTTGACGTGAAAGGCAAAGTGAACAGGCTTATTGCCGAGAAAGGCAGAGGCAAACTTGTCAGAGACATGGAAGACACGTACAACCTGATAGACTCGTTCATAGTATGCAAGTTCTCAAGAGGCACATATTACAAGGAATTGGACGATCTGGCAAAACTCTACCGCTTGGTGACTGGTTTTGAGATGACGCCTGAAGAGCTGAAGAAGGCTGGAGAAAGAATACAGAACACTGCAAGACTGTTTAACATCAGAGAAGGTTTAGGAAGGAAAGATGACAATCTGCCGTGGAAGGTAATGAATGAACCGATTCCAGACGAGGGCCCCAGCAAGGGAGCCCTCGTGACACAGGCAGAGCTGGATCTCCTGTTAGATGATTACTACGAGGCAAGAGGCTGGAGCAGAGAAGGTGTACCCACTGAAGCAAAGCTGAAGGAGCTAGGCATGGATGACCTGCTTGGTTTAGCCAAAAAAGGAGCGGAGGCTTGAGAGCATGGTGAAGATTCATGAGAGAAAATTCGTGTCAGCAGACCCCGACAAATGTGTAGGCTGCCAAATATGCGAGTACATTTGCTCGTACACCAATGACAAGGCGTTCAATCCGATGAAGTCAAGGATACGAGTGGTCAGAATCAACCAGCTCGTGAATATGCCAGTCACGTGCAGACTGTGCGAGGACCCGCCGTGCGTTAAGGCTTGCCCACGCGATGCTTTGACACAGAGCGAAGAAACTGGAACGATCAGCGTGGACAAAGACAAATGCAATGGCTGCGGCTGGTGCATTGAAGCCTGCGATTATGGCGCTATTATGCTGCATCCGGAAAAGAAAGTCGTTTACGTCTGTGACTTGTGCAAAGATAAGGGTGAACCACAATGCATCAAGTGGTGTCCTGAAGAAGCTTTGGATCTGGTTACAAGCGACGTGCTGGCACAAAAGGCGCGACTGACGGCTGTAAAGAAGTTGTTCCAAGAAGCAATGACAGAGAAGAAAGGCGCCTAATCAATCAATTCCACTAACTTTCTAAGACAGAGAGAGAAAAAAAGCCCTATTCTTCCACGTTTGATGATTCGAGTTTACGAGCTTACGTCACAATTTCCCATTTCGCTTGATACTTGTCCAGTTCCTGCATTGTGTACTTGTCCAGCGGATGTTCTCGCATGGGTATTTCAAGTTCTTTCTTTTCGCCGCAGAGCTCGGTTGAGAAGTATCTTTGGCCTGAATCGTTTATCATGGTCACTATTGTCTCAATCTCTGGATGACTTTCAGCAATTTTGACTGCGGCAGCCACGTTGCAGCCTGAGGAGATTCCACAGAAAATGCCTTCTTCCAGGGCTAGTCTCCGAGCCATTTCAATCGCTTCTTCAGAGGTTGTCGTGATGACACCTGATAATATGCTAAGGTCCAGATTCTTGGGCACAAAGCCATCACCTATTCCTTCTATTCTATGCGATCCCCAAGTTCTTCTTGAAAGCAACGGTGCTTCAGATGGCTCAACAGCATAAAGCCGAGTGCTAGGTTTCTTTGTTTTCAGAAATCTTCCCACTCCTGTCAAAGCACCGCCTGTCCCTGTGGATGCCAAGAAACAATCAATCTTGCCGTTTGTCTGCTCCCAGATTTCCGGCCCAGTTGTCTTGAAGTGCGCGTTGGGGTTATTGGGGTTTGAGAACTGGTCAGGCCACCAGTATTTCCCTGGCTTCTCTTTCATTATTTCCACGATTTTCTTTATGTCCAGATCAACATCGCTTTCTCCACCTTCTGTGGATATGATGTTGCCCCCGAATGCACGTATCATCTTCATTCTTTCTTGACTCATTCCTTTAGGCATGACGATGGTGGCTTTGTAACCGAGAACATGAGCGATAAAAGAGCAAGCTATCCCTGCATTACCAGTTGAAGCTTCAATAATCTCCATGCCAGGCTTCAATTCACCTGTTTTGATTCCTTTCATTATCATCTCATAATATATTCTGTCCTTCAGACTCCCAGTAGGATTGAAAAATTCCAGTTTACCAAGGATTCTGGCAGAAATGTGGCTGTTCCTAGAAATTCCTTTTAGCTCGACGGTTGGGGTTCTGCCTATTAACTGAAAAATGTCTCCACATGCCGTTCTATTTGTATCCCATTGGATGCTGTCTTCATCTGCTCGCCTCATGTTACTTCACCTAATTTTTCTTTCTCAAAACTTTTCCAGCTAAAGCGCCTGTGTGTTTGCCTTCTTCAATCGTAACTACGCCATTCACTAGGACCCAAGATATGCCCTTGGGGTAGTGATGAGGATCGCCAAAATCTCCGACTGGAGCTACTTTGTCCGGATCAAAAATGACTATGTCCGCCCACATTCCTTCCTTTATCTGCCCTCTATCAGTCAGACCTAATCTTTGTGCTGGAAATGATGTTGACTTTCTTATGGCTTCCTCTAAGGTCATTATTTTCCTTTTTTTGACGTAATCGCTCAGCAAGTTGGGAATGTTTCCATAATATCTTGGATGAGGCTTTCCAAAGCCTAATGGGCCTTTCGGAGTTATCGCAGCACTGTCAGAAGAAATCATCGTCAAAGGATGCTTCAGGACTTCCTCAACATCTTTTTCGTCTCCCCAGAATTCAATTGCGATGACCTCGCTTTTGTCTTCGGAGAGAAGACTGAAGATCAGATCAAATGGATCTTGCTTTGTTTTCTCGATTATTTCTTTCACTCTTTTGCCTTCATATTCTGGGTGGCTTGGACAACTGGAAATCATTATTCTGCGCCATCCCAGCTCCTTGACTAGGCTTTCTTCTCCTGGAACCCCTTTTTCCATGTCATTCTTTATTTTTCTTCGAAGCTGAGGGTTTTTCAGTCTCTTCAAAATTTCGGTTGTTCCGCCTTCTTGTGCCCAGTGAGGCAGATAGTCTATTAGTGGAGTAACGCCTGCAATCCATGGGTAAGCATCGCATGTTACGTCAAATCCTTTCTTTCGCAGCTCATCCATCATTTTGAAGCCTTGTTTGACTTTTCCCCAATTTTCGACTCCTGTACACTTGTAGTGGCTTATGTGAACGGGAACATGAGCTTTCTCGCCTATCTCTAATGCTTCCTCAAGAGACTCGATGAGTCGGTCTCCTTCGCTCCTCATGTGCGTCGTGTAAATTCCGCCATGCTGTGCCACAACTTTGGCAAGCTCAATTATCTCGGCTGTAGAAGCGTATCCTCCAGGAGCATAGAATAACCCTGTCGAGATTCCAAAAGCTCCTTGCATCATACATTCAGCAACAAGCTTACGCATAGTGCCAAGCTCTTTTTCGGTTGGCGGCGCCTTCTTTGTACCCATTGCCGCTGCTCTCACAGCTGTCTGACCGATGAGGGCGGCCACGTTTATTGAGAGCCCTCTTTTTTCGAGAAGATCAAGGAAGCCGGATAGGTTTTTCCAGCTCCATGTCATATTGAACAGCTTGAGCAATTGCTCAGCTCTTTCCCTGTAGAACTCGGATGCAGGTGCCACTGCGATTCCGCAGTTGCCAATAACGTCAGTTGTTATCCCTTGATGTACGTGGCTTTCAGCAGCAGGGTTGACTAACAACTGCAGGTCAGAATGAGTGTGAATGTCTATGAAGCCGGGACACACGATCAAACCATTGGCGTCCAGAATCTTTTTGCTTTGATCATCAGATATTTTGCCTATCCGTTGGATCTTGCCTTTTGAAATACCTATGTCAGCAGTGAACCAAGGGTTTCCACAGCCGTCAACAATGCGTCCCTTTTCAATTGATACGTCGAATGTGTTCACCCAAGAATGCCTCAACAGCTTTTTATATTAAACAATACATTCTAGCAATTCTAGAGGTTAGTATAATGGATAAAAAGTTTCTGGTGGAAATCGAAGTTGTTGACGTCTTAGGACCTTGCCCCCATCACAAGAAAGGCGACAAGATTCTTGTAGATGAGCCCAGCGTGATCACATCTAAATCAGGCAACATATGCAGTCGAGCTTTTCCAATGCTGTCTACGTTCATAATGTGTTTCAGCGAAGGAATCGAAACAGGTTTACAGGGAGTACCATTACTTGTAAAATGCCCAGCGACAGCAGAAGGACCAGTAATATTCAAAGTAAGCAAAAAAGCTAGGGAGGAGGAAAAATGAAGGATTCTGCAAAACCAAAGTATGAATCCGAGAAATTTAGGTACAAGCTTGAAATTGTTGCCAAAAAAATCTATCCAATGTGCCCGATCTATAAGAAAGGCGACAAAATGACGATAGTTGAACCTGCCATCATTCCTGAGGAAACAGACGCGATATGCCTGTCTTTCCTAGCAGACCTTATTCCATACTATCGAGGTCTAAGCAGAGGAATCGACCCAAAAAGAATGGGCCTTAAAACTGAAGGAGATCTAGCATACATTGGCTGCCATGATCCAGGCGGACAATATCCTGATTATCCCACTGACGGAGGAACAGTGCTTTTTGAGATTCGCCGAATCCCGCTGACGCTGGAAGACATAAAGAAGTACAGAGAATTTGATTTGAAGGAAATGGAAAAGACTTGGGCTGAAAGAAGAAAAAGGTATCAGGAGAAACATAAAAAGTAAGAAGACAGGGGGAACCGTGTGGAGCTTCAAGAGGCAATAAGAAACAGAAGAAGCATACGTAAATATCTAAACAGGGATATTCCGGAAAACGTTCTCAGCGAGATTCTTGAAGCAGGAATCTGCGCTCCCTTCGCCTTCCAGCGATGGCTTCTGATTTGTGTTAGAGATCGGGAAAACAAAGAAGCAATGCTAAAAGATTTCTATGATCAGAAAAGAAACCTTCACGTCCTAAACGCGCCGGTGAATATTGTTGTTTGCTGCGACTTGAGAAACGAAAACTGGCCGGAATCGGCAAACAAGGACCATGGAAAAGATGATTTCAAGCTTGTTTTTGGCATTCAGGAAACTGCTGCTATGATTCAAAACATGCTTCTTACAGCGCATGAATACGGTTTGGGCACATGCTGGAACGGTTCGTTTAACGAAAAGCGCGTAGCATCAGTCTTGAATATACCTGAAGGAATACGGCCGATAGCAATAGTCTCCTTGGGATATCCAGGCGAGAAACCAGCTGTTCGAAAGCGGCGAAGCTTGAACCAAATAGTGTACAAAGAGAGGTTCGCTTAGAATCTCTTTAATCCCCATTTTCTCTTAAGACGATGCAATCATCGGCATCCCATTCAAGGAAAACGGTTTCACCGATCTTAAATTCGATTTTTTTTAGAAGGGGTTGATCAACCTTCACCACTGAGCCATCTGGCAAGCTTACGTCGTATTTTATCATTGATCCAATGTAAGCCAAGCTCTCGATTTTTCCTTCGACGATGTTGGTTGTCTGTGTCTTCTTTTTCACTATTCTAAACTTGTGAGGCCTGACTGCGACAAAAACCTGTGTCTTTTCATCAAGCGCCACTTCATCAAGGGTTGAGGATTCTAGGTTGAGAACAGCGTTTTTGATTTCAATTGTCAGTTTTTTCTCTTTTTTGTCTAGTTTTGAGATTTTTCCTTCAACGAAGTTTGCTTCTCCTATGAAGCTGGCGACAAACTTGTTCCGTGGTTTTTCATAAACTTCTGTTGGTGTTCCGATCTGTATGATTTTTCCTTTGTTTATGACGGCGATTCTGTCAGACATCGTCAGCGCTTCAGTCTGATCGTGGGTGACATAGATGGCTGTGATCCCCACTCTTTTCTGTATGGCTTTCAGTTCGAAACGCATCTGTTGACGCAGCTTGAAATCAAGATTGCTGAGAGGTTCATCAAAAAGGAGGACATCAGGCTCAGTCACAATTGCTCTTGCTAACGCTATACGCTGTTGTTGCCCTCCGCTGAGTTCTCTCGGATATCGGTCTGAGCATTCTAGAAGCTGGACAAGCTCAAGTGCTTCTGCAACTTTTTTGTCTATATCTTTTTTCTTTATCTGTCTCAGTTTCAAACCGAAGGCGACGTTTTCGCAGGCTTTCATGTGTGGGAAGAGGGCGTAGCTCTGAAAGACCATTCCGAGGTTTCTTTCGTAGGGTGCTTTTCGGCTTACGTCTTTTCCCTTGATGAGTATTTTCCCTGAATCAGGTTTTATGAAGCCGGCTATTAGTCTAAGTATTGTGGTTTTGCCGCATCCGCTGGGTCCGAGAAGAGTCATGAATTCTCCCTGGTTTATGTCAAGGGAGACATTATCTACGGCGACCACTTTTCCAAATTTCTTTGTCACGTTTTCTAAACTTACGATTACTTCTTTTGACATGGTTCTTTCACTTTAAAGAAAAAGAGAAAGGAATCCTTAGCTTTGGTTTTTTGTCATTTTTCTAACCGGTTCCGAGGAGTGGCTGGATATCTGTGTCCCATGTTGTGGTCCAGTTGTTTATGTTGGTGGATTTCCAGTCGAGGTCTCCGATTTTACCGTATTTCTGTATGTCTTCTTGTGATGGGTTGAACGGCGTGATTGCAGGATCCATTGTGGCATATTTGTTTGATGGTGGAAGGCCGAAGTTTGCGCACATGAACTCGTTGATTTTCGGTCTAAAGTAGTAGTTGAGGAATTGCATAGCGAGGTTTTGACGCGGCCCTTTGATTGCGACGACACAGTCTACGGCTACTGCAAAGGCTTTTTCTTTGTCATTGAAGTAGGGGATCCAGCTTACGGATACGTTTTGCTTGGACCATGTGAACAGCTTGTCAGCGGTGACGCAGAGTTCGATGCGGGCTGTGCCAGACGCCATCATGTTTACGCATTCGGATTCAGTGGTCCATATTCCTGTCATGTGTGGTGCAATGTCTTTTAGAGCGTTCCAACCTGGTGTCGTGTTAAGTTCTGAGCCGCCAAACCAGTAAGCAGGCATTATGAGGCTGTCTCCTGTTCCTAGGGAGATGTGTGAGGTCGCTATCTTCTTGTTGTACTCGGTTTTGAACAGATCGCTCCAGTTAGCTATAGGAGTCGTGACCAAGTCAGAACGCCAGGCACAGCTAACAACAGAGATTACGTAGATTCCTACTCCGTAGATCTTATTGTTGTATTTTATCAGCAAGTTGTCAGGTATCTGATCCAGAACAGGGCATTCTTCACGAGTTAGTTCCGCAAGGTAGCCTGCCTTGGCAAGTTGCACAGCAACGGATGGAGCAACAGCAGCAAGGTCTATCTTGACTTCAGGCCATATTGACTGGATTTTGCTTATCACTGTTGACGATGCACCTGCATGGTATTCCAGCAAGACTTGTGTTCCAAAGTCTCTTGTGTAGTTTTTGGCTACGAGATCTGTGAGATTTCCGAAGTCTCCGCCCCAACACGCGAAGACTATCGGTTGCTGCTGAGACGTAGAGGGAGTTAGCGCATATCGGTCAACTAGCAGACCAGTCACTAAAGCTACAATCACTGCAACTATGATAAGAAGCGTTTGAATAGTTGACATAGCTCTTTTCGCTTGCATTTTAATCTCTCCTGCACAAATTCTATGATGGATATTGAGCTTATGTTTCATCTAATAAATTTTGTCCTAATTGCTCCAAACTGCTACCATAATCCAACAAATTTCTCAAACCCTATGGTTTTCTCTATGACAATCATGAGAATGGCGGTTATACCCATCAAGAAGGCAGAAGCCGCTGCAACTGCAGGGTTAGAATAGTATCTCATGTATCCCATCAAAGCTACTGGGAAAGTTGTAGTGTAGGCATCAGTTAGAAAAGCTGCTAAATTGACGTCACCCCAAGAGATGGAAAAAGCGAACACTGCACCAGCGACAATGCCGGGTTTTATTATTGGCAAAGTAACTTTGAAAAAGGTTGTTATCTCATTTGCTCCCAAACTTTGGGCAGCTTCTTCCAAGGTTCTGTTGAAGCCTACAAGTGAAGCTGAAACTGTTCGGACGACGTAGGGCATGGCAAGTATTGTGTGTCCGATTATTATGTTTGGTAGTGCGTTGAATTGTCTCAGATTTCCGTACAGCATGGTCAATAGAGCAGCGCCAGTAATGACGCCTGGAACGACTATGGGAGAAAGTATCAAAGTGTTAAGAAAACCCTTTCCTCTGAAGTCAGAGCGCACTAGAGCCAATGAACACAGAACACCAATGAACAGTGAGACAACGGTGACAATGGACGCTATCAGCAAGCTGTTCTTCAAGCCCTCTATGAATGGCGTGTAATCAAGAAAAACTCTAAACCAATCAAGAGTGAAGCCTTTCGGCGGAAAGAAGGCCATTATCTTTCTCGTGTCAAAAGCCATGCTCAACGCGAAGAGTATGGGAACGAAGAGAAACAGGAAAGTGCCCAAAATAAGAAACTTGTAGACTATTTTGCCCATCAAGTCCGCAGGTTTCTTCCAAGACTTTCTCAATTTCTTGAGTACCTTGTTGAGTGCCTCTGTAAATCTCTTCCACGAGTTTAGTTCGTCTACTTTACCTTGACCCATCGGTTCAATACTCCGGTAATTCCATAAGATACGGACAGAGAAAGAATCAGCAGCACAACAGACATGGCCGCAGCAAACGGATAGTTAACCACATCTATGAAGCGATTGTAAATGTAGTTAGCCATCATGAGCACCTTTCCTTGACTCAAAACTAATGGTGTCACGTAAGCGCTTGCGGACCCAGTGAAGCTCAAAAGTGACGCTGCAATAATTCCCGGCAAACTCAATGGAAGAGTTACTTTAACGAAAGTTTCCACACCGTTTGCTCCGAGAATCTTGGCAGCGTCTTCAACTTCAGGGTTTATCGTTTTTATTGAGCCCATCATAACCAAGACAGCGATAGGAATGCTCTGGTGTACCATGCTCACGGCTATGGGCCATGGTCCGCCGAGCCAGTCCTGAGTTGGAAGACCAAAGAACGTGAGTGTCTGGTTCAGCACTCCTTCTTGGCCGAAAACATGGTAGAAAGAATATATTCGGATAAGAAGCTGCATAAAGAAGGAAGCTATCAGAAAACCCATAACGAACTTTTTAGCAAGCCCTGTCTTCGATCTAACCAGATAAAAGCTTAAGGGATAGGACAATATTACGGTCAGAATTGTTGTGGTAGCAGAGATCCAGAGTGTTAGAGTTATGGCCTTCGAGTATGGGGGGCTTAAGACTATTCGGTAATTCTCAAGAGTGAAGATCGGCTTAGGCAAGAAAAAGTTTGGATCGTAAGTGTAGAAACTTTGGGCGAGCAGTAGAATAAGTGGCAACAGATACAAAAGCATTAGGAGGATTATAACCGGCGAAAGGAAAAGGAAGGCTGAGTGTTTTCTTGCATAATACTTCAAGGAGCTGTAGCTTCTGTGAGCGAACTTCGCAAGATTCCTAAGAATCAAAACTGAGTTCTTTTTTACACGACACTTCAGGGACATGCCTTTTTTGTCCTTGGATTCGCTCATGCTCTCAAGCACAAATGCGAGAAGGATAGTCATAAAGATTTGGTTAAACAGATTATAGATTGCTGAGGAAGACGCTGAGTCTTTCAAGAACTATGCGCAAGGGTTTCTTATCAACGCCGCCGTACTGGATTCTTAAGTGCTTCGGGGCCAAGAAATAGTCGCCTGGCGTGAGCAGAATGCTTTCTTCTTTCATCAATTTCTTACAGAGGCTAACAGAGTCAATTGTCAAGTCATATTTTGGAAAAGCCACGGCACCAGCTGATGGTGACACCCATTTGAGAAAATGACCGTTTTCTTCAACCCATTCTGCGAATATTTTCAGGTTCTCGTTGCATATTCTTATTGCTCTTTGGACTATTTTCCTGAAATTAGCTTCTTGAAGAGCAATTTCCGCAATATGGTCTGAGAGTATTGGGTTCGCCAAGGTTGTATAGTCTTTCTGAGTCCATAGCTGTTTTGCTAGCTCTTTGTTGGTTACAACCCATCCTGTTCTCAGTCCGGCAAGACCTATCTTGGACAAGCTTCCTGTGCTTATTCCCTTCTCATATATTTCAGCAGGAGAAAGGGAAGGTTTTCCGTCAAGCTCAGTGTAACGTAGGACTTCATCAGCTAAAACGTATGCCCCGACTTCTTTGGCGATGTCACAGATAGTGCGGATCTCTTTTGGCGAAAAACGCGAGCCGGTCGGGTTGTTTGGGCTTATGAGTATGATCACTTTAGTTTTTTTCGAAACAATTTTGCTAATCGAATTAATGTCAGCTTTGAAGCCTTCATTTTCAGCGAGATTGAAGAATTTTACTTTGGCTCCTAAAGCTTCAGCCAAACCTACGCCTTGCAGGTATGTTGGGACACCGCCTAGGACTACTTCGTCTCCTGGTTCTAGGAGATAGCTCATTGCTAGGAAGTTGCCTTCGGTTGTTCCGTTTACGATGAGAACGTTGTCTTCGTCAGTGTTCTTGTATAATCTTGAAACGCCTTTTCTCAGCTCTACTGATCCGTTAGTTGGACCGTGCATCAGTTCCAAGTCAAAAGGTAAGCTTTCAACCACTTCATTCAGTTTCAATGACTTAACTACCGAACCTGCCAGATCATACTTACAGGTGTGGGATGGAAGCCACCGTTCGAGCTCAAAAGGATTAATTTTCAAGGCTTTTCACCCTTTGGGGATTGAAGATATACCAGTGAAATTGGGTTGCAATAAAGATTATGTTAGAAAGAAGAGGAGAGATAAGGCTCAATTTACCTGTTCTGTTTTCGCGAAGCGAGTTATTCTTGTTAAGCCTTCTTTGAGTTTTTTCGCGTCAGTTCCGTACAGTAGTCTGAAGCCTTTTGGCGCTTCGAAATAGTCTCCGGGTGAGACTACTACTCGTTCTTTTGTTGACAGTTTTCTGCAGAAAGCTACAGAGTCAACGTTAACGTTATAGCTTATCAACGCGGTGGATCCGGCTTGAGGTTTCACGCAGTTTATGCTGTTTTCACTTTTCTCGACGGCTTTCATCAATATTTTGGCTCTGTCGTTCAAGATTTCTCGGTTCCGTCTCATTATTTTTTCTAGGTTTCTAAGGGCAATTACGGCGACGTTCTGGTTGAAGAATGAGTTGCCGAGGCTTGTGTAGTCTCTGATCGCCCAACATTTTTGCGCTATCTTTGGGTCTCGGGCAACGATCCAGCCTACTCTCAAGCCGGACAATCCGAGTTTTGACACGCTTCGTGTGCTTATTCCCTTCTCATAGATTTCCACTGGCGAAGCAGTTCTCCTTCCATCTAGTTCCAATCCGGAAAGTACTTCATCGCATATCACGTAGGCGCCGGCAGATTTGGCTATGTCGCATACCGTTTTGAGTTCTGTGTCTGTGAGTCTTGCTCCTGTCGGATTGTTTGGGTTCGTTATCAGAATAGCTTTTGTCTTTTTTGAGAAGCTCTCTTTGACTTCATCAATGTCAAGGCAGTACTCTTTCTTATCGTTCAGATGGAGCAGCTTGACTTTTGCTCCTATGGCTTTCAGTATTCCATAGGCTTGCATGTAGTTTGGAACAACAAAAATGCATTCGTCGCCTGCGCTTACCAGATGGTTGAGGAGCAGGAAGTTTGCTTCGGCAGCACCATGCGTAATCATGATGCCCTCAGTTTTCACAGCGTCGGGGTAGAGTTTGCTTATCTCTTCTCTGAGGGCTTCTGTGCCGTTGGTTGGTCCGATTCTTACTGGAACATCTAGGTCTTTTTCGCTGATCAGTTCACTGTATTTGAAGTGGGTGATCACGGACGCAGAAAGATCGATGTCGCAGTTGAATCTTGTTTCAGAAAGCCACCTTTCCAACTTGAACTCATCAAACTTCAAAGCTGCAACCTCCATCCAGAATGCTTAAGGCAATTGTTGACTCTGTGACAAGACTTAATAATATTTCCCAGAAGTTTTATCTGAGGCAGGTACATGCGTTTTTCTCCACCTTACGTGCTCGCATTTGACGTTGGAACAACCGGCTGTAAAGGCGTTTTGGTCGACAGCGAAGGTTTGATCATTCGCAAATTAACTAAAAGCTATCCTTCAGTTGTTCAGAAAACCGGGCGCTTGGAACAAGACCCGCTATTGTGGTGGAAAGCGGTAACCGAAATCGCCTCAACCATCCTCAAGAAGATCAACCCAACAGATGTTTCAGGTTTAGGTTTCTGCGGAACCATGGCCGCAGCTCTTCCCGTGGATAAAAATGGAAGACCGCTCAGAAATGCAATGCTGTACTCAGATGTGCGCGGCACCGACCAAGTCACGAGACTGGCGAGTGAATTTAACGCGAAAGATGTCTATTGTCTTACTGGAAACCCTCTCAGTCCCGTGTATTCACTTTCAAAGTGGATGTGGATAAGGGAAAATGAGAATAAGATTTTTGAAAAAACCTGGAAGTTCATTCAGCCAAAAGATTTCCTTGTTCACAAGCTGACCGGCGAGATCGTCACAGATTATGTGGACGCTTCGGCGACTATGGCCTTTGACGTGACGCGGCGGGAGTGGGCTGAAGAGCTTCTTGAGTTTGCACGGATTCCGTTGGACAAGCTGCCTGAAACACGATCCTCCATTAGCATAGCTGGTGAAGTGACAAGCAAAGCTGCGGAGGAGCTTAGGCTCAAGAAGGGTACGCCAGTTATTGTAGGATGCGGCGACACTGCGGCCTTGCTTGCGGGTGCAAGAGCGGTCATAAAAGGAACCACAACTGTCTATTTGGGTGCGGCAGCCGAAATCGACGTGACGACAGATAGGCCCATGTTCAATCCTAGAGCCTTGATACCTGTACGATGCCATGCAGTCCCGAACATGTGGTTCAATTCAGCCTCAGCCATGACGTCTGGAACTGCGTTGAGATGGTTTGTGAAACAGTTCTGCACTGAGGGTGAATCTTACAAGGAGATGGACAGAAAAGCCGCAAAATTGTGCCCTGGCTCAGATGGACTCATCTTTCTACCTTATCTTTCGGGAGAACGTATGCCGATATGGGATTCCAAAGCGAAAGGCGCCTTCATAGGGATAAGCATGGCAAGCAGTAAGGCACACTTTTATCGATCGGTGCTTGAGGGAGTGGCTTTCTCGCTGAGAAGCATCAGAGACGCGTACTTGGAGACGAAAATCAAGTTTGAACAAGCAAGCATTAGCGGCGGAGGAGCCGAAAGCAGCCTGTGGAAGCAAATAGTCATAGACGTTTTGGGATTTAGATGCGATGATTTGGCCCAGCCTGAGGAAGCAAGCGCGCTTGGAGTGGCGATGTACATTAATGCAGCTTTGAACGGCAAGAGACATCTGTCTGAAATGGCGGACAAATTTGCACCTATCAAGAAAACAGTGCTTCCTAACAGAGAGAAAACCGCAGAATATGACAGATTATACAAGATTTACAGTAGATGCTATCCTGCGCTCAAGGAAATAATGCATCAGTTATAGCATTGAACTCGGTGGAAAGCCAGATCGTTGAAGTCTTTCTTGAGTTTAGGTTAAGCATTTATTGAAGATCACTATGTTTGGTTGATGATGAGCGGATAGTGCTTGGTCAACGCCAGAACCATAGTTAACAGGTTTCTGAAGGGTTCCAGAAGGACAGCCATAATCGCCGTGACTTCAAGATGCAACTGCAGATGCCAGATGTGCAACATCTACGACAGCAAACCCGTTGACCTCAGCTACTCTAACGCCGTGAAGATTCTTGATTTCATGGCTGCGAACAAGTTTCTCATAACATACTTCACCGGAGGCGAACCGAGCCTGCATCCAGATCTTCCGAAGATCGTGGAACACGCGGACAAGTTGGGTTTAGTGACTTCTCTCACGACAAACGGCACAATATCCAAGAGCATGCTTAGGGAGTTGAAAGATGCTGGCTTGTACGCGGTGTCGATTTCGCTTGACTCGTGGAACCCCGCTGTCTCAGAAGAAATCAGAAAACA
>Ga0315284_10001065_pt1 | contig 38474 bp, 28 predicted proteins | sample YL17G09_16_MG_FD_203696 | JGI IMG/M metagenome (GOLD analysis project Ga0315284, IMG submission 203696) | Sediment microbial communities from Yellowstone Lake, YNP, Wyoming, USA - YL17G09_16 | ecosystem: Environmental > Aquatic > Freshwater > Lake > Sediment | place: USA: Wyoming | collected...
GTTGTCACACGGCTATGCGTGAAGTTCGGAGAAACTTCGAATCCGGACTGCGCTGGGTCGTGAAGATTGACATTAAGGGGTTCTTTGACAACATTCCGCACGAAATCATCATGGGTTTGGTGGAGCGGGAGATTTCAGATGGTAAGATGATCAGACTTGTCAAGAAATTCCTACGTGCAGGAGTCATGGAAGAAGGCAAGCTCAAGCCAACCGTCAAGGGGACGCCACAAGGAGGGGTCATCTCTCTCACCGGCGCACAGATTCAGGACTACCTGGCTGCCTGCGCCACACTGTCGCGGTTGATGGGCTCGCAGGAATTCTCCTGCACAAACAGATGCGCACGCTTCCAGGCAGCGGCCGCGGCATTCGGGGTGGCGGCGGACAGTCACTTCGGTCCCTCGCCCGCACTCCATGGAAAGGCCAGCTCCCCCAAGCGCCATCCGTGATCCCTCTTCTTCCGTGTGCCTATGGCCCGCGAATTGCCTCTGGTCGAATCACCCCGATTGACCTCCCACGCATATCACGGTACACTTTCATCGTCACGACGTATGCCTCCACGGAGACCCCATGAGCACGGACCTCGGCGCAACGCCCGATCGCACATGCGACCTGGAGCACTGCAAGCTTCTTGCTGCGGCACGGGCAGTGCTGGCATTCCCCGACTTTGCCTCCGCTGCCCGGGTTATCTTTGACAACTGCAAAGATCTCACCGGTGCACAGGCCGGGTATGTGGCACTGCTCAAGGCCGACGGCAGCGAGAACGAAGTGCTCTTCCTCGATGCCGGTGGCATGCCGTGCACCGTTGACCCGAATCTGCCCATGCCCATTCGCGGTTTGCGCGCCGAGGCATACCGCACACGCCGTGCAGTGTACGAGAACGGCTTCTCCGCAAGCCCCTGGATGAAGTTCATGCCTCCCGGGCACGCGCGGCTCGACAATGTACTCTTCGCACCTCTGGTGATTGACGGGACAGCAGTGGGTCTGCTGGGCTTGGCTAACAAGCCCGGTGGCTTCACCGACGCAGACGCGCGGCTTGCCGACTCGTTCGGGGAGATCGCGGCAATTGCTCTGCACAAGAGCAGGCTGTGGGATGCGATCAACCGGAGCAACGAGCGGTACCGCGCGCTCTTCGAAAACATCACCAGTGCCGTGTTTGTGCACGCTGCCGGCAGCGGGTCGCACCGCTCGCCATTCACCGAAGTCAACGAGACCGCCTGCCTGCTGCTCGGCTACACGCACGAAGAGCTGACCTGCCTGGCTCCTCCGGACCTTCACCCCACCGGACGAGCAGCCGACCTCGCAGCGGTGACGCAGGAGCTGCGGCAGACAGGCCTGGCCCGGTTTGACGGGACAATCGACGCGAAGGATGGCCGACGGATCCCCATCGAGGGCTACTCACGGCTCTTCGGCACGGGCGCCGAGCAGTCGGTTATGACAGTGCTGATCGAGGTCACCGAGCGCAAATCGGCGCAGGCGTCGCTTGAGTGGGAGCTTGAGGTGAGTTCGGTGCTGGCCGAGCTTGGCGCGGTGCTGGCCGGATCCGATCGCTCGCTGCAGGAGATCGCCGAGGTTGTTCTGGCGCGAGCGCAGTCTCTCACCCTCAGTACACACGGATTCGTCACATCCATCGATCCGGCCACGCGGGCCAACGTGGCTCACACTCTCAGTCGCATGATGCCAAGCTGCACCGTTGTTGGCGAACAGAAGCGCATCGAATTCCCCATAGGCCTGGACGGAAGGTACCGGTCTCTCTGGGGCCATGCGCTCAACACGGGTGAGGCGTTCTTCACCAATCAGCCGGCATCCCACCCCGCGTCCACAGGCGCTCCGATGGGACATGTGCAGGTCGAGGCGTTTCTGGCGGCTCCCGCAGTTATGGGCGGCGAGGTGCTGGGACTCATTGCTCTGGCGAATCCTCTTGACACGTACACACAGCGCGCCCTGGATGCGGTCAGGCGCATGGCCGACCTCTTCGCCCTGGCCGTGCAGCGACACCGCGACCAGGAGGGCCTGCGACTCCACCAGCAGCACCTGGAGCAGATGGTTTCTCAGCGCACCGAGGAATTGACACGAAGCGAAGAGAGCCTGCGTCGCGCACAGTCGGTCGCGCATGTGGGGAGCTGGTATCTCGACATCTTCCGCAACACGCTGTCGTGGTCGGAGGAGACGTACCTGATCTTCGGCATGGCGCCTGGCTCAACCCTCACCTACGAGATATTCCTGGCTCACGTGCATCCCGACGACCGTCCCAAGGTTGATGCTGCCTGGGGAGCCGCACTCCGGGGTCACGGATACGACATTGAGCACCGCGTGCTTGTTGACGGGAAGGTACGCTGGGTGCGCGAACGGGCGGAGCTTGAGCATGGGCTTGACGGCCGCCCGTTCAACGCAATCGGCACTGTGCAGGACATAACCGAGCGCAAAGCAGCAGAACAGGATGTCATCGATCTCGCGCTGCAATGGCAGGCGAGCTTTGACGCGCTCAGCGACATGGTGTGGCTGTTGGGGCCCGATTGTCGCATTCTGCGCTGCAACGCCGCCTCGTCGACCCTGCTGGGACGTGGGCCCGGCGAGATTCTCGGCATGCACTGCTATGAGCTCATGCACGGCACAAAGACCAACATCCCCGACTGCCCGGTCGTGTGCATGCGTACGAGCAAGCACCGTGAGACCATGGAGCTGCAGATCAGCGATCGATGGTTTGCAGTGACGGTGGATCCGATCTTCGATTCAGCAGGCGTTGTTTCGGGCGCGGTCCACATTGTGAGTGATATCACCGAACGCGTGCTGGCCGAACACGCCCTGCGCGAGAGCGAGGAGCGATTCAAGCAGCTTGCCGAGAACGTCGACGAGGTCTTCTGGATGGCCGAGCCCGACATGAGCCGGATGCACTACATCAACCGGGCATACTCCGCGATCTGGGGGCAATCGACCGAAAGTCTCTACACCAGCGGACGGTCGTGGACTGAGTCCATCCACCCCGACGATCGGGTGCAGGTGATGAGTCTGATCGACACCGACTTCTCCAGCGTCAATATCGAGTTTCGCATCACGCGACCCGACCTCAGCATCCGGTGGGTCAGGCTGCGGTCATTCCCGGTGAAGAACCAGCAGGGACAGGTGATCCGCGTGGTAGGCATTGCCGCCGACGTGACCGACTTCAAAAAGGCTTCAGAGCAAGCCGCCCTGCGCCAGAAGCAGCTCATGCAGGCCGACAAGATGGCCAGCCTTGGCATACTGGTATCGGGTGTTGCGCACGAGATCAACAATCCAAACAACCTGATCATGCTCAATGCCGACGTGCTTGGCAACATGTGCAAGGAACTCATGCCCGTGCTCGACGAGCACGCGGGGCACCACCCCGACTTCACCCTCGGAGGACTGCCCTATGCCGATATGCGCGCCGAGTTCGAGCCGCTTCTCAAGGGCATTTCGGAGGGTTCCAACCGCATCCGCACTATTGTGCAGAACCTGAAGGACTTCGTACGCGTGGACCTGGGAGACCTGAATCAGATCGTGCATGTCAACGATGTGATCGGCTCAACAATCTTCATTATCGGAAACTTGATCAAGAAGTCGACCAAGCACTTCGATCTCCGCCTCGGAGAAAGACTCCCGCACATCCGAGCCAACGGCCAGCAACTCGAACAGGTGGTGATCAATCTGCTCAGCAACGCGTGTCAGTCACTACCCGATCCATCGCATGGCATCTGGGTGTCGACCAGTGCGGCTGCCGACGGTCGTACCGTACAGATCGTAGTTGGCGATGAGGGTTCGGGCATCCCACCGGAAGACCTGCCCAAGGTGATAGATCCGTTCTTCACCACCAAGCGCGACACGGGAGGCACGGGCCTGGGCTTGTCGGTGTCGTATGGTATCGTACAGGCGCACAATGGTACAATTACATTCCAGTCCAAGCCCGGTGCAGGCACCACGGTGACAGTCACTCTACCGGTATCGAAGTAACCTGACATGACTGAGGCAAGAGCAGCAACTGACCCACCCTCGACGCTATGAACACGACCACCCCGACCCATCCGCCCACGCCACTGCTGATCGTCGACGACGAAGAGCGGTTTCTGCGCACTGTCCGTCTGGTGCTGGCTTCGGCCGGCATCAACAACGTGGAAACTACGTCTGACAGTCGCACGGTTGCCGGGTTGCTGCGGGAGAAAGCGTACGGCGTTGCGGTGCTTGACATCACCATGCCGCACACCACGGGCATCGAACTGCTGAAACTCATCTCCAGCGAGCATCCACACATCCGAACCGTGATGATCACGGGCATCAGCGAGGTTGCCACTGCCGTTGAGTGCATGAAACTCGGTGCGTTCGACTACGTGGTGAAGCCGGTCAACCAGGAGGGTCTGGTCGCGTGCGTACGCCGAGCGCTTGCCCAGCGCGCTATGGACCAGGAAAACGCTGCTCTCAAGCACCGACTACTCCACGACGTGCTGGAGCATCCGGAGGCGTTTGCCGACATCGTGACCAACAACTCGAGCATGCATCACATCTTCCAGTATGTGGAGGCCATCGCACCGACCGATCTGCCGATCCTTATCGTGGGAGAGACCGGCACCGGCAAGGAACTCATGGCTCGTGCGATTCACCGACTGAGCGGGCGTACGGGCGCTTTCGTGGCTGTCAATGCGGCGGGGCTCGACGACGCCATGTTCTCCGACACGCTCTTCGGGCACCAGCGCGGCGCATTCACCGGGGCGGACCGCGACCGACGTGGCCTCATTGAGGAGGCGGCATCAGGCACCCTGTTTCTTGACGAGATCGGTGAACTGAGGCCGGAATCCCAGGTCAAGCTGCTTCGTTTGCTTCAAGAAGGCCACTACTATCCGTTGGGTCAGGACGCGGTCAAACGCTCTGATGCGCGCATTGTGGCTGCCACGAATGCGGCGCCCCAGGGCAACCCCGGATTCCGGCGCGATCTCTACTATCGGCTGCAGGCGCACCAGATTGCGCTGCCGCCACTGCGTGAACGGCGCGAGGACATTCCACTGCTGGTGCGAACGTTCCTTGCGCAGGCGGCACCAAGGCTCGGCAAGGAGCTCCACACACCTCCTCAAAGCCTCTTCTCGACGCTGGCAGCCGGTGTCTACCCTGGAAACATCCGAGAGCTGCAGGGACTTGTCTTTGACGCGGCCAGCCGATGCAGGCAGGGCGAGTGGCCAATCGAATACCTCCGGACGCGACTGTCGCTGCGGCGCGATGCCGAATCGCCGGTGTCAACCCAGGCCGGACTGACGTTCCCGGCATCGCTACCCACCCTGGAAGAGGCAACCAACGCGCTTGTCAAAGAGGCACTGCGCAGAACCTCGGGCAACAAGACGGTTGCTGCCCAGATGATCGGTGTGACCCGCCAGACACTGGGCAACCGGTTGAAGGAGCGGCCACCGGGTGCGCGCGTAGACTGCGCGACGCCCGCGAATCCGTGACCGGTTACTCCGTCGGAGCCTCACGACACCCCGGAGCGCTCCTTCGAGGCAGGCCAGCCCCCGCAATTCCCCGGTGTCAAAAAAATCGGCAGTGTCCAATCTCCGCACACCCGCAACGCGTTGATTATCCCTGCACTCCACCAGCCCCGCGATGTCACTGTCAAGGAATCGCACGTTGCACCATCCCTGCGTCACGCAGCTCGTCTCCGATGCCAACACACTGTCTCAACACACGTTGCGTCAAGCCTCAAGCTGTGGCAAGCCAATTGCGTTAAGAGCACGCACACCCGAGCACTCACGCCATGGACACGGAACTCCACATTCTTATTGCCGAAGACGAAGAGGGTCTGGCTCGCACCATGACCGTGGTTCTTCGTTCTGCCGGCTACCTGGTGACCACTGCTGCCAACGGGTCGCTGGCGCTCGAGGCGCTGCTTCGCGCGCTGGACTCCCCCACCCCGGTTGACATGCTGATTACCGACATCCAGATGCCTGCTATGACAGGCATGGAACTCATCGACGAGATCAATCGCCGTGGGCTGGAGATTCCGGTGCTTGCCGTCACAGGCTTCGGCGAGAAGAAGCTTGTTATAGAGCTGATGCGCAAGGGCTGCGACGAGTATATCGACAAGCCATTCACCAGTCTGGAACTGCGCGCCCGCGTGGAGGCCCTGGCCAGGAGGCGCGCACAGGTCAAGCACGCAGCAGAGCTGCGCCGGCGTGAGCGTGAAGAGCGCAACGCAGAGCTGGAGCGCGAGGCTGAGCGGTATCGCACTCGATTCGACGACTTGCGCACGCGCATAAACGAGGCTGCCTCGGAGTATCGTCGTCTCACCACCGTTGCCCCCAGCTTCCAGAATCTGGGCGTTGCCATTGAGTCGCGCAGTCTCGATGATATGGGCGGCGACATCGTGGACATCAGAGCGATGCCCTTCGGGTTCGGTATTCTCCTGGCCGATGTGGCAGGCCACGACATCGGCGCGTCGTACCACACCATGCTGCTCAAGGCGTTCTTCGACCAGCACTGCGTTGAGGGCGGGAGCGGCGAGAACTTCTTTGCAATTGTCAACAAGGCGCTTATCAAGAACCGTACGGAACGGATGGTGGCGGCCGTGATGGTGCGGCTGCGCTACGACACCATGCACGTCGAAGTGACCGCTGCCGCGCATCTTCCGCCCACATTCGTACGCGCGGGGGAGGCCATTGAGCCGATCCAGCCGGGCGGATATCTGCTTGGCGCCTTTGAGGACGGCGAATTCGAGACAAAGAGCATGCCCATACATCCACACGACCGCATTGTGCTGTACACCGACGGCATGCAGCAGCTCGGCCTCACAGACGCACGCACCGGCCGCACGACTCGTTTGGGCGTGACGGGGCTGGACATGCTTATCGAGCGACACCGCGACAGGAGCCTGAAAGACATGATCCACGCAGTGTGGACCGACGCACTCGCCTACGCCTCGAACAGGACGGATGACGATCTCATGCTGATTGGACTTGAGATACCAGAGGCGCCCCATGTTCGCGGTTAAGGACCTTGACACCAGCCTGGAGCTGGACTTCTCTTCACAGCTTGACCTGGTCGACCGCGCAAGCGCGGCGTGCGTCGAGTTCGCCGCAGCGCATGACTCCGGTTGCGAGACCGGCAGACTGGCGCAAGTGCTGCGCGAATTGCTTCTCAATGCAGTGGAACACGGTAACCGGGGAGATCCGTCAAAGCGCGTGACATGCACACTCAAGAGGATTGGCAACGGGCGCTACGCCCTTGCCGTTGGCGACGAGGGGCCGGGTATCGACCCGTGCCGTCTTGCACCGGCCCGACCCGACGACGCGTCGTCGGAGCGCTCGCGCGGCATGGGCATTGTGCACACGTACTCCGATGCGGTCGAGTTGACACCTGACAGCACGCGCATCACTGCAACTGTGACACTCACCCGACCCACCACTTTTGCCACGGTAGACCAGGATGACGCAACCGTGATGACCCCCAGTGGCGACATTACCGCTGTGGTTGCCGAGGAGTTCCGGCGTGCGCTGCTTCTGTGGGTGGAGAAGTCGCAGACGCACCTGACGCTGGACCTGCGCAATGTCAACAACATCGACTCGGTGAGTCTGAGTGTGCTGGTTGTTCTGGGCCGCATGGTGAAGTCCAAGGAGCTGACGCGACGCGTACGCGTTGTGAATGCCGGCAGGGATGTGACGAACCTGTTCCTGCTTACGCGGATGAACCGTCTGTTCGAGGTCGTGCAATTGACCCGCGAGCAGACCGGCGGCGTGACTGCTTACGGGAGCCTGTACCCATGACCAACGACACATCTCTTCTCAACGAGTTCATCAACGAGTCCAAAGAGCACCTCTCCACCGTCGAGGCGGACTTCCTCGCACTTGAGAAGCAGGGCGACTCGCCCGACCGTGAGTTGGTCAACCGCATCTTTCGCGCGGTGCACACCATTAAGGGCAGTGCGGGCTTCTTCGGACTCAGAAAGATCAGCGACCTGTCTCACCGCATGGAAACGATTCTCGCCATGGTGCGCGAGGGCAAGCTCCGTCCACAGCGCGCACACACCGACCTGCTGCTCGAGGGAGTTGATCGTCTCAACGCGCTCATCGACGATGTGGAGGGCAGCAACAGTGCCGAGATCACCGAGCTTCTCGCGCGTCTCTCAGCTCTCATTGAGGGCACAGCGGCGCCTGCTGCGCTCAAAGACATGAAGACAGTGCACACCATTGCGCAGACACCGCAAGAGCCCGGATTCGAGGTCACCGAGTTTGACCTTGGCCTGCTTCCCAAGGAGCAGCGCTACATCTATGCACTCACGTACCAGCTTGACGGCTTTGAGAAACGGCACGGCAAGACGCCTGTGCAGCTCATCAGCCAGTTGCTCAAGACCGGCACCATTCTCGACGGCCTGTTGACTGGCGGGGCCGCGGATCTGCACACGACGGTTGCTCAGTCGGGCGTACGGTACATGCTGCTCTACGCCACCATGGTTGACTCGTCGCTCATCGAGGCGGCCTCTGAGCTGGGCTCCGAGAACATCTGCAGCATCGATCGGAACTCGATCTCCGCGCGGCCTGCAGCCCCTGCGCCAGGAGCTGTGACCGCACCAGCAACGCCGATTGCTGCGGTACCAGTGCCTGCGCAGACCCCGAGCCCGGAACCGATACCAGAGGCAAAGAGGGAAGAGCAGCACGCCGCAGTGCAGGATTCGGTGCGCATCCGCCTTGACATTCTCGACCGTCTGATGATGCTTGCCGGAGAGCTGGTGCTGGTGCGCAACCAGCAGCTCATGAACGTAGATCGGGCCGATCCTGCCTCCCGGTCAATCGCCCAGCGCCTTGACATTGTGACGTCCGATCTGCAGGAAACCATCATGCGCACCAGGATGCAGCCCATTGGAACGATCTTCGGCAAGTTCTCCCGCATTGTGCGTGACCTGGGCGCCCAGCTCTCCAAGAAGATCGAGATCGAAATGACGGGCAATGAGGTGGAGCTTGACAAGACCATCCTTGAAGCGCTCACCGACCCGCTCGTGCACATCATCCGCAATTGCTGCGACCACGGCATCGAGTCGCCAGACGTGCGTACAGCCGCAGGAAAGCCCGCAGCGGGCCACATCTCGGTGCGAGCATTCCACGAGGGCGGCCAGACGATTGTGGAGATCTGCGACGACGGCAAGGGTTTCAACGTCGACGCACTCAAGCGCAAGGCCGTTGAGCAGGGCGTCAAGACTCAGGAGGAGCTGAACCGCATGGGGCGCTCCGAGGTGCTCTCTCTGGCATTTCTCCCAGGCGTTTCGACCGCAGCCCAGGTGACAGACGTATCGGGCCGCGGCGTGGGCATGGATGTGGTCAAAACATCGGTCGAAAGAATGGGCGGGGTGATCGACCTCAAGACAGACACAGGCAAAGGCACGACGCTCACACTGCGACTTCCACTCACACTGGCGATCATTCCGTCGCTGATTGTCAAGACTGACGGGTACCGGTACGCGATACCCCAGATCAATCTCGAAGAACTTGTCTGCCTCTACGACGAAGACGTGTATAGCAAGATCGAGGTCGCCGGCAATCGCGAAGTGTATCGGCTGCGCGACCTCCTGTTGCCCATGGTGCGACTCAGTGATGTACTGCAGCGTACCGAGCCCTTTGACGGGGCGGCCAAGTCCGCATTCACCGAGCAGGCCCGCGACGAGCGGGAGAAGCAGCGCCTTGCCTGGGAGACTGCGCGGAGTGCGGGAACATCGCACAACTGGTCAACCACGTTCGCGGTTCTCAAGGTGGGAGCAACGCGCTTCGGACTCATCATCGACTCGGTGTTGGGCACCGAGGAGATCGTGGTGAAGCCCATGCACCGCTGTGTCAAGAACCTGCAGATATACTCGGGCGCCACGGTACTGGGCGATGGCGATGTGGCGCTCATTCTTGACGCTCTGGGACTGGCGCGCCACGCGGGCATCGAGTTTGAGCAGCAGGATCAGTCGCGACATGCCGAAACAAAACGCGACGGCGCGCAAAAGCGGTCGCTTATTCTCTTCAAGAATGGCGAGGACGAGCAGTTCGCCGTTGACATGCTCAATGTGAAGCGCATCGAGAAGATTGAGGCGAAGAACATCGAGCGCACGGGCGGGCGCGAGTTCATCACCATTGACGGCACATCGACGTACGTGCTGCAGATCGACCGGGCCATCCCGGTATCGGCCTGTGCACGCAGCAGCGACATGTTCCTGCTGCTGCCGAAAAACGCCCACACTGCCTACGGCGTGCTGGCGTCGCGTCTTATTGACATAGGAGAGTACGAGGTCGCGCTCAATGCCGAGAGCTACCGGCAGGAAGGTGTGCTGGGTACCGCCATCATCAAGAACCGAATGACACTGATGCTGGACATCGACACACTCATCCGCATTGCGCAACCCGAGTGGTACGCGACCGGGGCGTAGGATCCGGGATTGCACGTTGGCTGACGAATCGGAGGAATGCATGGCAACCGCACTCACACCTGACACCAGGACGGTGCAGCTCTGCTCGTTCTGGCTGGCAGGCCGCCGGTTTGGCGTGGATATTCTCGATGTGAAGGAGATCAACGACCGCATACGCATCACGCCGGTCTTCCAGGCGCCGGAGGCCATGCGTGGGTACATGAATATCCGCGGCCTGATCCATCTGGTGCTGGACCTGCGGGCGATCTTCGGCTTTGAGCACGCGGAGCCGGGGCACGACACCCGGGTCATTCTCTTCAAGTCCACGGTGGACGAGCCCTTTGGCGTGTTGGTCGATCGCATTGACGATGTGGTGGAGGTCCGCACCGACAGCATTCGCGAACGGCGAAAGAAGGGCGAAGCTGCCTCCGGCGTTGCCGCCAACGTGCGCAAGGCTGACGCAGAACTCACTATGGGCGTGTGTACCCTGGAGAAAGGCCTCCTCGTGGTTCTCAACGCGCGCGGCATACTTAAGTCCATTGACGTGACACAGAAACGGTAGCCCGGACACACACGAACACAAACCACAAAGGAGTCGGTATGCTCAACAACATCAAGATCGGGGTGAAGCTGGTGGGCGGGTTTATGATTGTTGCGGCAATTGCGGTTCTGATCGGGGTTGTCGGCAACGTCAACATGCACACGTTGAAGGTTCAGGACACGATGCTCTATGAGAAGATGACTTTGCCACTGGGGGACTTGGTGAGTGTCTCGACGAATTTCCATCGTCAGCGAGTGAACCTCAATGACCTGATTCGGGAAAGCGACCCGGAGAAGATGGCGGCAATCCAGACAAAGATGGCTGGCCTCGAAGAGGCATTCAACGCCTCTTTGGCGCACCTCAAGACAACACTAACCTCTGCCGATGACCAGGACCTGTACAAACAGCTATTCGACACCGACGCTGAGTATGACACCTACCGTGTGAGGATGCTCGAATGTGCCAAGGCCAACAAGGATGCTGAGGCGTATCGTCTCATGGATGGCGATGCATTGAAACTGTCTCTGAAGGAAGCCGAACTCATTGACGAAATGGTGAAGATTCACGTCGAAGAGGCCAAGCACACCGCAGAGACCAACGCAAAAACGGCGAACTCCGCCTCATTCATGCTGACGATCGCCTACGCAATCGGCGCCCTCACTGCCCTCCTGCTGGGCATCTGGCTCACCGTTTCCATCACCCGCCCGCTGGCGCAGGGCGTTGGTGTTGCGCAGGCACTGGCCCAGGGCAACCTGACCGTACGTCTCAACATGAACCGCAAGGACGAGATCGGCGTTCTGGCTGCTGCCATGGACAAGCTCGCCGAGAGTCTCTCAACCACCATGCGCAAGATCCAGGAGAATTCCGGCGTCCTGGCCAGCTCTTCCGAGGAGCTCTCTGCTGTCTCCAACCAACTGGTAAGCAACTCCGAAGAGATGACCACCCAGTCAACAACTGTTGCCTCAACCACCGAGCAGATGTCGGCCAACATCAACAACATCGCCTCTGCGTCCGAGCAGATGAGCGTCAACGCCAACGGCGTCGCATCCGCCTCCGAGCAGATGTCGCAGAATATGAATGCTGTTTCCTCCGCAGTCGAGGAGATGGCCGTATCCATCGGCGACATCACCAAGAATGCGCAAGATGCTCGATCCATCTCCAACAGCGCCACCGACATGGCAAAGAACGCGACCACCACCATGGACCAGCTTGGCAAAGCGGCCAAGGAGATCGGCAAGGTCACCGACGTGATCAAGCGCATTGCCGAGCAGACCAACCTTCTTGCACTCAACGCCACCATTGAGGCCGCGAGTGCAGGCGAAGCAGGCAAGGGGTTTGCCGTGGTTGCCAATGAGATCAAGGAGCTTGCCAACCAGAGCGCACAGGCTGCAGGCGACATCGCAGCGCGCATTGAGGGTATGCAGGGCAACGCGACTGATGCCATCAAGGTAATCGGCGATGTTGCGCAGATTATTGACAAGATCGGCCAGTCTGTCAAAGTCATCACCCTCTCGGTTGAGCAGCAGACCAAGGCCACCAACGACATCTCGTCGAATGTGCTGCAGGCATCGTCGGGCGCAAAGAACATTGCGCACTCGATTGCAGAAGTGGCCAAGGGCGCTACCGACATGTCGAAGAATTCCGGCGAGGCTGCCAAGGGAGCGCAGGATGTTGCGCGCAACATATCCGGTGTGAGCGACGCATCGCGCGACTCGAACAAGGGTGCGCAGCAAGTCAACACCGCAGCATTGGAGCTGGCCAAGATGGCAGGAACCCTCAAGTCCACGGTCGAGCAGTTCAAGCTCTGAGCCCCGAGGAGAGTATCATGAAAGCACTCATTGTCGACGATTCATCAACCATGCGACGGATAGAGGCAGCCCAACTGGCCGCATTAGGCTACACCGAGATTATCGAGGCCGCCAACGGGCAGGAGGGTCTGGACAAACTGCACGAGAACATGCCTGTTGACGTGGTGCTTCTCGATGTCAACATGCCGGTGATGGACGGGATGACCCTGCTCAAACGGATTCGCCGTGAGCCGCAGTACGGAGGTGTGCGCATCATCATGGTTACCTCGGAGTCGGAGAAGGGGCGTGTGTTGGAGGCATTGCGCGCCGGAGCCACGGACTACGTTGTCAAACCGTTCGCGCCGGAGCTTTTCAAGGAGAAACTGACAGCCTGACGAGCGCCGCACCATGTCAACAACCACAATACTTGTCGTCGACGACTCGCTGATCTTCCGTCACGGCGTGGCCGAGGCGCTCTCTGCGGAGTCCGACCTGCGCGTGATTGGCTCGGTGCGCAACGGTGTGAAGGCCATGGAATTCATTGCCGCACGCCGTCCCGATCTGGTGACGTTGGACGTGGAGATGCCCGACATGGATGGGCTTGCCACGCTGGAGGCAATCGCGCAGGTCAATGCGCGGCAGCCCTCGGCTCCGCCCATCGGCGTGATCATGCTGTCGGCGCTGACGCGCGAGGGCGCGGACACCACGATTCGCGCACTGGAGCGAGGCGCATTCGACTTTGTGGGCAAGCCGCATACCTCCTCGGAGCAGGAGAGCATCGCGTATCTGAAGCGGGAACTCGTGCCGCGCATCCGACAATTCGCATTCCGTCGCGGCGCAGGGACTGGCGCACCCACGCCTGCACCACAGACCGCGCCGGCCACACCCACTGTCGCACGAACCTCTCGCACCGCAGCCCGTGCGATTCTCATCGGCGTATCAACCGGGGGCCCCCGCGCGCTGGCAGACATGATGCCCGATCTCTGCAAAGTCACGACCCTGCCGATTCTGGTCGTTCAGCACATGCCGGCCACCTTCACGGCGTCACTGGCGGAGAGCCTGGGCAAGCGGTGCGCGCATCGGTCCAAGGAAGGCGAAGATGGCGAACTGGTAGCTGCACAGACGCTGTACATCGCGCCCGGCGGACGGCACATGCTTGTCAAACGCGGCCCCACGGGCGAGACAATCATCGCTCTCACCGATCAGCCACCGGAAAACGGTTGCCGCCCGTCGGTGGACGTGCTCTTCCGCTCAGCAGCGTCGGTGTTTGACGGCGCCTGCATCGCGATCGTCATGACCGGCATGGGCAGCGATGGCGCCCAGAGCCTGCGCATGCTCAAACGCGGCGGCGCATCAACAATCGCGCAAGACGAGGCCACGTCGGTGGTGTGGGGCATGCCGGGCAGTGCGGTGGAGACGGGACACGTGGACGTGGTGGCGCCTCTGATGAAGATACCGGCTGCAGTGCAGCAGATGATGATCGCCAACCGATGAGGCCCCATGGATCTGGACAAAAAAGACTTCAACGCACTGCGCACCTACATCCGCCGGGTGTGCGGCATTGACCTGGGCGACGACAAAGAGTACCTGGTGCGCCAGCGCCTGGAGCCGATTGTCACCTCGCAGGGATGCCGCGGCTTTGGCGAGTTCGCGCGCATTGTCTCCTGCTGCCCTACCGAGCAGCTCCGCGATCAGGTGATCGCTGCCATCACCACGAATGAGACATCGTTCTTTCGCGACAGCCACCCGTTCGACGTCTTCCGCGCCACAGTGCTGCCTGATCTGGAAAAGCTCGCACGAGAACGCAAGAACCGCGTGTACGACCGCAGGGGAGCCAAAGTCTCAATCCTCTCGGCGGGTTCGTCAACGGGGCAGGAGCCGTACACTCTCTCCATTCTCATTCACGAGTTCTGTCAGTTCGGGGCTCACGGAGACCTCAAGCCCGACGATTTCGCAATTGTCGCCACAGATGTCTCTTCGCGCGTGCTCGCAAAGGCAGTGGCCGGAGAGTACTCGGATCTTGAGATCGGCCGAGGACTTTCGGACATCCAGAAATCGCTCTACTTCAGCAAAGAAGGCGACACCTGGATTGTCAACGAGAACATCCGCAAGATCGTGGAGTTCAGAAAAGTCAACTTCATTGAACCGTTCACGCACCTGGGCGGGTTCGACGTGGTCTTCTGCCGCAATGTGCTCATCTACTTCGACATAGAGATGAAGCGCCGGATTCTCTCGCAGTTTCACCAGATGCTTTCGCCGCAGGGCTTTTTGGTGCTGGGCGCCACAGAGAACATCTACGGGATGAGCGACCGCTTCAACTCCAACCACGTGAGCGGCAGCGTGCTGTACCGCCCCATGGCCGGTGCAGCGGCGTCGGTTGGATCCCCGGTCGGCGCCGCTGCCTGAGGAGGCGCCTCGCAGATCGGCTCGCCTGGGCGTCAAGACAACCCACGGATTGTTCTGACTGTTGGTCGGGGCTCTTGAGGCCCGTTAGGGCCGGCACCTCTGTAGCAGTCGGCGAGGAATGCGGCCATGAGCCCCGTTAGGGGTGGCACCTGCTCCGAGACGCAGCGATCAACTGCGCTTGCGGTAGGTCACCACTGCCAGCGTGTTGAAGAAGAGGGCGAACCCGCACAGTGCGCCGAAGGGGACTGTCAACTCCCCTATCCCGCTGCCCTTGAGGTACACCAGCCGCATCACCAGAATGAAGTACTTGAGAGGGCTGAAGATGCTCACATTCTGCGCCCACTGCGGCATGCTGTTGACCGGGGTGTACAGGCCACTCATGAAAATGAACGTCATGACAAAAAAGAACATCATGAACATGGCCTGCTGAATGGACTTGGCAAAGTTGGAGATCACCAGCCCGAACCCGGAGAGCGCCAGCACGTAGACAGATGCAAACAGGTAGATCGTGTACAGGTTGCCCTTGGGGATCAGCCCGTAGAACAACCGCGCAACGCCGAAGCAAATTGTCAGGACGACAAAACCGATGATCCAGTATGGAATGAGCTTGGACATGATGAACGCGAGCCTGCTGACCGGCGTCACATTGATCTGTTCAATGGTCCCCCGCTCCTTCTCACTGACGATGTTCAGTGCCGGGAGGAATCCGCAGATGAGCGTCATCAGCATTACCATGAGTGCCGGCACCATGAACACCGGATAACGCAGGTGCGGGTTGTAGCGGAATTGCGGTACGATGCCGAAGCTTGGGACCGCAAGCGTGCCCGTCCCCTGGCGCCACTCCCCGTGCACCTCTGCGGCGAAGTCACCAACCACGGAGGCGAGAAATGCGCTCCCCAGACCGCCCCGGGTTCCGTTCACCGTGTTGGCCGAGATCATCACGCTCGACGCGCCCTCTCGCACCAGGTTCTCCTCGAACCGGGGTGGGATCTCCAACACCACATCCGCACGATCCAGCTCGACGTCCCGGAGAGCCTGGGAGTAGTTCGACGAGAGGTTGGCCAGTTTGAAGTAGCCCGACGATGCCACCTTCCGGACGAGGCGACTGGAGTAGGTGCTGTGGCTGTTGTCAACAACACTGAGGCGCACATTGCGCACCTCGAAATTGGCTGCCATGGGCAGTATCCACAGCGCCATGAAGGGGAATGCCACGATCACCCGTGGCAGAAACGGATTCCGCCGAATCTGCTTGAACTCCCGTTCGATGAGGAATTTCAGCATGGTTACTCCAGCCGGTTCTTGAACTTATGCAGACTCACCGCAATGAAGAACACGGCCATGCCCCCAAGAATTGCCAGCTCTTTGAGAATCGACGACAGGCCCAATCCCTCGATCATGATCTTCTTGACTGCAATGATGTACCATCGGGCTGGAATCACATTGGAGATGGCCCGCAGGAACCAAGGCATGTTCTCGACCGGAAACATCATGCCCGACAGCAGCATGATGGGCACCATCAGCGCCATGCCGGAAATGAGCAGCGCAACCAGTTGCGTGTTGACCATTGACGAGATCAGGATGCCCAGCGCGAGGGATACGAAGATGAAAAGCAGCGAGATGCCGACGAGCCAGACCAGACTCCCGGCAATGGGCAGCCCGAGCATGAATTTGGAGAGTAGCAGAATGTTCGTGAGATTGACGATTGACAAGAAGAAGTACGGTACGGTCTTGGCCAGAATCATTACCAGCGGCTTCATCGGCGACACCAGCAGCACCTCCATGGTGCCCATCTCCTTTTCCCGCGCAATGGCAATGGAGGTCATCATCGCACAGATCAGCATGAGCACCATGCCCATGACCCCGGGCACGAACTGGTATGCGCCCTTCATCTGCGGATTGTACAACAGCTTGATTTGCGGCACAATCTGGTACGGAACGCCACTGAGCTGAAGCAGGTCCTGCTGGTACGATCCGATGATGTTCGTGGCGTAGGTGGTAAGTGTGGTGGCAGTGTTGGGGTCTGATCCATCGGTGATGAGCTGCACCTGAGCTTCTCCGGTGTGCAGCAGGTTCTCGTAGAATCGCTCGGAGAAGACAACCACCAGCCCGACCTCACCCCGCTGGAATGCGGTCTCGATCTCCTCGGGTGAGTTGAGGTAGCGCTTGAACACGAAGTAGTCGTTGGCGCGCAGTTTGTTGATGATGGCCTCGGTGGCAGCGTCGCGCGACGGGTCGTAGATGGCGACCTGCGTGTTCTTGACCTCAGTGGTGATGGCAAAGCCGAAGAGCACGAGCATGAGCATGGGCAGCCCAAGCAGGATCGCGGTGGTGAGGGGATCGCGGAAGATGTGCAGGAATTCCTTCTTGACGAAGGTCATGAACTGCTTCATGCCGTGTCCTTCCGGGTGGCCTTGCGGGCCAGTAGGTGGAACACTTCGTCCATCGTCGGTGCCTGGAACTGCCGCTTCAGGGCGCGGGGAGAATCCATTGCCTCGATACGGCCGTCAACCATGATTGACACGCGATTGCAGTACTCTGCCTCGTCCATGTAGTGGGTGGTCACGAAGATGGTGATTCCACGGTCGGCAGCCTCGTAGATCAGCTCCCAGAACTGGCGTCGCGTCGCAGGATCCACGCCGCCGGTTGGCTCGTCGAGGAACACAATCTTCGGTTCGTGGAAGACCGCCACGGAGAATGAGAGTTTCTGCTTCCACCCGAGTGGTAGAGCCTTGACAAGGGTCTCTTTCTCCTTCTCAAAACCCAGTCGGTGCAGAAGCTCGTCTGTCCTGGGGGCGATCTGCTTGGTCGGCACCCCGTAGATACCGGCAAAGAGGCGGATGTTCTCCCACACCTTGAGGTCTTCGTACAGGGAGAACTTCTGACTCATGTAGCCGATGCTCGCCTTCACACGCTCCGGTTCGCGCTGGATGTCGAAACCCGCAACTCGTCCGGTGCCGGAAGTCGGCATGCTGAGGCCGCACAGCATGCGCATGGCAGTTGTCTTGCCCGCTCCATTGGCGCCGAGAAAGCCGAAGATTTCTCCCTGCGCAACGTCAAAGGTGATGGCATCCACTGCGGTGAAGTGGCCAAACGTCTTGGTGAGTCTGTCGACTTCGATGACGTTCATGGTGCGGCCTCCGTCAGCTCCATGAAACAGTCCTCGATGCTTGCGGAAATCGGGAAGACCTCGATGCCCGTATGTCCCTTGTCGCGGAGATAGGAGGAGAGTGCGTCGGGCGTGAGAACCGGATCGGCCGGTGTGACGTGGTGCGCATCGCCAAATGCAAAGCAGGTCGCAATCTGCGGATGGCTGCGGACATCGCGCAGCAGTGCCGACATGCGTTCCCCGCGCACTGCCCACAGCGGCCGACCGAACTGGCCGACGATGTTTTGCGGGGTGTCAATCTTCAGGAACCGGCCACTCTGGATCAGCGCAATGCGGTCGCACAGGCCGGCCTCGTCCATGTACGGCGTGGAGACGAGGATACTTATGCCCTGCTGCTTGAGGCTGCGCAACATGCCCCAGAACTCCTTGCGCGACACCGGGTCAACGCCCGTGGTCGGTTCATCGAGGAAGAGCACCGACGGCTTGTGCACCAGGGCACAACTCAGGGCCAGTTTCTGCTTCATGCCGCCGGAGAGAGCACCTGCGCGCCGGTTCTTGAACGGCTCGATCTGCTGGTAGATGTCCTTGATGAGATGGTAGTTCTCGCGGACTGTTGTGTTGAACACCGTGGCAAAGATGTTGAGGTTCTCCTCAACGGTGAGGTCCTGGTAGAGTGAGAAGCGACCGGGCATGTAGCCCACCTTGTTGCGGATGAGCCGGAACTCCTTCACAACGTCGTGATCGTCAACCGTGGCGGTTCCGCTGTCAGCCAGAAGCAGTGTTGTGAGGATGCGGAAGAGCGTGGTCTTGCCGGCGCCATCGGGGCCGATGATGCCGAAGATGTCACCTGGTTCCACGTCAAAGGAGACGCCGGTGAGGGCGTGCACCGTGCCGTATTTCTTGCAGATGTCCCGCGCCGAAACCGCGTTCATGGTGTCTCCGTCCCCGCTGACTGCTCTCTGCTGCCCGCCATCCCGGGGGCGCTCGTGCTTCTCGTCGTGACCATGGGAGACGTTGCGCGCAACGTCTCTACGTGTTCGTCGTCAACGTCCTCAACCCCTCGTCCCGCATGGCAGGATCGGGGCGGCCCTCCTCCCTCCACCCTCCTCCCTCCACCCTCCACCCTCCACCCTCCACCCTCCACCCTCCACCCTCCACCCTCCACCCTCCACCCTCCTCCCTCCACCCTCCTCCCTCCGCCCTCCGCACTTCCCCCTCACTGCGCCGTAATCTTGACAGACCCGTACATGCCGATCTTGATGAGCCCGTCATTCTTCACCGCAATCTTCACGGCGTAGACGAGATTTGCGCGTTCGTCGCGTGTCTGGATCGTCTTTGGCGTGAACTCCGACTTGCTGGAGACCCAGGCCACGGCGCCTGCGTACTCCTTGCTCTGCTTCTCCCCGAAGTCCGAGAAGACCTTGACAGTCTGCCCGATCTTGAGCTGGGTGAGCTGGCTCGATGTGATGTAGGCCCTCAGAATCATGTGCTCGGTGTCGGCAATCTTGTACAGCGCCTTGCCCGGAGCCGTCACCTCGCTCTGCTCCGCGTACTTTGTGAGGACGGTGCCCCGGATGGGATTGACGATCCGACACTTCCTCAACTGGTCGTCGAGTTGTGCCACCTGGATTTGGAGGGCCGAACTCTCCTCGCTGATCCCCAGGTCGGTGTTGCTGAGCGTGGACTTCTGCGCATCGAGCTGCCGTTCAAGAACGGCGATTTGCGCAGTGACGTCATCGAGTTGCTTCTGATTGGCGGCGTTGGCCTTCAGCAGGTTCTCCACGCGCGTTTTCTCCAACTTTGCCGTGGCAATCTGCTGCTCAATGGCCGCAATCTGCTTGCCCATGTCGGGGCGACGGCTCCGCACGGCCTTGACATTGGCCAGCAACTGCATCTTGCGCAGATAGAGCTGCACGGTATCGACGATGCCCACCATCTGGTTGGCGTCAAGTTCCTGACCCTCCTGCAGGCTGAACTGACGGATCTGGCCCGCAGCCTCCGATGACACGATGATCTCGGTTGCCTCGAAAACGCCGGACGCATCTGCGTCCTTGTTCTTGTCGGCACAGGCGATCAGCAGCAGCGGAATTGCTCCCGCACATAGGGTCCGGATGATTCTCATAGCCCCGTCCTCTGGTTGTTGGTGGTGTTGACCAGTGCGTATTGTGACACCAGCAATTGGATCTGGTGCAGCGACCGCGTCTGCATGGCAAGATTCTCGGCATTGATCTCGCGGAGAAGATCCGAGACCGACATGGTCCCGTTCTCCACCTTCGCCTCAGCCGACTTCTTGATGCTGGTTCGCAAAACGATGATGTCGTCGTCACTCTCGATGAGTTCCCGGTACTTGTCGATGTCAATGTCCTGCTGCGTCACTTTGAGCGTTGTATTGAGGAGGAATGTCTCCCTCTGTAACTCAGCGGACTTCATGTTGAGGCGTAGCTTGGTAACATTGGCTTTCTGCGTGTAGAGATTGCCCAGGCTCCACGAGGCTCGCACGCCGCCAATCCAGTACGGAGAGAAGTCGTTGTTGAGCATGTTGAGGCCGGGCCGTCCGTACGCGCCCTGGAAAAAGGCGCCTATGCGCGGCAGGTTGCTTGCCAGCAGTGCACTTCGCCGGCTGTCGTAGAGGCTGATCTGCGCGTCGAAGAACTGCAGCTCCGGGCGCTTGATCGTGCGATCGGCGTCTGCCGGAGTCTGGACTTCTGGCCGTGTCAACTGGCTGCTCTCCGACACCGACTCTCCGATGAGGGCCGAGAGCATCGCGAGATAGGCCCTCTGCGTTGCAGCCAGTTCGATGCGCCGCTGCTGCGCGTTGAGTTGCTCCACCTTCACCGCGTCGAGGTCTGCCTGATTGGCCACCCCGTTCTTGATGTAGGCGGACACCCGAGCATTGTTGGTCTGCAGCTCGTCCTGGAGAGTCTGGTTCTGGTTGAGCTGCTCCGCCAGCAGGAGAATGCCGAAGAACACCTGATTCACCCGCTCGTTGAGTGCGTAGAGATCGACCTCAAGCCGTTGCTGCTCAACCGCAGAGGACGCGCGTGCAATCTTCTTCTGAGAACGCGTGGCGCCGCCATCCCAGATTGTCTGAGAGACCTCCGCCACAGCCTGGTACTGGTCTTTGCTGCCGGTAAAGCCCTTGACACCAGGGATGGGGAGCGAGATCTCGGTTACATCCGACTGGTACGACGCGCGACCGGAGAGCGTGACCTGTGGCAGGTACGCCCTGTTGGCGTTGGAGATGGTGTAGTGCTCCAACTGCCCAAGCACGTTGCTTTGCCCGATGAGCGGGTAGTGTTGCCGGGCCTTGTCCCGGCATTGAGCAATTGTCAACTGGCAGGATCCCGACACTGTCATCGAGACGGCAATGAGTGTCGCGAGGGCGAGTGTGTTTCTCATGGAGGCAATCCCTTTCTTCATCGGTGGATACTCTCCCGGACGTCCATGGCAGCACCGGCACTGCACACGCCGGGTCATGGCCGCAGGCTGTTCAGGATGATCTTGACGTTCTCCTGCTTGCGACGGTCAACGATTCGCTCGAACTCTTTGTCCGACACGTTGAGCAGCGTCTTCAGAATCGGGGACGCCACGAATAGAATCACGTTGAGTGAGACCAGAGTGAGGACCAGATCAATGACTTCCATGGGGCGGACAGTGCCCTTGCGGATCTCGGCCTTAAGCTCGGTGTCAAGCTGCTGAAACACCGCACGCGGAGCTGCCACCAGTTTCTCTTTGAGCGAAACGAGGCGCTGCGGGTTGGTGGTGAACTCGTTGAAGAGCAGGAATGGCAGCCGGCGGTTGGCACGCAAGATGTCGAAGTGCGCCTCGACCTTGCGCCGCAGCTTCTCCTCAAAGGGGATGTTCTCCCCCCCGATCTGGAGGAATGTGGATGCAAAGAGCCTCAGCTTGGCCTCGAAGATTGCCTCAAAGAGCCGTTCCTTTGTGCGAAAGTAGTAGTGGACAAGAGCCTGATTGCAGCCCACGGTTCGAGCGATCTCGGTTGTTGACGTCATGGCGAAGCCCTTGTCCAGGAAGAGCTGCTCCGCAGCCTCGAGGATGGCCTGCTCAGTGGTGACCGTTGGGGGAGAGGGGTGTTTCATCAGTGGTAATAGGTCTATTTAATAGCTCCATTAATATACTGCGGACGGGGCGGCTTGTCAAGGGGCTTGCCTTTGTCACCGAAAGCGTCTCGTTGATCTGTTTCCACGACCTTGTCGCGCGTCCGCCATGCCGAGCCCCGATCCAGCCAGCAAGGGGGGTTCCCGGTTGTGCAAATGAGAGGCTGGGACCTTGGGTAGCTGCGCCGGGCGTCCAGGCGTGGGGCAGGAGTCTCTGGATAGCTGCGCCGGGCGTCCAGGCGTGAGGCAGGAGTCTCTGGATAGCTGCGCCGGGCGTCCAGGCGTGAGGCAGGAGTCTCTGGTTAGCTGCGCCGGGCGTCCAGGCGTGAGGCAGGAGTCTCTGGATAGCTGCGCCGGGTGGCGCGTCATGCTTCGATGAAAGTTTGGACCACCCGGTGCGCGACACCCGCGGGCAGCTTCTCAGTCAAGCCGCGCAGAGTCTGCAGAGACCCGAGTTGGGACGGACTCTCAACCGACACTTGGCGAATGTGACCAACCAGGAACCGACACTCAGGCACGACTGCTCGTGGGTGTCGCGCACGGGTACCCCGTCCTGCGATGCTGCATGACGCGCCACCCGGCGCAGTGCTATCCAGAGGCATTTTCTTCGCAATGCAGACCCATGGCGTCTTCACGGTCGTGCCTGAGAAGACTTCGTTCGTGATAGCGTCTTGTCAAGATGCAGATTCATCAGTGTTGCGTGCCGGAACCTCTCGCGCACGGTTCGGTTCGCTGCGTCAATGTCTGCCGCGTACACGAACACGCTTCCCCGCACGCACTCGAAACCAACAGTCGTGAGGCTGTCGAAGTCGCTCGGTTTTTCCAGAGTCAGGGTGTCCCGACCCACGCCGATGCGCAGGGCACCACGATCAACCAGTAGCGACATACGTGTGGTGTCAACGTGCGTGACAGGCGCAGACGTCAGACGAATTGTCTGCGCATCTCGACGACACAGCACCTGCAGCGAGTCGCCCCGTTCACCACGCGAAACCAGGAAGTAGTACGATGCGGCCTTGTCCCGAACAACAAGTCCCGCGGTTGCGGGCGGTGAGGAGAGCAGGAGACGCGCTGCGCATGTGCGGATTCCGGTGAATGCGAAATTCAGCCGGACAAACGCAGTGGCCTCGCCGGAGTACGCAGCGTCAGCGCGCGAATCGTGGGAGATGAACGACTCTCCCCCACTGCTGTCGATGTGAATGTGCCATGCGCCGATTTGGGTGAACCAGACGGGGTCGGCGGAGGCGACCGGAGAGGGGCTTGGGGCGCTCCATGCAGGAAGGACGGCGAGGCATACGGAGAGCAGGACGAGCGAGGCGAGTGCGGAGTGCGAAGTGGGAAGTGCGGAGTTGTGGAAAAAGCCCGACAAACCGCTGGGCGCGTTCCCTCGGAACGCCTCTATGCGTTGGTCAAATACAGTCCTCAACTCCGCATTCCGCATTCCGCACTCCGAACTCCCCACTTCCTACTCTCTCGGGCTATTTGACGGGCAACTTCTTCGCCAACGCTGTGAAGATGACTCCCGCGGTGCTTTCGTCGAAGACCACAGTGTTGTCCTTTGCGTGGTCGAGCGAGCCGGCCATCGGGGAGATTCCCGTGAATGACATCGAGACAGTCGAACTCAACCAGGCAACCGCCTGTTCGATGGAGATTTCGACCGATCCCGATTGATCGGTGACCGCATACGAAGTGATCTCGCCCGCGTCAACTGCGGTGAACAGAACATCACCCACGGTCACGTTGTTCAGATCGATTCCCTGCACGTCTGTGGTCACGTTGTTCACGTCGATGCTCAGGTTCACCAGATCATTCTGCGCACGAACACGCGTGTCATTCTGCAACACTATGCATCCCGACACCAGCGATGCCACACACGCTGTGGCTATTAGCACTACACTCTTCATCATGCACTCCTCCTCTGTTTGTGATGGAAACTCCACTTCGACTCGTCGAGGACGAGCCCCTGCACTCTCCGGTCACTCACTTACTGTGAACCTGCACCTTGACTCGCACATTGTCGTCGTCTTCGTCCTGGTCATTGCCATCCTTCGACTTCACGCGCACTTTCACATTGCTGCTGCTCTTCACAGTCGCGCGCTTTGCCGGAACCACGGTTCGCACATTGTCGTCATGCGTCACGGTCACGCGCGTACTGGGTTCGGCCGGACGAACCACAGTGCGTGATACGTCGTCGCTGTGCGTTACGGTCACACGCGTTGCCGGCTCAGCCGGTCTCACCACAGTGCGGGCCTCCTCGTCATGCGTAACCGTCACCGTTGCGCGCGGCTCAGGCTGGCTCCGCACCACAACTCTCTTGTACTGGGCGCCCACGGGCACAACAACCCGGGTATGCTCAGGACGACCGGTCACCTCAACCCTCACCAACGCATGGCCTGGCCGAGTCACGCTGACCCGGCGCGGAGACACGCGCACTATGGGCGTTCGAGAGGCCCGCCGAACGAACTCGAAGCGGGGAGCGACGCGGGTCACCGTGACATTCGCCGTGTTGTGGCTGGGACGCGCGCGAACTTGCACGTGACTGTATACCTCTACCGAGCCGAAGAGACCAACCGGGCAGAACATCCAGTGCGGGGAACTCACCTCGACTCTTATATGCCCCGGCAGCGGCGGCGGAAAGAGCGGCGCCCAGGCGATCTCCCGGTCTGTCACATGCCACTCAACCCTGGCAGGTGACCAGTCGTAGCCCGGCACCCACACCCAGCCCATCTCGTCATCGTACGTCCAATTGCCATAGTGACAGACGATCCAACCAAACGGCTCGTCAGCATCCCACAGCCATCCGTCATCGGTGTACGACCAATGACCGTACATGAAGGGCCGCCATCCCGGGTCTGCGTACGGACGCCAGACCGTGCCATACCCCTGCATCCAGGCCCACTCGCCGTAGTCGTTGAGCTCACCGAAGTTCACGCTGATCGAGGCGTCGACCTGTGCGCGCGGGGCAGTGACCCCGCCCAGAAGCGCCACAACCACACCAAAAAACGCAAGTCTCATCATGCGCATACATCCTCCTTTGTGGTCGAGATGACCGGACTTCAAGGACTCTGGCTCGCAACCCGATTACGTGGCGATGAGCCGTTTCGTGATTGTCCCTGCGTAGCACTCTTGTAGAGGCGCAACAACCGTGCCGCATACCCGGCCGATGGCTTCATGCGGACGGAGGCGCGCGCAACGCTCCGGGCCTATCATATAAATATATGGTTTGGATGTGGCCAGACCGACTTCTGGCCCTTCACGTGGTCCGGGCAGACCGCCAGTGCCGCCGGAACACCGATCTGCGGCATGCCGGTCGACCAGCCGTGCGTGCAGGATTGCGCGACATGGCGCGGGGCGTGTACGTGGCAGCTCCGGACGGAGAGGCGCAGCATGCGCGTCTGATGGCGGTGCGCATCGGGTAGGCAACGGTCGCTCTCTTGCGCCCCGAAGCGTATCGATGACGGGCGTCGCGGTCACTGACCGGCGGCGCCCGTGGTCACGATCTTCTCAGCAAGCGACTCGAAGAACTCCCTTGACCACACTTCCATGGCGAACGGGTCGCGTACAAACGGAAGGACGTCCTGCTTCGCCATGTCGAGGTCAATGTCCGCGACTCTCCTCCGAAATCGATCGCGGATATCACCGATTGTCAAATGTGTGTCTGCCGGGAGATGACCGGTCTGAGCCAGCCGTGCTTCGAGGTGGGGAACATTGATCGGGACGGTGTGACCGAAGTACCACACGGCGTCGAACAGATCGCGGCCCGGGAGTCGCGGATGGCGTCAGCCCGACTTGGATACGCGGAGCATCGTGTCTCGACGCGGGACGCGGACGAACAGACGCAGGAGGGTCTGGGTAGCCATGCCAAGCGCCGCAGTTGATCCTGAACGACCGCACTCCCTTTCTGGACCCCACCCCTGCGGCGCAACTGCGACAAAGCCCCACGTGGCCGCCGAATTTGGTATTTTGCCATTGTACCGCCGATCCCACTACAACGAAGGGCACCCAGTGAACCGACATCCCTCCGTCCCGATCGTGACTCCACAACGCAATTGGCGCCCCATCGCGGTTCTGCTTGCGACGATCCTCTCAACCGCCGTCACTGCACTCGGCGCCGCCACCGACACCGCAACCGTTGTGCGCAAGAACGTCGCCGTCATCAACCTCAAGGCCGCCGGCGGACTCACGCAGGCCGATGCCGAACTCATCACCGATCACCTCAACACCGACCTCTTCAAGACCGGCCGCATCAACCTGCTCGAACGCGCGCAGATCAACGACATTCTCAAAGAGCAAGGTTTCCAGAACTCCGGCGCGTGCACCGACGAAGCGTGTCTGGTGCAGATGGGACAGGTGCTCGGCGTGGAAGAGATCATTACCGGCTCGATCGGCAAGCTGGGCGGGCTCTTTCTTGTCAATCTTCGCAGCATCGATGTGGCAAACGGCAAGATCATCACCATCCTCAGCGAGGACGTTCCAGGTTCGCTGGAAGAGGTTGTCAAGTACCTTCCGGGCATCGCGCGAGAACTGGTGGGGCTTGAGCGGGGGCCAACTCCCGGAGCGCCGGCCAAACCGGCAGACTCTCCGGATGCCCCGACGCCCGCCAAACCCTCGGTGCTCAGACCGTCAAAGAACGCCGGCACCATCGTGGTCGAGTCAATCCCGCTCGGTTCCGCAGTGACCCTCAATGGCAAGGCCGTTGGCGTCACCCCCTACATCGACAACAAGTTGGTTCCCGGCAACTACAAGGTGGCAATCTCCGCACCGCACCACGCAACCTACGCCACCGAATACGCGGCCATTGGCGGCGAGGTCAAGCGCATTGTCGCAGATCTCTCATGCGACTTCGGGCGACTCGTGGTCCTCTCACAACCCGAGAAGGCCCGGGCATTCTTCGACGGCAAGCTGCGAGGAGAAACACCGTTGACCATTGACACGATCTACCCGAAGACGTATGCGGTCGAGTTGCGTCTTCAGGGATACCGGACGCTGATCGAACAAGTAGTCGTAGCCAAAGACACCACCGACACGCTCTCTTACGCGCTCTTCACAACCGCGCACTTTGACTCCGCCCGCGTTGCGCAACGCAGGGCATCGCTGGGCAAGCGCATGGCGCGCAGAGTCGTCTTTGGCGTTCTGGCAGGTGGCGCGTGGGGTACGGGCATCTACTTCAACAAGCAGGCATCCCTGAGTATCGACAAGGAGAAGAAGCTGTGGGCACTGTACAACGAAACGCCCACGCATGCCGATCCGGTGACCGCAGCGGAGTTTGAGCAGCGGTACAGCGACTACAAGCACCAGACCAGGGTTACCGACCGCAATCGCGCTGGTCGTGCCGTGTTCTACAGCGTAGGTGGAGTGTTCAGCATCCCGTTCGTGATATCGGTGTTCTTCTGAACCGACGCCGTGCAGTCGAGGCATGAGCGTAGAAGACCGATGTGCGGATCGCCGAGTGTCAATCGCCCTCAACAATGGGAGTGCCCAGTGAGAAATCGCTTTGTCGTCCTCACAACAATGGCCCTGATCCTGAGTTGCGCCCAGCGAAATGGCGGCATCAATGGCCGCGACAATCCGTTTGATCCGGGAGGCAACGACTACTCGCAGCACCAGCGCCCTGTGGTCACAAGCACGACGCCGAAGCATGTGCAGTGGCTCTCGTACGACTCGGCCTCGGCTCGCGGCGCAGTGCTGCTCACCTACTCGGCATTCGATCCGGAAGGAAAAGACCCACTCACTTTTGTGGTACGGGCGACGAGCAACTCCGGGTTTCGCACATCCACGCCAGTCTATCAGGGACCAGACAGCGGGTGCATCGTCAACGGCATCGCATTGGGCGCCAAGTGGTACTACTCGATCATCGCCATTGACGTTGACAGCAGCAGAGATACGGCGGTGGATTCGTTCACCGTGCCCATGCACGCTCCGCCTCGTGCTCCGTGGGGTCTCACTGCTGTGAGTGACACCGGCACCATCGCGGTTGCGTGGCAGGGCAGCGCGGCAAAGTACGTGGTATTCCGGTCGGACTCGCTGGGCCGCGTGCCGAGCGCCATCGACACCACCACGACTCGCGCACTGAGGGATTCGGGGCTCGCCGACGGCATGTACTACTACCGGGTGGCATCGCAGGACTCGACCGGACTGAACTTTGGCGGAGATACCGGGTGGGCGCTGAAGTACTCGCAGTATATGTCGTCGAACGCGCCCTACAACTTGACTGCATCGTCAAGTTCCGACTCGATCCGACTACAGTGGTACGGCAGCTCCTACTCCTACTTCACGGTTTTTCGGGCCCGCAGGAGCACCGGACCCTATGCCCAATGGGCAGTGAGCTACGGCACGAGCTTCATTGACACAGGCATCACCTCCACCGACTCACTCTACTACCGGGTGGCGGCGGTGAGCGCGAGCGGGCAGGACAGACTTTTCAGCCCGCTCAGCACTCCCCCGGTTGGGACGCGTCGCGCCGGCCTGACCGCGCCCAGCGTGTATTCTGCCTCTCAAGGCACCTACCGCGACTCCGTGACATTCTCATGGACCTCGGTTCCCGGTGCCACCAGCTACATCATCCATCGAGGCCTCTCATCCTCCGATCCCGGCGTCGCCATTGACACCGTGGACAACTCGGTGCTGAGCTACGCCGACATCCCCATCAGCGACACCACCTGGTACTACACGGTCTCCTCCTTCGATGGGGTGAGCACGGGCCCGGCAAGCTATGCGATCTCCGGCTACATCGTGAAGGTCCCCCACGCTCTTCGCGAAGACACCACTTCCGGCAACGGCGCCACCGACTCGACAATCCGGCTCACCTGGACAGCCCCGTATTCCGGGTACTATGCTGTGTACCGCTCGGTCAACGGAACCACGTTCTCCCGCATTGACACCATGACTGGGTCTTCGAACCCGGCATACCTGGACACGTCCATTGCCACCCGAAACGCCGTCCGCTACTTCGTGCGCTACCGCACGACCTCGGGCGTGTGGGGCCGGGGAAGCGACACCATAGCCGCGCGCGTCAAGCCCGTGCCACCGTGTTCACTCGTCGTCACCCCCTACCCCGACAGTGTGACGATCCGGTGGCAGCGATCGAGCGCGGCGGACCAGTACCGCGTCTACCGGTCGTATTCATCGAGCAACAACGGCCTGACACTGGACACCACAGTGCTTGACACGCACATCACCATCACCGCCGATATCGATACACCGCAGTACTTCCGCATTGTCGCGTACAACACGCTGGGCGGTCAGAACGTGTTTGCCGGCACGCCCAACGTATTGGTGCACAAGCTCGTTCCCGTCACCCAGCAAATGCACATTGCCACCGCAGAATCCCGCGCCGACTGCATCAGCCTGTATTGGGACCGGCCGCAGTACGTCACCGGGTTCCGCGTGTACCGGGCCACCGGGTCCACCTCCGACACGACGCTCTTCGCGCTCATCGACTCCACCAGGGACACCTCGTTTCTGGACACCGTGCCGGATCTCGGGCTCTACAGCTACTTCGTCAAGCCGATCAACCTCGCAGGTATCGGTCGACGCAGCAACATTCTCACCGGCCAACAACGAGCCGCAGTGAGCCCGCCGAGTTCGGTGACAGCGTCGGATGGATCCACGTCAAACGCGATCATTGTGCAATGGACGAGGTCGCTGGGTGCGCGCGGGTACAAGGTGTACCGCGCACTCACGGCATCGGATCTGGCGGCAGACTACATGCTGCGGGGAGTCGACTCCACCGATACCACGTTCAGCGACTCGGTGAGCTCCGACTCCATCTACTACTACCGTGTCAAGGCGTACACCGACCTCGGCGACGGAGTGCTTGGCACGGCGCGCGACGGCGGGTGGCGCAAGCCGGCATCGGCGCCCGACTCATGCTCGGGAGTCCAGTGCACGGCAACGCCAACGACAATCACGGTCTCGTGGACAGCGCCTGCGGCCGGCACCCGGTACAACGGATTCGTCGTGCTGCGGGGCGAGGCGGTGTCCGGCCCGTTTGTGGCACTGGACACGCTGCCTACGACGCCGCTCACGTTCACCGATCAAACGCCCACGTCACACACGTGCCCCGAGCAGTCGTATTACACCGTGACTGCCATCAATGCCGTGGGTGAGAGCGCCAGGCCAACGGCCGTGGGTACGTGCCGGCAGTGAGTGGCTCGGGAGACCGGCATCGGGGACTCCGACGCATCACGGGTCGACCGGGGAAGCCACCCAGTGACAGACTCTCGTGAACCTCGACAACCACGCAAGGAATACCGATCCATGCACACATTCTTCGAAGCGGGCATGCTCCTGTGCTTCGGCCTGAGCTGGCCCATCTCCATTGCCAAGTCTCTTCGCACCAGGGTTGTTGCCGGGAAGAGCCCGCTCTTCATGCTGGTGGTGTGTCTGGGGTACCTCAGCGGCTGCGTTCACAAGATGCTCTATTCGCAAGACTGGGTGCTGCTGCTCTACGGCGTCAACCTGCTGCTGGTGGCGACTGACCTTGCCCTGTACTTCAAGTATGCAAAAAACGCGCACAACCGGCGTGTCCTGTCGACCGCCAGGGAGGTTGCATGAGAGGCCCACGACCAGCCCCCACTGTCAAGGGCATGCCCATCCGGGTCTCTGCACGGTTGCCGGCATGGGTCTCGCGGTTCGTTGCTCGGGCCGGGGCGCTCTTCCCGCGACCCGAGGCCCAGATGGCGCTGGTCGTGGCTCTGTCAGCCGAAAACGTGCGGCGCAAGACCGGTGGCCCGTTTGGCGCCGCAGTCTTTGATATGGACGATGGGCGCATAGTCTCTGCTGGGGTAAACCTGGTGGTATCCGCCAACTGTTCGGTGCTCCACGCCGAAATTGTGGCGCTTGCACTGGCCCAGTCGCGACTCGAGCACTATGATCTGGCAACCGTGGGCTCACGACGGTATGCTTTGGTCACCAGTACCGAACCGTGCGCCATGTGTCTGGGGGCAATCCCGTGGTCGGGTGTGTGCGTGGTGGTGTGCGGAGCACGTGACGAGGATGCCCGACATGCCGGGTTTGACGAGGGCGCAAAACCAGCGGACTGGGTGCGCCAACTCAAGCGGAGGGGCATTACGGTCAAGCAGGACGTGCTCCGGACCGAGGCGGCCACCGTGCTGGCAAACTACGCAGCGGGCGGAGGCATCATCTACAACGGGCGGGGATGGTGAAACGGCCGGCAGTCCCGCCATACGAGGGATCGGCGGACAGTACCGTTGGGGTCTGACACTACCCAACTCGTTGAGTGCGTTGTATATTCCCAGAAACCAGGCGGAGCAGTCGGTCTCGCAAATCGCGCCCCAGAAGGCCGGTCTTGCTGACCGAAGAATGCATCCGGGCTTGCGCTCAGGCGCCTTGACATACATCAGAACGACGTGTTCACCGACTGACGGATACACGCGTTGACGTTTCGCGGGGGGCAACACAGCAACTATGCCAATTCGCTTAAGCGCTATCATGGTCACTATTGCGCTCGCGTCATCGAGCACGCTCTTGGCGGCGCCGGCAGCCCGAGGCGCCAGGACCTCACCGGGCACTGCGAAAGCCTCGTCGTCACCTCCGCAAACCACCGCCGACACCAATGCGAAGGCATCGACTCCGGCCGTGCAGTCGTCCGGGTCGGCGAAGACAGGGCTGCAACCCCCAGCGTCCAAGACCGCATCTGCGGGCTCGACGAAAGAGCGGCCATTCGTTGGTTCGCCGCTTCCGCTCACAACCGCAGCGACCACCAAACGGCAGTCTCAGCCTCAGACGGTCCAGGGCGCCATCGCCTACACAAGCCAGGACTACATCGATTCCCTTATCAACCAGGGATTCTACGAGTTGCAGGAGGGGGCGGGATTCGCGGGACTGGTCTCCCGGCAGGAGCAGAGCATTGCCGCAGCCAAACAGGTTGCAGCGTTTCTGAAGCTGATGGCCAAGAACGACCCAAACCAGAAATACATTCTCTTCCGGGTGAATGAGCTGGAGAGCCAGATCTCGCTGGAGGAGCATGAGGTGTGGCAGCAGCGGCAGACGGATCGCCGGAAGATGTCCAATCATCTGGTTGACGTGTTCAACGCAGAGGTGGCTCACTCGCGACCCGACTTTGCCGGACTGTCGTCACTGGAGGAACGCATGGCGAGTGTGGACCCCGGCAAAGCCGACGAACTCAACGCGAGCATTCGTGACCGTTCGCGCAACATTTCGCGGGAAGCGCTCCAATCGGCCGAGAGCGCGATCACCGCAGCCAACCTCGACCAGGCTCGCCGTGAGCTTGACTACTGCAACACCAACATGGGTTACCTGCAAGTCCCATCGGCCACGTTCGAGCAGCTCAGTGCCCGCCTGCGTTCCATGATCGACCTGAAGCGCGAACGCTCTATGATCGAGAGCCAGGTCAAAAGGGCTTCTGCATTGGTGAGTCGCGACAGTCTGGGCGCAGCCATGGACCTGGCCTGCGACGCTCGAAGTCGACTCGGAGCTGTGCGACTATCGCTTCCGCGCGAGGAGTGGAAGACCCAGACACTCACGGTACGCGATCTGATTGCGAAGATCGAGGCAAAGGAGAACCTCCTGGTGGCAAACGCCATGGAGATTCTGCACCTGGATGGCATAGCGCAGGCACTGGTGTACCACGACGAGGTCCTGCGCAGACGGGGAGTCTCCCGCATCAAGTGCATGGATGTGAACTCCGCGATCTTCGACTACCTCATCGCGCAGAGCCGCAAGAGTACCCAGGACACAGTGGTCAGCAAGGAAGCCAGAGAGTTGATGGACGGCAATGAAAGCACCTCGCTGAGTGTCAACGACATTGCCCTGGCAGCCAAGAAGAAGGCGCAAGCTCGCGCCGACAGCATCCGCAATGTGCAGGCGCGCTCTGAGAGGAAGTCGCGTCGGGCTCAACGACGCGAAGAGCGCAGACGCAAGCACGACGAAGAGCCGCAACTTGCCGAGAACAGCCGCGAGGCGAAGCAATCTGCGGACTCCACCAGGAAGCCTTCCGCCAACCAGGAAAAGCAGGACGCGTCTGCGGAGCCCTGCCAGGCAGCCAGTATGGAGCTGGCGACCCAGAAGATGATCGAGATCTACATGCTGCTCGAGCAAAGCAAGTTCGCGGACGCGCAGCGCGAATTCACCTCGAACCAGAAGCAGTTCCGCAATTGCCTCATCAAAGAGGCCTACGAGGCGCTCCAGGCCTCAACAGCAGGGGCCGCAGCCTCGGGCGCCGCGCCGTAGGCGCGCGTTTGGGGCGAGCCCCGCACCGGGCCGTCTGGGCGGGGTGCCCGGGCAAGGCACAGACGCACGGCCGTGCGTCTTTACTGCGGACCGGCCTCATGATAACATATTTGTATAGTACACGAAGGACGCGATCCGCGCAAACCGCTGCCGCCGGAAGCACCGACTGTGGCGATTTCATCGTTGCACGCGCTGCACCCACCCATGGCTGACGAAAAAATCATCATACGCTCCAAGCTGCCTTCCCAGGCGCGGCTACCGGGAACGCTTGCGCTCCCCGATGGCAAGCAGCGCATACGCCTCGGCTCCGGTGTCATCACTTCACTCATCAGTTCCGGCGGCATGGCACTGGTCTACGAAATCTGGAACCCAGAACTCGAAGTCAAGCGCGCGGTCAAGCTGCTGCACCCCGATCACTCGCGTGAGTCCGAAGAGCGATTCTACACCGAGATGAAGATAACGGCCAAGCTCCACCACCCCAACATTGTAGAGATCTACGGCGTTGGCCGGTGGAACGATCTGCCGTTTATCGAGATGGAGCGCATTGACGGCGTAACACTGGAGAAGATTCTCGAAGAGCACGGCAGTCTTTCGTCAAGCATGTGCTCCGCAATCGGCATTCTGGTGGGCAGAGCGCTCAACTACGCACACAACCAGACGTACGTGCTGTACGGCAAGGAATACCACGGCATCATCCACCGCGACCTCAAGCCGGCCAACATCATGATCACCCGCGATGGGGTGGTCAAACTCATGGACTTCGGTATCGCGCGTCCGATCAACGCCTCGATTCACACCTGCGAGGGTACGGTGGTGGGCACCATGCAGTACCTGGCGCCGGAACAACTCGACGGATCGATGACCGATGCGCGCACCGACATTTACTCCATGGGAACGGTGCTGTACGAAATCATCACCGGCGTGCGTGCCTTTCCCGAGCTGAACATCACCAAACTGGTGCCCGACAAGCTCGCCAACACGTTTGTGCCTCTGGAGCAGTTCTCGGTCAAAACGGCGCCCACGCTGTGCAACCTCGTGCACAAGTGCATGCGGTTCGAAAAAGAGAAGCGCGTGGACAACATGGTCGATCTTCTGCGGCTTCTGGGCAGCATTCACAAATCGCTCACCACCGAAACACCCGAGCAAACCGTCGAAGCCTTCATGCGGCAAACCAGTCATACCAAAACTGTGGCACGCCGCCGCAAGCGGTTTCCCATTGTGCCGATAGTCGTGTGGACGCTCACCGCATTGTCAATGGCCGCGATTCTGGGGGCGTCGATCTGGTATGCGATCTCATCGCATACCAGCCGGCAGCTCATGACCGAGGAGCAGATCGTGCAGAATCAGTCGGTCGTGTCGGCGCTGTCGGCGCCCGAGCCGGCAGTTCAGCAATCTGCTGCCGCCCCGTCGCTGCAACACTCCGCGCCGCCGGCGGAGCCCACCAGCCAGACCAATGCGACGGAGGCGGCGTCCACGACCGACCAGAACTTCGACGCGTTTGAGTCGCCGGGGCCAGATGCGGCCCCCCCACCAACGTCAAATCGCCCGCTGTCATCGAGGCTTCGTGCGAACGCCTCTGAGCGCCCGATGCCGACTCTGGACGAGCCCGCGCATGCACCAACGCAGGCGAGTGCGGCCTCGGCCATGAGCGATGAGCCGCCACCGGCCGCGCCCAGGGAGTCACCCCTGGTCGAGCAGCTTGCCGCCCAGTACGGCACCAACGACATCATGATCCTCTTCACCTCCGAGGTGGAACGCGGCCACTATGCCGAAGCTGCCAAGCTCGCGGCCAAACTTCCTCCGAGCGTCTCCGAATCGAAGAAGGCGGTACTATATCGACTGCGTGCTGCCAAGGGCGCAGGGGAGACCAGCACGGTTCGCGGCATCCTGCTCACCAGCAACGTTGCAGACGGAGAGTTCTATCTGGAGAAAGCGCGGTACCTGTTCAGCAATGGTCAGCTCGCCGAGGCCCGCTCAACGCTGGAGAAGGCGGCATCCACAGCCAGTGAGTTCATGGATCCTGCAATCTTCAGGCAGCAGACGGTGTATGAGAAGGCGCTCTGCATATCCGCGCTCTTCGACCGCGCGCCAACAGACGACACCCGCAAGGATGCTATGGGCGCCTGGTACGAGCTCAAGTCGCTCATGCGCACCTCGCCGGAGCACCCATTCTTTGTGAAGGCAGACGAGGAGATCCGGCGCATCAACAAGGACGGAGGCGCCCCGTGATCGGCCGTTGCATCGCGCGGGCAACGCCGTCTCTGATGGTCCTTCTCGCCGCCATGGGGCTGGCCGCCTCGACCCTGGCGGCGCCGGCCAAGCGCGCCAAGACAAATGCCACTCCTGCCCGGGCCACTGTCCCGGCGCCGGCGAAGCAGACTCCCGCGCCCGCATTCGACACGCTGGCGGGCAATCTCCCGGCCATGCTGCTGTCCAATGACCGACCGTACCTGGTGACCGCCGATGTGTACGTACCTCAGGGCAAACGGGTGAGCATTGGCCCGGGGGTGGTGCTGCTCTTCCGCAACTTCACCGGGCTCCACGTCATGGGAGTTCTTTCGGCAGTTGGGAACAAGGAGCATCCCGTCATATTCACTTCGGTCAATGACAAGCAGTACCATCCGACAAGCACTCTGGATGCAGCGCCGTTTGACTGGAATGGCATCTATCTTCACGAAGACGCCGTGGGCTCCGAGCTGTCGAACTGTTCGGTGCTGTACTCGGTTGAGGGCATCAACGCCAGCACCCGGTTCTTCCGGCTCGATCCCTGTGTGCTGCTGCACAACGGCAATGCCAACCTCACCATCGAGGGCGTGGCCAGGAAGGTTGGCTCCGAGCCCTGCACGTATTCTCTCGCAGTCAACGACCCATCGCTCAAGGGAGTGCCCGCCCAGATCCTGCGCGACCCACTGGCGCCCAAGCGCGCAGTGTTCCGTTACATGGGTCTGGGGCTGGCTGCCGGGGGTGGTGTCATGGCAATTGTTTTTGCCGCGCGGTTGAGTGGCTCATCGCACACATTCAGCCAGCTCAGCAGCACCGGCGATGCAAACCTCTTCGACCACACCAGCAGCGACTGGGAGAAAGCGCGCAAGGAAAGAAACGCCAACACCGCAGCCACACTCATCGGACTCACGCTCACTGCGGTGGGCGCGGTGGGCCTTGCCTGGTCATTCACGTTCTGAGGACTCTCGCATGAGCAATCTGCGCATCACGGGGACAGGATGCCGGAGACCGATCCGACAGGCATGGCGCTGTGCCCTGGCCTCGGTTGCGGCATGCGTGCTCGTGTGGGTCGGGTGCAGCAGAAACAATCCCTTTGCCGACACCGACAACGCCCGTGCAGTGATCACCGAGCACACCCTCGCATCCGGTGACACCCTCGACGTCTTCACGACCTACGGCATCGATGTTGACGTTGCGGTCAAGGAACTCGTCCACAGCGTCACTGTGCACGCCCCGGGCAACCGGCTGTGGTCTGCAGGTGATTCGGTGATCACCAAAGCCCGCCTGTGGGATGCGCCGTTCCACTTCGCATTCTCCTTTCACGACACGGGCACCGCATACGTCGTCATACAGACAGAACGCGCGAACGGCGCTTCGGCGATCGACACACTGACACTCTTCGTGCGTTCGCCGCTGCACCAGGACACGGTGCGCGCCGTGCTGGGTGATTCGGTGACACTGCGCACACCTCCAGTGGGAGATGTGACCACCTATTTCTGGTCTTTCGGCGCAGGCACGGTGTATCCGTCGCCACGGTGCAGCCTCAGAGTCGCGCTGTCCACGCCAATTTTGTCCGGACGCGGCGCACTGTGGGTGTCGGACGGGACGGTTGCCTCGCCGGCCGGCACGTTCGCCTTTGCACTGCGCGATACAGTGAAGCCCGGCATTGTGTGCGTCAACGAAGGCTATGCGGGCGAAGACACGATCTACACGAGCGACTCGGTCTTCACCCTCAAGGTACGCATCACCGACCGCGGCGACCAGTGGGTCGACTCTGCCTCTGTCAACGACGAAGCATTCGACCGCAAGGACAACCGCGTATACTACAAGCTGTGCGACAACATGTTCCGGCATGGCCCCGCCGACCCGCTGCTGCTGTCGGTGTACGCCCTCGACCACTTCGGCAATGGCAACGAGGCAACCAGAGACCTCTGGGTGATCTACAACGACACGGCGCCGCGCGGGGTGGCTGCCGAGATCGTGGTTGAGTCGCCGTCGGTTGACACGCTGGTGACAGCAGCCGACCGCTTCGCCTTGTTCGGCACGCTCATCAACCACTCGCTCAACCCGGTCGACGTGACGCTCTCGCTCTTGGTGAACGGCACGGCATTCGCGCCGTCGCAGCAAGTGGCCTCCGACACCGCATGGTGGACCTGGACCGTGCCGCTTGACACGGGGCTCACCAGCATCCAGATTCGGGCGGTGAACAATGCCAACGCAGGCGTCATCGATCTGGTCGAACGCACGATCCGACGAGTTCCACTGCTCCCCGACACTGTGGCTCCCCGCATTCTGCGCGTGACCGTAGACGGTGCATCTGCCCAGAACGTGTACACCGACCACAGCTCCGTAGTTGTGGGCGTGGAGGCGCTGGACGAGCAGAGTTTCGTCGACTCGCTCACTATCGGAGGGGTTCTGGTGCAACCAGAATCGCCGGGCAGCCGGTTCTACTACGACACCGTGTCGCTGGCACATGTGGCATCGGGCAACGAAATCACCATCCGTGCGGTTGACACAAGCGGCAACGACTCTGTGCGCACACTGCTGATCTGCCGCAACCGCAAGCCAGTCGTGCAAGACCGCCCTGCATCGCGCTACATCGAGTCGCAGTCGGCGTATGCCGACACCATCGCTGCGTTCGACCCGGATGGCGATTCTGTGGTCTACAGCCGATGGACCGGCCCCGCCGCGCTTGCGGTCTCCTCCGATGGCC
>Ga0315284_10001066_pt1 | contig 38455 bp, 40 predicted proteins | sample YL17G09_16_MG_FD_203696 | JGI IMG/M metagenome (GOLD analysis project Ga0315284, IMG submission 203696) | Sediment microbial communities from Yellowstone Lake, YNP, Wyoming, USA - YL17G09_16 | ecosystem: Environmental > Aquatic > Freshwater > Lake > Sediment | place: USA: Wyoming | collected...
ACTAAAAAACGATCTACAAAAAAACAGTCCAAATCAATCAAAAAAAAGCCGGCGGTGGATGATTGATTCTAGAGAAAGGCAGCGCTTTCAACAAGAAACGGTATGGAGCGAGGAAGATACAGACACTGCACCGATTAATTGGTAGTTGGTTAAATTATTTTTTTTGTATTTTACACAATATTTTATTATTACTTGTTTTGCAATAATAATAAAAATTGAATTCTATATGCATTAAATAATAAGTGATAAACAAAAAAAATAATACACAGAAAATATGACTTCAACTTCGATCGATTCAAATACTGGCATGACACGACAAGCCGTCGCTGACATTTTCGCTGAACTCCATAAGAAACATTATGTGGCTCGTGGATACATGATTACTACCGTCAATGATGACGCCGCAAAAAAGTTTGTTGAAGACCACCCAGAAATCGAATGGACGCTCGAGTATAACATGTATGCCCGAGCCGAGATCCAAACTGCAAAAATACATGTTATAATATTCGGAAAACCGTTCACTGTTTTGCTCGAACGTCCAATGTACCAAGTCCACCTTTCAGAATTTGAATTCTATTTCGGATTCGGCGGACACTGCAGCGGATTCACGCAATACAGAATGATTGTACGTTTTGCAACCACGTTTGAACAGCACGGATTCGATTATAGAACGCTGCTGCTCGCTCCTCCTAATGACGCGGAAGAAAGCGGTCAAAATGTTGCCGTCAATGCCGACTACATTCAAGATGTTTTCAAATTACTCGTCATCGGCGGATACGTAAAATATTGGAAAGCTTGGAACGAATTGAATGAATGGTTCCTTGAACGCATCGACGACGAAAATACTCGAACCTGGCTTCTACATGAAATCGAACGAGATAAAATGGAAAAAAAATCTTTATCCACCATCAATAAATATGTATTTGAAAATTATTAAGAAATAAAAATACCTATCATTGTAATATCATTATATTTGTATGTGTATGCATTCATAATATTATTATTATAGTGTTATTATAATTTATTTATTTTTATTTTATATTCTACGATTTAATATATATTATTTATATTATTTATATATATTTTTATATTTGTTCATTTATCTTAATTTAGTAATATAGTAATATCACTCACTCGTTTTTTATAATATATACATGGCAACCGCTGCTCGACCATGTTCTTTTTACCACCCTCCGACAGAAGATCAAACGCGAATAAATCCTACAGAAACATTGCAATATGAATACCAAATTTTCTTACGAAATTATAAAAATCCCGACGGACTTAAACGACAGTTATATACCCAAGGTAGTGAATTTAGTCAATTGATGAGTTCTTCATCCCCAAACTGCTCGCGCACATTTTTTTATTATTCGTTATTTGCAATAGTAAGAGTTGATACATCTGGGTCAATTCAACGAATTCAAACGTGTGCGCAAAATGGTGTCAACGGTCATCCCGATTCCGCTAGTCCAGTTGATGCCGCAATTCGTTGTTATTCCATACTTGTATCCAACCTCTACCAAAGTGGAAAACGCGAATTGGCAGAAATAGTGTGTGATTTTTTAAAAGAAGATTACTGCACTGAAAAAAGAGAAAATTTACAAGAATTTTTAAAACGAAAATATAAAATACTTTATTTGATTTTATGTGACGGTGCCGCTTATGCTGCCGCACCTGATGGAATAAAAAATGAAATTTTATTTGAATTGCGGGATGGAATGTTTTTGCGTTCTGTATTATCTATGAAAAATGTTGCTCATCCCGGCGTTGTTCAAGCAAACGCAATTCTTGCTGCCAACGGTCTTCCTCCCATAGTTTATTCCCCCCAAGCTGCTGCTGACGCTGCTGCGTATATTGCATCTAAACCGTTTGCGCTTTTGTATCAAAAAGAATTTGCTCAATATAGTGGCGGCGGTAGTAGAAGAAAACGAAAATTAAAATCGATGAAAATGATGAAATCGAAATCAAATAGGATAAATAGGATAAATAGGATAAATAGGAAAAAAACTCATCGTCCCCATTGTCGTCATTGTCGTATTCGCTGATTTTACGCGCACGCGTCTCTAATCGTAAGCAAAAAATGCAAACTTCTATTTTGAAAAATGGTTAATAAAAAAAATGAAAAAGTTTAACATTTAGGATATAATGGATATAATATAATTATCCAAATTTTAACCGCATATTCATAATTTATATTTTATTCACATATATATATATATATATATACATATTATATACATACTCTTTTTTTTATAATATTGAGTTTCATCATAAGATAAGATCATGGAAAGACAAAGGCAGCCACGATTACCGTTTGCAGCCGTTCGACAAGATCGCCGCGATCAATCTCCGGATTTCGGAGCAGTAGATCCCGAGATGTATGAAGGCAGGGTAGTATTTCCATCGGCCGAATCTTCTCAAGTAATTGTCCCCGGAACTCCACCAACACCGCCTGAATCGCCTTATTATCGTCATGATTCTCAGGCAGCACAACGGCAGCAGCCATCAACACCGCGCCAACTCACGCCAGAACAAATAGCATACTTGCAAGCAGAACAACGATGGCGACAGGAACGACTTCAAAGGCAACGACAAGAGGAGCTGGATCAACGTTCTTTTCAGGCAGGATTAAGATCTGGACGTGCATTTTACGAAGGCGATTTCCCAGTCACGCGCACTGCACCAGGTCCAAATCCTAATGAACCGGATTATAGCAGACCAGGCCAAACAGACGACAGATACCCGTGGCAACTTTATACAGGAAGGACTCAACAACAACAACGTGACATTGATGAACGACAACAAGATTTAGCGAGAGCAGCAGCAGAACAACGTCAACAAACAAGAGAAATAAGAGAAACAAGACAAGAAGAACTCGATCGTCTTGCCGATGAAGCCAGACAATTCGATCGTCGTCGTCAAGGTGGCACTCGACGCAACTCCGCAATCACCGCATCAAAAAGAAAAAAAATAAAACAATCAAAACGAAAATCAAAATATACACGGAAATCAAATAAAAATAAAATGCAAAAGAAAAAAAGCCAGCGTCGTCGTTATGTTTAAATGTATATGTTAAAAAAAAACAATTTAAATATATTTTTTTATCAGTATTTATTATAAAACTTAACATTTAAATGCAAATTTTTGTGAAAACCCTAACTGGTAAAACCATTACGCTCGATGTAGAATCCGCAGATACCATCGATTCAGTCAAGGCGAAAATTCAAGATAAGGAAGGGATTCCTCCTGATCAACAACGAATTATATACAGCGGCAAGCAGCTTGAAAACGAACGAACATTAGCTGACTACAACGTGCAGTCCAGTTCGACACTACATTTGGTACTTCGGCTTCGTGGATAAATTATTTAATTTATTTTAATAAAGGTATAAAAATAATACAATAAATAAATAAATAAAATAGTTAACTACATTTATTGTATTATGGGGAATAACATGTTCACTTAAACCTCAACTCAACAATCGAACCATGTTGTGAAATATAAACATGTATATATAACTATAAATATATAAATAAACAAAATATATTTTTTATTTATATAATATATACAATACGAACAAATAAATGTTAGAAAAACCCTATTCATTAGCTGACCATGTAAGTTTTGTAGATACATCTTTAGGAGAAATTTCAAATAAATTAAAATCAAAAATATCATCATTAGTTTTATCAAAGCAAGATTTATTAGATCCAGAATTACATTATAAAGATTATTTTGATAATGTTAGTGCGTTAAGGTTTGAAACAGTTAATTCAGAAGAATTTTTAAAATTTAAATCTGAAAATAAAAAAGGTTTAGAAATGTTACCACTAACCGATAAACAAAACGCATTCAACTATGCAAATCAGCAAGTTACACAATTAATAATTCATGATATAGACAAATATGCGTCAACTAAACTATATGAAAAAAAATTAGAAAGTAATTTAAAAGAAATTATAAAAAACCCACCAAAACTTTCAAGTAGTCATCGTTCATATGATCAAGTTGTAAAAGGTGACTGCACCATAATAAAAATAAAAAATAATAATAATTATAGTCATAAAATTATATTTCATAAAATAGGAAAATTTTTACAGTATCAAGTATATGATCCAAAGGGGATTGTTCCAATAACATATTTACCGATAGATCTTAATACTATAAATAACCATATAGAGTATAATGAGGCACTCAAATACATAGAAGAAAATCCAGGAAAAATTGCAACTATAAAATACGAATTAAACAAGGATCGAGATGTGAAATTAATAAATGGAAAAGAATGGGTTTCATATTTTAATAGTATACCAGGTTTTACTCCGACAACAGTGATGGAAATTGGTTATGATAGATACATTTTCGTAATTAAAAAAACTAAAATAAATAAAAATGATAAAGTCGTTTTTTATATTTCAACGAAAGAAATACGCATAGACAATAAATTAAAAAAAATGATAAAAATACCAACAGGTAACAAATATAAAAATGTCCGTTTTGACATTGACTCTATCAGTGATGCAATTAATAATAGTTCAATGCAAATTTTTGTGAAAACCCTCACTGGTAAAACCATTACGCTCGACGTAGAATCCGCAGATACCATCGAATCAGTCAAGGCGAAAATTCTAGATAAGGAAGGAATTCCTCCTGATGAACAACGCCTAATCTACGGTAGAAAGCTGCTTGAAAACGAACGAACATTGGCTGACTACAACGTGCAGTCCAGTTCGACACTGTATTTGGTACTTCGGCTTCGTGGGGGGTAATTCAAAGGTTGTAGATATACTGATGTAAATAATAATTTATAAATTTTTTATCGAAAAAAATAAAAAAAATAAAAAAAATCACACATTTATTTTTTTAAATTGAAAAAATAAATGTTACGATATACATCCAAATAGTTTTCTTCATTCTTCATTCTTTCGGTTCTACTTTCAACTTTCAGTATCCATGATCAACGACCGATACAAGTTGATCAAACGCATCGGTTCAGGCGCATTCGGACTCATTTTCAGCGCAAAAAATGTAAACACTGACGAAATCGTTGCCGTCAAACTCGAGCCAACCGCGCAACCCGACACGCTAACCCACGAAGCCGCCGTTTTACAGCATCTTTCCAACATACCCGGCATTCCAACCCTCCGTTACTACGGCATTCCCGACCATAATCGTTACATGGTCATCGACCTCTACGATAAAACTCTACAAACTGTTTCATACGAATACAAAAAAGCTGTGCCCGTCGCACTCGTTCGTGCATACGCGCTACAAATGATGCAAATTCTTTCCGCGGTCCACGAAAAAGGGTTCGTTCATCGCGACATTAAACCCGAAAATTTCATGATCAAGTGCGACGGAAACGATACCCTTTACTTGATCGATTTTGGCCTTGCGCGAACATACATTGACAGCGAAACCAAAATGCATCGCGCAAACAGGATTCGCACCGCTAATGCCGACGGAAAAATCAGCGTCACCGGCACTTCGCGTTACATTAGTCCCAATGTTCATGAAGGCAACGAACCCAGTAGAAGAGACGATCTCATTTCAGCCATGTATGTCATTTCATACTTGTTGAAAGGATCGCTGCCATGGAAAACCTCCGGCTCCAACGAATCCGAAGCTCTCGTCGAAATGAAAAAAAAAATTCTACCCGAAGAATTGTTTCTCGGTTTGCCTAATTCATATGTCGATATTTTCAAGTATTTGTCTTCGCTACATTATGACCAAAAACCCGATTATGCATTCATCTTGTCAAACCTATAATCCTGTTTCTACATTAAAAAAAATAAATTAAAAAATAAAATAAAATAAAAAAAAACAAAACAAAAATAAACTTTTTTCATTTATATCATTTATATCATTTATATCACTTATATCATTTATATTCGTTAAACGGCGGTCGTAATCCTTCTATATCGCTTCGATTTCGAATATCCAGACACTTAGATTTAATTTTTCTGGGTTGTTGACAACATCGTCATTAACTGATACAACTTTGCATTTATATGGGGGGGCAATTATGTCAATAATGGTCTTAGTTGTTCCTATACTGCCACATTTTTCGCCACCATTTAATATTCTGCCAACTTCTGGTGGTTCAATGGAGAGAATGAAGACATTGTCATCGTCATCTTTTTGATCATTATAAATTTTACCAGTAATTCCTACCTTATATCTATTATTTGACAAGTTTGTAACCAACAAATCCCCATAGGTAACACCACTTTCATTAACATTTTTCATTCTAATACTCCGTTTTTTACTAGTAGTATTATATTCCACCAAATTACTACCCAACTCTGTAAAAATTGATTTTTCTAATGACTTTATACTAACTCCAAAATTTTTTTTACCAATATTATTATTATTAAAAAGACAATCTAATATATTATAAAGTGTGATATTTCCAAGGTATTCTTTTAAATTAAAATTTTGTAGTTTTTTTTTCACTATATCGCGTGTAAACATAACATTTTTTAAGCTATTTTCAATATCGGAAATATCTTTGTATCCTAAAAAATCTCCAAAAATTTTAACATTTTCGATTTTTTCATCTACGATTTTTAATCGAAATGTAATGCCGCCACCCCCTTCGTAGCGACAGTATTTATTAACATTAAATTCTGATACTTCGATATTATTATAGTTCCAATTATACGTTGAATATTTAGTATTTACAAGGTCATTAATTGCATTTTTATCATTATCATCTAATTCATAAATATTTAGAGACATTATTTCATCTTCATCTTGTATTTGTAATAATTTTTTCAATAACTTATCTTTGAACTCGGCTATTGTAGGCGCATATCCTTCTTTAAAATAAGGTAAAATATTTGTAACTCTTGACTCAATAGAAGAAACACCATTGGATTCAAGTTTATCCATTTTTGGTTTTAGTATTTTTCCAAGTTTGGTTAAATCTGAATTAAACAAAAGAGTGCCATGGTGAAGAATGCGATTCACGTGTATCGCCTGAGCATTCCCGGAAATTTTCATACCGTTTACAAGAATATCATTTTTACCGCTAAATTCTGCAGGAATGTCATAACTCTGCAGGAATGTCATAACTTTTAAGAGCTTCAATCACATAACTTGTAAATTTACGAAATGTGTTACTCCCGTTATTATCATTCACAATGTATGAAAAGTTTATATTTCCTAGATCATGATAAACAGCCCCGCCTCCTGAAATTCTACGAACCACATTTACATTCTCTTGTTCAACATATTCTGCATTAATTTCATCCGCTGTGTTTTGATTTTTTCCAATGATAACAGAATTATCACTCTGCCATAAAAAAACAAAATCTTCTTTACGATTTTTTAGCACGTGTTCTTCTAACGCCAAGTTATAGCGAGCGTCGAGAGAATCATTAATAATCGTTTTCATGATTTATAATATATTATAATAATATATTTATTTATTTTTAATATGCATGCAGTTATAGTTATAAACAAATAAAATTAAAATATTCTAATGATTTTTTTATCATTATTATAGAATCTATTGGGATTTTCTCATTTTGACCATCAACTGTTATATTTGTTACATTTGAACCCTCTAAATAAATAACACTATATTTATCAATTAATCGAATCATATATTTAGATTCGTAACCAAACTTTTCTTTTATAAATTCATATAGTATTCTCAATTTATTGTGTTTAAGAAAATAAGATAATGATACGTTTTGTTGATCTGGTTTTATATTTTCACTGATAGTTAGATCTGAACCACACGACTGCGTTGTGCTAATAAATATGGCTATAATATCGTGAACACTATTTTCATTATTTTCGTTTTTTATTTCATCGTCACAACCGCAATGCAGCGTTATATGATTATCGAATTTAAAAAACATGTGATATAATGTACTTACATCATATTTTAACCATCCAGCAAATCTCGGAATATATTTTGAAATCTGCGAACTGGTATCATTTATTAACTGTGGCATGCCTCCAATAATAGTGTTAATACTTAATACTTGTTTTTCTTTGGTATGAACAACTGTTGGAACAACTTTCATTACTTTCATACCGTCTAAGGAGTTGATCCAGTCATCTATCGATTTAATATTAAGTGCCTTGGATAAATGATTTCCCGATCCTAGCGGAATAACAGATAATGTAATTCTTTCAGTGTAAGTATTATTGTTATTTACACCATTAACAACTTCATGAATCATTCCGTCGCCTCCAACTATAAAAACAATCTGAATTTTTTCCAAATTAATCAAACTAGAAACATCTCTTGCATGGTTTGTATATTGGGTGATGAAAATAAATAATGTGTCACTACTTTTATCACTTTCTTGATTTATCATTTCAACACTATCAACATATTTTTCGATTAAGTCAAATTTGACTTTTATAGTTTGAATAATATTATTGTTAAATGTATTTTTATCAAACGATCCTGAATGTTCATTTACAAAAATTATATAGTTCATTTATCTCTTTATGGTTTTTATAAGATGGTATGATGGTAATATATGTTTTTATATATTATAATAATATATGTTTTTATATTTTTATAATAACATATGTTTTTATATTTTTATAATAACATATGTTTTACACTCTCTTTCTTCATATGACTCGGTTCACTCGTTCCCATATAAAACGAGTAAATTCTCGGAAAAAATATCAAAAGATCCTCGAAAAGTCCAATTCTTGTTTTCCGATGAGCAAAAACTCATTTCGCATTTTTCGAGGATCTTTTTGCTTTTTTTCGATCATATCCGAAACTATTCTCACCCATTTCACCAAATAGTATCGATAAAAAATTATCAAATCATCCTCCAAAATCGCAAATTTCATATTTTTTTACGAAAATCGCGAATTTGGAGGATGATTTTGCTTTTTTTGAAAAAAATATCCAGAATTTCCAACAAACTTTTAAAATCATCCTCGAAAAACGCATTTTTTGTTTTCGATATCGCCATATTTCACTTTTTGGAGGATCTTTTCATAAATTTGCGGGATTTTTATTTTTCATTTATCCCAAAAAAACGAGTAATTTCGCTGCATATGTCGTAAGACAGTTTAAAAAAAACGAGTGACGTGAGCATAAGCGAGCGATCCAAAAAAAACGAGCATTTTGTCATGCTAGTCGGTAAGGCGGCTAAAAAAAAACGAGTGAATGAGAGCATAAGGCGAAATTATGGTGCGGTCCATTGCGCTACTTTTTTCATGAAAAAAAATCAATTTTTTTTGAAAAATATTTTTTTGTTATTGTAAATGCTTTGACGTTTTAAAAAATGTCGAAAAAAGTTGTGATGCTCGTTTTTTTGGGGCCAAAACGGTCCTGAGAAAATTTTTGAGTTTTCAGAAAAAAGTCGAAAAAATCGGAAAAAATGCGTTTTTTTCGAAAAAAAGCTTATGGTCTCGACTGCGTTTTTGCACAAAGTCGTGTTAGCATTTATCATAATAAAATAAGAAAAAAATGTCTCAAAAAAAATGTCAAAAAAAAACGATTTTCATTTTTTGAAACTTTTTTTTTAAAATGAAAATTGGACATTTATTTTTGTCCATTTTTGAAATTAAAAAAAAAGTTTTGAAAACTTTTTAAAATGTCATTTTCTCCATCTCGCTGAAATGATTCGGTGAAATGGAGAGTGTCCTAATATGTTTTATGTTTTATTTATTAGAATTACTGTAAACGACTTATAAATTAGTATAAAATAGTATAAATTAATATAAAATATAAAATCTAAAAAAAGCAAAATTGCAAAATTACCATAAATTTATGAAATCATCCTCCAAAATCGCAATTTTCATATTTTTTTACGAAAATCACGATTTTGGAGGATGATTTTGCTTTTTTTGAAAAAAATATCCAATATTTTCAACAAAATTATAAAATCATCCTCGAAAAATGCATTTTTTGTTTTCGATATCGTCATATTTCACTTTTTAGAGGATCATTTCATAAGTTTACGGTATTTTTTATTTCGCGAATTTTCGAAAAAAACGAGTAATTTCGCTACATTCATCGTAAGGAGGTTTAAAAAAAACGAGTGATGTGAGCATAAGCGAGCTACCAGAAAAAAACGAGTATTTTGTGACGCTAGTCGGTAAGACGGCTAAAAAAAAACGAGTGAATGAGAGCATAAGGTGAATTTATGGTGCGGTCCAATGCGCTACTTTTTTGTGAAAAAAAAATCACATTTTTTCATTTTCAATTATTTTTGTGACTATAACTGCTTTGACTTTATGAAAAAGTGCCGAAAAAAGTTGTGATGCTCGTTTTTTTGGGGACAAAACGGTCCTGAGAAAATTTTTGAGTTTTCAAAAAAAAGTCGAAAAATTCGGAAAAAATGCGTTTTTTTCGAAAAAAAGCTTATGGTCTCGGGCGCGTTTTTGTCCCAAGTCGTGTCATCATTTATCATAAGAAAATCTGATTTTTAGGTCCGAAAAAAAATGTCAAAAAAAAACGATTTTCATTTTTTGAAACTTTTTTTTTAAAATGAAAATTGGACATTTATTTTTGTCCATTTTTGAAATTAAAAAAAAAGTTTTGAAAACTTTAAAACTTTCCATTTTCTCCATCTCGCAGTAATATTCGGTGAAATGGAGAGTTATATACTGTGATTTTTGCCGATTTGGGCCGATTTTTGCCGATTTTGGCCGATTTTTATAAAAATTATCAAAAGATCCCCGAAAAATGCGATTTACGTAAAAAAATATGAAATTCTCAATTTTGGAGGATGATTTTATAAGTTTACGGCAATTTTTCGTTTTTTTTAAATATAAAAAAAAAATAGAAATCGAACTTATATTATTCTCTCTAATCTATCTTCAAACGAGGCGTATAAATGAAAATATAAATCTAATTATGTAAAAATGAAAATCATATTTTCTCATATCATAATATATAGAATAGTTTTCGTTTTGGATATTCGAGAGATTAGAGAGATTAATCATAAACCCTTGTAAAAATAAAACATAAATATAAAACATATAAATAAAAAAATACACGAGGATAAATGAAGGTCGCAATCGTAGAAGATTTTTATTACACATTACTGTATACGTTTTACATTATGTATTTCTTAGTTGTTTTGAATTTAGCATACTTTAAATCTGTAACGGCGTATTTACCGCTTATACAGTCAGCATTGAAATATTTCGTTATTCTATTTTTGATGTTTCGTTTCAATCCGTATTCGCATGAAACGTTTACCGAATTTGATAAGAAAATTGTTTTTTCGTCGTCTCTCTTTTTACTATCGACAACTGCAGCTACGGATTTTTTGTTATCTTATTTTAATAATAATTTTTCAAAGAAATTTGGCATTGACATGAAGAAAATGTGAGCAAATGAGTGCACATAATGATAATAAGGTGTAAAAAATATTTATAAAAATAATTAAAACATATTTTTATAAATGTTATGATAATCATCTTTTGATTTCAGTTTGCATGTGCATCTCTACTAAGTGGACTTTGTAGTTGCTTCTATTTGAAGATCAACTCCAGAAGTTCCGACACCTTTGCCGTCATAATCGCTGGGGCTCAATTTTGACATGGCGCCGCCTTTATACTTCCTAGACCTGCCGCTCTTGCGCATTCCCTTCCTGCTTTTACTGCTTCGTCTGTGAGTGCGACCGCGCTTGTGTGACTTTTTCATGCCATGTGATGCAGCGGAAGCAGAAGAAGACGAAGAACCCTTTTTATAGGTAAGTTTTGCCTTTGCCATTGCAGCTTTCAAACGATTGGGAGTATCTTTGGGAATCGTTTGGAGTGCTTTTTTCACCTCCTTCATCCATTCTGTCATAACCATTTTATTATATAGAGTTTATACATTACCTAAATATAAAAATTTATTATAAATTTTAATATTTATAATAAATATATAATAATACATAAAATAAAAAATAAAATAAAAAATACTTCTAAAGTATTTTTATTTTATTTTTTTAGTTGTTTGATTCGCTGGTCAAATCTTTATGCAATCATGTGTTCATTCATCCAAACGTATTTTCTTCTGAACAGCACACGTACAAGAAACCATCCTCATCTTTATTTGACTCATAGATGGTTGAAACCACCGTCGTGACTGGAATCAAACGATTGTGAATAAATACAAACAAGGCGCACGCAGGACTCAAACTCATCTTCATTCGAATGGCAGTCAGCAATTGTCCAACTGTAAACCCGTTCGGAATGACATATTTTGACTTTTCAATCGGCTTGGAAATATTCGTAAAATCAATAAAAACGGGAATCGAATCCTTGTATTTATTCAATATATTTGAAGATTGTTTCACTCGTTCTTCGAATGTGTGTTTCTCTTTAAATTGGCTTGTCATTGTAGATCTAGCTTGGCTTTTTGAACTTGAGAACATTTTTGCTTTTGATTGATTGCTTGATTTCCTGATTATATATTCTTACTTGGTGGGCGGGGATATATATTATAAATACAAAAATTCTTTAATATTATTTATATTATTATTTATTTTATATTTTATATTTTAAATAATTATAGTTGGTTGTAAATTGTAATCACGCAAAATAATAATTTAAAAATATATAAAGTATGTATATAATAAATATAGCTAAATAATTATTTATTGTATAATAAAAGTAAAAGTAAAAGTATGAAAAAAAACAGTGCAAATGGAACTGTGGAACCGGATTTAGATTTGGATATCCGAAACTACAAGCTTCAAGATATTACTAAACTGTTTAACATACCGCTCGTATTTAATGAATCCGAGTTGCGAATCGCAAAACTTGCAGTTCTTCAAACTCATCCAGACAAGTCGCAGCTTCCAAAAGAATATTTCCTTTTTTTCTCGAGCGCATATAAAATGCTGTATCAAGTATACACGTTTCGAAGCGGAAAAAATCGGAACAACAAAGAATCATACAAGGACATCGTCGACGAAGAAACGATTGATGCAAGTGAGGATTCAATGAAGCTGTGTGTCGATAAAGTAAAACGGCTGAATGCTGCCGAATTTAATAAATTGTTCAACGAACATTACGAAAAATGCAAGATTGAAATGGAAGAAGATGTCGGATATGAAGATTGGTTTCGATCGCAACAGGACGATATTGATGATTTGACCAATGCATCCTGGGACCAACGCGTTTCACACATTGATAAAAAAAAACAAACGCTCAGAGAGAATCTAGCACTGGTTCCGAAAAATGATTTGCAATGTGTAAATATCTACGGTGGCAGTTCTATGTGCGGATATGCGCTGGGACAGGGCGCGCCTGCAGAACATTCCAGCGGTATATTCAGCTCACTCCAATATGAAGACCTGAAAAAAGCGCACACGGAAACGGTAATTCCGGTAACACATGAAGATTATGTGAATTCTAAGAAATTCAACAACACGCATGACCTTAAAGTGTTTCGCGATTTGAATTTGAAATCGTTCAGCTATGATAAAGAAGAAGCGATTCAGAAAAAGAATGCGGAAGCATATCAAGAAGAGGAAGATAACACGCACCGCGCATTCATGATGGCAAAACAGGACGAAATTGCACAAGAAATGAATAAAAAATTTAATGGATCTTTTTTGAAGCTTTTGCAATAACTTTTTTTATTTTCAAGACAAGTAGTAAAATCACAAGAATTAAATTGCGCGAAATATGAAAACGAGTAAAGTTACAGTTACCAAAAACATGATACAAATGCTGCATAATTTTTTTCTACAAAATTCCAGTCGGTGTCGTCTTCTCAACCTCCTTTGCATTCTGTTTTGCATCGCTTCTTGAATTCTGTTTTGCATGACTTCTTCGATTTGTTGTTGCTGTTGCTGTTGTTGCTGTTGTTGCTGTTGCTCTTGTTGTTCGCTCGCATCTGCTGCTGCTTGCGTTTTCACAATATTGATGTCACCATTGTTCGAAACGTGTATTTTTTCAACTTCTTTTGCACACATTAAACATTTCATTCCAAATATTCCGGCAATATTTGGGGACTGAATGCTACCACGTTGGTAACCGCTCCGTATTATGTCGGTCATCTTGCTTAACCGATATTCATCAATGCACTTGTGGTGAACATTGTATTTACAGGTTTGGCAAAAGTCGGTAATTTTTTGTTTTCCTTCAATCTCCTCCAGTTCTTCCATACTATAATTTTGACCGCGAATCAGTTGATCGGGTTGTTCAAACGTTTCATAACATATCACGCACACACACACTTCTTCTTTTTGTTGTTGTTGCTGCTGTGTTTGCGGTTGTTGTTGATTTTGACTATTTTCATGTTCAATATCATCGTCAGAAAGTGGTGGTGCCGAAGCACATACACATACACTCATACATGACGGATCCAGCGCTTGTCTTTTTTCAACAACAACAATAATTGGCTGCTGCTGTTGCTGCTGCTGCTGCTGCTGCTGATGCTGAATGATATCGATCCGCGTATCAACTTCTCCGTCGACCGATATTGCTCCAGATGACTCGTTGACGGCGTCATTGGCGTCGCATTCTTGGTCAAATGAACTTACCGACGAGGATGAGGACGAAACAGAAGAAGGGGACGAAAATGGTTGGTTTGGGTGTCGCAAATAGGATGGATAATAGTGTTCAGGCAACTGATATCGCCTAATTAATGACGGAATATCGACTGCAACCGCTGCAACCGCTTCACTCATCGTATTTTTCGCGTTTATAATGTTTCGGTCCAGTGTTTTTTCAATTATATTGTTATTGTCTTTAAATCTGTATTATTCCTGATAATAACAATAACAATATAATAATTTTTTTTTCAATTTATTATTTTCTATTTTATATTTTTCGTATGTTCGATTTCATAATTTTCAATTTTCATATTTTTTCAATTTTCAAAAATTCAAAATTCAAATATACATTGATTTCATGAGCGATGACATCGGGTCAGCACCACTTGAATTTTTCATAAACAGTGAAAATCCGTCTTTTATATCCATTTCAGAAATACACCGTTTTATTTTACTTTTTCCTGCCAGCAAATTCTTTGAATGCGTGATTTTACATTTTACAAACAGCAGCTCCATGTCCCCACCATAATACTTGAAACTGGTATAATGCTCCTTCATAAACGACTCGGTTAATGCATCGCGCTCTAGTCCCCAACCGCTCTCTAATACTTTTTTTGCGAAAATATCCACCAACTCTTTGGCATCATACGGTTCCATGGTAAAATGAATGCTGAAACGCCGCTCCAATCCGTCATTCATTCCGAAGAAGTTTCGCTTCAGCTCGTCCTTATACCCCGCAATCATTAAAATAAAATACTTGTCATCGCCTTCGCGCATTTCAGTCAAGCTTTGATTAATGAGGTCTAAGCATTCTTTGCTATAAGAATCCTGCGTATCTTTTCCGCTGCTGTTTCCAATGGAATACGCCTCGTCGATAAACAACACGCCGCCGCGAACCGATTTCAATACTTCCGCCGTTTTCAACGCGGTTTGTCCTAGGAACCCGGCAATCAAGTCGCTTCTGCGAACTTTCCGGAAAGTATTGTTTCGCAATACGCCGAGCTTCAAGTATATTTTCGCCAACCTTTGCGCAAACTCGGTCTTGCCGATGCCCGGTTCGCCGTAAATCGCGGTGTGCAAGAGGTCGTCGTTTTTGCGATTTAAACGCATGCTGTAATACAATATGAGCGTAACAACCTGCTTTTTAAATTCCGACTGCCCAATCATCGCATTCAAATCCTCCATTTCTGGCAACAAATCGTGAATCATGGCCAAGTCGATGTTATACTCAATGTACGGCTCCAGCTTGAATTCTGTTCCGACTTTTTTTCCCAGGTGGATCAAATCATCCAGCGTTTCCACATCCATTTCAATGTTGATTCGAGTTGTTATTGGATTTATATCTAAATAATGAGGAAAAGTTGGTCTCGATGATGCTAAAATACTAGATGGCGGATAATACGAATCTTGCGGATGTCTTGAACGCGATTCATTAAAGGTTAGTCCGGGATGCAGCGGCCTTACAAACCTTGAACTTTTATATCCCCCATCTTCATGTATTTTTTTATTTTTTTTAATACCAATTTTTGTATTATTTTTATCCATTGTAGCTTAACTTTATTTATATTATATAAATAATATTATATAAATAAAATAAATAAAGTTAAAAATATACACGGTGCAGAACTACCATCAATTGTTACAAGGGGTGTTGTAATTCTCAAATTTGCCATCCACTTTAAATGTTGAAAATATAAATTTGAATTCTCCTTTGACTTTCCATTCTTGACTAGTTTCATCGAGATAATATTTGAAATTACGTGTTGCAGTAGTTGATTTTTTCCCAGGTGGACTAATTGTAGTTGTTATTGTTAATTCATCGTTGCTGCACGAGAAGCAGTTGTCGTCATCGAACCCTAACGGTAACGGAAAAAAACGTTCGTTATTGCGCTCAAATATTGTGTTGCCTACGGTGAACTGACCAGTGAATAATAAGTTCTTAATGCAATTACTAGTGTTATTGTTCAAAGACGAAACTATAGACCCCAATTCGTGTTGTTGAGAACCTGTAACATTTCGCACTTTTCGCATTCTACTAGCACGAGTTAAAATGCGTTGAACGGGGGGGGGTGAGGAGGGATTTTTATACATTATACCTAAATTCTATTTATATTATATATTAATATATAATATTTCACAAAAAATTTATTATGAATCAGTCGATCTGAACCTCTTTCCCGATATTTTTAATAAGACGCTTCTCGCTCGTCTCTGGAATTGGCGTGCAAACATGATTCAGCGTTAATAAAAATTTATCATTCTTTATAGACGTTGTTTTTGTAACTTCGGGATCGGAATCTTTCCATTCTTTTAATTTTTTAATTTGTTTTCGAGAGATGGCGCCGATCGTGTCCTTCAACTTGATATTCCCCTCGTCCTTTTCCCATTTTTCCTCGTCTTTTATATACATGACATCTCGTTTGTGATCCGTGCAATGAATCGGGCGTTTGTAAATGTCCAGCTCTTTGAGTCCTCTTAAAAAAATATTTTCTACACTGTCTTCCAGCGTTTTTTCTCGCGTTACGCTGAGATCATCCAGCGTGATTTGAAGCGAGTTGATAAAGTCGCCAATATTGAGAGCGTCTTTGCACTGCTCGTTCAAAAACACGTTGAGGTTGAATTTTTGTTTGATGCTCATGTGGTTGTGATTATTGGTAATTAAATTCGTGTTGTTGGTTGCACAAACCATGGGAATCATCTCCACCAGCTGTTTATGATACTGCTCTTGCTGTTCGCGCATGAATTTTTGCTGCTCGCGCATGAGCTCCTTCATTTCCGCATTGTCCTTGATGAGTTTCATAATAATATTATCCTTTGTGCAACACATGTGGCGCTTGTGCTTTCGTAAACCGCTGGACGATTTAAACGATTTGCCACACTCGCACTCGTGAATGCCATTATCGCATTCTTTTTTTATATCAACATCAATATTCGCTGCATGAGAAATAGTATTAGTAATGGTATCACGAGTTAAAAACTCAACGTCGCTTTCATGGACCTTGTCGCTCTTTTTACTACTATTCTTTTTATTCGTTTTACTTGCATTTCCAGGAGTGGAAACATGACCATTGTTTTGATTTTCTATATTTTTTATATGTTTTTTTGTTTTAAGGTGTCGCTTGTAATCGCTCTCGTAGTTGCATAAAAACACACACTCTTTACAAATAAATACCGTCATTGTTATATTTTTTAAAATATTTTTTTTTAATTACATATATTAAAGACATATATATTTACATTTCTAAATATTTTTATTTAATATTTTTTGCATTCGTCTTATAAAAATTAATAAAAATTTATCAATTATTTTTAATTTAGATATAAAATAACAATAACAATAACAATAAAATAACATATTATAGTAATGTATAATAGCAACAACAGCAACGACAATAGTAATAACAATAATAATAACGACAATAATAACGACAATATTAATATTTATAGTTCTAAAACGGTTAAAAAGATAAAATTGGTTCTTCTTGGAAATTCTGCGGCCGGAAAGACATGCATTGTTCAAAGAATGGTAAATAATATGTTCAATATAAACAACAGTTTGACAATTGGTGCAGCGTATACTATTTATAGCGTTGAAACCAATATCAAGATTGAAATATGGGACACCGCAGGACAAGAACGTTTCCATTCGCTGCTTCCGCTGTATGCTCGAGGCGCAGAAATCATCATTGTGGTCATTGACATTGAGAAAAATATCGATGAACAGTTTTCAAAGTGGAATAAATACATTCAAGAAAATGAACCTTTGTTTTCACCGCATTTCAAATTGTTTCTTATCTTTACCAAACACGACTTGAATAGCGGGTTTGAAATTCCGGAAACCATCATGAATCAACCGCAGTTTACTTTCATTACACTGGTCTCCGCGAAAACTGGGCACAATATCGATAAATTAAAATTTCACTTGGAACTCACTGCGAAAAAAATCGTAGACGAATGTGCGCGCAGAAGCCACGATAAAGCCACCAACATGCGTCGAAACAGTCGAGGGATGACTGATAATAACAATGGCATGAATGGTAACAATAGTAACAATGCAAATTGTGACAATGATACCGTATTTGGTTCAACATTTTCAAATATAAATATGAAAATAAATGTTGACCTTTCAGAATACAAGGAAAAAATGAAAAGATATTACGAAAATCCTCGCTGTTAAATAAATTCAAGAAGATTATCCGATGTTGCACCCATGATAGCACCAATCACCAGCATCAACATCAAACCGAGCTCTACAAAATGACCCGGTGGGAATCGTCTTGAGACGCTTCACCTCTTTATTCGGATTAGACGGGAGAACAATGTCTTCAGAGGAAACATAGAATACGACTTGACCGCATTTGTTTACAAGGCCACGCTTAATTACAAACACGTGTCTGCATTCTGCATGTTTGTGTTCTTTATGGTGGTGCGGGCACTCGCCGTCATCCAGTTCCATGACGGCGGTTGGGGTAAAAGGAACATCGGAAAACGGTTTGCAATTCGTTTGACTCGCACATCCGGCCAAAGATGAATTGTTATACTTCTTGCCTTCACAAATTACAGGCGCGTATATTTTTGTTTGTATAGCATTGCAACCGGGCGGAACAGTTCCCAGCTCAACTGTTCGGAAAGCACTTTTTACCCACGTGGTTGCCTTAACTTCTTTTACGATGCGGTCATTGTTTAACTTAGCCGAAGTATCGGACCACACTTGATACATTAAAACCTTGCTAATATTCTTTTTGCTAAATGTTATTTTATGAGTATAGTCGTCACTTTTTACTTTTGTAATTTTTACATCACCAGATAAAATCTGGTCGTATTCGCGATCAGGAGCGGCGCAGTTAGAACCAGCTTCATCAGATTTGGCCGTTTTGCCGTCTGGACAGCATCCGTATCGTGTTGATCCACATCCTCCAGTCATTGACAAGAGATCATCAGGAGCGGCGCAGTTAGAACCAGCTTCATCAGATTTGGCCGTTTTGCCGTCTGGACAGCATCCGTGTTGTGTTGATCTACATGTTCCAACCATTGTTATAATTAGTTGTTATAATATACCTAAATATTATTATTTTTTATAATAAAATAATAATATTTAATATTTTATTATAAAAAATTATGGATAACAACAATGTTATCACATCACATCCGACTATAAGTGTTAATATCAAATCGAGCTTTACAAAATGATCCGGTAGGAATTGTCTTGAGACGCTTCGCCTCTTGATTGGGATTAGTAGGAAGCACAATGTCTTCGGAGGAAACATAGAATACGACTTGATCGCATTTGTTTACAAGGCCGCGCTTAATTACAAACACGTGTCTGCACTCATCTTGATTGTGTTCTTTATGGTGGTACGGGCACTCGCCATCGTCCAGTTCCATAACGGCAGTTGGGGTAAAAGGAATGTCGGAGAACGGTGCGCATTTTTTTTGATCTTGACCTGCACATCCTGCAATAACTGAATTTTGGTAATTTTTCCCGTTTAAACAAATTACAGGATTATACGCCACTTTATCCACTTTTACAGTATCGCAATCAGACGAAAGATTGTCTAAATTACCTTCCTCAACTTTACGAAAAGCGCTTTCTACCCATGTGGTTGCGTCTATTTCTCTCACTCTACGGTCATTGTTTAGTTCGACCGAAGTATCGGACCACACTTGATACATTAAAACCTTGCTAATATTCTTTTTGCTAAATGTTATTTTATGGGTATAGTCGTGACTTTTTACTTTTTTAATTGTTACATCACCGGATAAAATCTGGTCGTATTCGCGAACAAGAGGAACAGGGGAAACAAGTGGATCAAGGGATTCAGGGGGGGGTTCATTCGTAATAAATCCTAATGAATTGCCATCCTCGCTCATAGGCCCTAAAAGTAAACGAGGTTCTGATCCGGTTCCACTCGTTTCATGCCGCAATCCTTCCGAAAAAACATACGCGGCTCCTTTTGAAATAGTATATGTATTTCCGTTAACAATGAAACGGCCCTTACTATCAGTCAAATATGCTAAATAAGTATTAGCACAATCTTTAGCAACATCTTTCGCAAAATCTTTAATGCAATCGCTATGTGGAGGAGTATCACCTTTGACCCAGCGCATAGGAATGGTTTCCATTCTTGATAAATTTATCCCCATTTTATTACCGATTTGTTTTTTTAAAGAAGCGGGTATATTAATGGAAAAATCAATTTGTCCATTGGATAAACGGTCGATTTTACCCTTAGCATGAATGACCTCCGGCAATCTGAGAATATGGTCGATATCGTCTTCGGCTAGCGAATATGATTTTATCATTTGATTCTTGTTTAATAATTTAACTAAATATTATTATTATTTTAAAAAAAAAAATAATAATAATAAATATAAAATAATTATAAAAAATAGATTCTATTCTATTCTGTTCTGTTCTATAAAATGTTGCGATTCACGCTTTTTGGGAGCGAGTGTCCGAACAACATCATATAAACGAACGCCAATCCAGCGAGCAACATGCTTCTGTCTTGCGCCACGCTGTAACTCTGTTTAAGAATGAATACCATGATAAAGTAGAGTAAAACTCCTAAAATCACGGAATGAAGCAAATGATTGAAACTGGAATTCATTTTTTTAATGTAAATAGTTGAATAATTTATATAGTGTAATGATAAAATAATTTATTTTTTATATATTATATAAATTTCAGTTCATTTATTTTATTTTATTTGAACACATTTGCTTACACATTTGAATAATAATTGGCGCTTTCATCATGACGAGCTCGTTTCTAATGTGCGCAGTTTTCGACGTATTACACAGCGCATTTTGTAAAAATACGTTTTCATAAATGTAGTCGAACCCTTCACGCGTTGCATTTATATTTCCAAATTCATCCACGTATTTTCCAATACCGATGTTGAATGCAGTATTATAGGATGAAATAAATTGTGAAAATATTTTTTTCGTTTTGGTAACCGGGTGTTCATGGAAAAGTGTGCGTATTCCGAGAATTTCATCTCCATCATTGTTACCACATTGCTTTTGACATTGTTGTATTCGCGCGATTTGATTCGTGTGAATGTCAATGAGTGCAGCAAATTCATCAATTTCTTCGTCCGTGTTTGCCTTGAATGTTTTATTTATGTCACATATTTCGTTATAAATGCAGTCGATTCGACATTTACCTAGCTCTTTATACACTTGACATACTGCGCCATCCAATGCGTTAATCCACTTTATAATAATTTTATTATAATCTTGATTCTGATACTGCTGTTGCATGACGTTGTTTTCAATAATAATAATAATAATAATAATAATTATTTATCCTATTGTGCTGTTACATGTAATAATAAAAATACTTTAAATATTTTTATTGTCTATTATTTAATAAATTATTTTTTATTTTGAAACACGTATCGCTAAAAGCATAAAAAGGTCATTTGCAGCAGCATTAATTCACGCACAATAATAAGGATAACTATCTGTTAGACACCCTGTAGTACACGACCTACCACCAGCAAATGTGGTATTTTTACTCTCGCCAGCATAACATTGACCGCCATTATCCACCCATCTGTTAAAAATGGCGCTTCCATTTGTAGCGTCGGTACCACAATCTTCCCCTACTATTTTATTACAATATGTTGGCCCAACTGCTGTGATATAATTTTTAAGTTCTGCATCACTCATTTTACCAACACCGTCACCGCCCAATTTTCTCCACCTTTCTAAATCGAAAACGTCACATTCTCTTCCCATAATTTCGTAACACGATTTGCGCTGTGGGTATACCCAATAAGGATTCAAACCTTGATCATCATATCTTATAGACGGTAAGTTTGCATTATAAATAATGCGACTAATAACATTGTCCGGTAGTGTATAAATGTCATAACTACTACAATATGAATATCCATAACGTTGATCTTCACACCCCGAGTCACAATAAATTCTGTCATTCATTTTTAACAATGTAAAAAATGGAGTAATTGATGTCATGTTGTTAGGACTGGACCATTGTGTTTTAGGACATTTGCCACCAGAGTTTAACCATGCTTGTTGAGTTGCACCACCACCATCAGTTTGGGTTGCGCAACTTTTTCCCATTACATCATTGCAATAATATCCCGTAATCGGAGTTAATTTAAGCGTACATACATCACTGTTACTTTTTATTATACTCCATGATAATAAAGCATTTAATACTACCGTAGTGCTATCTTCAAGCACAAAACTACATTTTAAAACACACTTACCACTTGAATCGTCGTTATATTCTTTTAGTACCCTTATATAAAAAATTTCATCATTATAAGCACTAAACCCTATACTACAATTGTTTAGAATATCATTTGCTAAATTAAATGTAACTCCTGTAATATTTTTTCCACTATTATTATATATATAGAAAGGTTCGCTACGATTCAATAGAGAAACTTGATAAAATTTGTCTGTTGTCGGTGAATAACCCGCCTTTATATCTATTGACGTTGGTGTTAAAATAGGTTGAGGAGAAATTGGATAGGTATATAATGTAAAAAAAATTTTTGGAAGAGGAGTTGTTTGAACACTTGATGTTAATGCGCCAAAACTAGAACTGGCATTGGTTGTTGTTCTAATTTGTCGCATTTTACTACTTCTAGATAAAAGAGGAAGCGATGTTGTATTTTTATTTATTTTTTTATTTGACATTTTTATTATATATTAAATAAATAATTTATTTATTCTAAAAAAAGCTTCCACCCAAGTGCTCGTTTGCAGCAGCCGGTTCAAATTCAGCCACCATTCCAGGCGGCATACCGGGCGTTGAAGCTCCGATCAGTGGATTGTTTTGTTGCGCATACATGGCATTAAAATCAGGCGAGCGCTGCTGGAGCTGTGGAGGCGGCGGCGGACCGTTCAACATGAAACTACTGGAAGGTGCGCCGATGGTTTGGCCGGAAAGCGGTTGTGTCACTCGAACTTGGCCACCGCCATTACCGTCTTTTTTATTCTTATATCCTTTTTTCATGCTAGAGTTTCCGTCGACCACGTCTTCAAAGCGCTCGATCAAAATGAGCGTTTTGGCACCGAGTTTGTGTTTGGACATGGAAATAAAAATAAACAAGAGAATGAGAATAAGTTGAATTACGCTAAAGTCGCCGTATTTCAGACCGCTGTACGTTGGAAAATAGCAAATGATTCGATGAATGAAATAAAAGGAAAAGAGAATGAAAAACAATTGTCCAAACATTTCTGCTAAAATAGTCAGGGAGCCCTTTTCTTCATCCACGTCCGGAATGTAATAATGATTCACATAAAGAACAATAATCACGGGTATAATTGCTAATACCGTGTATTGCGCAATGTTCATAAGCACGGACTGCTCATAGTCGCCCATTTTAAACACGTATTTGAAAAACCCTTCGGTTTTTTTCGTAGAATCGGAAATGGCATCTTCAACATCTTCCATTTTTTAGTATATAATATATAAAAATAAATAAAAATACTTGTATGTTTTATAAACAGAAATAAATTTCTTAAAAATGAATTAATTTTATTTAATATTAAAAAAATATTACAATATTACAATTCAATAAAACAAATAAAATAAATAGTTTAAACTTGGTAATATATTAAAGTTAATAGATGATGTTATTATATTAAACAATGTCAATTCTTTTAACGGGGTCGACTGGATTTCTTGGCAATGGACTATTATATTTAATTTCAAGCTCTGATTATATTAATACATATCGTGAAACGGTATTTTATTTAATTATACGTTCAAAAAAATCAGAGTCGGCACATACCAGATTGGAACAGATGAGAAGTTTATTTCCTACACTTCGATTGGAACTATTTTATGAAGACATGTCAAAAATACAAGATTTTGAAATAGATGAATCAATAAAAATAGAAACAATCATAAACTGTGCTGCAGCAATTGATTTTAATTTACCAATTCAAGAAGCGCTTGAACAAAATGTGTCAAATATGAGAAATTTGATAGCATTTGCAAAAAAAAATAAAGTAAAAAAATTTATTCATATAAGCACGGCATATGTTAATGATCCATATAATAATGATATTACAAATGAATTTATCAACCTGAAATTAATTACAGATGACCGCAACATTGATCAAGTTTATGAAGATATAAAAGAGTCAAAGCTTAGTTTTAAAGAGATTCAAAAAGTGCAATATTTTCCGAATACGTATACATTCACAAAGTGTTTGGCAGAACTTTTCATTAAAAAAGAAATTCATTCGGATGATGGCAGTAATGTTGACAGGATTGAATTTAAAATTATACGACCTTCTATTATAACAGTTAGCAATTTGGTTCCGTATCCCGGATGGTTCAAAGGATTTGCTGCAACTATTGGTGTTATTTCACTTACTCAGTTGTCATTACAACATTATTTATTTTTTGACAATAATTCGACAAATCCAGTGTCGGTTGATTATGTTTGTCAGATAATTTTAAATGCATTAGAAAAAAGTGATGACCAAATTATATATAACGCCACATCACCATATGGCAGTTATAGTATAAATTTATTAAAAGATAGTTTAGATATGTATAGTTTATATTTTAAATCTAATCCGAGTCCAATTAAAAAATATATACTTAAACATTTTGTTTTGAGTAAATTATACTTGTATTGGATCTATACAAAAACTACATCATATTGTTTTAAATCATATGTTAAAATAGCGGATAGAACAAGAACATTGTACGACATCATATATAAATTAGATTCAGATTTTAGTTATTTTTGGCTTCATACACATAACTTTAATACAAAAATATTATGTAAACCTAAATATGAATCTACAAGTGATATTGTGGAGTATATAAAACTAGTTATTGACTCTATAAGAACAAAATTAAACATTGTTAATAATCCAACAAAAACATTTGTATTCAAACAGTTATGGACAGTTTTTAAAAAATGTGGTGTTTCTTTTTGTAGTTTTTATAAGACATTTTTAGTTTTTATATTTAGAATAATATTTAAAAAAATATCCAAGTCGCTTGATGTTCAGTTTGATAATATTAATCTTTATTCAAAAATAAATAATGGGAATAAACCATTGGTTATTATATCAAATCATCAGTCAATTTTGGATACATTTATGTTGCAATACATATTCACAACGCATCCAAAACTATATCTCGATACTCCATATGTAATCGTGAGTGAAGGTGCTACCGTGTCAATAAATACAAGATTTTTGTCATTTTTTCTTGGCGCGAGTCGAATTGTAACAATTTCTAAAAATAATTTCGAAAGTAAAGCATTCGAATACATCATTCAAAATAAGTTACATGACAAAAATATTATAATATACTGTGAGGGAGATATGTCACGCGACAAGGTTATACATAAGTTCAACTCTGATGCATATAATATAATGAAACGACATATGGACTTTAATGTACTACCAGTATCAATAACATATGATAGAGTGCCAGAGAGAGAGATTTTTTATAAATCAATGATTGATGGATTGGATTCAAGTATTGAAGTTTATAATAATTCGCACAGTATATGTTCTTATTATTATTATAGTAAAACAATTATTATGAAACTAATGGAGATTTTATCACAAAAAAATAAATTTTCTTGTGTTGTTTATTTGGGCGATGTGTTAACAAGCGATACACCCATTGAATCAATACGATCTACAATTATATTGAATCACGCAAAGTCATATAATTATAATCCATATTATAGTAATTTTAATTTTAATAATAATGCAAAAACGACATCAATTTTATCAACAGATTATTATTATTTTGATAACTTGAATTCGGTTTTATATAATTATTCGATACAAACTCCTCTTGTTACATACCTGAGAAGTTATTATGATTTATCATGTATTGGAGACATTCATTCATATAGCGTGCATAATATAAAAAATACTGATAAGATAGATATGAATAGGTTTCAACATTTTCTTACGTGTGATTTAATAACATTAAATAAAAAAGAAGAAAGTAAAATATCTTTATTTCTCGGCTCGTATTCTAAAAAAGTATTTCAAAACATTGATTCGGCTACGATTGAAAATATATTATGTAATGTGTGTGTAAAATAATATAGAGATAAATCGTATAAATTAATAAGAATTAATACATTATTATATTTATTCTATTTATTACATGTTGCGAAATTTATGTAAAAAAAAATGGACTGATGCTAATATTAAATCGGAAGAAGAACAATATTTGGATCTAATTAAAGATATTCTAGAAGAAGGAACTCTAGAACGGGGGAGAAACGGGAACACCAAGTGCGTATTTGGAGCAGCCATGCATTTTTCTTTAGACCACGGCGCAATTCCCATTCTAACGACCAAGCGTGTTGCGTGGAAGACGTGCTTGAAAGAGCTGCTCTGGTTCATTCGGGGCGATACAAACAATGCGCATTTGCAAGAACAAGGCGTAACCATTTGGAATGGGAACGCGTCGCGCGAATTTTTGGACAGCAGGGGGCTCGCACATTTGCGCGAAAACGATTTGGGTCCGGTTTACGGCCACCAGTGGCGCCATTTCAATGCCAAGTATACGAATTGCGACGAAAAATATGACGGCCAGGGCGTTGACCAGTTGGATTACATTATCAGGTGCTTGAAAGACCCGGCGCAGCGCACTTCTAGGAGAATGGTCATGTCGGCGTGGAATCCGTGCCAACTGGACGAAATGGCGCTCCCGCCGTGTCACATTTTAGTGCAGTTTAATGTCACATCGGGTAATAAATTGTCGTGTTGCATGTTTCAGCGGAGCGCGGATGTGGCTTTGGGCGTGCCATTCAATATTGCTTCTTACAGTTTTTTTACACACCTTTTAGCGAAACATTGCGACCTCGAAGCGCACGAATTCATATATTATTTAGGCAATGCGCACATTTATGAATCTCATTTGGACGCTATACAAGAACAAGTAACAAGGGTGCCGCATTCGTTTCCAAAAATAACGGTGAAAACAAAAAGGGAAAATATTAACGACTATACTGTCGACGATTTTGAATTGCACGACTATAAATGTCACGAAGTAATTAAAATGAAAATGGTGGCTTAAAAACAAACATTAGAAGCAAACTATTATAAATAAATTAAGAGAAATATAATAAACAAAAATAATAAAGTGCGGAAACAATTTAAAAATAAACTATTAGTAACATTTATATTAATATTTACCGTTTTAATATAAATTTTAGACATTATGAGTAGTAACGCAGCATTATCTGCAGCAAGACGTAGACGGTCGAACCCTGCACCATCTGGTCCAGCACAGCCCCCTCCGACAAATCGAATTCTTCAACGAACGGGTGTTCCTCCTCCTCCTCTTCAACAACAACAACAACAACAACAACAATTCAACTCGCGCGTGATGCCACCGCCACCGCAAATGCGGGGTCAAGCGCCAATGCAAGCCAAAGGACGACAGCAGCCGCAACCCATGATGGCTCGACCGCAGTCACCTGGATTGCCACCTCTTCCGCCGCCTGTAAAAACGGCAGGTCCGCTCTACGGCATTCCCATTCATCCGCTTGTCATGTTTAAAACTCACGATAATAAATTGAGCGAACACGAACTCAGTATTGGCGACTGTTTTGAACAGTTGAAGGAAATCGACGAACGATTGACTGCTGTTGAATCTTCAAATGGTAATGGTGTTGGTGCCGCAGTAGCAGAAAATGGTGCTGGCGTTAGTGGCGACTTGAACGATCTTATGAATGACGACGTTTTTATCAACGGGATTGTTGACAACATTATGAACACTACGAATTTTGCATCCATTGTTGAAAATGTTATACCCTTGAAGGAGGAAAATGAAGCCCTTAAACAACAAGTCGCCGGACTACATGAACAAGTCAGCGGACTGCATCAACAACTTGAAGAATGGAAAGAAAGGATGCAACAACTTGAAGACCGGGTTCGTTCCATTTGTTTGGGCGCATCCGCCTCCGTCGCAAATGAACCTATAAGTTCTGAAGCGGTTTCAAGTCATGAAAAATGCATGAACAACGGCGAATGCGAAGACCATGCAGAAGAAGAAGAAGAAGAAGAAGAAGAAGAATAATTAAAAGTAATAAAATAATACTAATTAATCATTATAAAAAATAAATTTAAAAATATAATATAAATATTCATTATATGCGTGCGTAAATATAATGAATGATGACACAATCGATAGCATTAACGTGGACGAGCTTTTAAAAAGTATTGAAAGCGACAAGTTACTGTCTGTATCCAAACTATCTTATGATAAAATAAATACCATTAAATATAATGTTTTAACGCGAATCGGTTTAGAAGACGATGAATTAGAGCCCATGCTTTTAAAGCTATCGGATTATCGCTACGTCGAAGAGCTTCAAGATATTCATCATGGCGCGTTTGTGCGTTACATTCAGCTTACAAACAAGTCGAATAAAGGTAATAAACAAGACAGTGAGATACTATTAAAACCCGGAGGTTTCATTTGTGATATAAAAATCCTTGGTTCAGGCGTGCAACTTTTATGCAGGAACCATTTCAGAAAAATGTTTCAGCTTCGACTGGATGAAGTGCTGCTTTTTCAGAAACTCACCAAACAAGAAGAAATTATACTTTCCGTATTCGACTATTTGAACAAGAAATAGTTAAGAAAACAATAAGAAAATAAAAAAAAATAACAAGAAAATAATAATAATAAAAAATTGATTTTTTACACGTTGAATTATTTTCTCGATATCGACCGGAAGTCAGTAACTAGTAACAAGTAATCATATTCGTCATATTCGTCCCAAGAAATGACCAATGAGAAACAAGAAAATGAACGTCTTCAACACGAATTAAGACAAATAGTTGACAAATATTCCGTTCTATTACAAAGATTGTTAGAAAGATGCGACCAACTCGTGAAAGAGTGCGACCAACTTCAAAAGGAACGTGATGAAATTGTAAAAGAACGTGATCAACTCGTAAAAGAAAATCAGCGCCTTCATGAAAAGGAATGTTCTAAAAAACAGACAGCGGAAGCAGTGACGGCGGCGGGGCGAGGCCCGACATATCAATGTTCTCCGGCAATGGCGACGTGTGACGGATTATATAATCTGCACATGTAAAAAAAGAATGAATAAATATTATATTATAAAATTATAAAATATATTATAAAATATATAAAATGAAAAAAATAACGATCAATAATGTAAATTGATTTTTTTTATTATTTAAATTATTTTTATTAATTACCTATACCATACCTGTACGACGAGTACGATGACCGAAACTGCACGAAACCCTCACAGTGAAAATATTGACATTAAAATAAAAAAAATCAAAAAAGATGACAAATGGCAAATCACAATCATCGATACGACACACGAATCCATCATACGAGGTTTTTCAGATTGCGTATTTACGAATTTAGTTCACGCCACTTTTTCAAGGTCATATATGAAGAAGTTTCCATGTAGTGACTGTGGACAACCTTCAACAGACAGATGCCATGGAATCGGGGAAGAGAGGCCAATTTTACTGAAAAGAGCATTGGAACGTGTTTGGCCTGATACAACGAAACCGATTATGTTGAAAGATATAGTCATTGCATTCTTGGAAGAACACAAGCATACGAGTTTCACGTTCAAATGCCGCCAATGCCACAAAAACGAAAAAAATAAAAAATAAAAATGGAAAAATACAAAATGAAAAAAAATAAATTTTGATTTTTTTATTTTATAAATTCATGTAGTAGTGTTTCTCTATTCCCCTTTTATCGAATCCGGTTCTCCGGCAATGGCGACATGTGACGGGTTGTATAATATGCCCATGTAAAGAAAGAATGAATATATATTAAATATTATATTATAAAATGGAAAAAATCGAAAAAAATTAATGATGAAAATTGTAAATTGATTTTTTTATAATGTATTCTATTTTTGATAGAGTTTCAAATCAATCAACTATTTCGATCAAGTTCAAATGTCGTCACCAGCGCAATCAGTGCAATCAAAAGAATCCACCGGCACATGCAGCGTGTGCTGCGAAATTTTCACAGAAAAAAGAAGAAAACGCATTGGTTGTGCGGCGTGTGACTACGAAGCGTGCAATGTCTGTTACAAGACGTTCATTACAAGCGAAGGAGTGAGTAGACCAAAATGTATGCAGTGTAACACGGAATGGACAGGGCAATTTCTAAAACAACACTTTTCGGATGCATTCATCCAAGGCGATCTCCGCAAACACACATCGACAATTATGTTGCAACAACAAGTTGCAATGCTTCCCGCCACTCAGCCGGCGGTGGAACAACAAATCATTTACGAGCAATACGCCAACGAAGTCAAAGACATCAACAGGCAAATTCGAGAACTGGTTGCAAGAAAGAATGTAATCAATACCGAACTTCGCAGAATTCGGAGGAATCAAAACGGAAACGGAAATGCAAATCTTGATGCAAACGATGGCGACGGCCAGTCATTATTTCAACACAAGTGTTGCGATCCCGAATGTCGCGGATTCGTTTCGTCGGCGTGGAAGTGTGGAACCTGCGGCAAATTCTCATGCGCGCAGTGCCACGAAGTAAAGGGCGCAACTTCTGCCGAAGTCGAACAACACGTTTGCAATGCCGACAATGTTGAAACGGTGCGCCTTCTTCGCGCTGATACCAAACCGTGTCCGTCATGCGGCGTATACATTCAAAAAACGGAAGGGTGTGATCAAATGTTTTGCATTTCCTGCAAGCAACTGTGGTCATGGAGAACGGGCAGAATCGAAGAGCGCGGACACAATCCGCATTACCTGGAATGGATGCGAAGCAGAGGTGGAGCAGGTGGCGGTCGTGGCGTCGGCATGGCTCGCGACCCACTCGATATTCAATGCGGTCGTGAAGTGAACTGGCAACTTACATGGAGTATACAACAGTATTGTCAGGGATACAAATTGAGTTTCGCTCGTTCTGTCATGAACTGGGCCGAATCCCTCGTTCACGTTCGTCTTCAAGAAATTCCTTCAATGCAACGCGCGATGGAAGTTCAAGGCGACCTGCAAGAACTGCGTATTCAATATATGCGGAGAAAAATTACAGAAAATCATTTCAGAAAACGCATATTTCAAATTCAACGTGATGCCAATATCGCTCGCCAAATTGTTGACCTTTTGGCTGCTGTTCAAAATGCCGGCGCCGATATCGTTTTCAGAATTCTCGACACACTTCAAAATGAAAAAAATGTATCCATTATTCAAGAACGCATTCTGTCAAATTTGGATGAATTCGCCGAATTGAAAAAATGGGCAAATCAGTCAATCACGGACATTTACTCTGAAAACTTGAAAAAAAATCAAAAAGGATTCGATCGTAACGAAAGCTTTGCATTGATGCGTCGTCAAGCTGTAGTTATAGATTAAGTCCAATCAATCATCGTCGGTTTCTCCTTCTCTAAACGATGACTTTGTTTGGAGTTTTTTTTAGATGAACTTTACCGGGGACATCGGTGCTTTCGACATATTTGATTGCAATATATTCGACTGTTACTGCATTCAAATTTTTAATCGATTCCTTTGAATACTGTTTTACGAGTGTCGCAGTTCTACTAATCGCATCCTTGTCATACTTTGTCGCCGTATTCTTCGATTTGTCAATCAATATGCCGTGTGGACTTGAGAACCCGTTGCCCACATGAAACCACAGCGCATTTTGATTTGTTTTTTTTGTTTTCGATACCAACACTTGATTTTCTTCTTGTGACCTTCCAATGTAAATCGTATATTTATCGTTGTATGTTTCAGTATACATTTTTTTACTATTGATGATGAAATGCAAATATTATATATATGTGATTACTATATATATATATATATATAATATAGTGTTGTTATTTTTTTATATTTATTCGTTATCTAATAAAATGTAACTGTGCTAAGATCACTTGATGTTAATTTATATTTTAGTTTATTTACTTCACCTTCGGTGGCACCTTCAATTCCTGTATTATTTGGAGGAATTGTGTTACTTTTATTTGCGTCCCATATTTCAACAACATCCCATGTCATTTTCCAGGTATTTTCAATTTTATTATCAAAAACTTCATTCAATTCTTTAATAAATTGGTCAGATGTGAATTTGGTTTTCGGAATATCGTAATCTTTTTTTTCGCTGGATGTAAGCGTTGACCACGCTTTCTTAAACGCCTTTTGTAAATCAACATTATCATTTAATAATCGAATAATACATTTAATAATAATAAAATCATTATAAACAAAACATTTATAAGCCAACTGTTTGTCTTTTCCAACCTTTACATACTTTTCTTTTTTATATGTAGTGTGTGTTAGAAATTTTGAGGTTCGAATAAGTTCTTCGGGAAATAAAGAACGATGATTCGGATTTAAAAATTTACTGCAAATGTATAATGCATAAAAAAGACAGTTTCCGTGAGAATGGGGAATTTGGAATAAGTTATAGGGGTCATATATTTTTTTAGTTTTTGCATAATAAAATTTATAGTGTGTCTCTCCAGACGAATCATTGAAAATAATATTTTCATTTGGTTCCGTATCTAGAATCTCTTGTTCAGCATCCGGATGAGAAACATATTTATCAGCTCTTACCATTTTTGCCAACATTTGATAAACATTTGCGTCACCCATAATATAAGATAAAATGGATTGATATGATTCAAATACCGATTCGCCAGAATTTTGTTGAATGGTGTGTGATGTCATGTTATTCTATAATATAATAATAATATATAATAGTAATATTTTTATATATTATTTTATTATTTTATAATATATTTTTTCTGGTCGTTTTATGTAGCGGGTTTAGGCGCTTTGACTTGGGGATAAAATGTGCCGGCTTCTTGCATGTAAAACGATGATACATTAATTTCTTTTTTTTTAGAACGCTTTTTGCGCACACGCCGATGGCCCTTGTTTCTCTAAATTTACTTTTTAGTTTTTTAGTGCAATTGCATATCTTTTTAATGAGAGCATCTTCTGCTTTTTTTTTCAATGCGGCAAATGAAGTCCCTTGTGGAATAACAATTTTATAATATTCTAGAATTTTTTTATAATCTGCATGATTTAATCTTATTTTTCGTTTCATTTGTATTGGTATTTAATGTATTTAATGTATTTAATGTATTTAATTATTGTTAACTTTAATTTAAAATAATGTTAAAAATGTTAAAATAGTATTTTTATTTTGTAATATATAATATATAATAAAATAAAATTATAATACAATTTATTATAATAAAAATGTCAACATATACAAATTATAGTTCATATTTAGTTAATAAATTATGTTGTAAGTCAAAATGTGTTGGATGTACGGGTTCTTCTGGAGGAGGTGAAACTGGTCCAGAAGGTCCAGAAGGTCCTGCAGGTGCAAGAGGAGCAACTGGTGCTCAAGGGTTGATAGGGGAAGTAGGAGTAACTGGAGCAACGGGTCCGCAAGGTGCAACTGGAGCAACGGGTCATACAGGCGCAACAGGAGCAACGGGCGCAACGGGTCATACAGGAGCAACAGGCGCAACGGGCGCAACGGGTCATACAGGCGCAACAGGAGCAACGGGCGCAACGGGTCATACAGGAGCAACGGGCGCAACGGGAGCAACGGGCGCAACGGGTCATACAGGCGCAACGGGTCATACAGGCGCAACAGGAGCAACGGGCGCAACGGGTCATACAGGAGCAACAGGAGCAACAGGAGCAACGGGCGCAACAGGAGCAACAGGTGCAACGGGTCATACGGGCGCAACAGGAGCAACGGGCGCAACAGGAGCAACGGGCGCAACAGGAGCAACAGGCGCAACGGGTCATACAGGCGCAACGGGTCATACAGGAGCAACAGGCGCAACGGGCGCAACAGGCGCAACGGGAGCAACGGGCGCAACGGGCGCAACAGGAGCAACGGGCGCAACGGGTCATACAGGACCTGCAGGAGTGATTATTGAATCGTCTCCTACTTCTAGTTTTACAATTATAAACTCTACTCTCGCAGCAAATGTATTAAATGATGTTACAAGTGTCACCGCTACAATCGTTACTGGAGGTATTTACAGAGTTTCTGGTTCACTTGCAGTTCAAAACAATGATCCATTAACGATAACATATGGTTCGTTATGGTGTTCGACATTACCTTCTGCTTCAGTTCCGGCTCCAGGTCCATCTAGAAATGCAACAATGCTTGATTTAGATTATAATCAAGCGTTTGCGCCAATAGTACAAAATATTCATAAACATTTACATGGTGTTACAATTACAACTGCGGCACAGTTGGGCGGTGCTGGAACTCGTACGTTTTATTTAATCGCACAATTTGAAAGACAGTGTGGAATTTCACAAGCACCGGATGGAACCGGAACTCTACCTGTTTTCTTATTAATTGAAAGAGTGGCATAAAATAAATATAAATATTTACGCTGTTATTATAAAATATTATATCAAAAATAAAATGTTGATATAATATATGCAAACAAACTACATCTTAAAAATAAAAGCGTTATAAGTTATAATAAAATGACAAATCAATATAATAAAAAAGGAAAATATATTGTATTCGACGTGGATGAAACGCTGGGATACTTCTCGCAACTCGGATCGTTTATCGACGCGCTTTCGTTTTATAAAAAAGATTTTTCAGGATCAGTGTTCGAGAGATTTAATGAAATTCTCGACTTGTATCCTGAATTTGTTCGCCCGAAAATGATTGAAACATTGAAATACATTCATGAAAAAAAAGTAAGCGGAAAATGCAGCGGATTATTCATTTACACAAACAATCAAGGACCGCGTTCATGGGTGCAACACATTGCAAAATATTTCGATTACAAGGTTGTTAATATAGAGATAAATCATAATGAAACCAATCAATTATTCGATAAAATCATCGCGGCATATATGGTGAATGGAAAGGTTGTCGAACCGGGGCGAACAAGCCAAAATAAAACATATGATGATTTATTACGAATTACCGGAATCTCTCCACATTCAGAAGTTTGTTTTGTCGACGATTTGAATCATCCCGATATGCGACACGAAAATGTTTTATATCTAAATGTGAAACCTTACGTGAAGACGCTGTCGGTTCATGAAATGATTCAACGTTATCTGAAAAGTCCGCTTGCATCAAGTATCGTCGCGACAAGAGAATTTACCGCCGCGGTTAGCGAACGAATGGGATCCGTAAAAAACGCAAATCATAGGAACTTGAATTTACACGATGCGAATTATATTTCTTTGAATACACCGTTTGACAACGCGTCGCCGAGAGAAGATGTCGAATATAAAAATTCTGGAGAGAAGCTTTTTAATTATATTCAACTGTTTTTAAAGACGAAACAACACAGCAAACGAGGAACCAAAGTGCACTCACTTCGCGGCGATTCGCAAACACGTCGTCGTCGCCATCGTCGTGGCGACCATTATTCAGATTTAAGTGTATCGTTATCGACACACCAACAACAACAAACAAGAAAACATGCAATAAAAAGTCATAAGCGTTTACACTCGAAAACGCGAAGAAATGGTAAATTTATGCGGATATAATAAGTTCGGTTTTAATAGAAAATATGTTGTATTCATTACGGCTTTAATGGTATTCTGAACATATCGCTAATGATATTCATAACATAATGGTATTCTTAATATAACTATTCCGGAACCACCATCTCCACCATAAGCAAGTCCATATTCACCAGGCGGATCGTCAGTACTACCTTTGCATCCAGCTCCTCCGCCGCTTCCGGTGTTAGATCTACCATCTGCACCAATATTAAAAAAATCTGTAGAAAAATTAGGTGGAAAATATTTTGGATCAAAACCATCGGGTATATTGCCACCCCCATTCCCACCGGGTCGAAATTTCGAATTCGCAATATAGTCAATAGTCGGGTAGTCAATAGTCGGTAAAACCGTACCACCCAACAATTTTAATGGATAATTAGTTCGAGATGATGATCCACTACCACCCCCAGCGTAAAGTGTATATGTGCCTGAAATATCTGAGCCAATACCGTCCCCGCCATTCCCTGCAATCGACTGATCTGCTCCTCCATCGACTCCTTTGCCTCCAGCGCCACCTCCGCCACCACCAATAAATCCATCATCAGACCCCTTACCGCCGTCGTAACCTTGTGATCCTTTTCCAAAGTTGGCATCTGTCGAACCACCACCACAACCTGCTATCTGTTGATTTCCTGTATCATCTTTATTTATATAATCGTCTGGTTTTGATGCATTAGGTTTGTTACAACAACCAGGGGAACCTCCATAACTTATTATATTAACACCAGGCCCAATTATACTGGATGGAAAACCTTGTTTAACCGTTTCAGGAGTATATATATCATATACGCTAGGTGCTCCTCCATATGGATATTTGTTAACCTTTCTACCGTCACCAACGATTCCTTTTGAACCATTGCCTACAGTAATTCTATAAGTTCGGTTAGCTTCAAAATATATAGTTTTTTCATAGTTAGCTCCTCCTCCTGATTTTCCAGTACTTGTTTTATATGATGTTCTAAAACCGCCAGCACCGCCACCGCCGCTGTTATTAGATGCGGCTGCACCTGCACCACCACCAATGCATAAAAAGTGTATGGGTGCTTTACTGTAACGAAGATTATTTATTGTAATATCTGTACTCCCGTTATCCTTGTTTGCGTAAAAGGTATATACCATAAAACTACCTTCAGGTGGATCACCATATGTTAAGGTGTTCCATAATTTATTATCTTTAGTTACATAACTCACTGTATAGTTAATATTATCATTAGATATTGTAACTTTGGGAGGAGTAGTGCGACGATCATCATCATCATCATCTTTTGGTTCATCATCATCTTTACCCAAACCTTTAACACATTCACGAAGGGCAGTAACTTCGCCGTATAACGTCATAACCTGAGATATAGCAAAAGGTATTTTGTTATTTTTTTGAAGATTTTGAAAATCGGCAAAACAGTTGTCACTCATACTAAGAAATACGTCATAACCGTCGGTGGGATTACTACAACTGGGAGGTTGTGTGGGCATAGGACAATAATCTTTCTTTTGATCTGGAGTGAATTCGGGATTATCACATATAGCATTAAATGCATTCCATACGTCATTAGTTGTAGGTGGTAAAGAATCCGGGAAACAGTCGTCAGCAATAAATGACCAATTAGCATTATAAACTAGTTGATCATAATCAGTAGTATAGCTATAGTTATCAATATCAAATCTGACATGTTTAATTTTACCGGAAGGAATTTGAGTTAGTTTTTTTAAACTATTATTTTGAAGATTAATTTCTTTAGTGGACACCATAAATACGAGACGCTTGTGTGAATTGAAATACACATTATGAATGACAAATGCATGCTTATGAAAATTTGGTAATTCCATAATGGTGGTTGGTGTGAATAAAGGTTTATTGAAAAGTTTATTAATATAATTTATATCATTATAGAACTTTTCAATATTTTTTATAGGGATATAAGCAGCGAAACGTTGATCATTAACACTATCGGTGTTATCTTTATTGAAAACCTGGTAGAACAAAAATCTATCACCATAAACTTTGCTAAATATAATTTTATATTGATGTTTCTTTTTTAATTTTTTAATAATAACATCACCTTTTATTAAGTGATCAAAACCAGCTTTTAATGCAGATTGAAATAATCTTTCAGTTCTACCAATGCGGCGTCGGAGGGAGGGGGGTGGGGGCTACGTCTTGCATTTATTTGTTAATATTGTATTATTATACATATAAAGAAAAAAAAATATATTTTTTGTTTTATTTATTGTATATTATTGTATAAATTATTATATGCACTTGAAATCAACATAATTAGTTGAACATGTTGGGAACGCCGTTGGTCAGTTTTCCAACAAGGTCGCCGTCTTGTGAGTAAATGTCTCCATTGGGTGCAAGTCCATACGTTTCGCCGTCATACTCGTATTCTTCACATTCGAGCTCCTCTTCTTCTTCTTCATT